>Ga0233380_1000107_pt1 | contig 49424 bp, 44 predicted proteins | sample ElkDunMinimDraft_9_FD_191541 | JGI IMG/M metagenome (GOLD analysis project Ga0233380, IMG submission 191541) | Fecal eukaryotic communites from dung pellets of Tule Elk in California, USA - Elk Dung F36 | ecosystem: Host-associated > Mammals > Digestive system > Large intestine > Fecal | place... | reverse complement strand
AAACATAAAACGATTATCGGAAAGATTACACCAAGTTTTAGTTTTATCGTCAGTGTCATGCTGAACTTGTTTCAGCATCTCACAAGATAAATAATGATGAGATTCCGTGTCAAGCACGGAATGACACACAGTGTATAGAAAAAAATGTTTTCAATATTTAATTTATGATACATTAATAAATATTTTGGTACAAAGTTCCAGATAATCATTAAATCTTATTTAAAAGCTGCGAATCCGGTAACATCCATTCCTGTAATTAACAAGTGAATGTCGTGTGTACCTTCATACGTAACAACCGATTCTAAATTCATCATGTGACGCATAATAGAATATTCGCCGGTAATACCCATTCCGCCTAACATTTGACGTGCATCACGTGCAATAGTTAATGCCATATCCACGTTGTTACGTTTTGCCATAGATATTTGTGCCGATGTTGCTTTCCCTTCATTACGTAAAACGCCTAAACGCCAAGTTAATAACTGCGCTTTAGTGATTTCGGTAATCATTTCGGCTAATTTCTTTTGTTGTAATTGAAAAGCTCCGATTGGCTTGTCAAACTGAATACGTTCTTTCGAATATCTTAAAGCTGTATCGTAGCAATCCATAGCAGCACCAATGGCACCCCAAGCAATTCCATAACGAGCCGAATCTAAACATCCAAGCGGTGCGCCTAAGCCCGATTTATTTGGTAATAAATTTTCTTTAGGAACTTTAACGTTATCAAAAATTAATTCACCGGTTGCCGATGCACGTAACGACCATTTGTTATGTGTTTCCGGAGTTGTAAAACCTTCCATACCGCGCTCAACGATCAATCCGTGAATACGTCCGCTTTCGTCTTTAGCCCAAACAACGGCAATATCTGCAAACGGAGCGTTCGAAATCCACATCTTAGCACCGTTTAATAAGTAATGATCACCTTTATCTTTAAAATTGGTAACCATTCCGCCTGGGTTCGATCCAAAATCGGGTTCAGTTAAACCAAAACATCCGATCATTTCGCCCGTTGCTAATTTTGGAAGATATTTCATGCGTTGTTCTTCGTTTCCGTATTTCCAAATAGGATACATTACCAACGATGATTGAACCGATGAGGTTGAACGTACACCTGAATCGCCACGCTCAATTTCCTGCATAATTAACCCGTACGAAATTTGATCTAATCCTGCACCGCCGTATTCCACTGGAATATAAGGTCCAAAACCGCCAATTTCACCCAAACCTTTTACAATTTGATGTGGAAATTCAGCACGCTGTGCGTATTCTTCAATGATCGGAGATACTTCTTTCTTAACCCAAGCTCGTGCTGAGTCGCGTACTAATTTATGTTCTTCTGTAAGTAAATCGTCTAATAAATAATAATCTGGTGCCTGAAATAAATCGGGTTTCATATCTACAATTGTTTAGTTTTCACAAAAATACTTATTTTTTAAGAAGAAAAAAGTTTGATGGAAGAAAAAGATTTAAAGTATATAAATTAAGATGGAATGTTAGAACAATCGCAACTGTTCGCCTTTTGTACCATCAAAAAAATCGGTTGATAACGCAGGAAATTTAGATCGATTAAAAAACTTCTTTCTACCAATTTCAAACGTTTTGTGAATTATATCGGCGAAATTTCCGTTGCCGGTATTTCTTTTAGCAATATTCTTTTCTGCCAGATTTCCTTTATGCAACGATGCTATTTGGTTTAAAACCTTTTCTTTTCGGTCGGGATAATGTGTTTCTAACCAATTTTTAAAAATAGGTTCCACTTCATCGTTCAAACCTACTAAAGTATATCCAAAAGAATTTGCTCCGTTTTCAGCAACTGTTTTTAAAATAGGTAGAATTTCCATGCTGTTTAATCCGGGGATTATCGGCGCAACCATTACGTGTGTAGGAATCTTGTTTTCCGCTAAAGTTTGTAGTGCTTTCAGCTTTGTTTTTACCGATGATGTTCTGGGTTCTAAAACCCGACGCAAATCTTCGTTTATGGTAGGAATACTTAAGGATACATTAACCAGATTTTTAACAGCCAGTTGTTTTAAAATATCTAAATCGCGCAATATTAAGGCGTTTTTTGTTATGATACTCACCGGATGGTGGTAATCTAGGCACAACTGTAATATTTTTCGAGTGATTTCTAATTTGCGTTCTAAAGGTTGGTAGCAATCTGTGTTGCCTGAAAGTTGAATGGTTGATGCTTTGTAACCACGCTTTAAAAAGAATTGTTCTAAAAGTTCCGGAGCATTTTTCTTTACTAAGATAATGCGTTCAAAATCTACACCGGCGCTAAATCCCCAATATTGGTGCGTAGGTCTAGCGTAACAATACGCGCAACCGTGTTCGCAACCCTGATACGGATTTACAGAATACAGAAAAGGTAAGCTGTTGCCTTTTACTTTATTGACAATGGTTTTTGGAAAAACTTCTAATATCTGAGTTTTTGCAATATCATCTTCATAATCATCTTGATAGATCGACGTTTTATACCTGTTCTTAAAAAACCGATTGTGAATGTTCTCTACAGCTCCTTGTCCTTTTATAAATTCCTTTTTCATAATAACGATTATTGCACACCATAAAATTAATAGGCTAATATGGCATTAAACGTCGTTTATAAAATGAAATCTATAACTTCAAATAAAAATCTTTTGTTAGGTCGATGTATTCTGGGGTGTATTTGTGGCGATCTGTTTCAATGATTAATTCATCAACAAGTGGTTCTTGTTCAATTCTGGAAAAAGCTAATAGGCTACGTTTAATTTCAGATGTGTGGTTTCCTTTAACTCGAGTGATTTTTAATGGAAATAATCCAATAGATTGAGCTAGGTCAATAAAATTTTCTTCTTCTTTATAAGGAATAATAACCGCGAAAATTCCGTTTTCTGAAAGTAATGCTTGTGCCGATTCTATTAATTCATCAAACGGTAAAGCTTCCTGAAAGCGTGCTTGGTCTCGTTTGTCATTACCTGATGAATAATTTTCGGAATAAAAAGGTGGGTTCGATACAATTAAATCGTATTCTTCTTCGTCTTCAAAAAGTTCTTCGGTGAATTCATCAATCGATGCATGATAACAAAACAACCGATCGTTCCATTTACTTTGTTCAAAATTTTCTACGCATTGTTCGTAAGCTTCTTCGTCAATCTCTACCGCATCTATCTGCTGTGCATGGCTTCTTTGAGCTAACATTAAAGCAATTAAACCGGTGCCTGAGCCAATATCTAATATATTAAATGGTTTGTGGAAAATAGGAGTCCAGGCGCCTAACAAAACGCCGTCTGTACCAACTTTCATGGCACAACGATCTTGTTGAACGGTAAATTGTTTAAATGAAAACATTGAAGTAGAATTTACTTCAAAATTACTGTTTTAAAATGAAATTTAAGGGTAATTAAAGATACAAATCAATCAATCCCTCTGGAGTATTGAAGAGAATTGATTTGTTTTCGCGGTTTACTTCAACGATGAATTCATCAATTAAAGGAATTAAAATAATGGCTTCGTCTTTTTGAACTTCAAACAAAGCTTGTACGCCATTATCTAAAATTCTTAAAACGGTTCCGAAGTTACCTAATCGCTGATCTATGGCGTCAAAACCAACAACTTCGTGGTAATAAAATTTATTGCCTTCTAAAGTAGGAAGCATAGTAAGAGGTAAGTAAACATCTTTGCCAACAATGGTATCTGCTTCTTCTTCAGATTCCATATCTTCAAACTTTGTTCGAAGGAATTTTTCTCTATGGATTGATGATCTTTCAATAAAAAAAGGAACCAAATGTCCGTTTGTTTCAACGAACATTGATTCCAATTCTGTGTACATTTCAGGTTCATCCGTATCTAAATAGACCAAGACTTCGCCTTTGAAACTAAATTTCTTTGCGATTTTTCCTAAATAAAAACAATCTTTTTTACGCATTAAAAATCGCTTACAAATTATGCTTCAGTTTCTTCTGTATTTTCTTCTACTTCTGGAGTAGCTTCTTCTGCAGTTGCAGCTTCAGCAGCAGCTTTAGCTTCTTGTGCAGCAGCAATACGTTTTGCATTTACTTCTTTTTCTGCATTTAATGCAGCTGTTCTAGCAGCAGCTTTATTGTCAGCTAATCCAGAAACTTTTGTGCCTACTTTGTTTGCTTTTTCATCTAACCAAGCAGTGAATTTAGCTTCAGCTTGCTCTTCTGTTAAAGCACCTTTACGAACACCTCCGTTTAAGTGGTGTTTCAATAATGCACCTTTGTAAGATAAAATAGCGCGAGCAGTATCAGTTGGTTGTGCACCGTTAAATAACCATTTTGCAGCAGCGTCAACGTTTAAGTCAATTGTTGCAGGGTTAGTGTTTGGATTGTAAGTTCCAATTTTTTCTAAGAATTTACCATCTCTTTTAGCACGTGCATCAGCAGCTACTACCCAGTAAAAAGGTTTTCCTTTTTTACCGTGTCTTTGTAATCTAATTTTTACAGACATAATCTTTAAATGATTTAATTGAGGTTCCCGACCTCTTTGTTATTATTTGAAGTGCAAAAGTAATTATTTTTTTTTAATGATTGATTATAAACCATTAAAAGTTAGTGTTAAATTGTTAAAATTAAAAAAAGTTAAATAATTATTAAAAAAAATGATAGGCTATAAAGAAAAAATTCTATTTTTGTTTGGTAACATTGAATTCAGAATCTATAACGAATATGAAAAAATACTTTTTATTTGCATTAATGGCGTTCTCATTGGTTTCGTGCGAAGAAGAACTAACTATAAATAACCCAACGTTTGAAGCTATGAATAGCTACGATTTTTGGAGAGCTACCAAAATGACAGCTAATGTTGATAACGGTAATTTAGTAATTGTTGGTGCAACCGATTCAGAAAACGTTACTTTATTCATACAAAACTATGAATCAGGGAAAGAGTATGAATTAGGTACAACTAATTATCATGTTGCTACTTACTCTAAAATAGAAAAAGATACGGTTTATCTTTACAGTACCTCTTCATCAACAGGAAAAGGTTATATTAAGTTAGATGCTCCAGAAAAGCAGCAAGATGGAACAATTTCAGGAACGTTCTATGCCGAAATGGTTCCAGTAGATCCAACGTTGGTTTTACCAAATACACCGCTTGTTAATTTTAATAAGGGTGTGTTTTTTAGAATTCCTATAGTTTATCCTCCAGTAGTAGAAACTCCAGAAACACCAAATCCGTAATAAATAAACGTGATTAATATATACTTAGGTCGTTCTTTTTAAGAACGACTTTTTTTTATTGTAACTTTGTATAAAATCAACCTAAATTTTAACCATGTATATTATTTTTGATACAGAAACAACTGGTTTACCTAAAGATTGGAACGCACCTATTACAGATGTTGATAACTGGCCGCGTTGTATACAGATTGCTTGGCAGTTGCATGATGAAATGGGAAATTTAATAGAACACGAAGATTATCTTATTAAGCCCGCTGGATTTGATATACCTTACGATTCTGAACGAATTCACGGTATTTCCACTTTATTAGCTACCGAAAAAGGTGTCGATATAAATTCTGTTCTTGCCAAGTTTAACACGGCTTTGGGTAAAGCTAAATTTGTTGTAGGACAAAATGTGGGTTTTGATTTGAATATTATGGGAGCCGAGTTTCATCGTGCTCAAAAAACTACTCCCCTAAACACTATCGCGGTTTTAGATACCTGTACCGAAGTTACGGCAAGTTTATTGAAACTCCCAGGTGGTCGTGGTGGTCGTTTTAAATTACCAACTTTAACAGAATTACACGAATATTTATTTGGAGTGCCTTTTGGCGAAGCGCACAACGCAACTGCCGATGTGGAAGCTACTACAAGATGTTTTTTTGAATTGATTCGTAAAAATGGTTTTACTGAAACGCAATTACAACAACCAAACGGTTATTTAGAGAAATTTAAAGAAGTAAATCCGCAACCTTTTCAGTTAATCGGGTTAAAACACATCAACCTTAAAAAAGCATCCGAAGAAATTCGCAAGCAGTTAGAAGCTGCTGGTGTTATTAAAGACGAAGCTGAAAAAACTACGATTTCTGCCGATGTTAAAAAAGCATACAACGAAGCTGTTTTTGCTCATTTACATAATCATACGCAGTTTTCGGTTTTGCAATCAACCATTGATATTGGTGCAATGATTAAAAAATCGGCGAAAGAAAAAATGTCAGCCGTTTCTATGACCGATCACGGGAATATGATGGGCGCTTTTAAGTTTGTAAGTGCAGTTTTAGATCATAACAAAAACGTAAAGAAAGCCAACGAAGCTGCAATTGAAAATGGAGAAGATCCTACGGAAACCGAGATGAAACCAATTGTTGGTTGCGAGTTTTTTGTGTGCGAAAATTATACAGATAAATCAAAAAAAGACAACGGATATCAGATTGTTCTTCTGGCAAAAAATAAAAAGGGATATCACAACCTTGCGAAATTATCGTCAATAGCGTCAATCAATGGTTTTTACTACGTTCCGCGTATCGATAAGCAAGTTCTTTTGCAATATAAAGAAGATATTATGGTGCTTTCGGGGAATTTATACGGCGAAGTACCAAGTAAAATTTTAAATATTGGTGAAAAGCAGGCTGAAGAAGCGTTGTTATGGTGGAAAGAACATTTTAAAGATGATTTTTATTTGGAAATCATGCGCCATAATCAGGAAGATGAAGATCGTGTAAATAAAACACTGATTGCGTTTTCTAAAAAGCATAACGTAAAACTAATTGCGACAAACAATACCTATTATTTAGAAAAATCTGATGCCAATGCACACGACATTTTACTGTGTGTAAAAGACGGTGAAAAGCAGGCAACGCCAATTGGTCGTGGTCGCGGTTATCGCTACGGCTTACCAAATCAAGAGTATTTTTATAAGACTCAAGATGAAATGAAGGCACTTTTTAAAGATCTGCCCGAAGCTATTATTAATATTCAGGAAATTGTCGATAAAATTGAAGTATACTCGTTGTACCGAGATATTTTACTTCCAAAATTTGATATTCCTGCCGAATTTATCCATACGGAAGATGATGCCGATGGCGGTAAACGAGGAGAAAACGCTTATTTACGATATTTAACGTACGAAGGTGCGAAGCGCCGATACAAGGAAATCGACGATGTTATTACCGAACGATTAGATTTTGAATTAAAAACAGTAGAAAATTCTGGTTATCCGGGATATTTCCTAATTGTACAAGATTTCATTGCCGAAGCTCGTAAAATGAATGTGTCGGTTGGTCCTGGTCGTGGATCTGCTGCAGGTTCGGCGGTGGCTTACTGTTTGGGAATTACTAATTTAGATCCTATAAAATACGATTTACTTTTTGAGCGTTTCTTAAATCCCGATCGTGTGTCTATGCCCGATATCGATATCGATTTTGATGACGAAGGTCGTGGTCGCGTAATGGATTACGTAATCAACAAATACGGATCTAATCAGGTGGCGCAAATTATCACGTACGGTAAAATGGCAACCAAATCGGCAATTAAAGATGCGGCGCGTGTATTGGATTTACCTTTATATGAATCGGAACGAATCGCTAAAATGATTCCGACCATGATGCCGAGTAAGTGGAATTTACGTCGATTTTTATCTGAACCCGAAGATGTGATCAAGAAAGCATTGCGATCTGATGAATTTGATGCTGTAAAAGAATTAATAAGTATTGCCAATCAAAACGATCTGCTTTCGGAAACCATTCAACAGGCAAAAATTATCGAAGGATCTATGCGTAACACGGGAATTCATGCGTGTGGAGTAATTATTACGCCCGACGATATTACCAATTTCGTTCCTGTGCAAACCGCAAAAGATTCTGCTTTATATGTAACTCAGTTCGATAACTCGGTTGCCGAAAGTGCCGGTTTGCTAAAGATGGATTTCTTGGGCTTAAAAACCCTTACATTAATAAAAGATACAGTTGCTATTATAAAACAGCGTATTGGTTTAGAGATCGATCCGGAAGAAATTCCTATAGACGATGTTAAAACCTACGAATTGTTCCAGCGCGGAGAAACGGTTGGGGTTTTTCAGTACGAATCGCCGGGAATGCAGAAATATATGCGTGAGCTAAAGCCTACGGTTTTTGGTGATTTAATTGCCATGAACGCCTTGTATCGCCCGGGACCGTTAGAATATATTCCGTCGTTCGTTAAAAGAAAAAATGGTGAAGAAGAAATTACGTATGATTTAGATGCGTGCGAAGAATTTTTAAAAGAAACCTACGGCATCACCGTTTATCAGGAACAGGTAATGCTTTTGTCGCAAAAATTAGCCGATTTTACCAAAGGTGAAGCCGATGTTTTGCGTAAGGCAATGGGTAAAAAGCAAAAAGATGTTCTGGATAAAATGAAGCCTAAATTTGTAGAACAAGCAGCTGCAAAAGGGCACGATCCTAAAACATTAGAAAAAATCTGGAAAGACTGGGAGGCTTTTGCATCCTATGCCTTCAACAAATCGCACTCTACCTGTTATGCGTGGGTGGCGTATCAAACTGCCTATTTTAAGGCGCATTATCCGGCAGAATATATGGCTGCGGTACTGTCAAACAACATGAACGATATTAAATCGGTTACGTTTTTTATGGAAGAATGCCGTAGAATGGGATTAGATGTTTTAGGACCTGATGTCAACGAATCGCACTATAAATTTGCGGTGAACGAGAATTATCAGATCCGTTTTGGAATGGGTGCGATAAAAGGAGTGGGCGAGGGTGCTGTGAATACCATTATTGAACATAGAAAAGACGGGAATTATAAATCTATTTTTGATTTAGCGAAACGAATCGATTTAAGATCAGCCAATAAGAAAGCATTTGAAAACCTAGCATTAGCTGGTGGTTTCGATTGTTTTACCGATACACACCGCGGACAGTATTTTTATACAGAAGGCGACGGAATTACCTTTTTAGAAAAAGCCATGAAGTATGGTGGAAAGTATCAGGATAACGAAAATTCGGCACAAGTAAGTCTGTTTGGCGAATCAAGCGAAGTGCAAATTCCCGAGCCTGTAATTCCAAGTTGTGATGAATGGACAACCATGGAAAAGTTGGCTAAAGAAAAAGATGTGGTAGGAATTTATATTTCGGGACATCCGTTAGATGATTTTAAGTTTGAACTGAAATATTTCTGTAACGTGAAGCTGGAACAATTGAAGTATTTAGATCCTTTGGTGGGCAGAACGGTAACTTTTGGTGGAATGATTACAAATGTGCAGTTTAAAACATCGTCTAAAGGAAAAGATTGGGCGATTTTTACGGTTGAAGGATACGATGAAAGTATTGAAATGCGCATGTTTAACGAAGATTATTTGAAGAACCGACATTTTCTGCTGAACAATACCTTTGTGTATTTTAAAGTATATATTAAAGAAGGGTGGATTAAGAAAGATACCAACGAACGATCTGAACCGCGCATGCAGTTTGTGGAATTAAAGCTGTTAAACGAAGTAATACCAACGTTTGCAAAAAAACTAATTATTCAGATCGATGTTCGTAAACTGAAAGAAATGGAAGTTGAAAAAATAAGATTTGTAATGGATAAAAATCCAGGTACAAAGGCGGTTGTTTTTGAAGTGTTTGAATTAGAAGAAGTTCAAAACAGACTACAAACACAGGTGGTCCACAAACTTTTAGAAGATACATCGGAAGAATTTCCAGACGATGTTTCAGAAGAAATCGAAGAAAAAACACCCGAAATTGAAGTGCCCGAAGTACAGTATCTAAAGAAAAATCTGTTAGAAATGCCAAGCAAAAATATGCGCATTGAAATATCATCAGATTTGTTGGAAGAGTTAGAGCGTATGCAGGTTTCGTTCCGTTTAAATTAAAAACCTTTATGTGTTATAGATATTAGTTATGGTTGTTAACTTGTGACAATTAAAAAAATAACTAAATTTGTATATAATAGATTTAAAAACTAAAATTATGGCTTTAGAAATAACAGATGCAACATTTGAAGAAGTAGTATTAAAATCAACTCAACCAGTAGTAGTAGATTTTTGGGCAGAATGGTGTGGTCCTTGTAAAATGTTAGGTCCAACAATTGAAGAATTAGCTGGCGATTTTGAAGGAAAAGTAGTTGTTGGGAAAGTAGATGTAGATGCAAATCAAGATTTTGCTTCACAATACGGCGTAAGAAACATACCAACAGTGTTAATTTTCCAAAACGGAGAAGTTGTAGGTCGTCAAGTTGGTGTTGCGCCAAAACAAACTTACGTTGATGCACTTACCAAATTGTTGTAAACAAAACAAAATATATTAAAAGATACCAGAATTTAGTTCTGGTATTTTTTTTGTAATGTACTGAAAAGTAGCGTGCTGAAAAAAATATTTAAAAACACCTCTTATTTTTTTTAAAAAATGTTTGCACCGTTAGTAAATGGTCGTATATTTGCACCGTTGAAATGATGAAGCAATAGCAACATTAAGTTAACAAACGGTTTGGTAGTTCAGTTGGTTAGAATACATGCCTGTCACGCATGGGGTCGCGGGTTCGAGTCCCGTCCAGACCGCAAAAAAAGAACACGGTTCTTAATTTTGCGAAAGTAAAATTTCTTTGACATAAAACATTATCTTGGTTTGGTAGTTCAGTTGGTTAGAATACATGCCTGTCACGCATGGGGTCGCGGGTTCGAGTCCCGTCCAGACCGCCAAGATACAATAGCCCTTCGGTTACGAGGGGCTTTTGTGCCCTATAATGTTTTGGTTTGGTAGTTCAGTTGGTTAGAATACATGCCTGTCACGCATGGGGTCGCGGGTTCGAGTCCCGTCCAGACCGCGAGATTCTCGCTTTTTAGAATCAAAAATAGTTGTGTTGTTTAGGTACGCAAGTACCTGGTTTAGTAGTTAGACCAATGAAAAGCTTTCCAAATAGGAGGGCTTTTTTGATTTTTATCTTTCCTTAGAAAACCATAGTTTTGTATTTAACAATACATAACCATGAAAAAAACACTTTTAATACTATTTGTATTTCTTACTTACAACTTTTCAGCATTAGCACAAGACGAGGTTAAATCATTTGTTCAGCAAAAAGCATATCCAAAAGAAGGCTTGCAAGTTTTTATGAAAGAATTTGTAAATAAATTCGATTATAAAAACGCAGATAAAATACCTAACGATGTTACCGAAATTAAATTACGTGTAAAATTTATTGTAGAAAAAGACGGTACGTTTAACGACATAAAGTTAATTGATGATACCTACAATTTTAAAAATGAAGTAATACGTATTTTAAACGAAATGCCTGTTTGGAACGCCGCTATGCACGAAGGTAAAAACGTTCGGTCTGCATTCACATTGCCTAAAACTATTAGAATAACTCCATCGGAAGTAACTTCACCAGACGAAATTGTTTTTAAAACACCAGACGAAATAAATACGTTCAAGGCTTCTTTAAAATCGAATAAAGTCGATACTGATTATTTTGATTTAACTTGTAATTGTACGTTAGCGAGAAGTTCAAAAAATGATGAATTGAAATCCGAAGAATTTTATATGCCTTCACAAGATCAAACTGCATCTTATAACGTAGCTTTCAGAAAATTAAGTTCGCAACAAGCAAAAGAAGAAATTGAAACTATTAAAAGTGATGCCGTAAAGCAAAATTCTGTTGTTAAAAAAGTGTCATTTAATGGGATAGAAGCTACAGAACTCCATGTAAATGTTCCTAACGGGGATTATGTAAATGTTTACCGAATGCTGTTTTTTTATCATAATGAACACGTTATCGCTGTAAGTGTAGTTTCGTATAAAAAGCAAATAGCAGATTTGTTATTTGAGCATCTTAAACAAAACTTTAAATTAAAAATATAATTATATTTATAAAAAAAAAACAGAAATATGAAAAAGATAGTTCTTTTATTTATTTGCCTATTATGCGTTATTTATGCACAAGCGCAAGAAAAAATATATAAAAACAATGAAGTTGATGTGGTTGCCGAACCGTATGAAGGAATAACAACATTTTACCAAACAGTTGCTAAGAAAATTAATGTGGTTAATACAGATAAAGCCGATTTTAACGTGTTTTTTGTGGTGGAAGCAGACGGAAGTTTATCTAACTTTAATGTAGAAGGCGTAAGTTTTGGGCAGGCAGAAAATGTAATTACCATACTAAAAGAAATGCCTAAATGGACAGCTGCTGTATATAAAAGCGAAAAAGTTCGTTCGCAAATTGTTTTACCCATAAAAGTAAAAAATAATAGAAATAAAAATTAAATGAAAAATAGTTTAGTTATTGTAATTGCATTTTTAATAGGTTTACAGCTAACAGCACAAGAGTTAACAGTAACAGAAGATAAAATTCACTCTTTTGTACAAGAAAAAGCATCTCCAATAAACGGATTTGAAGATTTTTATCAAGCTTTTGCAGCAGAATTTGATTTAAATGCCGCTGTACTTAAACAAGACGAAGTTACTTTTAAAGTAAAATTAGTGATTGAAAAAGACGGCAGTTTTTCTAACATTCAATTTCTGGGTGATGATTATGGTTATAAAGAAGAAACAAAAAGAGTTCTATATTTAATGCCTTATTGGAAACCCGCGAAACATAAGGATACCATTGTTAGATCTTACTTTACATTACCAATAAAATTAAAGAAACCTACCGAGCCTATTTTGTCCAAAAATACCGTTGTTGAAACAAAAAAAGCAGAACCAAAAGAAGGTTTGGCTGTGTTTATGAACGATTTTGTAAAGCAGTTTAAGTACGATAAAAAAGCAGTTAAAAAAGCTAAAGAGTTTAGTTTTAGGTTGGTGTTTTATATTGAGAAGGATGGTAGTTTAACGGATATACAAGTGATTGAAGATGAGTTTAATGTAGGTCAAGATGCTGTTAGAATAATGAAATTAATGCCAAGCTGGAATCCTGCACTGCATAACGGTTATATTGTGCGTTCACGTTTTACTATACCAATTAAAATAAGAGTAAATTAAAGTGTTACTAACTAAATGTATAAAAATAGAATATTTAGGTGTTTTACAGTTATAATTTTTATGCATTTTGGTGTATTACAGTCCATTGCCCAAGAATCAAATGAAGTTGATCCGGACAAAGTATATAGATTTGTTCAAAAAAAGGCAGAACCAAGGCAAGGAATGTTCAAATTTTTGCAAGCCTTTACAAGTGAATTTAATTCGTTAGTTATTCCGCCGAAATTTGATGAGATATCTTTTAAATTAAAATTCATTATCGAAAAAAATGGTACGCTTTCTACTATCGAAATAGAAGATAATGAGCATGCTTACGCTTACATCGAAGAAATTATAAGAGTTTTAAAAAAAGCACCTGCCTGGAAACCTGCCGAAATTAAAGGAAAAATAGTACGGTCTGTTCATGTAGTGCCTATTAAATTAAGGTTTCCAATGAGGAATGTTGATAAAGCACTATTGGAAAAATCAATTTTAGAAAGAACAGTAAGCACGGAATATTTTCAGTTTGAGTGTAATTGTAAGTTAATCAACAGCAATACAAACCAATACAATAAGGTTAAAGAATTTGCTTATAACACAGCAGATAACAGCGTTTTTTATTCAATTACTTTAAGGGAAATATTGTTAGCCAATGTAGAAAATCATTTTGATATAATTAAAGCCAATGCTGAAAAGCAGAACGCAACAACTAATACGGTTGATTATAAAAATTACAAAGCTTTAGAAAGTAATTTTGTCGTTCAGGGTAATGAAAGCAAGTTTTATAACAATACGATCCACTTTATTGCTGGAAATTATTTAATAAATATAACGGTGATTTCAACAAACGAACAAATTTCAAAGTTTAATTTTGCCGATTTAAAACAGACGTTTAAACTAAAAATAGACACATTATGAAAAATATAATATTAGTTTTCTTTTTTCTCTTAATAGGATTTAGAACAATAGCACAAGAAACGATAGATGTTGATGATATTAAGGTTCACAGCTTTGTGCAAAGAAAAGCTGAACCTAAAGAAGGATTACAGCATTTTTATAAGAATTATATGCGTAAATTCAATTCAGCAAAATTTTCATCTCCCACAGGCGCATTAGATGTAAGATTAAAATTTATTGTTGAAAAAGATGGTGCTTTTAGCGATATTCAAGTTTTAAATGAAAGTGTTCAAGGTTTGGGCGAAGAAGCAATTCGTGTTTTAAAGACAATGCCAGCTTGGAAACCTGCTACCCATAATGGTAAAATAGTTCGATCTGCTTTTACATTACCAATGAAGATGTTTGTTAATGAAGAAGATGAGAAAACTGAAGATATTGATGAATTAGAAGAAGCAGACACTATTATAACAACTTCAATAGTAGAAACCGAATATTTTAAATTTGATTGCAATCAATGTAGTGTTCGGGATACAGGTTTGGCAACAGCCGATTACAGAATTGAGAATAAAGATAAAACTGTGGAATATCAGGTAACTATAATGCAAATGCCTGAAGATTTAGGTAATGAAATGGTGGAAATGTTAGATAATAATGTAAAAGACCCTTTAACAACTTTTGAAATTTCATTTTTAAATATGTCTATGAAAGAATTTGGTTTTTATGATGTGTACTTGAAAAATCCATATATACAAATTTTTTCATTTTACAAAAATGGTCATTTTATCAGCATTAGTGCGGGATCGTACAAACCAGAGTTAGCTGTGAGATTTATGAATGAATTAAAAGAAACCTTTAAACTTAAATTATAAATATGAAAAATATTTTTTTAGCCATTTTTATTCTTTTCGTAGGATCACAGGTAGTTGCTCAAGAATCAGATAAGGTTGATAATAACAAAGTACATAAGTTTGTTCAAAAAAAAGCTGAACCAAAAGAAGGTTTAAAGAAGTTCTATGAAAAAATGAGTGAAGAGTTTGATTCAAAAAAAATTCCGCCTGTTGATACTAAAGAAGTTCGTATTACCATTATGTTGACGGTTGAAAAAGATGGTTCGCTTAGTAATTTTACAGTATTGAAGGATGAATTTGGTATAGCAGAAGAAACAATTAAGATTTTAAAAAACATGCCAAAATGGAATCCTGCCCAAATAAATGGCAAAGCTACAACTTCACGTTTTAGTTTCCCAATTAAAATATCTGTAAATTAAAACCAAACACTCCAATATTTCCAAACGGTGTGAATGTAAATTCCAAATAAAACCATACAAAACACAAACTTTATAAAGGTAGATGCCAGAAAGCCTAAAAAGGATCCGGTTGCGGCTTTTAACGCTCGTTTAGAATCGTTTTGATCGAAAATCAGTTCACCAATAAAAGCACCCACAAATGGTCCGATGATAAATCCAAACGGAATAGGAGCCAGAATGCCTACGATCAATCCAATATTTGTGCCCCAAATTCCGTACTTGCTTCCGCCAAAACGTTTGGTTCCCTGTGCAGGAATCACGTAATCTAAAATCACAATGATCAGCGTAAAAACAAAGGTAATTCCCAATGTCCAATAGTCAAATTCAATGGTTGGCATGGTATAAAGTATCAACAAACCAATCCAACTTAAAGGCAGTCCTGGTACCGCAGGCAGCACACTTCCTGCAATGCCCACAAGCACAAACAATAAACTTACAATGAGTATTAAGATTTCCATAGTTATTTTGTATTTTTGCTTTTAAATTTACGATTTAATTTTTCATGAAAAATTATTGGGCATTTGTTTTTTTTACTTTTCTGCTTACTTCCTGCAATTTTGTTCAGAAAGAATTACCCAATTCCCAAGAGTTGCTAAGACGTGAACTGCATGCGATTGACTGGAGTAAGGTAGACACGTATCCTTCTTATGATTCATGCGAAAAACTGACCGATGCCATTGAAAATAAGGAATGTTTTTTTGATCGATTGAATTTCGAAGTGGTTAGAGTTTTAAAAACCGATTCTCTTGTTAAGATTTCTACGATCGATTCGGTTCAGCTTAAGGTCAGTATTTCATTAAACAGTGAAATTGATTTTAAGACGGAAGCTGTGAACGAAAAATTAATTCCGAAATTTATGTTAGATAGTATTCTGAAACAGCATCGTAAAAGTTTTTCTAAAATACAGCCAGCAACAAAACGCGGAATTCCAGTTACAACTCAGTTTGTGCTGAATGTAAAGTTCGATCCTTCTTCGGATTAAAAATCAGCAAAAAGAAACTTCCAATCGAAATAGGAATTACTAAATTCAATAACCAAATTAGTGCGGCAACAAGGGTTACGATCCAGCCATTAACACCAAAAAAGCTGAATAAATAAATAGCGACACTTCCTTTTAAAGCAAAATCTACCGCTTGAAAATTTGGCAAGCTCGATGCCAGCAGATAAATACTTGCAACAACCGCCAATAATACAAAATACGGAATTTCGACACTGAAAAGCGTGTACAGAATAAAGTACTGATGTATTAAAACCAAATACCTTAACAACGCCAGCCCCATGTTTTTTCGATGGATACTTTTAGGGATTTCGTTTAAACTTTTAAACAATGTTTGTAAAGAATAACCTTTTATTCTTATGTTTTTTACTAGAAGTATTACTAACACAATCGCGGTTAAAATCCCAAAAAACAATAAAATATATTTGGTGTCAATAAATTGGTGTAATGAATTTATGTAAATCGTACCAATTAACCCGAAAGTAACAGAGAAAATCACCTGAATTCCGTTGCATACCGCGTTTAAAAAAACAATTTTAACGGCGTCTTTTTTGTCGTAAAACCAAGCCTTGCCTGCATATTCGCCAATGCCGTTTGGTGTAACAATGCCAAATGTAATGCCAATTAAAACTTGTTTGGTACTTTCCCAAATGCTTATTGGTTTTACAACTTTAGCTAAATTCTGCCATTTTAAAATCTCTAAAAAACGGTTTAAAAATGTTAGCAGTAAAAGTATCGATACTAAAATCCAAGCATTGGTTTTTTGTAATGTTTGCGAAATAATATCCCAATTAAAATCTTTTTCTGTAAGCTGATTTCTTATAAAGTAAAAAGCACCGCCCACTACCAGTAACTTAAGTAGTAATAATAAGATTTTTTTAAGTTGGGGCGTCAGAAATTTCATACTGCAAAGGAATGATTTTTTTAAGCATACACATACTAAATTAACGATTTATATTGATGATTAATTTTGAACCTTAAAAAAATGCTCCAAAATTTTTGGAGCATTTTTTTGATAATCTTGAATTTGTAAAGTGTGTTATTAGATAAATTATCTTTTTGAAACTATGGATCAAAAAATATTATCTAATTCTTTATACATATCGTCACTTCATAGTAGCGCAACGTATCGAGAAGTTCTCGACAAGCTCGAACTCACGAATAGTTCATAAATTCTATTCTAGATAAAGTTTTGAATAATCATTATTTAATTTTAATTAAACTTCTTCGTTTTCTTTATCTAAATATTCTTGAACAATTTCAATAGCGTTTGTAATAACATCGCTTAACGCAGTAATAAAAGTTCCGTCTTCGGCGCTGTTTATTGCGTGTTTAATTGCTTCGGTTTCTTTAGTGATGATTTCATAAGTAACGGTACGTTCAGAACTAGAAATCCCTTCCATTATCAAGTCGATGATTTCTTCTTCGGTTCTGCCACGCAAATGTTTTTCTTGTCGAATAATAATATGATCGAACATTCGTGCAGCAATCACGGCACATTCTTTAATATCTTCGTTTCTACGATCGCCAACACCGGCAATAATTCCGATCTTTTTAGTAGCATCAACTGTACTTAAATATTCTTCCACACCTTTGTATCCAGATGGATTATGAGCAAAATCAATCAATACTTTAAATTTCTTGAAATCGAAAATATTCATTCTTCCCGGAGTTTGTGCGGCACTTGGAATAAATGTCTGTAACGATAAACTAATATCTTCAATTTTAAAACCTTGTAAATAAGCCGCTAAAGTTGCTGCTAAAACATTTGCAATCATAAATTTAGCCTTTCCGCCTAATGTTAACGGAACGTGCGTAGCTCTTTCAACTCTAATTTTCCATTCACCTTTTTTAATAGTTATAAAACCGTTTTCATAAACAGCTACAATTTCGCCTTGTTTTGATAGTTTTTTTACTGTTTCAGAATCTTCATCCATACTAAAGTAGGCAATATTGCAATTTAATTCGTTTGCCAGTTTCATGCAATATTCATCGTCGGCATTTAAAATAGCCCAACTTTCTTTATTCACACTTTTAACAACAGTTGCTTTAACACGTGCTAAATCTGCTAAGGTATCAATGTCGCTTATACCTAAGTGATCTTCTTGAATGTTGGTGATAATTCCAATATCACAACGGCTAAACCCAAGACCTGATCTCAAAATTCCTCCACGGGCAGTTTCTAAAACAGCAAATTCTACGGTTGGATCTTTTAAAATATATTCTGCAGAAATAGGTCCTGTGGTATCACCCTTTTCCATCATGTGATTTTGAACATAAATCCCATCAGATGTTGTAAAGCCAACTTTGTAACCATTGTTTTTTACAATGTGTGCAATTAATCGGGTAGTAGTGGTTTTACCATTGGTTCCGGTAACTGCAATAATTGGAATACGGCTTGGTTTTCCTGGTGGATACAACATATCGATCACTGGCGATGCAACGTTTCTAGGCAAACCTTCGCTTGGTGCCAAGTGCATTCTAAAACCTGGAGCAGCATTTACTTCTAAAATACAACCGCCGTTCTCTTTTAATGGCTGCGTTAAGTTTTCTGCCATAATATCAACACCGCAAACATCTAAGCCAATTACTCGCGAAATACGTTCGCAAAGGAAAATGTTTTCAGGGTGCATCATATCGGTAACATCTACCGAAGTTCCGCCAGTACTTAAGTTAGCGGTCGATTTTAAATAAACAAACTTCTCCACGGTTAGGAACGGTTTCTAAAGTATAGCCTAATTTCTCCAATAAATCGGTTGTATCTCTGTCAACATCAATTTGCGTTAAAACATTTTCATGTCCGTAACCACGTCTTGGATCTTGATTGGTTTCATCAATTAATTGTTGAATGGTTTGCGTGCCATCGCCTTTTACATGGGCAGGTTCTCTTTTGGCAGCAGCAACCAGTTTATGATCAATAATCAATACACGAAAATCAAATCCGGTAATAAATTTTTCAACAATAACTCGGCGACTGTAATTTTTTGCATACGCTAATCCAATAACGGCATCTTCCCATTTTGTTACATTGATAGATGCGCCTTTTCCGTGATTTCCGTCTAAAGGTTTAATTACAATCGGGTAACCGATTTTTTTAATTACATCTTCTAAATCTTCTTCATCAACACAAATTCCGCCACTTGCAACAGGAATTGATGCTAATTCTAACATACGTTTTGTTTCTTCTTTATCGCAGGCAATATCTACTGCAATATTACTTGTTTTACAGGTTATGGTAGCCTGAAAACGCATTTGGTTAATGCCGTAACCTAGCTGTACCAGTGAATTTGTTCCCAAACGAATCCAGGGAATGTCACGAGCAACAGCTTCTTCTACGATACTCCTGTAGATGGCCCCAAACGAACGCGTTCACGAATTTCTCTCATTTTCTGAATATCGGCTTCTACATCGTATTCAGTTGCTGAGATTAAAGCTTCGGCAATTCTTACGGCACTTTCGGCGGCAAACATACCTACGCTTTCTTCGGTATAACTGAAAACTACATTGTAAACGCCCGGAGTTTTCGTTTCTTTAGTTCTTCCAAAACCGGTTTCCATTCCAGCTAAAGTCTGAATTTCTAAAGCAATATGTTCAATCACATGCCCCATCCAAGTACCTCTTTCCACACGTGAAAAGAAACCACCTCTGCAACCTTCTGAACAACGATGTTCAATCATGGTAGGAAACATAGTTTCAATACGTTCCCTAAATCCTTCAATCTTATTTGTCGGAAATTGTTCCATTTCTTCCAAATCTAAACGCATTTGGATTAACTTTTTTCTTCTAACACTCCAAATGTTTGGCCCTCTTAATGCTTGTATTTTTAATATCTTCATAAAAAACAATAATTTTTTTTCAAAGTAGTCATTATTTTGTTAAATACAATAATTTATATTATTTAAGGTTGATTTTTACAGATAATTTTATTAAGAATAATGTTGAGCTGTTTTATGTATGAATTATATTAAGGAAGTTTTATTTTGTTGTAGATTTTTCAAAAAAAACATTTATTTTATTAGATTGATTTGTGCACTTTAAAGAAATAGTTATTTTTACCACATGGAAATATTAGGAAAATTAATAATTATTGGGGGCGCTGTAGATAAAGGAAGTTTTACAGAGACAAATTTAGATAAGGATGCTGTAAAGAATCTGAATTTTTTTGAAACAGGAATTCTAAAAAGAATCATTCAAGAATCAAAATATAAAGAAGAATCTCGTATTGAAGTGATTACAACTGCTTCAAAAATCCCAAGAGAAATTGGTCCAGAATATGTAAAGGCATTCAGCTATTTAGGGGCGAATAATGCCGATGTTTTATATATTGAAAAACGTGAGCAAGCAAATGACCCGGAAGTTTTAGAACGATTACAAGCGGCAGAAGTTGTTATGTTTACCGGTGGTGATCAATTGCGTTTGACTTCGATTTTAGGCGGAACACCTTTTGTTGATTTGTTGATTTCGAAATACCAAAATACAGAATTTATTTATGCAGGAACATCGGCAGGTGCTGCTGCAGCTTCAAATAATATGATTTATCAGGGCAGCAGTTCTGAAGCATTGTTAAAAGGTGAAGTGAAAATTACATCGGGCTTAGGTTTGATTGATGATGTAGTAATTGACACGCATTTTGTACAAAGAGGACGAATTGGTCGTTTGTTTCAGGCAGTTGTTGGAAATCCAAAAGTAATGGGTGTTGGTTTAGGTGAAGATACTGGTTTGTTGATTACTAAAGGGCATCAAATGGAAGCTATTGGATCCGGTTTGGTAATTTTGGTCGATGGAAGAGAGGTTAAAGATACCAATTTAACGCAGGTAGAATTAGATCAGCCTATCTCTATCAATCATTTGGTTACACACGTAATGAGTCACTTTGATAAATTCGATCTGAACACGTATAAAATGAGCATCCATTCTTCGCAATACACCTAATCACAAACAAAAGAGTAATGAAAATCATTATACATGGCGGTTTTTTTTCTGAATCATCTACAAGTTCAGAAACAAAAATTGCAAAACAACAGGCACTTTTACGCATTGTGAAAGATTCATATACGTACCTTCAAAATCATTCGGCGTTAGAAACGGTGGTTTACGCGGTTTCGCAGTTAGAGGACGATGAATTGTTTAATGCAGGAATTGGATCGCAAATTCAATCTGACGGAAAAATTAGAATGAGTGCTTCTTTAATGGATGGCGAATCGCAGAAAATGAGCGGTGTTATTAATATCGAAGAAGTAAAAAATCCAATTCAGGTAGCACAAGGGTTGATGCAGGTTGATGACCGAATTTTAGGCGGAAGTGGAGCTACAAATTTTGCCAGACAAAATGGATTTGAAGCTTTTTCCACCGAAATTCCGCAACGAAGAGCAGAATACGAAGCAAAAGTAAAATCTTTAGGAACAGGAACCGTTGGATGTGTGGCTTTAGATAAAGACGGAAAAATTGCAGCAGCTACTTCAACCGGTGGAAAAGGTTTTGAAATTCCGGGAAGAATATCCGATTCTGCAACCGTAGCTGGAAATTACGCAAACGAATTTTGCGGTGTAAGTTTAACGGGTGTTGGCGAAGATATTGTAAGCGGAGCGGTTGCTGCAAAAATTGTAACCCGCGTTACCGATGGATTTTCATTAGAAAAAGCGTTTGAAAAAACATTTACCGAATTAAAACCTTACGATGGTTTTGCTGGCGCAATAGCTATTGACAATCATGGAAATATGCTGCATCAAGATTCGCATCCAAGCATGGTTTTCGCTAGTTTTGATGGTGTTAATGAAGAGGTTTTTCAGTAAACAAACGTTTATCAGATTGAAAATGTTTGATTTTTCCAGATTTCTATTTTAATTAATAAATTAGAATTTATATAGATACTTGTCATTCCGGACTTGATCCGGAATCTCATAGTATTTATGAATAATGAGAAGCTGAAACAAGTTCAGCTTGACAATTGATAATAAATCATTGCAAAATCTTTAAATAATAGTTGTAACTTTCGTTGGTAAAATTTAATTTATTATCTATTTGATAATAAATTGTTTGTGTTTTAAATTTTGCATTACGTAAATCAACAAAGACTATTTTGGCTGCAGAACGAATTATATTAGGGATTGATCCCGGAACTACAATTATGGGTTTTGGTTTAATTAAGGTTGTGAAAAATTCTATGGAATTTATACAGCTAAACGAACTGAATCTTGCCAAAATGAGCGATCCGTACTTAAAATTGCAACGTATTTTTGAACGAACTATTGAGTTGATTGATACGCATCATCCCGATGAAATAGCAATCGAAGCTCCGTTTTTTGGGAAAAATGTGCAATCCATGTTAAAATTGGGTAGGGCACAAGGTGTTGCCATGGCAGCTGGATTATCGCGTCAAATTCCCGTTACCGAATACGAACCCAAGAAAATAAAAATGGCAATTACTGGTAACGGAAATGCCAGCAAAGAACAAGTTGCAAAAATGTTGCAGCAATTGTTGGGCTTAAAAGAACTGCCTAAAAACCTTGATTCTACCGATGGTTTGGCAGCAGCCGTTTGTCATTTTTTTAACTCAGGAAAAACTGTTGTCGGCAAAAGTTATTCGGGTTGGGATACCTTCGTTAGTCAAAATGCAGACCGCGTAACCAAAAAATAATGGCGGGCATTTACCTACATATTCCTTTTTGCAAGCAGGCGTGTCATTATTGCGATTTCCATTTCTCTACTTCTTTAAAAAAGAAAGAGGAGATGATTTCGGCTTTGCGTCGTGAGCTTTTCTTGCGTAAAAATGAAATTACAGAACCTATAGGAACCATTTATTTTGGTGGTGGAACTCCAAGTGTTTTATCGAGCAATGAAATTAATCTGTTAATTGACGAGATTTATCAGTTATTTGATGTTGCTGAAAATCCAGAAATCACTTTAGAAGCCAATCCTGATGATTTATCTGAAGATCGAATCAAGCAATTGGCAGAATCAAAAATTAATCGTTTAAGCATTGGAATTCAATCGTTTTTTGATGAAGATTTAAAAATGATGAATCGTGCGCATAATGCAAATGAAGCTTGGAATTCGTTACAGGAAGCCAAAAAGTATTTTGATAATATTTCAATTGATTTAATTTACGGAATTCCTGAAATGACGTTAGATCGCTGGCAGCAAAATGTACAAAAAGCGTTAGATTTAAATATTCCGCACATATCAAGTTACGCGCTAACCGTTGAACCAAAAACGGCATTGGCTAAATTAATTAAAAACGGAAAAATCCCAACACCTGATGACGGTATAGCTCACGAGCATTTTTTGATGATGATTGAAATGTTAGAAAAAGCAGGATTTATTCATTACGAATTATCTAATTTTGGTAAGCCTGATTATTTCTCTAAAAACAATTCTGCGTATTGGTTAGGAAAAAAATATTTAGGAATTGGTCCGTCTGCGCATAGTTTTAATGGAACAAATCGTTCGTGGAATATAGCCAATAATTCGTTGTACATAAACGCCATTCAGCAAGATAGATTACCGAACGAAGTTGAAACGTTATCAATAAAAGATCGATACAACGAATATGTTATGACAGGTTTACGAACCGTTTGGGGCGTATCATTTAAAAAAATTAAAAACGATTTTGGACAAGATTATTTAGATTATTTGCTTAAAAATGCCGACGTATTTCTTACAAACGAAAAGCTGATTATTGAAAATACTATTTTAAAAACAACTTTAAAAGGTAAATTCTTTTGCGACGGAATTGCAAGCGAATTGTTTATGATAGATTGATTAAAAAAGTATAAGATGGAAAAAATTACTTATAAGAAACTACTAAAATCAATTTTTCCTTTGTTGGTTACAAATTTAATGATTCTTTGTGTCTTCTATTATTGGTTTTCAGATGATGTATCTATATTTAAGAACACTTTTTTTATTATAGGAATTTTTTCTATTTTGATTATTCCTGTTATTATTCAACTAATAATTTTTATTAATCATTATAAAATTAATAAACAAACAATATTAAATGTTAGCAATAATAAAGTCATTATAACTTATAACAATAAAACGTTTACTATTTGCGATAATAATATTTTATCTTGGCAATTAATAGGTACATCAAGTAAAATAAAAGATAGTTCTATTAAATTTTCTCTTATTGATGATTTGTTTTATGTAAGGATTTATGTAAAAGACATTAACGAACCGATAATATTAACATCGTTATTAAATTCTAAAATAGATATTTTACTTCAAGTATTATTTCCTTCACAAAGATTAAATGATACTTCAAGTATATTTCCGTTTATAAGACCAAATACTAATTAATTGAATGATTTTTAACAGTAAATTGAGATAGAAATATAAAAATGAAAACAACCATACAACATAATAACAAAACATACGAAATTGATCTGTTGAAACCAATCGATATTTCTTTACCTATTCAAAATAACAAACAAAACCCAATTGCGTGGTATTTAGATCAGCCCGAAATAAATCCGGTGGTTATGGGCGATTTTGTGGGCAGTGTAGCATCGGGAAAATCATCTACAAACTTTAATAGTATTTTGTTCAATCCGCACGGACATGGAACACATACCGAATGTTTGGGTCATATTACAAAAGATTTTTATTCGATCAATAAAACATTAAAAACCTTCTTTTTTACAGCCGAATTAATTTCTATTGAACCTGAAATGATTGATAATGATTTTGTTATCACAAAAAATCAGATTGAAAAAGCATTGAATGGTAAAACATCTGAAGCTTTAATCATAAGAACGCTTCCAAATTCAAACGAAAAAAAGCATAAAAATTATTCTAATACCAATCCGGCGTATTTATCAGAAGAAGCGTCTGTTTTTATAAGAGAAATTGGTGTTGAACATTTACTGATTGATTTACCAAGTGTTGACAAAGAAGTTGATGAAGGCAAATTAGTGGCTCATAAAGCCTTTTGGAATGTGAAAAATGTAAACGAAGTGAATGTCGACGCGCGTTTTAACTGTACGATTACCGAATTGGTATTTATTGATAGCGAAGTTACAGACGGATCGTACATTTTAAACCTGCAGATTTCATCGTTCGAAAATGATGCATCGCCAAGTAAACCCGTAATTTATAAATTGCTATAAAAAGAAACTCCTTCAATTTGAAGGAGTTTTATATGTAATTAATCTTGTTTTTGACCGTGATTAATATCGTTTCTGTGTTCTAAAACATCCAAGTTTTCGTCAACAAAATAAGCACTACCAAAGCCATTAACGTACGATCCTTTAACTGGGTTTAAAGCCAATAAAATAAAATCTTCCATTGGGGCAATAACTTCAACAACTTTACCGTGTGTTTCTTTTAATTTTTCAACAACCGTATTCCATTGGTCAGAATTTCTTGCGACTTGCGTAATGGCAACATCAAAAGTTAATCGTTCACGAGCATAAATCTGTTTAGAATTACTTTCATCTGCAATAAACATCATTGATGCTTTTTTCTGATCTCTTAAGTTTTTTGTATGGCGCGCCATAAAAGAAACTAAAATGTAGAACTTATTGTCAATATTTACGAAAGGTGCGTAGCTAGAATTTGGATTACCTTCAGCATCAACCGTTCCTAAAATAATCGATTTAGAATTTGCAACTAATTCTTTTACTTTTGGTGCTATAGGTTTAACCTCTTTTTGTGTAGCCATAATATTATCTTTATCGCTTACAAATATAGCTATTTATATTGGTTTTAAATAATTAGTTTCGATTTTTAATTGTTATTGGTATAGTAAATTTTGAGCGAACTGGTTTGCCATTTTCAATAGCAGGATTCCATTTAGACGATTTTATTATGCGTATTACTTCTGAATGAAAGAGAGGAGTATTGGCTTCTGCTACTTCTATATTTGTAAGTGTGCCGTCTTTTTCTACAAAAAATATTAATCGCATTTTAATATCATAATTTACTTTATTACTATCAAATTTAAATTCTTCTATAAATCGGTTCATAAAATTTCTCACTCCATCTTTTGGAGTAGCTTTTCTATAGACTTGTCCGTTGATTGGCTCTTCTTCAATGGTGTACTGTATAGGTATAACCAAATTAAATGCTTTTCTAGAAACTACCGCCATTCCGTTTTCGGTTTTAGGATTCCATTTAGGCAATTTTTCAAGAGCTTTTTTTAAGGATGATTCTAATTGTAGCGAATCATTTTGAATTTTTGGGTTAAAAACTGAACCGTCTTTGGTAATCGTCAGAATAAAAGTGATATCAATAGAACTGTTTTGATATTTCTTGCTGATTTCCTCAGGAATTTCTAAGTTGGCAGCCAATAAATCTAAATATTCATTCGTAGGAATTGTCGTTGAAGCTTCCACCGTTTGTGCTTTCATTTTAAATGAGAAAGCAATAACAAAAAGTAAAAGTAGTGTGTTTTTCATGATTAATTTTTTTGCAAAAATAAGAAAAATTGTTCTTGTTAATATTAGGTTAGGCGTGTATCAACCTTAAAAATTTTCATAAAAAAGATCGTGGTAAAATAAAGTTTAGTAATTTTGTGAAGATTAAAAATAGTCATCACTACATTCTCAGTCGACTAGTGATTTGAAAGAAGATTTACATATTTATGGATAAAAAAGATTTACGAAGCGTTATTTTTCGTCATTTAGACGGAATTGTAACGCTGCCGGTTTTGGTTACGCTTAATAATGCCGATATATTACAGTTTATTTCGAACAATGAGAAAGTAACTTTGAACGAGCTTGCAACTCAATTTAATGCCAATGAAGGCTACTTAAATGTTGCTTTACGCGTGTTGGCGTCGCAAGGTTTTTTAAATTATCAAGTTACTCCGCAAGTTTTGGTTCAGAAAACTATAAAGTTCGATCAAATGTTACGCTATGTAGATTCGTTGAAACCGGTCATGGAAATGATCCAGTTTTCGCAAGGATTTCATAATCGTTTGTTCGAAAAAGAACCATTTTTAAAATTGAAACCACTGTTAGAAAGTTATCAGAACGATACACTTTTGCCTTCAGCTTTAAACGATGAAGACAATGAGATTCGTAAACAGTTAAATTATTATGTGGAAGGTTGTTTGGTTGGCCCCACAATTGTACGATTGGGAATGAACGGAATGTTCCACAAATATTTTATGGAATCGAGTTTTAAAGCTGAGGAATATCATAAAGATCCGGAAAGTTTCGAAAAACTGCTTGATTTTCTTACGCATTTAGGCTGGTTTCAAAAGAAAAACCACAACTACAGTTTCACAGATCAGGGCTTGTTTTTTGCACGTAGAGCAACTTCTTACGGCGTTACGGTTTCTTATTTGCCTATGTTGAGCCAGATGCAGCATTTGCTTTTTGGAAATGTTTTAGAAGTGAAGCAAGACAATGGCGGACAGCAGGAAATTCATGTTGACAGAGCCATGAATGTGTGGGGAAGTGGCGGTGCACACGCAACTTATTTTAAAGCGGTTGACGAACTGATTATCGAAATTTTCAACAAACCGTTGAACGAACAACCTAAAGGAATTTTAGATATGGGCTGTGGTAACGGTGCGTTGCTGGAACATTTGTTTGATACTATTGAAAACAGAACGTTGCGTGGAAAACATTTAGAAACGCATCCGCTGTTTTTGGTGGGTGCCGATTATAATCAGGAAGCACTGAAAATTACGCGTGCCAATTTAATTGCGAATGATATTTGGGCAAAAGTTATTTGGGGCGATATTGGAAATCCTGAAAAATTAGCAGCCGATTTAAAAGACGAATACAATATTGAATTGAATGATTTGTTGAATATGCGAACCTTTTTAGATCATAACAGAATTTGGGAACAACCCGTAAAAATTGACAATTTGCAAGAAAGTCTTTCAACAGGAGCATATGCAACCAACGGGATTTTGTTGCCGAACGAATGGGTTGAACAAAGTTTGGTTGAACATTTACAGAAATGGCAGCCTTTTATTTCTAAATTCGGATTGTTGGTAATTGAACTTCATACGATTGACCCTGCAATAACATCAAAAAATATCGGATTCACAGCAGCGACAGCTTATGATGCCACGCATGGTTTTTCTGATCAATATATTTTAGAATTAGCTGTTTTTGAAGAATGTGTAAAACGGTCGGGATTATCTATTGATGATAATTATACTCGTAAATATCCTGCTGATGAACGCGCAAACATAAGTATTCATCTAATAAAATAAGAAAAGCCGCTTTTTAAAAGCGGCTTTTATATGACTAATTTTCTAACGGAAGAAAATGATAGTTTTTAGAATAATACAACATTTGTTCTGCAAACGTTTTAGGGTAGGTTACCACAATATCGGTAATTTCTCCTTTATCGTTTGTAATTGGAACCAATACCGGATTTACAAATCCGCGGTAAGGTGCGTTATTGAATTTTTTGCTGCGTTCTAACACTTCTTTATGCAGTTGGTTGTCAACTTTTACGCCGTAATTTTCAACCAATTCTTTCGCTGCTTTAAAATCTCCTTCTGATTTTATACGTTGTGTTTCACGCAACAATTGTCCGAATAAATCATGCAAACGCGCATAATCATTTATTTTAAAATAGGTTTTATTGTCGCGAACAACTTTTTCAATCACATTGAATTCTTTTCCTTTTTCAAAAACCCAAGCAGAAACCCATTGACGGTTTCGCATGTGTGCTTCTTCGATATCCTGACCCGGTTCAATTCGTACCAACTGCGTCATTAATCCGTTGCGGATATAATCGTTGTAAGCTGTCATTCCCAGATTTTTCCAATCATCGACTAAACCTAAATCCTGAATTTTTTTATCGTACAAATAGTAAAGTGCAACCAAATCAGCACGACCTTCTTCTAAAGTAGATGCGTAACTTTTCAGTGTTTCTTTTGGCGTACCAACTCCCGGATTTAACTGACCCGATGCATGCCCAATTACTTCATGTAATGCCGTGTGTAGCTTATCTGCCAGTTCGCTGTAACGTTGCGATAGCTTAATTTCGTTCTCATCAAAAGCAAATTCCTTTAATTTATCGCCGCCGCCTGCTTTGTTATACGCGTCAATGATGTTTCCTAACGATATTGATTTAGAACCGTGTTCAGCACGAATCCAGTCTGCATTTGGCAGGTTCACACCAATTGGCGTTGCCGGTGACGTATCGCCACTTTCGGCAGCCACAATAACGGTTTTGTATGATACACCAACCACGTTTTTCTTTTTATGTTCGGGCATTAAAGGCGAGCTGTCTTCAAACCACTGTGCACTTTTAGAAATAACTTCCATTTTTGCCGACATGTCGAAATCTTTAATCTGAACCGTTGATTCATAAGATGCTTTATGTCCCAATGGATCATTGTAAACTTCGATAAATCCGTTGATGTAATCAATATTTCCTTCGGTAGCTTTTACCCAAGCCACGTTGTAATCGTCCCATTTTTTAAGATCGCCGGTTTTGTAAAAATCAATCAAAATCTTCAATGCATCGGCTTGTGGTTTGTTTTCGGCAACTTCCACGGCTTTCTCTAACCAATAAACAATTTTATCAATCGCAGCACCGTACATTCCGCCACTTTTCCAAACACGTTCTTCAATTTTTCCCGATTCTGTTCTGACCAATTTTGAATTCAATCCGGTAGATAAAGGTCGTAAAGTGTCAGCAGGAATCATACTTCCGTAAAAACGTTCTACATCTTTTGCATTTAAACCTTTTCCGTAGAAATTAACTGCAGATCCTTGTACCAAACCTTTAGATTCGTTTAAATTTACTTTTTTAGCATCAACATCGTTAAAAAGAACTTCAACAATAGTAGCATCTAAATTTGTTTTGGTTTCTTTTAGTAATTTTTGAAGATATGTTTGCGGAAAATCAGGTTTTATTTTACTATTTGAATAATGATGGTGAATACCGTTAGAAAACCAGATGCGTTTTAAATAAATTTCGAACTTTTTCCAGTTCGCCTCATTTTTATCGCCTTTGTAGTTTTTGTAAACATTTTCTAAAGCGGTACGTATTTTTAAGTTGTTTTTGTAGTTTTGATCCCAAAAGATATCTCGACCCGAATACCCAGCCTGAGCCAAATAATAAACCAGTTTTTTCTCTTTTAACGTCAGTTTTTCCCAACCAGGAATATCGTATTTTAAAACCTGAACATCTGCAAATTGTTCTGTTTCAAACTGCACGCTTTGCAAACTATCTGTAACGCTATTGTAATTGCTTGTTTTATCGTGTTTGTTGCAGGCTGTTAACGTTGCAACAGCTATTGCTATAATGGTAAACTGACTAAATTTCATGCTTAATATGTAATATGAAAAACAAATATATTAAAATTTAAATTGTGATTTTTTACTGTTGTTGAAACTATTATATAAAAAAAGAGCTTTGAAATTTTCAAAGCTTATTAATTTTGGGGTAAAACGTTTTTAAGAAATTCGTTTAACTGATCGAACAAATCTTTCGGACTTGAATACAAAATATGAAAATTGCTTAAAGCAAACAGTAAATCGTTTGTTTCGGCTTCGGCTTTTTGCAGGTATACAATAGGTTTTCGTTTTGCCTTTGCATAGCCTAATTCAATACACGATGTTACGTTAACCGATGTGGCTTCAATGATTAAAAAGTTGCTAGAATCTATTTCTTTCATTGCTTTCTGCATTAGTTCGGCTTCTTGACCGGCTTCAAACGGATATTTATCAACAAAGATAAATTGTTCCACATTTGCCGTGCTCATTGCCATACCTAGTGCAATTATTTCTTTTCCTAAAGATTTTCTTGTAATTGTATCAACCGATATATATGCTTTCATTAACTAGCAGTTTATGTGGTAAAGATAATTAAATTATTCGGTAACAACGGTTTCTCTGTCGCTTTCTTCGGCTTTTCCTTCTTCAATCATTTCGGTAACTTCTTTATAATCGTTTTTCTCCAAATGTTCTACCAAATCTTCCTGATCGTCGTTTATTTTATCGATAAAAAACTTGCAGTATAAAGGCAAATGGTCAGACCCAACGGTTGGCATCGCTTTTAATTCTTCTACAAAAATATCTGTGGTATGAAACATTTGATCGATCGGAAAACGTAACAAGCGGTATTTTGCATGAAAGGTTGATATTAAACCGCGACCAATTCTGGGATCAATTGTTCCTGATGTTTTTCTGAATAAAATAGATGATTTTGCCCACGCAACATTATTAAAATCGCCAATTACTATGGTAGGCTTGTGATTTTCTTTCACTTTTTTGGCAACCGATAATAATTCGCCGTCACGCTCTTTTGCATTTTCTTCTTCGGTTGGACTTGGTGGTGGTGGATGCACGCCAAAAAATACAAACTCAAAACCGTTTTTTGTTTTAAAAGTAGCCTCAATACTCGGAATATCATCGGCAACATAATAATGAGTCAGGCAGTTGGTCATTTCAATTTTAGAATACAGATGCATTCCGTAGGTATTTTCCAAACCAATTTCACAAAAATACGGATAGTTCGGTTTTAAAGCTTGCAACGCATGTTCCCAATCTTTGTTCGATTCCATTGTAAGGATAATATCCGGATTTTCGTTCTCTAAAAACTTCAAAAAACGATTGTATTCTTTATTAAACTGATAAATATTGGTGGAAATAATTTTAATACTTTCAGATGATTTATCAGTTTTCTGCTTTTTTTCGATCTTATAAAAAGGTGTGTACGGATACAGCAGATAAATTTCGTAAACCATACAGCCTACCAAAATTAACTGTGTAATATAAAAGCCGGTGGTTTTTTGCAGAAACGCCCATGCAGCAATGAAAACGATAAACTGTAATACTAAAATCTGGACTTTACCAAAATCGAAAATTCTGAAAAACCAATGTTGGTTTTGTACCAGCGGAATTAACGATGCAAATATTAAAAGTGTAGATAAACTATAGAAAGCGATTTCCATTATAGTAATTTTTCACAAATCTAAAGTTTTAAAATCAAGCATCTTATAAACAATGGTAAAAATTAACGAGAGTTGCATTTTTATAATTTGTTTTAATAAATGAAAAGATACTGTAATAATAAACTTAGCATGGTATAATGTGGTTTGTTGCAAATTTCATTTATGGCTTTTTTAATATCAAATTAATATGTAGATAAATCGATACTAATTTTTTATTATTAACTTTTTTTAATATTTTTATTAAAAATTTAACAATTATTCTTATGAGAACAAAATTATTCTTATCATTACTATTAATTAATAGTGTTTTTTATGCGCAAGAAGGATCTTTAGACCTGACTCTTGATCCTGGAACTGGTTTTGGCGCTCGTCCTGAAAAACTTCTGAATTTAGCAAACGACAAAATTTTTGTTGTTGGCGATTTTCAAAATTATAAAGGTATTAGTGCACATAGTATGGTTGCTTTAAATACAGACGGCTCTGTTGATACTTCATTTAATATTGGAACGCCATTTCTTAATGCAGGAGGAAGTGGTTATATAGCAACTGCAGAATTGCAAACTGATGGAAAGATTATTATAGGGGGTGCTATGTCTTCTTTTAATGGAGTTAATTTGGGTCATGTTGTTCGTTTAAATGCTGATGGAAGTCAAGATACAAATTTTACTCTTGGGGCAAATGTTAGTTATGTAAAAGATATCGTCGTTCAAACAGACGGTAAAATAATAGTAGGAGGAAATAGTGATAGATTGGTAAGATTAATGCCAGATGGTTCTACTGATACTACATTTAATATAGGAACGGGATTTGATGGACAAATTTGGTGTTTAGCCATGCAAGATGATGGGAAAATTTTAGTAGGAGGAAACTTTAATTTATTTAATGGCGCAACATATAATCATTTTGTACGACTAAATACAGATGGTAGTGTTGATACAACTTTTAATACGGGGACAGGTTTTGCTATTTCACAAATACATCGTGCAACTATTAGCAGAATAGCAGTTCAACCTGATGGTAAAATTTTTGTTGGAGGAAGGTTTATAACTTATAATGGTACTCCGGCGGTAGGTTTAATTAGGTTAAATAGCGATGGTACGCCAGATAATACATTTGTTACAGGTACAGGAATTAAAGATAACACACCATTAGTGGGTGAGGTTAAAGACATACTTATACAGCCAAATGGAAAAATACTTGTAGCTGGTAACTTTAATAAGTATAATGATGAAGCTCATAAAAATATTGTCAGGCTTAATGATGATGGTAGTGTAGATACAACAATAGACTTTAAAGATGGTTTTAGTGCAGTTGTTTTAGATATTGAATTAGATAGTACAGGTAATATACTTGCTGTAGGAGAATTCTCGTCTTTCGATAATCAGCCTATTTCTCGTCTTGCGCGTCTTATAAATACAACAGCTATGAGTAATAAAGATTTTATAAAAAATACAGAAATAAAATTATATCCTAATCCAGTTGATGATGTGCTAAATATTGAATTTGATGATGAAGTTTTAGAATGTGTAATTTATGATAATATTGGAAAAAAAGTAATGAATTGTGTAGGATGTAATAGTTTAAATGTTGAGCAACTTTCACAAGGGGTTTACTTTCTAAAAATTAAGACAAGAGAAGGTTATTTGTCAGGTAAGTTTATAAAAAAATAATCGATATAGTTTTATGAAAAAACTACTGTTACTACTTGTATTGATTGTTCAAAATACGATGAATGCTCAAACTTATTTTGACGCTGATAATAACAAAATTGATAAAACAACGTTTAATAAATTGCTTGCTGGTAAAGAATATTATCATGTAGAAAACGATTCATTAAAAGCTTTCAAGTTAATGTATCGAAATAACAGAGGAGAAAAAGGATCATTAGGCGATTCAGAAAATTTATTTAAAGAATTAAATGAAAAACTCAATTTAAAGCTCGATTTCAGCAAACCTTTGATAATTTATTATTACCCTGGAAAAGATCCTTGTAATTCTAGTGGAACATCCACTCAAAAAAGTCAAATTCAGTGGAATAAAGAATTAGAAAAGAAAGTTAAAAAAGTTGCCGATGTCAATGTATTAAGAATTTACAAAGACAAAGAAGGTATAAAAACGATAAATGATTACGATTGGAAAAAAGATCCCAATGCATTAATTGAGAATCTATTCTTTAATTATCATTATGGTTGCGGAAGTTTTATAATTATTAACAAAGATAAATATTCGGCTTTTTTTGGAGAATACGGTCAAGATCAAGTGGCAGAATCTTTAAAAGAAATCTTGAAAAAATAACTTGAAATGAAATATATAATAGTGCTATTTCTTTTAGTACAAGTAAATGTTTTCGCTCAAGAAAATAAATTAATTTCTCAAGAAGCAAACTATCAATTAAAAAACGAACAGTTGGTTTATCAACTTAAAATGAAAAATGGTAAACAATTATCGGTTTGTATTGATAAAAATGAGAACTATATTGTTTATAGATATGGTTCGAAAAATAAAATCGAGTTGGAATATCCTAAAGAAAAAAATTTATCAAGTTTTGATATGTTTGAATATTCTGAATATAAAAGAGGTGGAGGTACTCAAAATTCAGCAATGGAATTAACCTATTTAGCTTTTACTAATAATGGAATTAAATATGTTATTTACGATACCTATTTTTCAGAAGTAGATAAATTAGAAGCAGGAATAAAAGTAAAGGAATCAGAAACCAATATCACGGATTTAAAAGGATTGACAAAATCAAGAAAAGGAAATTTATCTGATTTGAAAGATAAAGTAAAAGAAGGTGAGGAGTTGTACAATTAAATTAAAAAATCGCCTTTAAAAGGCGATTTTTTAATGAAACACTAATTTAATTATTTAGCGTCTGCATATTTTTTAGCAACAGCATCCCAGTTAACCACATTAAAAAATGCGTTAATATAATCAGGTCTGCGGTTTTGGTAGTTTAAGTAATAAGCATGTTCCCAAACATCTAAACCCAAAATCGGCATACCTTCACATCCAATTCCTGGCATTAAAGGGTTGTCTTGGTTTGCAGTAGCACAAACTTCTAACTTACCGTTTTTAACACATAACCAAGCCCAGCCCGATCCAAATTGTGTAGCACCAGCTTTAGCAAAAGCATCTTTAAAAGCTTCAAATGATCCAAAAGCTTCATTAATTGCAGTAGCTAATTCGCCAGTTGGCTCACCACCTGCGTTAGGTGCCATAACTTCCCAAAATAAATTGTGGTTGTAAAAACCGCCACCATTATTGCGAACCGCTTTGTTGTTTAAGTCTAAATTTTTTAAAATATCTTCGATAGATTTTCCTGCTAAATCAGTTCCTTCAATCGCTGCATTTAAATTTGTTGTGTATGCTTGGTGGTGTTTAGAGTAGTGAATTTCCATTGTTCTAGCGTCAATATGAGGCTCTAAAGCGTCGTAAGAATATGGTAATTTTGGTAATTCGAAAGCCATAACTATAATATTTTAAAGATTAGTATTATTTTTATTCAAATTTAGGCAAAATCGCGCTACAATAAAAATTATTGTGTGTGTTCTTTGTTAACTTTTTTATAATTTATTTTGGAAAAAAAAGCCTTTACTATATACAATGCATCGGCAGGTGCGGGGAAAACGCATACGCTTGTAAAAGAGTATCTTAAAATTTTGTTGGGATACTCTAATAAAGACGATGCCTACCGAAACGTGCTTGCAATTACCTTTACAAACAAAGCGGTTAACGAAATGAAATCGCGCATTGTTACGTGTATTTATGCGTTTACGTTGAACGAAATTCCGTCGAAAGAATACCGTTTGTTGGAACAAATTGTTCAAGAAACTGAGTTTACTGAAGCATATATCCGAGAAAAATCGAAAAAAATATTAAAAAACATTATTCATAATTATGCGGGTTTTGATATTTCTACAATTGATAAATTCACCCACAAGGTAATTCGTTCGTTTGCGTTTGATTTGAATTTACCTTTTCAGTTTGAAGTTTCTTTGGATACCGAAGCTTTGTTGCAGGAAGCTGTTGATGCCTTGATTTCGCAAGCCGGAATTGATGACGAATTAACGAAGTTATTGGTCGATTTTTCAATCAGTAAAGCCGATGACGATAAAAGTTGGGATGTTACCAACGAGTTAATGGAAATTGGTCGTTTGTTATTGAACGAAAACAACAAACAAGAATTGGAAGCTTTTGAAAACATTGAAATGCAGACGTTTTTGTCGTTAAAAAGTTGGTTGCACGAGCAAATCAATCAGTTAAAAGTCGAAACGGTTACGTTGGCTCAAAATGCGTTGCAGTTGCTGGAAACCAATGGTATCGACAATAAATCGTTCAGCGGTGGTTATTTTCCAAAACATTTAATAGGAATTGTTGATGGGAACTACAACAACGCCAATAAAAAATATTACGAAGCAGACGATATAAAAATCAATAAAACCGCAAAAGATAAAGAGGCAATAGAACAGTTGATTCCCGATTTATTAGCGATTACAAAAAAGATTTATCCGTTGTTTGGAAAAATCTATTTTTACGAAGCTTTTCTGAAAAATCTGGTACCACTTTCGTTGCTGAATTCTATAAGTAACGAAATTAACCGCATACAAACCGAACAGCAGATTCTTTCTATATCGCAGTTCAACAAGATTATTTACGAAGAATTAAAAAATCAGCCTGCACCTTTTATTTATGAACGTTTGGGCGAAAAATACCGACATTTTTTTATTGATGAATTTCAGGATACATCCGAAATGCAATGGCAAAATCTGGTTCCGTTGATTGATAATGCGCTTTCTGGAGAAGACGATTTTGGCAAACAAGGTTCGTTAATGATTGTGGGCGATCCAAAACAGGCAATTTACCGTTGGCGAGGTGGCAAGGCAGAACAATTTATGCAGTTGAGCGATGGCGAAAATCCGTTTTCGAATCCGTCAAAAGCAACCATAAGTTTAGATACCAATTACCGCAGCTTTTCGCAAGTGATCGAATTTAACAACGGAATTTTCAAGTTTTTGGCAAATCAGTTTAATAACGAAGCGTATCAAAATCTGTACGAAAATTATTCGCATCAAAACACAAATCCTAAAAAAGGCGGTTTCGTAAATATTTCGTTTTTAAACAACGATTTATTAGTTGATGATGAGGTTACAAAAGACGATTTGTATCTGAACGAAGTTTTAAAAACGATCGAAAAGGTTTTGAATCAAGGTTTTTCGTTAGGCGATATTGTGGTTTTAACGCGTAAAAGTAAAGATGGCGTTAAGGTTGCAAATCATTTAACAAAAAATGGAATTCGTATTTTATCGTCGGAAACTTTGTTGATTAATAACGCTACTGAAGTGCAATTGCTGTTGAATTTGTTGCGATTTTTAAAGAACAATCACGATAAAGAAGCAAAAGCACTGATTTTATATTACGTTGGTCGATTTATTCTGAAAGATGCCAAAGTGCACGATGTGATTGTGAAGGGAATGGCGATGGATAATGAAACCGATTTTCAAGACTATTTAAAAACATTCGGCATTGAAATCAACTTTAAAGAACTCCGTAAAAACAATTTGTACGTTGCGGTAGAACTAATGGTCTCGGCATTTATCCCGACAAAGAAAACCGAAGCTTATGTGCAGTATTTTCTAGATTTAATTTTAGAACGAACCGTAAAAAATCAATCAACAATAGCCGATTTTTTAAATTATTGGGAACAGAATTATCATAAATTAAGTATTCCATCGCCCGAAAACGAAAATGCTGTAAGATTAATGACGGTTCATAAATCAAAAGGATTGGAATTTCCAGTGGTGATTTATCCGTTTGCCGATGAAGATTTCTCGAAATCACGCGATAAAATTTGGGTAGATTTAGAAGAAAACGATCAGTTGGTTATCCCTAAAGCACTGGTCGATCTAAAAAACGATGTGAAAATGTATGGTGAAACTGCGCAACGTTTGTACGATCAAAAAAAGCAGGAAGAACTGTTAGATAACTTGAATGTTTTGTATGTGGCGTTAACGCGTGCCGAAGAACAATTGTATATCATTAGCAATTACAAACGATCTAAAACTGGAACGTTGCCAAATACATTAGCTGCATTTTTTCTGACTTATTTGGAAGATTTAGGTCGATTTTCTGAGGATGAATTAAATTATCCTTTTGGCGATGCAACTAAAGTTTCTGCCGAAAAAAACAATGAAACTTTAAAACCAATTGTGATAAAATCGGTAGAAAAACCAATAGATCAATCGGTAATAAAAATTGCAAAGCGCGAAGCAATCATGTGGGATACCAAGCAGCAGCACGCCATAGAAAAAGGAAATTTAATACACGAACTGTTGGCAGAAATTATTACGGTAGATGATATTGCTTTTGTGGTAAAAAATGCAGTATCGAAAGGAATGTTGCCTACAACAGAAGAAGTTGAAATATCAGAAAAAATTACAGAAATTGTTCAACATGCAGATTTACAGCCTTTCTTTAATAAAGAAAATATCATTTATAACGAACGACCAATTTTGCATAAATCGTTCAAAAACATAAAACCAGACCGAGTTGCAATTAACGGAAATAAAGCCTATATTATCGATTATAAAACAGGGGAAGAACAAGCAAAATACATCCAACAAATTAACGATTATGCTTTGGCAATAGAAGAAATGGGTTATGAAATTGTAAAAAAGACCTTGTTGTATATTCAAGACGATTTAAAAATAATAAATTTGTAACCTATCAATAGTAAATAAAAATAAATCATATAACTATGTACGGAAGTATTAAAGAGTTTTTACAAACAGAAATTGATACCATTAAAGAAAATGGTTTGTATAAAAAAGAACGTATTATTACATCGCCTCAAGATGCCGAAATTACCATTAGTACAGGCGAAAAAGTATTGAACTTTTGTGCCAATAACTATTTAGGATTATCGTCGCATCCAGAAGTTGTTCAGGCAGCTAAAGATGCGTTAGATACGCACGGTTTCGGAATGTCGTCTGTTCGTTTTATCTGCGGAACACAAGATATTCACAAACAATTAGAACAAGAAATTGCCGATTTTTACGGAACCGAAGATACTATTTTATACGCAGCAGCTTTTGATGCAAACGGTGGTGTTTTTGAACCTTTATTAGGAGCCGAAGATTGTATTATTTCAGATAGTTTAAACCACGCTTCAATTATCGATGGTGTTCGTTTATGTAAAGCAGCACGTTACCGTTACGAAAATAACGACATGGCAGATTTAGAAAAGCAGTTACAACAAGCAGTTGCCGATGGTCGCCGTTTTAAATTGATTGTTACCGATGGCGTTTTCTCTATGGACGGATTGGTTGCGCCGTTAGATAAAATTTGCGATTTAGCAGATAAGTACGATGCTATGGTAATGGTTGACGAATGTCACGCAGCCGGATTTATTGGCGCTACAGGTAAAGGAACGTTAGAAGCCAAAAACGTAATGGGTCGTGTAGATATTATTACAGGTACATTAGGTAAAGCTTTAGGTGGTGCAATGGGCGGATATACTACAGCTAAAAAAGAAATCATTGAAATATTACGTCAGCGTTCACGTCCGTATTTGTTTTCAAACTCATTAGCTCCATCAATTGTTGGTGCATCTTTAAAAGTTTTTGAACTGTTGAAAAAAGATACCAAGTTAAGAGATCAGTTGGAATGGAATACAAACTACTTTAAAAAAGGTATGAAAGCTGCAGGATTGGATATCATTGATGGCGATTCTGCAATAGTTCCAGTAATGTTGTACGATGCCAAGTTATCGCAGGTAATGGCAGATAAATTATTAGAAAAAGGCATTTACGTTATTGGATTTTTCTTCCCTGTTGTACCAAAAGACAAAGCGCGTATTCGCGTACAATTATCGGCGGCACATACACAAGAACATCTTGATAAAGCCATCAAAGCTTTTGCAGAAGTGGCTAAAGAGTTAGGGGTAGTATAAAAAAATCTTATAAAAATGTTAAAGGTTTCACTAATTTATTTTGTATATTCGTTGAAACAATTTATTTTTGTGAAAATATTACGTAAAGTAGAAAATTGAATAGTTATGAAACAATTAAAAGTATTTGCAGCTGCTTTGTTATTAGCTGGTACAGCTACACAAGCACAAAATGCTGATCAGCCATGGGCTATTACCGTGGGTGTTAATGCTTTGGACGGTGGACGTTCAAGTGTTGCCACAGACTTTGCAGATCGTTTTGGTCAATATTTCCAAACAGATAACTGGAGCATCTTACCATCTGCTTCTGTTTTAAACGTATCTCATTATTTAGGTGCTAATTTCTCTTTTGGTGTTACAGGTTCTGTAAACAAAATGAAAAGAGTGGTTATGGATGCTAACAGTAACCTAATTGGTGCGGATTTTAACGGACAAAGACGAGTTGATGCAGCAGATTTGATGTATTATGGAATTGATGGTCAATTTAAATACAGTATCGGTGGATTAATCGGTTCAAAATGGTTTGATCCTTCTATTCACGTTGGTGGAGGGTACGCTTTCTTAGGAAAAGCATCATCTGGTAATGTTAATGGAGGTTTAGGTCTTACATTTTGGTTAACTGAAAACATTGGTTTAAACTTATCATCTACTTATAAACATCAGTTAGAAGACGATGGTGTAGTGAGAGCAAATGATGTTTCTGTTCCAACACATTTACAGCACGTAGCTGGTGTTTCTTTCCGTTTTGGTGGAAAAGATACAGATGGTGACGGAATTTTAGATAAATACGATGAGTGTCCAGAACTTGCAGGTTTAAAACAATTTAATGGATGTCCTGATTCTGATGCAGATGGTATTCCTGATCATTTAGATCAATGTCCATTTGAATTTGGTGATGCAGCTATGAACGGTTGTCCTGATTCTGACGGTGACGGAATTCCTAACCACGAAGATGCTTGTCCAGATGAGCCAGGATTAAAAGAATTCAACGGATGTCCTGATACAGACGGTGATGGAATTGCAGACGCACAAGACGAATGTCCAGAAGAAGCAGGTCCAAAAGAGAACAACGGTTGTCCTTGGCCAGATACAGATGGTGATGGAGTTTTTGATAAAGACGATGAGTGTCCAGAAGTTGCAGGTCCTGCATCTAACAAAGGATGTCCAGAAGTTAAAGAAGAGCACATCAAACAATTAAACGAGTACGGTAAAACAATCTTGTTTAACACAGGTAAATCTACTTTCCAAGAGCAGTCTTTCGCAGTGTTAGACAATATGGCAAGAGTAATGAACCAATTCCCTAATGCTAAATTTGCAATTGAAGGTCATACAGATAGTACAGGTACTGATAAAATCAACGACCCATTATCAAACGATCGTGCAAATGCAGTAAGAGAATATTTAATCTCTAAAGGAATTTCTGCAAGCCGTTTATCTTCTCAAGGTTTTGGTTCTAAAAACCCAATCGATGATAACAAAACTGTTGCAGGACGTGCTAATAACCGTCGTACAGAAATTAAATTAGTAAAATAATTTACAATTTAAATATTATTGAAAACGTCCCGATTTGTCGGGACGTTTTTTTATTTTTATAAAATGAATACAACTTCCTTTCTACATAAAATAGCACAGCAAATCGCAAACGATTGTAACTTGAATTTTACAAATACGGTTATTGTTCTTCCAAATAAACGTGCAAGATTGTTTTTGTTAGAGGCTTTTAAAAGCACATCATCCAAAACCTTTTTTGCACCTGAAATTATTAGTATAGAAGATCTAATAACAAGAATTTCAAAGATGAATACCTTAACAGGTGTTGAACAGCTTTTTGAATTTTATGAAGTTTACAAGGAAATCACTCCGCAAAATGTACAGCAAGATTTTGAACAATTCAGCAATTGGGCAAAAATGCTGTTACAAGATTTTAATGAAATAGATCGTTATTTGCTAAAACCAAGTTATGTTTTTGATTATTTAAAAAACATCGACGACATCAATCATTGGTCAGTAAAAGCAGAAGACAGAAGTGTGTTAATAGATAATTATTTGACCTTCTGGGATCAATTACCAACCTATTACAAGGCATTTCAAAAGCATTTAATAAAGCAAAATGCAGGTTATCAAGGATTGGTTTATAGAACTGCTGTTGATAAGCTTGATGTTTTTATGAAAGAAAATACTTCTAAAACCATTTATTTTGCTGGTTTTAACGCATTAAATCAGGCAGAAGAATACATTATACAAAAATTATTAAAAAACGGTTTAGCGAAAGTTTATTGGGATACCGATGCTGTTTTTCTAAACGATCCAGATCACGGCGCAGGATATTTCGCTCGAAAAATCAAACAAAATTGGTCGTACTATAAATCGCATCCTTATGATTGGATTGTTGATGAATTCAAACAGTCAAAAAATATCGAGATTATCAGTACTCCGAAATCTGTTGGGCAGGCAAAAATTGTGGGATCAATTGTAGAAGAACTTCAAAAATCTAATGAAAATCTGCAAAAAACGGCGGTTGTTTTATCCGAAGAAAATTTGTTGATTCCAGTACTTTATGCGTTGCCAAATACAGTAGCCTCGTTGAATGTAACAATGAATTACGACAGTAAATCAAACCCAATACAATTGTTTTTTGCAAAGTTTTTTAAAATGCACGTCAATGCGTTGAACCGCGGAAAAAGCAAAGCAACTTTTTATCATAAAGAAGTTTTAGATGTGTTGTCGCATTCGTTAATTGAAAATCTAGCAGCTTCAAAAAAGGTTGTTGATGGCATTAATAAACGAAATTTATCTTTTTTTAGTTTCTCTACATTAGATTTTGTTCCAACAGATAATTCTTTTTTACAGCTGATTATTAAAGATTGGAATATTGATGTTATTGAAATCATTGACAGAATTGAAGCGATTGTTTTTGAAATTAGAACGTATTTACGACAGAATAACGATGATGTTTCACTTACATTTCTCTACGCATTTCATCAGGTTTTAACGCAGATTAAAAATTATCAATTAAAATATAAAGTTATTGAAAATGCCCAGCAATTTGTAACCATTTACAAGCAGGTCGCAGATCTGGCTGAAGTATCTTTTGAAGGCGAACCGTTGGAAGGTTTACAGGTAATGGGTGTTTTAGAAAGTCGTGTTTTAGATTTTGACAATGTGATTATTACTTCATTAAACGAAGGGAAATTTCCTGCAGGGAAATCGGCTAATTCGTTTATTCCGTACGATGTGAAAATGGAATTGGGTTTGCCAACTTTCCGAGAAAAAGATGCTATTTATACCTACCATTTCTACCATTTGCTGTTGCGTGCAAAAAATATCTATCTTTTATATAATTCAAATTCCGAAGGGTTAGACGCTGGCGAAAAAAGTAGATTTATAACGCAATTGATTTTAGATCCGCAGGTAAATCACAACATAAAAGTGAATAATTACTTTGCAAAATCTCCCGACACAATTAGTGAACCTTTAGTGATTGAAAAATCGGAATTATTGCAAAATCGATTGAAAGAAATTGCTTCAGATAAAGGCTTTTCTCCTTCGGCAATCGGAAATTATATGCGTAATCCCATGCAGTTTTACATGCAGCGTGTTTTGGGTATTCGGGAGTTAGATGAAGTAGAAGAAAATATCGCCTTAAATACTTTGGGAACTATTATTCACGGCGCTCTGGAAGAATTGTACAAGCCTGTTATAAATCAAAAATTAACCATTGCAATGGTTGATGAAATGTTGCAAAAGTATCAAACAGAAATTGTGAAGCAGTTTCAACTAAATTATTCCGAAAGTGCCGATAAATATGGAAAAAATCTTTTAGCGTTTGAAGTTGCAAAACGTAACGTGTATCATTTTTTAATGTTAGAAAAAGAAATGTTAGAGAATGGAGATGATGTTACCATAATGGGTTTAGAACAAACTTTGGAAACTGTTCTTGAAGATGCCAATTTACCGTACGCTATAAAATTGTCGGGAATTGCCGATAGAATTGAAATTCGTAATAATGTGGTCCGGATTATTGATTATAAAACAGGAAAAGTAGATTTAAATCAGGTTCAAATAAAAGAAATTAGTGGAATTACGACAGATTTAAAGTTCGAAAAAGCAATCCAATTACTTATGTACGGTTTAATGTATAAAAGCAATACCTATTTGCCTGTTCAAGCGGGTATTTATTCGTTTAAGAATAGAAAATCGGGATATTTACTTTTTGGTTTAAAAGAAGATAAAGTTTTAAACGAGTTTATTACCGATGATTTATTGATTGATTTTAAAGCGGAATTAATCAGTTTACTGAATACTATTTTAGATCCCGAAACGGTATTTGAAGAAACGGTAATTTAGCCGTTTTTCTTTAGAAATGATGTAATGATTGTAGCGATTTTAGCTTCTTGTTCAATAGTTGAAACATGTCCGCCGGGAATAATTTCAAAAGAAACTTCGGCATCTGCAACTTGATTTTTAATATCATCTAAAGGAATAATGGTGTCGTTTTCGCTGGCAATAATCAATTTCGGGTACGGACTAAAATGCAATAATGCTTCGCGATCTATTCTAATTTTCATGCCTTCTAAAGCAGCAATAATTCCTTGTAAAGGCGTTTTTAAAGCTTGTTGAGTAAAAGCTTCTATTTTATCGGCAAAAAGGTTGTGTGCATCTTTATCGAATAAATTTTGTGTTGCCATTCTAATAAAAGCATTACTGTTCTTTTTTACCACATCAATTGCACGGTCGCGATTTATTTTACGTTCATCAGAATCTGGCTGTGCAGATGAATTTGAAAGAATCAACGATCGAACATTATCAGGATACAATTCGGCAAAAGCCAACGCAATGTATCCGCCCATAGAATGCCCAATTAATGAAACCTTGCGCAAACGTAATTCAGAAATCAAAGCAAAAAGCATGTCAGCCTGATCTTCCATTGTATGTACATATCCGTAGCATTCACTTTTTCCGTGACCTAAAAGATCAACAGAAATAACTCGGTAACGTGTTTTTAAATGCGAGGTTAAATCGTTCCACATGAAAGAATCTTCTAAAAAACCATGTACCAACAATACGGCGTTGCCTTTACCCAAATCGCTGTAATGTATGGTTGTATTTTTGTAGTTAAACGTTTTCACTTTTTTTAAGCAAAAATAGCAAACTAAAACAAAAAAATAAAAATTATGTTATTACTAACTAAATTGTATTTTTGTAAGTATTAAAAACATACTTATTTACTTATGAAAACAAAAATTGTTTATTTATTTTTTGTGCTGTTTACATTAAATGTAAGTGCACAAACAGCAGCAGAAAACAAAAAAGTTGTTATTAGAGAACTTCCTGTATATCGTGATGTAGATGTTATGGCAACTTATCGTGGAGGGTATGAAGTGATTCTTAAACAGATTAAAGATGCTACTAAAAATTGTAAAAGAGGATCTTTTAAAGGAAAAGATTCTACGGTTATTATTGATGTTTTAATTACAGATAAAGGTAAAGTTGCTAAGGTTGAGTTTGTAAAAGCTGATGTTGATTTGTGTAATAATGAAATTCAAAAGGCTATTGAAAAAGCAACGCAGTGGATTCCGGGTCGTATAGATAATAAACCGGTAAACTCCTATTTACAGTTAACGGTGAATTTAACAAATAATAGTGAAAGTGGTAATACTTTAATTAGACGTTTAAATTAAAAAAAAACAAAAAAAACAGTTGATCTGTTTTTTTATTTAAAAAATTGTTCTACATTTATAGAACTAATTCTAATTTTATAGAATATGAAATTAACAACTGCAGAAGAACAACTTATGCAATACATTTGGAAACGTGATAAAATTGTTCTTAAAGATTTAATTGATAGTTACAGCGATCCAAAACCTGCTAAAACGACTGTTGCTACAACAGTAAAAAAATTGATTGATAAAGGTTTTGTTGGATACGACGAAATTGGAAATACCCGTTTGTATTTCGCAATTGTAAAGAAAGAAAACTATTTTTCTAAACAAATGAAAAATATGATTAAACATTTTTTTGATAATTCCACGTCACAATTTGCTTCTTTCTTTGCAAAAGAGGCAACCCTGACAAAAGACGAATTACAAAAACTTCGCGATTTAATAGATGATGAACTTAAAAATAAGTAGTTATGATGCTTTATTTTATAAAATCAACTTTTTTACTATTGATATTTTGTTTGATATTTAAATGGAATTTAGAAAGTAAAAAATCATTACAATTTATAAGATATTATTTACTTGCAAGTATTGTTTTTGCATTGGCTGTGCCTTTGTTTGATTTTCAGTTTTTAGTGCCGCACAACAAAATTGTTGAAACTAAAGAGTATATTTTTGATCAGTTACCCAACATTCCTGTTATAATTGTTGAAAATGTTCCAGAAAAAGGCATTTCAATTTTAGCCATGCTTTATGTTTTTGTTAGCAGTGTTTTCCTTATGCGCTTTTTATATAATCTGTTTAAAATTTTACGAATTAAAAAATCGGGCAAAAAAGTCAGTACATCGTTTGGAAACTTAATTATAAGTAATAAAGTTATTGCACCTTTCACTTTTTATAACACAATCTATGTAAGTGATGTGGAATGGAAAAGTAAAGCTTTAAACCCGGCTATTCTGTATCACGAACAAGCGCACGTAAAACAAAAACATTCAATAGATATTTTATTAGTAGAAGCATTAAAAATAGTGTTGTGGTTTCAGCCTTTAATCTACTATTTCAAAAGAATTATCCAAGAAAATCACGAATATCTTGCAGATGAATTTAGTTTGCAAAAAACAAATAATCTTAAAAATTACCAAGAACTAATTTTGGACTATTATGACAATAATCAGCCAATTGTTGCATTAAGCAGTTCTATTCATTTTAACAATTTAAAAAAACGATTTATTATGATGAAAAACACACAGAAAGGAAAAGTATGGGGAACAATTTTTTATTCGTTAACTATAGCAGTAACGTACGTTGGTTTTGTTGGCATTGAAGCCAAAGCAACCGAAATTAAAAAGGTAGAAACCACCGTATCAAATATAATTGAGCAATCTGTAAAGCAACCTGAAGAAATTATAATTACCGAGCCAATTAGAAAAGAAACGAAAAATGTCTTTAAAAATGAATCTATTATTCTAGCTTATATTAAAGGAGAAAAAAGCAGCGGCTACTTTAATTATAAAGGAAGTGTTTATTATTATGTTGTAGATGAAAGTTTAAAAGTTTCAATATATAATAGATACGGAGTTGTTCAGAATGAAAAAGATTTTACATACGAACTTAAAGCGGTATCTAAAACAGAAAAAGAGAAACTAACTTTAGATGAACTAAAAAGATCTTCACAAGTACAAAATGATTATCAAGATAGAAAAGAAATAGAAAAGATTTATGCTGAAGCACACAGTTTTGTAGAGAAAAAAGCCGCTCCAAGGGAAGGTCTTGCAGCTTTTATGCAAAATTTCGTTCGAGAATTTAAAACGCCAGAAAATATAAATGCCGATGAAATTAAAGTGCGTTTAAAATTTATAGTAGAAACTGATGGAAGTTTTAGTGATATTTCAGCGGTTAATGCTACTGATGAAAATGCTGCAAAAGAAGCAATCCGTGTATTAGAAACAATGCCTAACTGGAAGCCTGCAGAGCATGAGGGGGAAATAGTTCGTTCTAATTTTACTATACCAATTACAATTAGAGTAAATCCATCTAAAATAAAAGAGGAATAAGTGAAAGCTAATATTAAAGTTAAAAAGTGAGATTAAAACCAATCGAATCAATCACTTTTGAAAACTAAAAACACCTCACTGAGGTGTTTTTTTATCCGTGAACAGTTTCTTTGTTACCGTAATTTTTTATTAATTCACCTTCAAATTCTAACCATTCTTTCCAGCGTTTGTCAACATTTCCGCGTTCACTATATTTTTTTGCAAACTTTAAAAAAGTAGTATAATGGTTGGCTTCAGAAATCATTAAATCTCTGTAAAACTTCGCTAATTCTTCGTCTTTAATATTTTCAGAAAGCACTCTAAAACGCTCACAACTTCTAGCTTCAATCATGGCAGCAAATAGCAAACGATCAATAAAAGCATCGTTTCTAGAACCATCTTTGCGCATAAATTTAAACAATTGGTTCACATAATCGTCTTTACGTTCACGTCCAAAAGTAAAACCACGTTTTTTAATAATATCGTGTACCATTTTAAAATGTTCCATTTCCTCAATTGCAATTTCTGTCATTGCGGTAACTAAATCTTCATGTTCAGAATTGTAGGTAAGAATGGTAATGGCATTTGTAGCTGCTTTTTGTTCGCACCACGCATGATCGCTTAAAATTTCTTCTAGATTATCTTCGGCAATATTTGCCCATCTTGGATCGGTCAATAATTTAAGTCCCAACATAAACTTTGTTTTTTGCAAATTTACAAATTAATTGCACAGTTAGCATGTTTTACAATTTAGGTCGATATTTGCTTTATGAAATTACGTGTTTTAATAATTGGTTTGGTTTGGCCAGAGCCTACTTCATCGGCAGCTGGTTGGCGTATGTTGCAGTTAATTAATGAATTAAAAAAAATATCAAACGATATTCATTTTACCTGTGCCGCATCTAAATCGGTTGCCTCGCATCCGTTTGATGAATTGGATGTTGTTTCACACGATATTGTTTTAAACGATTCGTCGTTTAATGATTTCATTGCCGATTTAATCCCAGACATTGTTGTTTATGATCGATTTATTACCGAAGAACAATTTGGTTGGCGAGTAAAACAAGTATTTCCAAACATTGTATCCGTTTTAGATACCGAAGATTTACATTTTGTGCGTAGAGCTCGAACTACAAGTTTTAAAACGAATACCGAAATAAATTATGATACGCCTGATACATTCCGAGAATTATCGTCTATTTATAGATCTGATTTATCGATTATTATTTCAAAATTTGAATATGATTTGTTGATCGATCATTTCAATATTCCTTCAAAACAATTATTGTATCTGCCATTTATTGAAGCCGAAATTTCTAAAGATAAGAAAGATGATTTTTCAGATTTCAATAATCGAAAAGATTTTATGTTCATTGGCAATTTTATTCACGAACCAAATTATCAAACGGTACTTCAGCTTAAAAAAATATGGACATTCATTAAAAAACGATTGCCAAATACGCAGATTCATATTTACGGAGCCTACGCATCGCAAAAAGTATTACAGCTAAATAATGCTAACGATGGTTTTATAATTAAAGGAAAAGCCGATGACGTGAACCAGATTATGCAGCAATATCGGGTTTTGGTTGCACCAATTCCGTTTGGTGCGGGTTTAAAAGGCAAGTTCGTTGATGGTTTTAAAAACGGATTACCAAACGTAACGTCTAAAATTGGAAGCGAAGGAATGTTTGTCGAAAATTGGGGTGGATTTATTGCCGAAACAGAAACAGATTTTGTTGAGGCTGTTTGCAAATTGTACCAAGATGAAGCAGAATGGAATAGGGCAGTAGCCAATGGATTTG
>Ga0233380_1000106_pt1 | contig 49764 bp, 41 predicted proteins | sample ElkDunMinimDraft_9_FD_191541 | JGI IMG/M metagenome (GOLD analysis project Ga0233380, IMG submission 191541) | Fecal eukaryotic communites from dung pellets of Tule Elk in California, USA - Elk Dung F36 | ecosystem: Host-associated > Mammals > Digestive system > Large intestine > Fecal | place... | reverse complement strand
GGAAGAAAGTGGCCAGCGGCTATTCCCGATGGCACTGCTGCCGTGGTGGGACGTGACGGAAGCCGTCAGGGAAACCCAGCGCTGCGCGGCAATGGGCCTTCGCGGAATCAACATCAATTCAGACCCGCATACAGTACGCGGTGACGACGGCGCGATGATCCCAGACCTTGGCACTGAACATTGGTTCCCGCTGTGGGAAGTCTGCAATGATCGCAAGATTCCAATCAACTTCCACATCGGCGCTTCGGAAACTGCGATAGACTGGATGGGCCAACAGGGCTGGCCATCACTCCCCTATGACCTGCGCTCTGGCATTTCCGGCGCGATGCTCTTTTTCAACAACGGCAAAGTCGTATCCAACCTGATTTATTCGGGAATTCTGGACCGTTTCAAGAACCTGAAGTTCGTCTCTGTCGAAAGCGGTATCGGATGGGTCCCCTTCCTGATGGAAGCACTGGACTATCAGCTGGCGGAAATCGCCGAAACCAAGGGCTTCGAAAAAAAGCCGTCAGAGTACTTCAGAAGCAACTTCTACGCCTGCTTCTGGTTCGAGAAGAGGGACGTGTCGGACGTGCTTCACAAGGTCGGCATCGACAATTGCCTATTCGAAACAGACTTCCCGCACCCGACATCGCTTTATCCGATCGATAATCTTGAAGGGCGCCTGTCGAGCCTGACACAGGAGGACCGGGCCAAGGTTCTGAGCCTGAACGCTGCGAAATTGTATAACATCGCAGTGTGAAGCCAGCAGCGCAGCAAAGCTGCCTTCATCACGACCGCCGCACCAAGGTGCCGAGCCGAGCGGCGCGATCTGCGCGGAAAGACCAGAACATAAACGGGAGGACGTGTTGGCATTACCGATAGATCTGAACGGCAAGGTCATCCTTGTCTGCGGCGTCGCGCGGGGCGGTATTGGCGGGGCGACCTGTCGCCAGATCGCCAAGGCAGGCGGCACCATCATCGCGCTCGACAGGGAAACGGCGCAGATTGAACCGACGGTCGAGGATGTGGAGGCGCTGGGCGGCACGATCTATCCGATGGTGGCCGACCTGATGGACGTTATCCAATGCGAGAGCATCGTGCCGACAATCTTCGCAAAATACGGTTCGCTGCATGGCATCGCCAATGTAGCCGGCGGCACGCGTGAGGATGAATGGGTACCGCTGGATGAAACCCCCACCGAAAGCTTCTTTCAAACGCTGCAGCTGAACTTCGCCTATACATTCGTCATTTGCCGGGACGCGGCAAAGGCATGGATCGCGCGCGAGCAGCGTGGCTCGCTGGTAAATGTCGGCTCCGTTTCAGCGCTGACCTCTGCACCCTGGCATGGTCCTTATGGTGCGGGTAAAGCGGCGATTTCGGCGCTGACGCGAACCATGGCGAATGAATGGGGAGAGTTTGGCATCCGGGCCAATACAGTGTCACCGGGCGCCGTCGCGACAGAACGCGTCATGGCCAAGGTACGCGCCGCCAATGTGTTGGGCGGCGAAAGCAATTTTACCGAAACAGAGGAGCTGGGCAACACCATCACCTTCCTCCTCAGCGACCTTGCCAATGGCATTTCGGGCCAGACACTGGTGGTCGACCGTGCTCTTTCCACGAAATTCTGCGGCAGCGCACGGGTATCGCGCAAGCAGTTGAGGGAGCAGTAAAATGGAACTTGGTCTCCTCTACGAAATAGAAGCGCCCAAGCCGTGGGCGGGGGATCACCCCTGGGGCCAGCGCATGGCCGAGCGCACCGCCTACAAGAACTGTATCGAGCAGATCGCGCTGGCCGATACCAAAGACTTCCACACCGCTTGGCTGGTTGAGCACCACTTCCGAGAGGGACGCAGCCATATGCCCAGCAACGAGGTGGTGCTGGGTGCATTGTCACAGATCACCAAGAATATTCGCCTGGGCTTCGGCGTGGCATTGATGCCGCATGAATTTATCCACCCGGCGCGGGTGGCCGAAAAAATCGCCACCGTAGATGTGCTGTCTGGGGGCCGGGTCGAATGGGGCATGGGCCGCTCCACCCCGATGGAACAGATCGCCTTTGGCGTCGATGTACCCCATTCCAAGAAGAAGATGCTGGCCGCCTGCAAGACCGTGGTCGGCATGTGGGAACAGGAATATTACGAGGAACAATCGGAATATCTCGACTTCCCCGCGCGGATGGTCACACCAAAGCCCTATCAGTATCCGCACCCACCGGTGTGGATGGCGGCATCGTCCGAAGAGACAATCCGCATGGCCGGGCAGAACGGCCTTGGTCTGCTGTGCTTTTCGATCATGCAGCCGCTGGACAGGCTGGCCCAGTTGATCGCCATCTACCGCGAAGAGCAAAAAAAAGCGAAGCCGGTCAGCAGCATCCACACCAACAAGGTTGGCGTCTATACGCTGGTCCATTGCACGGAATCGCGCAGCAAGTTCGAAACCAACCGGCTGTGGGATTCGCTGTGGTGGTGGTACACCAGCGTCGCCGAATTCACCCTGAAATGGGAACTCGCCCACCTCCCGCCCGAGGCGCAGGAAAAGGCCTTTCCTCTGCTAACCGCGCAGGCAAACGGCGATTTCGATATCCATGCCTTTGACGAACAGGACATGGTCATCATCGGCACGCCCGAAGAATGTCTGCAGAAATTCCTGAAATATGAAGACGCTGGCGTCGATCAGGTACTCTGCTACGTGAACTGGGGCTACCTGCCGCAGCAAGCGGTGCTGGAGTGCATAACGTTGTTGGGAGACTACGTGATACCTGAATTAAAGCGGATGGGCGCCGCGCGTACCGCGCGCGGGCTGGAGCAATCGATCCGGCTACAGGCCGCCGAATGACAGCAGCTACATTACCGGCAGAGCGCCCGGGCCATCCCGCCCCGCCAGAATTGGTTGCACGCCGTGCCCAGTTTGCGGGCGCGATTGCGGCAGGAACCTGGGCGACCGAGAAGGCACCAGACGAAACACAACTCGCCGAACGGCGGGTTCTGCGCTTTCGGCCCGATACCCCACCCAAGGGCTATGTCCTGCATTTCCACGGCGGCGGCTACCGGCTTGGCGGACCGGAATGGGAAGGTCCGTTTGCGGCGGCTCTGGCCGCGCGCTGCGACGTTGAGGTCATCGTTCCGCAATACCGCCTCGCCCCGGAACATCCCTTTCCCGGCGGACTGACCGATGCCCACGCCTGCCTTGCCGCGCTGCGCGAAGAAATTGGCGATGCCCAGCTAGTGGTATCGGGCGATTCCGCAGGCGCCGGGCTTGCCTCTGCGCTGGGGGTATTCACATCGCTCAACGACGGCCCGCGCATCGACGGGCTGGTGCTTCTGTCACCGTTCCTTGACCTGACCATCAACGCGGCCAGCTATGCCGAAAACGCGAGCACTGATCCGCTGTTCTCTAAGACGTCCGCCACGGACGCGGCCGAACTCTATTTGCAGGGGTTCGATCCCCACCATCCGCTCGTTTCGGCACTGCACGCCCCCATCACCACCTACCCCCCTACCCTTATCAGCGTCGGTACGGGCGAGGTTTTGCGCGATGACAGTTTACTGTTCCACGACAAGCTGCAGGCCATAGGCGCCGAGAGCGAACTTTGCCCGATAGACGGTATGGAGCATGTTGCAGTGGTACGGGACATTGAGCTTACCGGCGCAAAAGAGACGTTCGAGGCGATTGCCGCATTCGTCACCCGCACCGTCCGGCGATAGGCTTTGCCTATCGCTTCAAGTTCTGATTCGCGCTATTCAGGCGATGCTCAATCCCTATTCTGTTCTCAACATGATGAAGAACAGAGGGGATAACGATGACCGTTTCGCTGCTGCCTGACAATCCGGCTGCCTGGACTTACCGCCCGTTCGAACAACTTTTCGCAATCCCTCGCGAAGAGCGCGAAAAGCTGCAGCTAGAGGCGGTGCGGATCAATTTCGCCCGGATGCGTAACAAAGTTCCGGCCCTCAAGAAGCTGGCCGACCGGCAGGGCGTTGATCACATCGACAAGCTGGAAGACGTGCTTCCCGTGTGCTTCGACCATCGTGTTCTCAAGAACTATCCCATCCAGATCATCGAGAACCGCGATTTCGCGAAGCTTACCAGCTGGCTGGACAAGCTGACCGCGCATGATCTCAGCCGAGTAGACCTGACCGGCCTGACGACCATCGAAGGATGGCTGCAGCGGCTGGAAGCCTACGGAATGCTGGTAACCTATTCCAGCGGCACCACCGGAAAGCTCTCATTCGTGCCGCGCTCATACGACGAACTCGGCCCGTGGAAGTACCACTTCTACAGCGTCAACCGCGCAGCCAGCGGCATCGATCACTGGGTGGACAAGCTGCCGACATTCTTCCCCGGCTATCGCGGCGGATCGCAGACCATGCTCAAGATGATGAGCCTGTTCAACGTCGAGATGGCGGGCGGAGACCAGCACTACCATACGCTGTATGACACCCACATCCCGGCCGACCTGATGGCCCTTTCCGGCCGGATGCAGGCCGCCGAGGACAAGGGTGAGATCATGAATCTCGGCCTGGATCCCGCATTGCTCGAACAGCGCCGCACAATGCTGGAACAGGGCCGTCGCCGCGACGAGGATATGGAGGCCTGGTTCAGCAAGCTGCTGCTTGAGTTCAAGGGCAAGCGGGTTAAGATCGGCGGCACCTTCTCGGACCTGTACCGCGTCGCGCGGGCGGGTCTCGACAAGGGGTTGCGCTGTGAATTCGCACCGGGATCGGTTCTGTCCGGCGGCGGCGGCATGAAAGGCTACAAGGACGCGCCGGACGACTGGGAAGAGCAGGTGAAGTACTTCTTCGGCGTTGAAAAGCTTGGCAACCAGTACGGATTTTCCGAGTGCATCGGCAATGCGCCGCTATGCGACCACGGCTTCTTCCATTTCCTGCCTTATACCGTGCCCATCCTGATGGATGCAGACGGCAACGCCCTGCCGCGCGAAGGCGTGCAGAAGGGCCGTCTGGTACTCGTCGATCCGATCCCGACATCCTACTGGGGCGGCTTCACTTCGGGCGACGAAGTGACAATGCACTGGGAAGAAGACTGCGGTTGCGGCTGGGGCGGACCACGCGCCGCCAAGACCATCCGCCGTTTTGCAGAGGGTGAAGGCGGAGACGACAAGATTACCTGCGCTGGATCGCAGGCGGCATATAATGAATTCATGGAATTCGTAGCAGGAGTGGAATGATGAGCGCTGTTCTCGACATCCCGATCATCGCCCGAGGCCGCGTTATCATGCCCGGGGACGATGCCGTTACCTTCAAGGGGCGCGGCGGCGCGGACTTCCGCCAGCCCGATCCGCACAAGCATATCCATGACCTTGTGCTGGGCAACACAGCGCAACTCGCCGACCTGAACGCCATGAAGATGGCTGACATCATCGAATTCCTCGCCGAAGCCGGAAAGCGGTTAAGGCTGGAAGACAACGCGCTGCTGCAGCAAAGCTTTACGCTGGCCCTGCAGGCCGGCGGGCTGGCCGAACCGATCCTGCGCGGCGTCTATGACAACCTCCCGCGCATGTTCGATGGAGATGGCCTGCGCAATCAGGTCGAGAAAACCATCGGCACGGCCTATCTCGATGGCTGGGTGCCCGGCGAAGGCCCCTATGCCAACGTCAGTGTCCGCGCGGTTGGCACGCGCCAGTTGCACATCACAGCCGGCAACGTGCCTGTGGTGGCCGCGCTGACCATCGTGCGCGGCGCACTGACCAAATCGGATATCCTGATCAAGTCACCCTCCAACGACCCGCTGACGGCCAATGCGATTGCGCGCACGCTGATCGAGATGGACGCGGACCATCCGGTTACAAAGCACATCGCTGTCGCATACTGGAAAGGTGGCGACGAATTCATGGATTCGCAGATCGTCCGCACCAGCCGCATCGACAAGATCACCGCATGGGGCGGGATGAGCTCTGTCCGACACATCCAGAAATTCCTGTCGCCAGGCATCGATCTGACGGCGCTTAACCCAAAGTACTCCATGTCGATGATCGGGCGCGAGACATTGGAAAGCGACGCCGCGATGGAAGAGGCCGCCATCGGCCTTGCGACGATCGCTGGCTTTTACAATCAAACTGCCTGCGCCAATACGCGCATCATCTATGTCGAAAGCGACACGGATGAGGACTCCATCGAAAAGGTTGTCGAACTGGGCCGCAAAATGCTGGCCGCCTATCCGGCCCTACCCGCTGTTATCTCCACCCCCGCGGCCAGCGCGAACCGTGAACTTGATGCAGAAATGGATGCCGTCGCGCTGGATGATGATTTTTATCACGTCGAAGGCGATACGGTGAACGGCGGTTTCGTTGTCAGCAAATTCTCTGACCGCGTGGATTTCTTCGACAAGCTCAACAACCGGGTCGTCAATTTCGTGCCCGTCCCTGATCTTCTCGACGTTGTGAAATGGTGCGACGATACGACACAGACCGTGGGCATTTATCCAGAAAGCGTCCGCGACCGTCTGCTAGACAGCTTCGCGCTGGCCGGGGTGCAGCGCATGGTTCCGCTGACCGGGGGCGATCCCATGCAGGTGTTTGAGGACATGCACCACCTGCCCCCCGGCGTACCGCATGACGGCATCGAACCGCTTCGCCGAAATGTGCGCTGGGTGATCGACCAGCGGCCCGGTCATCAGGCTGTGCCGATGAGCATCGCCGCCGAGTAAGCGTGGACACCCGGCACCTCCGCAGCTTTCTGAAGATTGCCGATACGCGCTCTATCAGCCGCGCGGCGGAGGCGCTTGGCATCGCCCAGCCCTCGCTCAGCCAGCAGCTTCTGCGACTGGAGGACGAGGTCGGTTTCAAGCTGTTCCGCCGCACGGCGCGCGGCGTAACCCTTACCGAGGCGGGACGCGTCTTTCAGGAACACGCCCGCCAGATCCTGCATGACAGCGAGCAGGCGCTGGCGGACGTGCGCCAACTGAAGGGGGTCGCCAGTGGCCAGGTAGTGCTGGCCGTGCCGCATACCGTCTGCAAAATGATCGGCCTTGAGCTGGTGGAAACACTGGCCAAGGACGCCCCAAGTATCCAACTTCGGCTGATGGAGGCGTTCGGCTCGGCCATCCGATCCGGACTGGATGCCGGCACAATAGATCTTGCCGTCATGCATGACCGCACTTCCCAGCGAAACCTGACCGCGCGCAAGTTGGTGAGCGAGGAGGTGTACCTCATCGGGCCGCCGGGCCGCTTTGGCCCCAGCGTTGCCGAAGCCACTGTGGTTTCCGCTGCCGAACTGGATAATGTCCCGCTGATAACGCCCGGCGACCATCACGACCATCGCTTTTTCCTTGATCGCGAGGCAGCCCGGATCGGCTTCGGCTATCGCCTCACCATGGAGATCGAGGCAGTTGGTCTGGTGCTGGAACTGGTTTCGCGCGGCCGCGGCTACACGTTTTTGCCCCTGGCTGCGGTTGAAGATGATCTGGCCGCAGGCAAGCTGAGCATCGCGCATGTCGGCGACGGATCCCTGCGCCGCACACTCTGCGTCCTGCGCAATCGCGCTCAGGTCGTCACCTATGCCTCGGTCTTTGTCGAAGACCTTATGGTTCGGATCATCGCCGGGCGGATCGCAAACGGCCGGTGGGACGCACAGATGCACACCGATATCGACGAATAAAAAAGGAATGAGAATGAACGATAAGCCGCTGGCGGGTAAAGTCGCGCTGGTAACAGGGGCGGGACGCGGCATCGGCCGTCAAATCGCCATCAAGCTGGCAAGCGAAGGCGCAACTATTGTTGCGCACTACGCCAACAGCAAGGCTGGGGCGGCAGAGACAGTTGCCGCTGTCGAGGCCATGGGCGGCAAAGCGGTGGCCTATCAGGCCGATATCGCCAAGCGCAGCGAAGTGGCAGCCATGTTCGCAAAGATCGACACCGATCCCGGCCGCATCGACATCGTGGTCAACAATTCCGGCGTCAGCGTTGCCGGAACATTGGCTGACGTAACAGATGAGGAAATCGAAACCGCGTTCTCCATCAACACGCTGGGTCCGCTCTATGTCGTCAGCGAGGCGGCAAGGCGCATTGGCGAGGGAGGACGGATCATCAATCTGGGCTCTACCATGAGTGAATTTCCGCTGGGCGGCGCCGGGCTGTATTCGGCAGCCAAATCGGCACTCAAGAGCTTTACGACAAGCTGGGCCAAGGAGCTCGGCAAGCAAGGCGCCACCGTAAATATGGTGATCCCCGGCGCAACCAGCCCCGGCATGATGGATAGCTCGCCCGATTACCGCGCGTTCTTCGAAAACGCATCGCCTTTCAATAGGATCGGCCGGGCCGACGAGATCGCTGCCGTTGTCGCTTTTCTCGCCTCTCCGGAAGCAAGCTGGGTGTCCGGCGCGCATATTTTGGCTAATGGCGCAGCCAACACCTGAAATACGCCTGATTCTAATGGCCAGATTGTAATGGCCAGATTCTAATGGAGAGTGATAAATGGCAAACAAGGTAGCTTTGGTAACCGGCGCAGCGGCCGGCATTGGCGCAGCTTGCGCAAAGCGACTGGCGAAGGAAGGCATCGCCATTGGCGTGTTGGATCTGGACGAAGCGCGCTGCGCTGACACTGTCAACGCGATCAAGGAAGCACGCGGCGATGCCGTCGCTCTGGGAGCCGACGTTTCAAAGCGTGATCAGGTGTTTGCCGCCGTGCAGAAGCTGCGCGACACCTTCGGCCCGGTAACGATCCTGGTGAACAACGCTGGGGTCACCGATTTCACCCCGTTCGAACAGGTCACTGACGAGTTGTGGGACTTCATCTATGCCGTCAACGTGCGCGGCCCGATGGTTCTGACGCAAGCCGTGCTGCCCGACATGAAGGCTGCCCACTGGGGCCGCATCGTCAACATCTCATCGTCCAGCGCCCAAACCGGCGCCGTCAACATGATCCCGTATTCCTCGTCAAAGGGCGCGGTCGTTACCATGACCCGTTCGATGGCGCAGGAATTCGGCCCCCTGGGCATCACAGTGAACAACATCCCGCCAGGATCGGTAATGGGCACCATCATGTCCGAGGCCAACCGCGACAAGTTCCAGATCCCGTCCGAAGTGCTACTGTCCACCCTGCCCGTGCGCCGCATGGGTGAACCGGAAGACATTGCCAACGCCTGCGCCTGGCTGTGCAATGATGCGTCCAGCTATGTCACTGGACAGACCATCGGCGTGAACGGCGGCCGCGTCGTTTCCTGAAGATGATGAAGGGAGAGGTGCCGGCATGATCGGCGCCTCTCCTTTAATCTACTAAACATACCTTCTATAATTCAGAATGTTAATCCGCGCATTACCCTTGAAACGTTTCGGAAAGAAGGCACACTCAACCTCGTCAGTTCGTCACGCCAGCTTCGCGAAGCTGCATGCAACCGAGAGGTTACTCATGAAAAGTCCGTTTTTTACTGGCCTTATCTGTACAGCAGCACTGTGCGCCGCGACTGTTTCCGATGCCTGCACGCGCATCGTCTATCACGGCGCCAATGACCGCAACCTCACCGCACGATCGATGGACTGGCGTCAGGAAATCGTCAGCAATCTCTGGGTCTTTCCACGCGGGATGAAGCGCAATGGCGCAGCGGGGCCGCGTTCCGTCGACTGGACGGCACGCTATGGCAGCCTTGCCGTATCGGGTTATGACATCTCCACCGTCGACGGCATGAACGAGGCTGGCCTTGTCACGAACCTTCAGTGGCTGGTGAACGCACAATACCCTGATGATGACGGAAAAACCCCGCGCATTTCGGTATCCGTCTGGGCGCAATATTTCCTCGATCAATTCGCCACGGTTGCCGAAGCCGTTGATCATGCCCGCAACACACCGCTGCATGCGGCTACTGGCGAAGTGCCCGGCCAGCCGGGCCGATTAACGACTGTGCACCTGTCACTATCCGATGCAAGCGGTGACAGCGCGATACTGGAATGGATCGACGGCAAGCTGCAGATCCACCACAATCGCGCCTATCAGGTCATGACCAATGATCCCCCATTCGATCAGCAACTGGCCGTCACCAGCTATTGGAAATCCGTACCCAGTACGTCCTTCCTGCCCGGCACCAGCCGCGCGGAAGACCGCTTTGCCCGGTCCAGCTTTCTGATCAACGCGATCCCCAAAACGGATGACCCGCGCGTAGCGGCCGCCGCCGTCTTCAGTGTAATTCGCAATGTGTCCGCACCATGGGGCATTTCAATTGGAGACCAACCCAACCTTTCCATGACTCGCTGGCGCGTTGTCGCCGATCAAAAGGACAAGACGTATTTCTTCGAATCCGTCTATTCGCCAAACATCTTCTGGGTTGACCTGAAGAAGCTCAATTTCCAACCGGGCGCGGGCGTGCGCAAGCTGGATCTTGGAGAGAACCAAAGGAACATCATGTCAGGCGAAACGTCAGGCCGCTTTGTGAAGTCTCAACCTTTTGCCTTCGAACCGGCGGTGTGAAACATGTCCGCATCCTGGGAACCGGCGGCACCATAGCCGGAACGGGCGGTGGCGGCAGCGCCAGCTACCAACCGGGAGTCCTGTCGATCGAAGACCTTGTCGATGCGCTTCCCGGGATCGCCGATGTCGCGGCAATCTCGGCGGAGCAGGTCGCGAATATTGGCAGTTACGACGTTGGCGAGCCAGTGTGGCGGCTGCTGGTAGGACGAGTTCAAGCGGCCCTTTTACAGCCTGACATCGCCGGCCTGGTCGTAACGCATGGAACAGACACCATGGAAGAAACCGCCTGGTTCCTCAGCCTTGTCCTTCCCGTCAGCAAACCGGTCGTTCTGGTTGGCGCCATGCGTCCAGCCGGATCTTTGTCTGCTGATGGGCCACACAACCTGATGGACGCCATACGGGTTGCCGCGTCTGACGAGGCCCGCGGACGCGGAGTAATGGCGGTGATGAACGACACTATCTTCGACGCCGTTTCGGTTACCAAGACGGACGCCCACCGTCTGCATGCCTTCGCGGCCCCCTCACGCGCGTCGATTGGCCATATGCTAGGGTCCGCACCGGTTTTCAATGCACGGGCCAAACCGTACGGGCCCCTGTTTACGCTGGCCGATGCTCCGCTTGCACGGGTGGCGATTGCCTATGCCTATGCCGGACTGGACGCGCGGGATATTCGCGCGGCGGCTGAAGGCGCGAAAGGGTTGGTCATCGCGGGGGTTGGCGCAGGCAATTTCTCAACCTCTGCGCGCACAGCAGTGCAGGAGCTGACGGCGCGCGGCATTCCGGTGGTCCGCACAGCGCGGCAGGGCACCGGCGATATATGGCGTGAGGACCATCTCGCGGGGGAACGCAGCGACGACGTACTGGGCACTATCGCCGGGCGAAAACTGGCCCCGGCCAAGGCCCGCATCCTGCTGATGCTGGCACTGCAACAACCAAGGACCACTGCGGAATTGCAGGCGCTCTTTGACCGTTATGGCGCTGCGCAAGGCTGGGCTTAAAGAACAGCGTATTTTAACCGGATCGCGTCCTCTCCCGAGAGAACGCTGTGATTACGTCCGCTGAGCTAGCCCATTCCCTCCATCGGCGTATTGCGCCCGGGGCCGGCGTGCACCCGCACGGTCATCTCACCCAGCCCGTCCATCTGCATATGCATGACATCGCCGGGCACAACCGGGCCAATACTGGCGGGCGGTGTGCCTGAGAAGATTACATCGCCCGGATACAGCGTCATGACCGACGACGCATGTTCGACAAGATCCGCCACGCTCAGCACCAGTCGGCCAAGGCTGTCGACTTGCCGATCCTCGCCGTTCACCGTCAGACGAAAGCTCAGCTTGGACGGATCAACAATTTCGTCGCGCGTCGTCAGCCACGGCCCCATCACGCCATAGGTATCGAAGCTTTTACCAAAGCTGGGAAACTCCGAACCCTGCATGGTCATGTCAAGGCCAAGACAGTAGCCGGCAACATAGTCGAAAGCATCGGCAGCCGGGATTTCAGTCCCGGTCTTGCCGATGACGATGGCAATCTCAGCCTCATGGAACGTCACGCGTTCCGGCCAGCGCAGCACAACGCCATCCGATGGACCAGCAGCCGCACTCGTCATCTTGAACAGCAGCCCCAGCCTGCGAGGATGCCCTCCGGCAGCCAGAACATCGGTGAAATTGCCCGCGCCGCAAAGGAACTTTCCGGGGTTCGCGACCGGGTTCTTTAGCAGCACCTTATCAACCGGCACGGGCGTTGCCTTCGCCGCAAGGTCTTCCATGATCGGGCGCAGGCGATCGAGGTTGGCAATAAACAGATCGCCGGGAGGATAAGGCCAGCGCACCGCGGGCAGGCTATCTGCTGCTGCCGTCACATCATGGACCATCCCGTCCTTGACCACGCCGACCCTGATCTGATCCCCGGCGTTTTCCTGGTATCGGCAGATCTTCATCGCACTCCCCCAATGTTATCATCAGGCCGGGTACATCGCCCGGAAGCGGGGAGCGGAGCAAGTGCCTTGGCCGCCGAAGCGGCTGCCCGGTCGTCCAGACCGGGGCGAAGAAAACGCGGCATTGCCCCCGATCCTGCCGCTGTCAGCAGAACGGGGGCAATGCAATGTCAGTCGTCAGATACCCATGCAGAGGTATTTGATTTCCATGTAATCATCCAAGCCATGGCGCGATCCCTCGCGGCCAAGGCCCGACTGCTTGATCCCGCCAAAAGGCGCGACTTCGGTGGAGATCAGGCCAGTATTGATGCCCACCATGCCAGCTTCCAGCCCTTCACCGATGCGCCACACGCGCGAAAGATCGCGGGCGTAGAAATAGCTGGCAAGGCCGAATTCAGTATCGTTGGCAAGGCGAAGCGCCTCTTCCTCGTCCTTGAAGCGGATCACGCCGGCCAGCGGACCGAACGTCTCTTCGCGGGCGAGCAGCATGTCAGCCTTCACATTGGCAATGACGGTCGGTTCAAAGAACGTGCCGCCCAGCGGGCTGCGCTTGCCGCCAGCGAGCACAACGGCACCGCCAGAGATCGCGTCCTGCAGATGTTCTTCGACCTTCTCTACGCCAGCCTTGTCGATCAGCGGGCCGACGTCCACGCCCTCGTCCATGCCATAGCCAATCTTTAGCGCGTTCACGCGCTTGGCCAGCTTCTCGACGAACTCGTCGTAAACGCCATCCTGGACATAAAACCGGTTGGTGCAGACGCAGGTCTGGCCGTTGTTGCGAAACTTCGAAATCATTGCGCCTTCGATAGCCGCATCCACATCGGCATCGTCAAACACGAGGAACGGCGCGTTGCCGCCCAGTTCCATCGACACCTTCTTCACTGTGTCGGCGCATTCGCGCAGCAACTGGATACCAATTTCGGTCGAGCCCGTGAAGGTTAGCTTGCGGACCACGGGGTTGCGCGTCAGTTCGCCGCCAATGGCGCGGGCGCTGCCGGTGACGACGTTAAACACGCCTGCGGGAACGCCAGCCTTTTCGGCCAGAACAGCCATTGCCAGTGCCGAAAACGGCGTGGCCGATGCAGGCTTCAGCACCATGGTGCAGCCTGCGGCCAGCGCCGGGCCCATCTTGCGGGTGATCATGGCATTGGGGAAGTTCCACGGCGTGACCGCCGCAACAACACCCACCGGCTGCTTGATGGTAACGATGCGGCGATCGGCAGCATGGCCGGGAATGACCTCGCCATAGGCGCGCTTGCCCTCTTCAGCGAACCATTCGATGAAGCTCGCGCCATAGGCGATCTCGCCTCTGGCCTCGGCAAAGGGCTTGCCCTGTTCGCGGCTGAGCAGTTCACCCAAAGCGTCCTGATTTTCGATCATCAGGTCAAACAGCTTACGCAGGATACGCGCTCGTTCACCGGCTGGCTTGGCCCGCCATGCCGGGAGCGCCTTTTCGGCGGCGGCGATGGCGCGCGCGGTTTCCGCTTCGCCCATGTTCGGTACGGTGCCCAGCACGTTGCCCGTGCCCGGATCGGTAACGTCTACAGCCTTGCCGGAATCGGCATCGCACCACTGTCCGTCAATGTAGCACTGCTGCCTGAGATAATCGGCGTAACCCATCGTCTGTCTACCTTCCAGTAACGGCACCATGCGGCGATGCCCGCACTTCGAATCTGCCTGTCGCGACGCCCGCATAGGAAGGGCAGAGCGGGCTGGCAACTCACGTCGCTGCGTGCTGCCAGCACGATCTTCACGGCATGATGCAGAATCATCGGCGACACAGCTTGTGCGCCACCCCAGTTTCGGTAAACAAGTGCGGTTTAGCGAATAAGAATTCTAAATAGAGAATTGTGGAGAGGCTGCGTTGGAACATTCCGGCTATATCGATGGCGCTTTCGTCAAGGGTGAAGCGATGCGCCGCTTTACCGTTCAGAACCCGTCCGATGAAACGATCGTTGCCGAGGTCACGAACTGCACGGTAGCGCAGACCGACCGGGCGATCGGCTCCGCCCGGCGCGCGTTCGACGATGGTGTGTGGAGCGGCCTTTCGATGAAGCAACGGGGCGAGGTCATGCGGCGCTACGCCGAAGCCCTGCGCAAACATGCCGACCGGCTGAAGGAGCTGGCCGTCCTGGAGGCCGGTTGCCCCGTTTCATCCACCGTCATGGGCGCCCAGGTTCATGCGCCACTGCGGATGACTGATGACATCATCGACATGTTCCTGCGGCTGCCCGAGCATGAGGAAAACCCCCTCCCCATCCATGAACGGGTAAACCCCTATTTCACCGTGCAAAGCCTGAAGCTGTATCGTCCGCTGGGCGTGGTTTCGGCAATTTCGGCCTATAACGTGCCGTTCTACACGGCCTTCTGGAAAGTTGTGCCGGCGATGATGGCGGGCAATTCCGTAATCCTTCGCCCCAATCCGCTAACCCCGATCTCTTCACTGATCTTCGCAGAAGCCGCCGAAGAAGCCGGCATCCCGAAGGGAGTGTTCAATCTCATCATCGAAGACGGACTCGAAAGCGGGCAGTTGATGACCACCGACCCGCGCGTCGACATGGTGAGCTTTACCGGGTCGTGCACCGTCGGCGCCAAGGTGGCCGAACAGGCCGCCCCCACGCTGAAGCGACTGGTGCTGGAACTGGGCGGCAAGTCGGCCCAAATATACCTACCCGATGCGGCGGATCGCGCAGCGTCGGCCGCGCTCTCTGTCTGCACCGCCCATGCTGGACAGGGGTGCGTCCTTGGCACCCGCGTTTTCGTGCCCGAAGATTCAAAGGCCACGGTGCTGGAAGCGATGGCCGCCGCTGTCGCCAATGTGAAGATAGGCGTCGCCAGCGATCCCGATACCCAGCTTGGCCCCGTCATCAGCGCTGCCCAGCGCGCGCGCTGCGAACACTTCACAGAAGCTGCCGTGGCAGCCGGCGGGCGCGTCGTGGCCGGCGGCAAGCGCCCTGCGCATATGGACAAAGGCTTTTACTATGAGCCGACCGTGCTTGACCTGCCCGACAACAGCAATCCGGCCGCCCAGGAAGAAATCTTTGGGCCGGTGATCGGGGTCATCGGTTACAAGGATCTTGATCACGCAGTGGCCATGGCGAACGATTCCCGGTTCGGTCTTTCTGGGTGGGTCCACGGTCAGGACAGGGTCGCAGCGCTTAACGTCGGCCTCAAGATTCGCAGCGGCGCAGTCAATGTGAACGGCGCTGTCATGTCGAGCTATGCCTCTGGCGGGGGCATCAAGATGAGCGGCCTTGGCCGCGAGCGAGGCATCGAAGGTCTGCGTGAATTCCAGATGATCACGACATTCAATCTGGGCGGCTAGCCGAACAGCGGAATAAAAAAGACAAAGACAAAGGGAAGAGGACAGACAAATGCAGGGTTTGCTTGAAGGCAAGGTTGTCGTTGTCACCGGCGCAGGCTCGGGAGTCGGGCGGGCGGCAGTGCGGCTGTTCACCGATCACGGTGCGAAAGTCATCGCGGCAGACATCAACAAGGCGACCGCAGAGGAATCGGTCCGCCTCGCCGGGCTACAGTCGGATCAGGCCAAAGCCGTGGAATGCAATGTTGCCGATCCCGCATCGGTAAACGCGGCAGTCGCTGCAGCAGTTGAAAGCTTTGGCCGGCTAGACGTGATGTACAACAACGCAGGGATCACCGTGATGCCAGTACCCGGCATCGGCCTGCGCAAACTGATCGACACGCCGCATGACGACATGCGCAAGGTCGAGGAAGTGAACATCAACGGCGTGATCTTCGGCTGCCAAGCGGCTATCCGCCAGTTCGACGCGCAAGACAGCGGAGGCGCCATCGTCAACACCGCATCAGTCGCAGGCATGATGGGCTATGGCGGCGTGCTGTACGGCACCACAAAGGGGGCCGTCGTGCAGCTCACCCGCGCGTTGGCAATTGAAGTCGCGGAAAAGGACATCCGCGTGAACTCCGTCTGCCCGGCGGGCATGTTGACGCATTACTCCGGCATGGACCCGGATTCGCCCCACGCAGGCCAGATCAAGGAAAGCATGGGCAAAGCCCATCCGCTCGGCCGGTCCATCGATCCGGCCGACACGGCAGCGGCAGCGATGTTCCTCGCCTCTGATCTCGCCGGCAACATCACCGGCGTAAACCTGCCTGTCGACGGCGGCCTGTTGGCTGGCCGCAAAGTAGGAGGCTGAACCATGGCTACATGCCCCGCATCTGCTGGCGGAAAGTCCGCTGCCCTTGCCTCTCTGGTTTCGGACAACCCGCGGTATGAGAAGTTGTTCGACATGAAGAAACAGTCGGCCAACGTCGGCGTAGACATGAGCAAGGACTATACCGAGGACATGAACCGACTGCGCGACGCCGCGCCGGTTCACAAGGGATCCTTGCGCGAATTGCTCGGCGTTCCCGAGATGCCCTTCTCCGACATCCAGCGCGAATCCCACACGTTCTTTTCCTATCGCGCCTGCGAGATCGGGTTTCGTGAGAACCTGATCTTTTCATCGGAAGGGTACAACGAAAGCGCAGGTGTACGCACGATCGGCCCAACGATCCTCTCCATGGTTGGCAAGCCGCACAAACGGCTGCGCACGGCTGCCCAGCCCCTGTTCAAACGGCCCAAGGTTGTTGACTGGTGGAACAAGCGCTGGATTGAGGAGACGGTGGATGCACTGCTTGACCGGATCGTCGACCAAGACGCAGTTGACCTGAATTCTGAACTTTGCGCGCTGCTGCCAATGGCCACGGTCACGCGCGCAATCGGGCTTGAAGGCGAAGACGTTATCGAGTTCCGCTACCAGCTTGACCGTGCAACCTTCGGCGCAGCCCAGTTGAAGCCCGAGGAGTCTGCGGAAGCACGCGCCTGGGTCGACCAGACGCTCCGCAACCTCATCGCCGAGAACATGCAAACCCCCGGCGACAACATCATCGCAGGTCTGCTTGAGAACGAGATCAAGAACGAGGACGGATCCAGCCGCAAGCTGACCGAGGACGAGCTGTTCGGCTATTGCAAGCTGGCGATCTTTGCCGGTGGCGGCACTACATGGCGGCAACTGGGCATCACCATCGACGCCCTGATGAACCACTACCATTTCTGGGAAGCCTGCGTAAAGGAACGCAGCCTGCTGGATCAGGCGGTAGAAGAGGGTCTGCGCTGGCGCGCAACCGATCCGGTGTTCCCGCGCCTTTGCACGGAAGACACCGAAGTCGAAGGCGTGATGGTTCCGGCTGGCAACCGCGTCCATTTGTGCCTTGGCACCGCGAACCACGATCCCGCGGTTTTCAAGAACCCGGAACAATACGACATCTTCCGCGACAAGAGTCATCAAATGGGCTTTGGATTTGGCCCGCATCGCTGCCTGGGCATGGATGTGGCGCGGCAGGAGATGATCGTCGCAATCAGCGGATTGATGGACCGTTTTCCCAATATGCGACTTGATCCCGATAAGCCCAAGCCCGTCTATCGCGGGCTGGACCATCGCGGCGTGTCAGCAGTGACCGTCAGACTGAAATAGTTCCAGTCTCCTTTGCAGGGGATGGCAACAGGTCAAGGCCCCCGCGCGTAGGGACGGGCTGGAGGGTCACTTCAGTTCGTCCATCACGGCGGCCCGTGGGGTAAAGACCTGGCCCCATGACCACCCGCGAGGTTCTGACGGCTGTTGCGCGTTGGATCGCGGAAGAAAAAACGCGCTGCTCCTGCGACGACTATTGCAGGAAGGAAGGGCGCGCTAACGCCTTCGCCGGCTTGTATGGCGGCCAGAGTTTTGTTGGCAAACTTCTGGTGAAGCTGGCAGAGCCGACTTGAAAACAAGACGCGCAGGGGGAACATTCCTAATATCATGGCCGATACTATCCCACTTGCACCGCGTAAAACCGCAAATCCCGCCCCAATGCGACCCGCCAATTCGCTGCGCCGGACATCCAGCATCGACGTAAGCTGGCCTGACGGCGATCAGGGCGACCGCCTGTTTGTGGGCCGCGTCCGCGATTACCGCACGCCGCCCACCGGCGGGCCCGGCACCCTTTTGGACGAAGCTGAATTCCGCGCACGGCTGGCGCTGGATAAGACAGTCAACTCCATCACAGCGACACCTGCACCCCCGCGCATCGAAGACCTTGTGGGCGTGCGCGGCGGAAACCACCTACGACTTTTCATCAAGGAAACGATGCCCGAACTGATCAGCCAGGGCGCACCGATCTACCTCGCGCTGGATGACATTTCCGGTACCGCGCTGGTTTCGGCCTTTGCCTGGTCACAGTGGCATGAAAACTGGGCCGAGCGCCTGCGTGCGACAATGAAGCCCGAGGAATTCGAACGGCTGATGGTTGAGCGGGTGAACGTTTGCTGGGGACTGCAGGAAGGCAACAGTGGCGTGAACCCCAGCGGGCTACCGCAGAACGTCGCTGAAGCCGACGCGGGCGATCTCCGCAATCCTGCCGACCCGCAGGGCTGGCACGAACTTCCCGAAAACGACGGACCGGGCTTTCGCCGTGCGCGCCGGATCGATGTTATGCGTGACGAGACCAAGGGCATTATCCGCATCGATGCAGCCTTTCAGGACAGCGCGGCACGCAAAGACGGCAGCCGGGTAGCCATTCACGAATATAACATCGCCGCGACCGCTGATCTCGGCACGCTGGAACTGCTGACGCTGGAACCCGAAGCCCGGATATTACCGTTTTCGGAATGCCCCGGCGCAGTCCGCAACACGCAGAGGCTGATTGGCAGCCGCCTGCCGGAAATCCGCGAACAGGTAATCGCCAATCTGCGCGGGCCACAAGGCTGCACGCATCTCAACGATGCGCTTCGCGCCTTGGCCGAAGTACCGAAACTGGCTGACTATCTCGTTCCCGCATAGCAAAAGGCGGGCCCAAAACCGGGCCCGCCCACTTGCTGACACGATGGTTCAGTAACCGGTATCAGCCGCCTATTTCTTCTCGGGCGCGATGGTGATGCGCACGGTCTCGCCCGAATTCCCCGGGAACCCGGTGAACATTGCCTGCACAAGGTTCGGCACCAGATACTGCAACTTATTGGACGTCGATACGGCTTGAGCCTGGCCTTCGAACAGGCGTTGCCCGTCAGCGCGACGATCAATATTCATGCTGATGCCACTGGTATAGACAGTATAGCTTTCCACCCCGCCGTCGAACCAAGGGTCATACCACCCGTACCCCCATGGTCCGTATCCGTAAGGTGCCCAACCGCCGCGATAGCCCCAAGGTCCCCAATAGGGGGACATGGCAGGTCCCCAGGACCGGATGCGTTCGCGGCCGTCGTCCACGCCGTAATCGAAGCTGACCACCAGAGTTGATTGTTCCGGGTTGGTCGCAAGCTGATACCCTTGCGCGATCATCGCCTGTTCGACGTACCGCGCATAATATCCGAATTCTATGCTGCCGTTCATCGCGGCATCCTGCGGCACAACCACGAAGGTCTGCCCGGCCGGAGGAGGTAATTGCGCCTGGAACCGTGATACATCTGCCTTGAAGGGAGACGCGCAGGCCGCCAGTGCCAACAGCAGTACGGCCACGGCGACGGCCCTGACCCGACTGCTGCCACCATTTCGGTTGGTTTTCATGTTCGTATTCTCCACCGCGCCGAAAGGAGGTCCCGCCGCATTATCGACGCAGCCCTCGCGTTCATGAACATGCCGTAACAGTTGGCCGCTGAATAGTCGTTGAATGGTGCCATACCGACGACAGGCGGCGCCAGATTTAGATGCAAGATGCCGTGGTAGAAACGTTTGGACGTCAAGCCAGTTCCATGGATTGCCCGCCATGCCTTGCGCTTTGTTCGACGCATGGCTTTGACAAACTCGTCGGTGGCCCGATCCCACGAATAGCAAGCGACCGGCGCAACTTTCTCTTAGCTGTCGCTGTTTCGTCACGCATGCGTCACATCACGCCGTCATCGTGGGCCTGAACATAGGACTTCAGACCCCATGCCACAGATCGACATCCTGCTTACCAGCGAGCTTAGCGGCGGCCTTGAACCCTTCTCCTACGGTGAGACGCGCATCATTTTCCATCGATGGGAAAAGCGGAACGAATTTCCGCTTCTTGAAGGGCCGCTCTGGGCCTTCGTCGACTGGGTATTGCCTGACATTGCCGGGCTGGAAATCTGCCGCCGGTTACGCTGCGACCCGCAAACGGCGCAGGCACACGTCACCATGGTTCTTGAGGAGGAAAACCAGGACGCCCGCCGCCGGTCCCTGCGCGCCGGTGCGGATGATTATATGGTCGGGCCCGCGAGCCGGGCCGCGCTGCTCGACAGGGTGCTATCGGTAAAGCTGCCGGATTTTGACGGCGGCGCGCTGCACATCCTGTCGCTGGGTGATCTGACGCTGGATCTGGCAGCGTTTCAGGCGCGCTGGCGAGCCACACCGCTGCCGTTGATGCCCAACGAATTCCGTCTCTTGCGCTATCTTATGGAGCATCCGGGCCGTGTATTCACCCGATCGCAGCTAATAACCGCTCTGGGCAAGCAGGGCCCGTCACTGGACGAGCGCACTGTCGATGTGTGGATCGGACGGCTGCGGCGGGCCCTGCGCGCGGTGGGTGCTGGTGACCCCCTTCGCACGGTGCGTTCACTCGGATACGTGCTCGACCATCCATAACTGGCTGATCCAGCCCACGCGGGACCGCCCCCGATCATCGCCACAAAAAAGGCCCGGCATCCCTGAAGATGCCGGGCCGAGTTGTTTGCGTGAGAGGGGTTGCCCCCTCCCCCGGCAGGATTAAAATTGCATAGACGTCGACAGCGAAAATGACCGCCCGACGTTGTACGTATTGACATCAATCCGGTTATCACCCGACTGCTGGAATTCTTCGTGTTTGCGCCCCGTGAGATTGCGGGCCTGGAACTTCATCTCCAGATCACGCCCATAGAATTCGAACCCCTGCCGAGCCACAAAATCGAGAGAAAATCCCGGCTTCTCAACAATATCAGGCTGATCAAGCGTCGCGATGCCACGGCTGACCACGCGTTCGCTCGCATAGGTCAGCAAAAACGTGAACTGCGAAAGCCGATCCACCGATTCGAGGCCAAGCTGAAAATTGGCGATATGGTCGGATTGTCCTGTCAGCGGCGCGCCATTGCGGAAAAAGTCCGAAGCGAAGCTGGATGACGCACCATAAACCGCCGTAGTATCATCTGCGCCGACCTTCAGCTTTGACTGGGTGTAGGTATAGTTTGCGATCGTCACCAGCCGGCGACCAGCCCAGAAGCTGCCTTCACCTCCCAGCGGACTGAGATCAAAGTACTTCTGCAGCTCAAACTCGCCGCCATAAAGCTGTGCTTCGGGCGCGTTGGCATAGCTGGTAACAAAATCGCCGCCGGCAACGAAGCTTTCGATCGGATTGTCGATCTTCTTGTAGAAGCCAGAAACCGACAGCTTCTGTTCCTGGGCAAAATACCATTCGTAGCGCGCTTCGGCGTTGTAGAGCTGGCTGTCGATGAGCAGGGGGTTACCCTGATACATCCGGCTGCTGTCGGGATCGAAATAGAACTGATAGATAAGTTCGCGGAACTGCGGCCGGGCGATCGTCTTGGACGCGTTTAACCGCAACTGCATGTCAGGCTGAAACTGCCACGTCAGCGTCGCGGCGGGCAGCCAGTAGTTATTCTTAAGCCGCGTGGACGCATTTGAAGCGCCCGGCACGTTGAACACCTCTACCGGCTGGACCACTTGTGTCGCGTGTTCATAGCGGACACCGGCATCGATGCTGAGTTCCGGCGTTATCTGGCCATTGGCCTTCACATAACCGGCGCCGTTCTCAAGCTTTGCATCAAAGGCAGGATTGCCTTCGTTGGTTTCAACCAGCGCGATCCTGAAGGCGTTGACGATATCGGGTTGCAGCAGCAGATCAGGCCGAAGAACACCAATGCCGTCCGGAAAGCTACTGGGCGCAGAGAACTGAAAGTCGCGGCGCGAGCTGAAGCGCTTGGTATCGGAATAGTTGGCGCCGCCGGTTACGGTAATCTCTGGCGTCAACACATAGCTGATATCCACGCCGCCCGACCACAGATCCTCATCCAGTTTTGAGAAGCTGATCGTCGCGTCGCCGCGATTACCGTTGTTCAGGATGTTGATGAAGCGGTCACCGAAAGGATCCGCGGGGACATTGGTGCGCACATATTCGAAGGACAGTTCATACGGCGCATCACGCTTTGAATTGGCGTAGGTTGCCCGTACATCGATCTTTACGCCTTCGGCTGGCGTGAATTCGCCGACCAGCTGCGTGTCTATCAGCTGGCGTTCGTACCACGCGGTGTCCTGCTGCATGAAATCAACGGCAGTCTCCAGACGATTGCCAAGCGCCAGCCGTGAAACCTTGGCAGTGTCGTGGATGTAAAGATTGGTCCAGCGCAGCTTGTTATCGCCCCACTCCAGACCGAAGCCGAGCAGTCCGTTCAGGACCATGCGGTTATCCGTACTAATCCGGCGAAAATCCGATTCTAACGTCGAAAGGTCGGAACTGAGCGAGCTTTGCTGTGTCGCATCGCGCGTCAGCCACTTGTTACTGTATCCGCCAGCGGCAATGATGCCCAGCTCTGCCCCGCCAAGGTCGAACGGCTTGCCGGCCGAGAATGAAACCGCAAAATTCGGCGGGATATCCCCGCGCGTTTGCAAGGCACCGTTCCAGAAGCGAACAAGCTGTGATCCGATTGCCTGCGTGTTCACATTGCCTGAGCTGATTCGCTCACCACTGTCAAAAAACGCCTGTAACGCGGGCGGCACGTCGCGCTGCCCGTTGTCGAACCCAGTCCAGTCGCTGTCGCTGCCGTAATACATATAGCCACGCTTGCCGGTGGTTTCAGTATCGCCGGAGATGCCCGCTTCGATGTTGAAGAAGCTTTCCCGCGGCACCGCCCGTGTCGTCAGGTTGATGACACCGCCGCCGAACTCACCGGGATAGTTGACCGAATAGCTTTTCTGGACGAGCGAGGACGAAATCACGCTACTGGGAAACAGATCCAGCGGCACTACACGCTTAAGCGGCTCCGGGCTGGGCAGCGGCGAACCGTTGAGCAGGGCCAGCGAATAGCGATCACCCAAGCCGCGAACATACACATATCCAGATCCGACGACGCTAAGCCCCGTGACGCGGCCGAGAGCACCGGCAATATTGCCCTCACCGGTGCGCGCTATTTCAGCGGCCGAAAGAATCGACACCACCTGGTCCGAACTTTTCACAATATTCCGGTTGCGCGAACCGGTGACGATGATCTCTGAACCGCCGCCAGGAATGGATACGTCGATGTCCTCCTCTCTCTGCTCAGGCACCGCATCTTCCGGCACATCCTGAGCCATTGCGAAAGACGGCGACACGAGTGCCGTGGTGAATAGCAGCACACCAGCAAGCCGCGGCGTCAAAGCCATCTCAAATCCCCTAAATTCAAATGCAGGTCCGGGGGCAGCCAAACGGCCACCCCCCGGTAATCGGTAGGCAGCCGCGGGTCAGTTGACCGGCAGCGAAGTACAGGCCGATGAGGCGCTGCCGAAGTTCACCGTGGCGCTGTTGCAGGTCCAGCCGGAAAACCCGCTGTCGCTGCCGGCCCATGCCACGCCGATCCGGTTCGGGCTCGGTACATCAAAGAAGGTCGACAGCGCCGCCGCATTGAAGGCCGGCACGGCGTCCTCATTCGTGGCGTTGACGAACAGGCTGGCGAGTGTTGGCGTGAAGGTGTCGTTGCTGTTGTTCGCCCCGGAACCAAAGGCGGCCGCAACCTGCGTTGCGTTCAAGGTGCCGCTGCCGATGTACTTGGTGGCGTTGCACTGCATGGCAACCGAATGCGTCGTCAGTGTCACCGGCGTCGCGCCCGAACCATTCATGCGGATACATTCGTTGTTTGGCGTCACTATGACACCGTTGGCCAAAGTGACGTCGGCATTGCCACGGAAAAACAGTGCCGCCTGACTATTGGCTTCATTGTCCGATGAAACATTCGGCTGCAGTGCAACGAAATTGTTGACTGTCAGCTTGGTTCGCGGCGCGTCAGCTTCAAAGCCATTGCTGTCAATTTCCATCAGCGCTTCACCCCGGCCGGGGCGCTGCACCAGCAACACGTACTGGAGGTTGGCCTGCGCGCCGGTGTCGACATCAAGGCTGTCGTCGTCCGCACCGGTCGCAACAAAATACTTCATGTTGATTGCGCCGCCGAAAAACTCGGTACCATCGTCGGAACTGTTGTGCGCGTGGATGTGATCCAGCACGGTGCCAGTGCCCACCGCCTCCAGCGTCAGCGCCTGCAATTCCTTGTTGGCGCCCAGCACGAAGCCTGAATAGCGGATTTGCACAAAGCTCATCCGGCCGGCATTGTAGGCGTTGTCTGTGCCGCCATAACGGGCAAGATCCACTGCGCCTTCGGTATCGCGCTCGCAGGTGTTCGACCCAATCGCGCCAACGGTGCAGTCGGTCGTGCGACCACGGCCCATCAGCACTACCCCGCCCCACTGCCCCTGCGACGTATCGTCGTTCCGACCCAAAACATTGTCGATGCTGGTAAAGATGATCGGTTGGGCTGCGGAACCGACGGCGTTGATCTGGTTGCCACGATTGACGGCAAGCCACGACTGGCCGGTGGCGGCATAGATGATAACGCCCGGTGCGATGCTGAGCGTGACATTCGTGTCGGCGGTCAATGGAGCCGAGCAGCCAGCGGTCAGTGCAGTCGTCAGCGGAGCGCCCGCGGTCGGCGCAGTGAAGCCACCATCGCAACCCACGTTCACGCGGCCGCTCATTTCATAGAGAACACCTGGAACCTTCGGCAATGTAATAGAGGTGCGGATCAGCGACGGCAGTCGGCAAACTCGCCATGTGCCCGTCGGGCCAGCGATGGTGCCGCCGTCCGCCAGGCCTTGCGGGTCCGCAATGGTCGGGCAGCCTGCGGCCGCCGTGACTGTGCCCGGCCCCGTCGGTGTGGGACTGGGTGTAGGTGCCGGATTGATGATGACGTCACCGCCCGAACCCGGGGAGGCCATGTCGCTTGGTCCGCAACCTGCAAGCCCAATCGCGCTGCAGCCCACAAGCAGCAAGCCATAAGTGTTCTTCACGTCGGTTCCCCTTGAACTTCGCGCGATGAGGACAATTCCACTCACCACTGCCGACGCATCTAGGGGCCTAAAGTGACAGTTCGTTTGCGCTTGCATGACGGAAAAATGAAAGTTCAAGTGACGGAAATATGACTGTTAATGGGAAAGGCAGAAAAGGGCCCACGACTTGCGCAAGCGCAGTACCGCATCTGCATTTTCCTACATCGCCCGCGAATGATAGCCGTCTCTGACAATTCTCGTGAAACCCGATTCCCTCCCATGGGGGACCGGCAACAAAGGAGGGCTAGACATGGCACTGGAGTTTTCCGGACCCGCAACCGAACTTGGCGATAGTGTCATAGAAGCCGCAGCGGTCAGGATCGGTTGCCAGGTCGCGGCAGTACGCGCGGTAATCGATGTGGAAAGCCGGGGCGGTTTCCTTGCCGATGGCAGGCCGAAGATTCTGTTTGAACGGCACTATTTCTCCCGTCTTACAAAGCGCAGACATGATGCCTCTTACCCGGACATCTCGAGCAGGGCGCAGGGCGGCTACAAGGGAGGCGCATGGGAATATGATCGGCTCGGACGCGCCATCGCGCTTGATCGTGATGCTGCACTACGCTCCGCAAGCTGGGGCGCGTTTCAGATCATGGGCGACAACTACGCGCTCTGCGGCTTTGCCAGCGCAGAGGATTTCGTGAAGGCAATGGTCTCCGGCGCGCCTGCCCAGCTTGACGCCTTCGTCAGTTTCATCCGCAAGACCGGCCTTTCGGACAAACTTATCCGCGCAGACTGGGCCGGCTTTGCGCGCGGTTACAACGGCCCGGCATACAAGATGAACAAATATGACGACAAACTGGCCGCCGCCTATCGCTTTCATTCCAACGGTGGATCGCATGCGGACTCGCCGAATCCGCTGCTGCGACAGGGCGACAGGGGCGATGCGGTGAAGGAATTACAGCGCGCACTGGCAATTGTGGCCGATGGCGATTTCGGCCCCGGAACGAAACAGGCGGTGCTCGCCTTCCAGAAGGCACACGGCATCCACGCCGATGGGATTGTGGGAAAGAACACGTGGGCGCAACTTGATGGTCTGTTCTGCCTGATGCGGCCGCCAGGGCGACTTGTGGGTTGCGCCCCAACAGCTTAAGCTTCCCCTCTCGGCCGCGCGGATTCTCCACCGGCTGCCAAACAGTTGTCATTTGACCGTAACAGATCGGAACCATGCGGGCAGCGTCGGCGGATATCCCGGAAGGCACGGCTATGGCGGAAAATATGATGGATTCCGGTTCCGATCTGGCAGGCACTGTTGCGGCGCCCGACCGCTACTTTAACAGGGAACTCAGCTGGCTGGCCTTCAACCGCCGAGTGCTGGCTGAAGCGCGTAACCCGCGTTACCCGCTGCTGGAACAGCTCCGCTTCCTCTCGATTTCTGGCAGCAACCTTGACGAATTTCTAATGGTCCGCGTTGCCGGGCTCGCCGGTCAAGTGCGCCGCCAGATCGAGGAGATCTCCATCGACGGCCTCACGCCGTCGCAGCAGCTTGCCGCCATCCGCGAGGCAGTCGCCGCGCTGGAGGTTGAGCAACAGGCGATCTGGCGTGATCTGCAGGCAGAACTGGCCGAGGAACACATCACAATCAACCGGAACGGCAAGCTGGATGCGGGGCAAATACGCTGGCTGCGTGAATATTTTCTGGAACATATGATGCCGATCATCACCCCGCAGGCGATTGATCCGGCGCACCCTTTTCCCTTTGTGGCGAACCAGGGCATGGGCATCCTGTTTTCACTGACCCGCATGGCAGACAGCGCCCCGGTCATGGAGATGGTGCTTATCCCCGCAGCCCTACCGCGCTTTATACGGCTGCCCGGCGCAGAGGCCGTCTATATGAGCGTGGAAGATCTGATCAGGCGCCATGCAGAGCTGCTGTTCCCGGGGTTTCGTGTCCATGGTTACGGCGTATTTCGCGTGCTTCGCGACAGCGACATCGAGGTTGAAGAAGACGCGGAAGACCTTGTCCGTTACTATCGCACCGCCATCCAGCGGCGACGGCGCGGCCTGGTCATCGTGTTGCAGTTGCAGGGTAATTTTGATCCAGAGGCGGAACAGCTGCTGCGTACCCAGCTGCGCCTGGACAACGCCATGGTCATCAAGACCGATGGGCTGATCGGGATGGCCGGCCTGTCCGCCATTGTCGAAGAAGATCGCCCCGAACTAAAGTTCGAGCCCTACACGCCCCGTTACCCGGAACGCATCCTGGAACATGATGGCGATTGCTTTGCCGCTATCCGCGAAAAAGACATTATCATCCAGCACCCCTACGAAAGTTTCGAGGTGGTGATCGATTTTCTGCGACAGGCAGCGCTTGACCCTGATGTCGTGGCGATCAAGCAGACACTGTACCGCGCCGGTAAGCAGTCCGCTGTCATCGCGGCGCTGATCGCGGCGGCCGAGGCCGGGAAATCGGTGACGGCAGTAGTGGAGTTGAAAGCCCGCTTCGATGAAGAACAGAACCTGCTCTGGGCTTCGCAGCTTGAACGGGCCGGGGTGCAGGTCATCTATGGGTTTGTCGACTGGAAGACCCACGCAAAAGTATCGATGGTCGTGCGGCGCGAGGACAGCGGCTATCGCACCTACTGCCACTTCGGCACGGGCAATTATCATCCGGTCACGGCGCGCATCTACACCGACCTCAGCTTTTTCACGGCAGATCCCAAGGTCGGAAGGGATGCAGGGCGGCTGTTCAATTTCATCACCGGCTATATTGAGCCAAAGCGGACCGAAGCTTTGGCAATCTCGCCCATTGGCCTGCGCAAGCGGCTGTACGAATGCATCGACCGCGAAATCGTGAACGCCAATGCAGGCAAGCCGGCGATGATCTGGGCCAAGCTCAATTCACTGACGGACGCAGAAGTAATCGACCGACTTTACGAAGCGAGTGAAGCCGGGGTCAGCATCAGTCTGGTAATCCGCGGCATTTGCTGCCTCAAGCCCGGAATTCCAGGGCTGTCGGAAAATATCACCGTCAAATCAATCATCGGCCGTTTCCTGGAACACAGCCGGATCTGGGCATTCGCATCGGGAGCGCCACTGCCGAACCGCAAGGCAAAGGTGTTTATGTCATCTGCCGACGGCATGAGCCGAAATCTGGACCGGCGGGTGGAAATACTTGTGCCAATCACCAACCCAACCGTTCATGATCAGGTGCTGGATCAGGTAATGCTGGCGAACCTTCTTGATACTGAACAAAGCTGGGTGCTTGAGCCTGATGGCGCCTATCACCGGCTTGAACTGATGGAGCGGCCCTTCAATCTGCACCGCTACTTCATGACTAATCCTTCACTATCCGGGCGCGGTGCGGCGCTGGCGAGCGGCCGCAAGGTGCCCAAGCTCGCCCTGCGTCGCGGCGGCGGATGAGAGAGTTTGCGGTTGACCCAGCTATTGCCCTTGTCGTCGCATCGCATCATAGGCGCCCAGCCATGAACGACCACCGTGCAGTTATCGACATTGGTTCAAACACGATTCGGATGGTCATATACGGTGGCCCAAAGCGCGCGCCGGCAGTGCTCTATAACGAGAAGATCACAGCGCGGCTTGGCCGCAGCGTGGCCGAAAACGGGCAGTTGGGACAGAAGGCGTCAAAGCTCGCATTAGCCGCGCTGGAACGTTATTCAGCCTTGGTCCGGCTGAAAGGGATCACCGACGTCCAGACAGTGGCGACGGCAGCGGTGCGCGATGCCAGCAATGGCGAGGCGTTCCTGGAAAATGTGCGGGCACTGGGCCTGAACCCGCGCCTGCTGTCAGGCGCGGAAGAAGCAATAACCAGCGCAATGGGCGTCGCCGGGGCCTTTCCCGCCGCGAAGGGAATAGTCGCGGATTTAGGCGGCGGAAGCCTTGAGATCGTCCATGTTGATGGCATGCGCTGTCAACATGGCGTCAGCCTGCCACTTGGCGCGCTTCGTCTTCCCCAATTGCGCGAAGCGGGCGCTGCGCGGTTCGGACGACGTGTACGCAAAATGGTTCAGGCCACCGAATGGCGCTGCACCCCGGGAGAGACTCTGTATCTGGTGGGAGGCGCGCACCGTGCGCTCGCGCGTTACGCCATGCACACCGCGCGATGGCCGCTGGATGATCCACACGGATTTGAACTTGATGCCGATGCCGCTGCAAAGCTGTGTCGCAGCGTGTTGCGAGGCAATCCGCCGCAGAGCATCCCAGGGCTTGCTTCCTCGCGGCAAGCCAGCCTGCCCGATGCGGCGGCACTATTGGCAACGCTGCTGCGCCTGGTTCAACCGTCCAAACTGATATTCTCGTCATGGGGCCTTCGCGAGGGGTTAGTCTTCCTGACCCTTAACAAGGGCGTCCAGGCACAGGATCCACTTCTGGCCGGGGTTGCCGCATTCGCCGAATCCATGGGTGTAGATACAGATGCGGCAACCATGGTGGCTAATTGGATTGCCGATGCGCTTCCCGTTGGGCGCAAGGGCGATGGCAGGCTTCGGCTTGCCGGCGCCATGCTGGCACTTTCCGAACAGCGCGTGGAACCAAACCTGCGCGCCGATCTGGCCATGCAATGGGCGCTGCGCAAACGCTGGATCGGTATCGACACCGGTGGACGGGCGATGATCGCCTCCTGCCTGCTCGCCAACGCGGGACGGCCGCCTCCATCAGCGGATCTGGCACGAATAGCATCGCCGGAACGGTTGCGTGAGGCGCAGGCGTGGGGGCTTGCCGTCCGGTTGTGCCGCCGATTTAGTGGCGTTGTCCCAGAGGTTCTTGAGACCAGCTCCCTGACGGTTAAAGGCAGTAAATTACTGCTGTCGGTGGCCGATACCTGCGCTGCGCTCTACACCGATCCGGTTGCACGCGATCTGTCAGCGCTGGCAGAGCGGCTGGGTCTTCAGCCGGAATTCCGCATCGTGGAAACCGCAATGGGCAGCGCGGCCTAGCCCACCAAAGTCTTTGATTCGGCGATATCCGACACACCGCGCCGGCCGCCGCTGCGATCCAGCTGCACCACGATATCGATAACAGATGCTGCATATTCCAGCGTTTCAGATCGCGTGAGCCCGATGCCCGTCTGCATGGACATCAGCGAGATCTGTTCCAGTGCCCCGCGCGGGGAATTGGCATGAACGGTTGAAAAGGATCCGGGGTGGCCGGTGTTGATTGCCCGCAGGAAGGACACGGTTTCCTTGCCGCGCAGTTCGCCCAGAACGATACGGTCTGGGCGTAGACGCAACGCTGCCTGCAACAGGTCATCGGCAGTGACCCGCGCCTCGCCCAGTTCGCCCTTCACCGCGATTAGCCCAACACCGTTTGCGCCCGGCAGCTTCAGTTCTGCTGTGTCCTCCACCAGCACAACGCGTTGTTGGTCAGGAATCTCACGCAGCATGGCGTTGAGGAACGTGGTCTTGCCGGTGGAGGTACCGCCAGAAATCAGGATCGTGCGCCGCCGCCGGATTGCCTCGCGCAAATAGACGATCGGCTCTGCCTTGGGATCAGGCATTGGTTCTTCGGGCTGCGGTGTGATCGGGCCACGATCATAGGCGTCAAGCGGCAGATCAAGCAGACGATGGCGGCGAATGGCCAGCGCCCAACTGCCGCGCGTCGCTGGTGGTCCTGCCAGCTGAATGCGGGCACCGTCGGGCAAGGTCGCGGCAAGCAGCGGATGTTCCCGATTAATGCCCTGATGGCTGATGCGCGCCACTTGTTCGGCCAACCGCTGGAGCAGCCCATCATTGATTTCCGGCAGGTTGACCCGCTGCATACCCGGCTGGCCCGCATCCTCGATCCACAGCTCGCCCGGGCGATTGACGAGGATTTCTGTAACGGTTTCGCGCCTCAGGAAGGGTTGGAACGGCGCGAGATAGGCATCGAGGTAGACGCTGCGCGGGGCCGGAGCCATGTCATCGACATGCAGCGGTTGCACAATGCCTGTCACTCTGTGGTTACTTTCGAGAAATCGAGGTCGCGGGCGGTAAAGACACGGATCGGCTCACCCTGCCGGACGCGCACGGTCGGACTGATATTGCCGGTCTGGCCGATGGCCGCCGCTGCGGCCGACTGGCCGCCCCCGCCAACGATAACGTTGGCCGTGTTGCCGATGAGAGCGGGAATCCCACCAATCACCGACAGCAACATGGATGAACCGAACCGCTCGAAGAAATGGCTGTTCACCTTGCCTGAAAGTCCCGTCTCGCCGCCGAAACCAACCGCAGGCGACGCGATGTTTACCGAGACGCCATCCGGCCGGATGAGCCGTGTCCAGATGACATAGACACGCTTCTGCCCGGCCTGCAGCCCGCTCTTGTACTGGCCGATTAGCCGCGATGACCGAGGCACGAGCACGCGGCTGCCGTCAAAAGAGCGTACGTCTGACGAAACGATGGCACGGACATAGCCCGGCACATCCGTATCGATGGCGGTTTCAAGCACCGCGGGAATCAATGTCCCCTGTGTTACCGTGGTCTTCGGATCGATGGCCGCGACGGCAGTGGCTGCGCCGCCGCCAACGCCGCCCAGGCGGTTGGCAAAATCCTCGTTCGCATTGCCGGTAGTAGGGGGAGCGCCCGCGACAGGGCCGATGCCTGGCGGCGGCATGGCACTGGCGTCAAACACCACGGTCGGACTCGAATGCGGATTGGCGTTCGGCATTGGCGCCACCGCGGTTTGCGGCGGAGCGGCCAGCACAGCCTGTTGCGGCGGAACGGCAGGGATCACGGTTGGCGCTGGCGTGATGGCCTGAGGCGAAACCGAAGGCCCAGCCTCGACCGGCACTGCAACGGCTGATTGAGGACCCTGCTGCGGTGCCGTGCGCGCCGTGTCCATGCTCCACAGCGTCACGCCGCCCAGAATTGCAACGATGGCGACGCCAGCGGCAAGGCCAAACCCGTCACCGCGCGGCTTGCGCTGGGTGACGGTTGGCAAGACGTTGCGGGTGGCAAGGTCAATGATCTCGGCGCCCTGTCCTTCCCGCGGATCGCGGTCATTGGCAGGCCGGCGTTCTGGAATCTTTGCGGTCTGGCGCATGAGTTACTGTCCCTGAGCGTAGTCGGCGGCGGCAAGCGCGGCATTGGGTGCAGGCGCCGGCGGTTGACGCGACGGGCCGTCGTTCTCCAGCGTCGCGGAATCACGGCCATTCCGCAGAAGGATAAGCTGCGGCACGCCTTCGACAACGATGACATCGCCGCGGACGGCATAGTTCACCGGCCCCTCGTCACCCTTTTCATTGCGCACCAGCATGGCGGGCACTGCCCGGCCGGCCGGCCAGGTGAGGTAGGTGGCGTTTCCATCGTCATAGATGCGCGACGGCAGCAGGTTGGACTTTCCCGCTGTTTTCCACGCGAAGTTCAAGTCCGCCGGATCGACGGGCCTTTCGGTAGTGACGGAGGCCGCCTCATCGGCCGTCAGCCCCGCGGCTACCCGCTGCGGCACGGCAGGCTTTGCCCCGACCGGATAGGTGAAGCGCAGCACATACAGCGGATCGACCGTGGCTGAGGTCACGAGATCGAAGAAATAGGTCCGCTGGTCTGTCACAACGGTCATGTTGGTGTGAGCGCGGGCGTTCAGCGGCTTTACGAACAGCAGGTTGGCGCGCTTGTTGGGCGTTACCTGCCAACTGGCAGAATCGCCGATCGCCACATTCTCGATATGCTCATTCTCGTCGAAAGCTATCGACGCCTGCACGCCGACACGTCCGTTTATCCGGACCACCTCATCCGCGCTGTAAAGCCGGCTGGCAAGGCGGGTGTCCTTTGCAGTGGCAGGCGCAGCAACAGCAAGTACCAGCGAAGCTGCGGCAAGCGGCAAGGTACGGATCATCTCATTATCTCCCGCGTGGGACTGGGCCGGTTGGCAAAGCGGCTGCCGATACCGCGCGCACGGCGCTGCGCGATCGGTGGCAGGCTGGTAGCGGCGCCGGGCTGGACATGGTTCACAATAGTGCGCCCGCCCCGTGCCGTTGCAGGCGACGCCGCAGGCCGGCCGGCGGTCGAGGCATCGTTGGACGCTGGGACCATCATCGCTGTACGCGAACGCCCGGCGGCGGTAATCGCTGGCGCGCTGGCCACGGCCCCTGCTCCAGAAACCCCCGCTTCACTGCGGCTCGCGTGCGCACCGTCCCCGCGGCCAGAGGCAAGGCCAAAGACCTGCCATGCTGACACGATGGTCCCTGATACTTTCATCACCATGGCCATCAGGGCGATATGGACGGCGGCGATCAGAAACAGCGCCATGGCAGCCTGCGGATCGATCCCCTCTGCGCCGCGCAATCGCACAACGACAGGCACCAAAAGTTCCAGAATCATGGAACCACCGGCGACGACGAACAGCGGAGTAACAGCCGTAAGCACCACCCCCCGCAGCCAACCGGCGGTCAGCCCGCGCGTGCCGGAAAACAAAGCTAGAATGACGAAGATCGGCCCGATTGCCATTAGCACGGCAAGGGCGATACGCGCTGTTACCAATATGCCCACCGTGCCCAGCAGAAGCATGATTGCACCAAGCCACATCAGGTTTGGCGGCGTGAAACTGCCCTGCGCGGCCTGCGCAGCACCACCGGTGCCGTTGACCTCACCCGCCTCAGCAATGGCGGCCAAGACCATGTCGATCCGATCAGCGAATAGCTGCGTGGCAGACCCCTGCGCACCCAACAGGATACCCGCGATCTGGTCCGGCGCGCCGACGGCAAGGTTCCACACGACCCCCTGCCAGGCGACCCAGCTTGTCGCCAGCGTCAGCACTACACCCAACGTCATCATGCGGGGTGTGAGGGCTGAAATGTTCAGGCGGCTGCGGCCGGTAAGCATCGAAATGCCGAAGAAGGCAATGAATAGCGTCAGCAGGATAGTGAGCGCGGGCAGTAAGGAGCCCTGCGTTCCAAACAACCTCCCGAAAGCCGCGGCTGCTGTTTCATTGGCAAGGCAATCAACCGCGCGCAGCGCTGGAGCAGCACCCGCAGAGGCGTTTCCAATCAGGGCTTCGCAGGAGGTCATTCAGCCGCCTCTGTCCAAAGCGGTTCGTCCTCGACCTCGCCGGGCCACGGCTGGCCGGTCAGGGCCGGATACCAGGCCGATGGCGCGTCGCCATAGGTAGCCCGCAACGAATCGAGCCGGCGCACGGTGCTCTCGCGGCCGGAAAGGACCGTCAGCACCTCGGGCATCCCCGAAAGGTCCAGCCGGACCACGACCGAGGCGTCGGGCTGACGGATCAGGAAACAGCGGCTGTGCGCTGGCAGCGTGCGTATCAGATCAAGCTCGTGGCTCGTCAGGCCAAAGCCGTCGCAATAATCCTCGGGCCGGGCGCGGGCGTTGGGCATGAAGATCATCGTCGCCGTCTGTTCGACTAGCGCGGTCGAAATGCGGCTGTCCAACGCATCGCGCGCCGATTGGGTAGCAAATCCCACCAGAGCGTTACGCTTGCGCAAGGTTTTCAGCCAATCGCGTATGCGCGCGGCGAAGACATCGTCGTCCAGCGCCTTCCAACCTTCATCGATAAGGATCATTGTCGGTTCGCCGTCGAGCCGTTCTTCGATGCGGTGGTAGATATACATCATAACGGGCGTGCGCAGCCGTGGGGTTTCCAACAGCGCGGTCATGTCCAGTCCGATCACGCGGGAGTCCAGATCCAGCCGGTCATGCTCATTGTCGAACAGCCAGCCGAACTCGTTTCCGGAAATCCAGGGATCGAGCCGACTGGCCAGATCCCCCGGCAAAGGACGTCGGCTGCCCGCCAGCAGTTCGCGGAAATGCGAAAGGCGGCGCAGCGCCGGGTCGTTTGCATAAGCTGCGTCTACGGCAGTGGCGATGCTCGCCAGTTCCTCTGGCCCTTCAGCCTTCAGCAGTATGCCCAACCAGTCACGCAGGAAGGCCCGGTTGGTGGCCGTATCGGGCAAGGATAGCGGGTTGAAGCCGGAGGGGTGGCCGGGGGCAATGCGGCTGTATGTTCCTGCGATGCCGCGAATGAACACCTCTGCACCGCGATCCTTATCGAACAGGATCGTCCGGGGGCTGAACTTCTGCGCCTGCGCGGCAAGGAAGTTCATCACCACTGTCTTGCCCGATCCCGATGGGCCGATAACGGTGAAATTGCCAAGGTCGCCGGTATGAAAGTTGAAGAAGAACGGCGTGGAACTGGTGGTCTGCAATAGCGTGACAGCCTCGCCCCAGTGGTTGCCGTCCGCCTGCCCCAGCGCAAAGCCGTGGAGTGAACCAAAGCACGCCATATTGGCCGAAGAAATCAGCGCCCGGCGCACGACATAGGCTTCGTTGCCCGGGAACTGGCCCCAAAAGCCGGGTTCAAGGTTTACGTCCTCTCGCACGGCGATGGCCCCGGCATCGGCCAACGCAGCGGCGCAAATCGCAGCGGTTTCATCAAGAGTTTCCAGCTGGCCTGAGCGGACCAGCACGGACAAATGGTGATCGCCGAAAGCCACCGCGCCGACGCCCAGCGCGTCGCGGGCCGACATCATTTCGCGCCGCTCTGCCAATGCTTCCTCGTCCGCCGATTTCAGACGGCGGATTGCAAGATCGATGCGTTCACGCGCCACCTGCCGGTCGGACGGGGCATAGCTTTCGGTCAGCACCAGTTCGCATGGCAGACGTAGCAGCGCGTCAGTCAGCCCCGGCGTTGTCGTGTCGGGATAATCTTTCAGGCTGATCAACGCTGCGCAGGATGCATCAGAAGCCCCGCGTATTTCCATCGCATCAAGGCCGAAATTTACTCGCTTGTAGGGCAGCATCCGGCCGATATCAGTCTGTTCGGAAGGCCTGCGCACCGGCCGCATTTCACCATTGTAAAGCGCCGAAAGCAGTTCCAGAACTTCCGAACAGGGGCCGCTTGCCCCGCTATATTCTCCCAGCAGCCGCGCACCGTAGGCACCAAGCGACGCAACCATGGCACTGCCTGCCGCACGCAAGGTACGCACATCGGCGGGATCGGCGACAAGCTCATCCGCACCGCGGCGCTTCATCATACGGGCAAGCCGCTCCGCCCAGCCCGCCTTGCCGCGTGCGGGGCGGCGTACCAGCGTGATGAATTGGTCATTCACATACAGCGCGCCACCTGCCAGCTTTTCACGCCAGCGCGCATCTATATGTGCGGCCAGCGGATCAGTGAAAGTCGCATCGAGCTCTACATGCACGCGGCGGCGGATGACGTGGTGATACAGCACGAACCGCGCATCCAGCGCGCTTCGCAGCAGCACTTCGCGCGTGGCGGCATGGGCGTTCAACTCGTCGCTATCCGCAGTTTCGAAAGACAGCCCCGGCACCATCAGCGACAACATCACCGATCCATCGCGCAGCAGCACGGCGTTTTCGTCCAGCAAAGCGCGATAGGGCAAGCGGTCACCCGCCTTAGCCTCTTTCTTGGCCCAGGCAGCAGCGCCGGAAAACTTTGGCATCAACCCACGCTCCTTCAAGCTGAATAGCTGTTGCAGCCCCACCGCTGCCAGTTTCTGACGCGTGGGCAGCGACTTACCTTGGTGATCCACAGGTCGAACACTCGCGGTTCACGCAGGCACGCCAGATAGCCAATGCCATGAATGGCCAGCGCTATGGGCAGCGCCAGGAAACTGCCGGTGATGAGGAATGCCTCCGTGGTCACCGCAGCGTTGACGATAAAGAAGCTGTACGTAACCCCCGCAAACATCTGCGGCCGGGTAAGCGCCCTGTGAACCGGAAAGCGGGTCAGCTCCACCCGCCGTCAGCCTGCAGCCGCGGCGGACTGGATGCCCGTTACGATTGCCCCTGCACCAAACAGGATGAAGCAGCCGATGATGACCGTCGCACCGAAGCGCCAGTTCATCCGGCCAGTTAGCATCAGAAAGCCGACGGCGGCCACGGCCATCACGGCAACGGCCGTGGCGACATTGCCCAGTAGCGTGCCCTGCAGCCAGCCGAGAGCAGCGACGATCGGGCCCGAACCCTGCGGGTCGACTGCCTGGGCAAAGGCCTGCTGCGGCAGTGCGGCAAGTCCGGCGGCAGGCAGGAAGCTCTTGAACCAATTCATTGTCACTATCTCCGGACAGGTTCTGAAAGCCGCCCGAGTATGGAGGCGACATAGTTCTGGGTTTCGCGAATGCGCGGGATGCCGTTGGCTCGGTGCACGCGGCCCGGCCCGGCGTTATAGGCGGCCAGCGCCTTTTCAAGATCACCGCCGAATGTGTCGAGCTGCGCTCGAAGGTAACGGGCACCGCCTTCAAGGTTGGCGGAAGGATCGTGTGGATCAACGCCCAGTTCCCGTGCCGTGCCAGGCATAAGCTGCGCCAGCCCCCGTGCGCCAACGGGCGATACTGCGTTCTCGCGCCAGCGGCTTTCCTGCCAGACCAGCGCCTCAAGCAGCGTCGCGCTGATGTCGTATTTCGCAGAAAGTTCCGCAACGCGCGCACGCCATTGGCCGGGACCAGCCGTGCCGGCAATTTCCGTAAGAGGAGCGGCAACGTCCGGCGCGGCCTCAATCGGCTCTGCTACGGACACAACATGTTGTGGTCCGCCTGCTACCCACAAAGCGCCCTGCGGGCCGATTTCCAGCACATCTGCGGACACGGCCGAGGGAATCGCAAAAAGCGATGCCGCCAGGCCCAAAGCCAGCGTATCAGCATTCCAGAAGTGACTCATTGTGCCCTCCTGGAGCGCGGAATGCGCGCTTTACATGACAGCTCCGTGACGGTTGCCTAGCGGAACTTCATCCAGATGGCATTGCTGTATATATGGGGGGCGCGCGTCAGCGAAGCAGCAACGCTCAGTTATCCTCAACGCAGTGGCGGAAAACCGAGCGGCAGGGCAGAAATCCGGCTTTCTCAGCCCAGGTCAAATCTGATCCGCGTCAGCAGAGGCGAGCCTGCTTCCAAGCTCGCCTCTGCCCGTCAGGCTTTTACCAGTTCATAGTCCCCGGCATCGTCAACACGCGCTTTCCAGCCCGGATATACGACAATGGTGGTGAAGGTTTCTTCGATGATGGCTGGCGCGGCAATTTCCTGTCCGGGCTTCAGTTCTATGCCCAGATAGATCGGCGTATCGGCAAAGCCCTTGCCAAGGTTGGCGCGGCGGGTCTTTGCAGGCGTAGGAGCCGATGCGCTGGCGCTGTAGCCACCGGCGGCCACTGGCGATGGCGTGGCCACGTGGCTGGAAAGGCGGACGCCGGTAATCTCCGGCACCTCATGCTCACGGGTGTGATGGTATTCAGCCATGTGCCGTTCGTTGAACAGGGCAATTGCACGTTCACCAAGATCGCCATCCAGGAACGACAGATCGTGCAGCGTCCCGTCACTCTGCATGTCGAAGGTCAGTGAGAAATTCTGCCCCGGATAACGCATGTTAAGCTGGTAGTTCGCAACGACATCGCTCTTGGCAAATGACGCGTCGGTAAAATACTTCTCCGCACGGTCCGCCAGATCGGTCCACAAGGCCCGCAGCTTTCCAATGTCCGCAACGTTGGCGGGTGTCATGTAGGAGCGTTCTTCGTCAATCATCGGGTTCGCTACCAGCGTGCCGAGCGCCGAGAAGGTCGGAGACGCCTTAGGCACCAGCACTCGTTCGATGCCCAGGTCCTCTGCCTGAATCGCCGCGAACGCAGGACCATTGCCGCCATAGGCGAGCATGACGAGATCTTGAGGATCAATGCCCTTGCCCGCCGTGGTACGGCGAACACCCTGGCTCATGCTGGCGTTGACGACGCGCCAGCAGTCAAAGGCAGCGTCTTCAGCGGTGTATCCCATTTCTTCGCCGATCCGCGCGAAGGCTTCGTCCACCCCGTCGCGCGTCAGACGGAAACTGCCGCCTGCAAAGCCCTCGTCCGTGGAAAGAATGCCCAGCATGACAAGCGCGTCCGTCACCGTCGGTTCGGTGCCGCCTCGGCCATAGCAGATCGGCCCCGGCTGCGATCCAGCCGACTTAGGCCCAACCTGCAGCGCGCCGCTGTTCACGTGGCAGATTGATCCACCGCCGGCGCCCAGCGTTTCGACCTTCACCATCGGCACGCCAATCAGGTAGCGATGGTGCATATTCCAGCCGGTTTCGGCTGGCGCGGCGCCATTGGCTACGAGCGCCATGTCGTATGACGTGCCGCCCATATCAACGCACAGCAGGTTTGGATGGCCCTTGGCGCTGCCGGTATGGGCAGAGCCTACAACACCGCCGGCCGGGCCCGATGCCAGCACACGGATCGGCGATCCGTCGATATATTCCTTGGTCATCACGCCGCCTGAGGCCTGCATGACCATAAGCTGCTTGCCGTAACCACCTTCCTTGAGCCGGCTTACCAGCCGTTCCAGATAGGATGTTACGCGCGGGCCGACATAGGCGTTGACGATGGTGGTGCTGGTGCGATCGAATTCTGGCGCACGCGGCAGAACCTCATGACTGGCAGAAATATGCGCGTCCTGCATTTCCTGCTTCACGATTTCCATCACACGCTTTTCATGCGCCGGGTTCACGAACGAAAAGAGGAAGGAAATCGCGACCGATTCCACGCCCTGTTTGCGCAGCTTGCGGCAGGCCTCGCGCACGGCATCTTCGTCAAGCGGTTTGTGGACAGAACCGTCGTGCAGCACCCGCTCTGGCACCGTCAGGCGGCGGCGGCGCGGGGTAATCTGCTTGGGCGGTGAGAGGCGGACATCCCAGATGTCTTCCTTAAAGCCCCTGCGGTACTCCACCTCGTCACGGAAGCCTTCGGTCGTGAGCAAGCCCGTGACCGCGCCGTTCATTTCGATCAGCGTGTTATCGGCAATGGTTGTGCCGTGAACGATGGCGTCACATTTGCCGAGGAAATCGCCAAGCGAATGCCCCTCCCTCTCGGCCAGCTTGCCTAGCCCCTCCATCACACCAATCGAGCGATCCTCGGGCGTGGAAAGGTTCTTGTGCAGGATGACTTCACTGCCCTTCAGCAGGGCGAAATCCGTGAATGTGCCCCCGATATCAATACCAACGCGATAGTTCATTCCGGCGTCCTCAAGACCTCTGTAAAAAACCCGTCCCGTGGCGGGAGAGGTTGACGGGGTATTCCCCTGTTGCAGGCTTATTCCGCCGCTTCCTTCAGCAAATCGTCCACGCCCATCTCTTGGCGCAGTGCCTCTGTTGCCGCGTGGTCAACCTCCAGGTCGTATTCTTCCAACGTGCCGGTCAGCACCACGCCGTACTTGCTGCGCGCCGCCGCAAGGCTGACGTATTCATCCAGGACGTCGTCCTTTACCGCTTCGGGATCGCGCAGCAGGGGAAAGCCAAAACCGCCGCCGCCGCCGTGTTGATAGGCAATCACCGCGCTTTCAGGCAGCAGAGCCTGGGCGGTGCGCTCGATTTTGCGCTCATTGGGAGAGCCGACCTCGAAGTGATTGCTGTAGGGAATGGCGTCGTCCCCCCCACACATACCGCTAAGCGGGTGATCGGCTGAAACCATCCACGCCATCGCCGTGGTCGGCTTCAGAACCTGCTTCACATTCAGGCTGCCGGGAGCACCGCGCCATTGGCCCGCGCCCCCGCCATCCGTAGTCATCTCTCGGCTGATGTTCAGGATAGGGAAGCGCACCTCGGCATCCTCTGCCTCAGACAAGATCAGGCTTCCCAGCGCATTGGGGCATGAACCCCATCCATCGAGGCCCTGCACAGCGGACACATCCATGGACCGGCAATCGACGCCCTGATCCATCCACATCATGCCGTTGTCGTAGAAACCGATCACCGCATTGGGCATGCCAATCTTGTATAGCTGTGGCTGCGCACGGTCGGGCGCGACGTTCGACAGGGCAATGCACACTGCCTCGGTAATCTCGCACGCCGGATGAAACGAACCCAGTGCGGCCGGCTTATTCGGCGGCGGCTGGGCGATGCAGCCTTCGGGAATCACGATGTCGACGGCGTTGAAATAGCCTTCGTTCTTCACGATCGTCGGGTCCATCATCGCAACCACCTGGCACATCACGTATGACCGGGTGTTGGCAAAGGTGTTCCACACGCCGACAAGATCCTGCCGGTCATCGGTGCCGGTCAGATCGACGGTCAGCTGGTCGCCGTGAATCGTGCAGGTGACGTGGACCTTGATGTCCTTTGTGCCTGCGGTGTCATGGTCGATCAGGACCGTTGCATCGTAAGATCCGTCCGGCCACTTCGTCACCTCCTCGCGCACGCGCCGTTCGGTGTGTTCGATGGACTGGTTGATCGCCGCCTTGATGGTTTCCGAACCCCATTTTGCCATGAGGTTGTCCAGCATCCGCACGGCATGCTGGACGCCGCCGATCATCGCCGCGATGTCACCCGCAAAGGTAGCGAAACGGTTGTTGCGCGTGACCATGTCGAACACGTCCTTGCGCAGTTCACCGCGGTGGACGAGCTTGAGGCATGGATAGATCACGCCTTCGGTAAAAACGTCAGTTGCTTCCAGCGTGAAGCCGCCGGGGTCCTTGCCTCCGGTGTCGCCCTGGTGGGCCTGCAGCGTCTGGATGCAGATCAGTTCGCCCTTGTCATCATAGACCGGGCCGTAAACGCAGTAATCGGGCAGATGGCCGCCGCCATGATCGGGATCGTTGGCGACGAAAATATCCCCCGGCCCCCAGTCATACCGATCCTGATTCATAAGGCCCCAGCGCGTCTCCATCTGGTTCACGAAGGTGAGGTGCGGTGTGCCCACCGCGCCCATGGCAAGCCGGCCATGGGCATCCACGATCGCGGCATTCCGCTCGTTCGATTGGTTGATGATCGGCGACGAAGCCGCGCGGCCCAGAAAGGTCGCGCTCTCAAAGCACACGGTCTCAAACGCGCCGCGGATGATATCAGCGGTCACGGAATCAATATTCACCGCGCTGGGCAGCGGATCCCGCCGCGCGGCAAGCTTGCGATTAAGTTCGAAGGACATCGAATTCCTCTCTCACGGTCCTCGTATGGGGCCGCAAATAGGCCAGTCACGCGCCTGCCTTCTCGACAGACCGCGCGGCGCAACATGCAATTGGCGAAATAGCGAGGAAGCATGCATAGGCCCATGACTGGTAAGGCGATGGGAGCAGAACGCGCGTGAACAGCGGATCCTCGAAAGTGCATCCCGTCTATGCGGCGATGGAAACGACGATCTTCGAGACAATGTCTGGCCTCGCCCGGCAGCTGGATGCCATAAACCTCGGCCAGGGCTTTCCCGACGGGCAGGGACCGCCGGAGCTGATCGCCGCTGCGGCGAGGGCGCTGTCCGAGAAGTCGAACCAGTATCCGCCCAGCTCCGGCCTGCCCGAACTGCGCGATGCGATATGCGCCTTCTACCGGCGGCAGGGATTGGATCTGTCCCGCGATCAGGTGGTCGTCACCTCTGGCGCTACAGAAGCGATTGCCGCCGCCGTGCTTGCCTTCGTGCAACCGGGGGACGAGGTCATCCTGTTCCAGCCCGCCTACGATGCCTACGCGCCGATGGTGCGCCGGGCGGGAGGCGTGCCGGTGTCGGTGCCGCTGCGTCCACCGGAATGGCGTTATTGCGCTGATGAACTGGAAGCCGCGATCACCCCGCGCACCCGCGTGCTGATTTTGAATGACCCGCACAATCCCGCTGGCACAGTGGCGAGCGAGGCAGAACTGACACAAATCGCCCGCGTCTGCGTGGCGCATGACCTTCTCGCCATCTGCGACGAGGTTTGGGAAGAGGTCCGGTTCGATGGCATCGCTCACCGATCATTGCTGTCGTTCCCCGGCATGGCGAAACGGACGGTGAAAATCGGATCGGCGGGCAAAATCTTCGGGCTAACGGGCTGGAAGATCGGCTGGATCTGCGCCGCCTCCGAAATGGCCTCTGCCTTGGGACGCGTCCACCAGTTCCTTACCTATGCCACCCCGCCCGCGCTGCAATGGGCCGTGGCCGAAGGCCTGGCGTTGCCAGAACAGTGGTTCGCCATGCGCACCGCGCGCTGGGCGGCATCGCGCGAACGGCTGAAGCAGGGCTTGGAGCAGGCGGGCTATGCCGTGCTGCCCAGTGCCGCAACGTGGTTCCTGTGCGTGGACCTGACGGCATCCGGCGAAACGCTCACGGATCGCATATTCAGTGAACGGGCCCTGCGCGAAGTTGGCGTTGCATCCATTCCGGTGTCCGCCCTATTCGAAGGTGACGCACCGACCAATGTTGTACGGTTTTGCTTTACCAAGAGCCATGCCGTTCTGGATGATGCGATCCAACGGTTGGCAGCGTTTCATGCCTGCGGTGAACGGGTTTGCCAGCAAGGAGCGCCGGATGCTTGAAGTAAAATGCCGTTGCGGCGCCGTGGAACTGACGATAGCCAGCGAGCCAATCGCGCAGGTTTATTGCCATTGCAACGACTGCCAGACCGCCCACGGAGCAGCCTATGCGCTGAACGCGATATACCCGGCTGCGGCTATTCGAGTAACGCGCGGCGCGCCCGCAACCTCTGCGGTAAAAACAACGCCGCGCCTGCATTGTGCTGCTTGCGGTACCCATCTGTTCACGGAAGTCGAAGCAGTAGGCATGCGAAGCCTTAACGCCTATCTTCTGCCCAGCGGGACATTCCGCCCGCAATTTCACATTCAATGCGCACACGCCGTACTGCCGATTATTGACGACCTGCCGCATTATACGGGGTTTCCAGTCGCATTCGGCGGCGATGATGACGTTATGCCCTGGTAACCGACTGCGCTTCAGGCGTTCAGCCCGCCATTGATGCTGATGACTTGCCCGGTGATCTTGCGCGCGCCGTCTCCGCAAAGGAATACTGCCAGCGGGGCGATGTCCTCGGCCGAAGGCAAACCAAGGCCGGCGCGCTGTGCGGCCTTGGCCATGCGTTCCGATCCCATGCGCTGGGCGCTGACGCTTTCGGCGACATAGCTGGGCGACAGGCAATGTGCGCGAATGCCGTCGCGGGCTGATTCAACCGCAAGATTGCGAACGAATCCAATGGTGGCGGACCGGGCTGCACCGATGATTGATTGGCCCGGCGCCGCAAACCGGCCAGCGTCCGAAATAAAGGCGATCAACGTGCCGCCCTGCTTTGCAAGATGCGGATAGGCCGCATGGGCCAGCCGCTGAAACCATGCAGCCGACAGGCCATAAAAGGCCGTGTAGCTATCCGGCGTCGTGTCTTTAAACAGTCCGGTGATGCGGCCTTCGGATGGCCCCGTTGCCGTGCAATCGATCACGGCATCGATCCGGCCAAATTTTGCGATGGTTTCACCTACCAGTCGCTGCGCCGCATCGTCAGCATGGATATCAAGCGCGATGCCGTGTGCGCCAACTTCATCCGCAAGTGAGGAAAGCTTGTCTGCACTACGCCCATGTACCGCAACCACCCAGCCCTGCCGCACCGCCTCGCGTGCAAGGGCACTGCCGACAGACCCGGTGCCCCCCGCAATCAGCATAACTCGCTGGCTCATGCCCTGCCCATCGAAGGAGTGCAGGAAGCCGGTCGAGCGCTGCGATCACTCATAGGCTTCATGCGCCATGGAACCATCCGCCAGATCGGAGAAGCGCGTGATGCGCGGCTCAAACCGCAGGCGGACTTTACCGGTCGAGCCGTGGCGCTGCTTGGCTACGATCAACTCGGCCAGACCATAGACGCGCTCCATCTCCTGCGCCCAGGTCGAATGCATTTCGTGGGTCTTTACGTCATCGCCTTCGATCGGCCGCTTCGGTTCGCGCGACGCTACGTAATAATCTTCGCGGAACACGAACCAGACCATGTCGGCGTCCTGCTCGATAGAACCCGATTCGCGAAGGTCAGACAGCATTGGCCGCTTATCCTCGCGCTGCTCCACTGCGCGGGAAAGCTGCGAAAGCGCGATCACCGGAACGCTCAGTTCCTTGGCCAGCGTCTTGAGACCGCGACTGATTTCCGAAATTTCGTTCACGCGGTTGTCAGTGGCGCGGCCCGAACCCTGCAGCAGCTGCAGATAGTCAACGATCACAACGCCGATGTTATGCCGCCGCTTCAGCCGCCGGGCGCGTGCGCGTAGCGCCGCGATGGTCAGCGCCGGCGTATCGTCGATAAAAAGCGGCAGTTCGGCAAGCCGCTGGCTAGCGAAGGAAAGCTGCTGGAAATCGTCGCGGCTGATCTTGCCCATGCGCAGGGCTTCGGAACTGATGCCCGACTGCTCGGCAAGGATACGCGTCGCCAACTGGTCAGCGCTCATTTCAAGACTGAAGAAAGCAACGGCGGCACCGACCGATTTCTCGTCCGCGATGCCATCCGCCTGATCGCGGAGCAACCGGTCCGCTGCGTTGAAAGCGATGTTGGTAACAAGCGACGTCTTGCCCATGCCCGGACGTCCAGCCAGGATGATAAGGTCGGAATCGTGCAGGCCGCCGATCTTCTCGTTTACCGATGTCAGGCCAGTTGTCTTGCCCGAGATATGGCCACCGGAATTGAACGCTTTTTCAATGGCGGTGATGGCGGTGCGAGTGGCAACGCCAAAGCTCTGCGCCTCGCTGCCGGTCGCAGCGCCCTCTGCCACAGCATATAGCGCAGCCTCTGCCCGCTCGATCTGCTGGACAGGTTCAACCGATTCAGACGTATCCATCGCCGCACTGATCAGGTTGCGGCCAACGGCAATCAGTTCGCGCAGCAGGGCAAGGTCATAAATCTGTTCGGCCAGTTCGCGCGGGGCGAGCAGGCCCTGCCCGTCAGCGGTCAACCGGGCCAGATACGTCAGTCCGCCCAGCTCCTTCAGCTGCTCATCCGCCTCAAAATACGGGCGCAGCGTTACCGGCGTAACCACAGCCTTGCGGTCCAGCAGTTGCAGCACCCGTTCATAGATGCGGGCATGGACCGGATCGAAGAAATGCGCCGGAGTAAGCGGCGTCTGCAGTTCCTCGATCACCCGGTTGTCGATCAGCACCGCGCCCAGGAAAGCCATCTCTGCCTCGATATTGGCAGGAAGGGCGCGCACCGTGGAGTCAGCATCGCGGATGAGAATATCTTGATCGGCCATAAGCGGCGTTCAATGCGCTGATGCGGTGCCTGCTGCAAGAGTACCTGCTTGTGGATAGCGGGGACAGTGCGGCCAACCACCGCGATTTCCTGCTGGGCTCTCGACAGCGGCATTCCGCTGGGCCAACAAGCCTTTCGGGTATCGGGGGAAATTCGTGGTCGCGCTGGTTTCGACAGTGGCCTATCTGGGGCTGGAGGCGCGCAGCGTCGAGGTGCAATGCCAGATTGCGCCGGGATTGCCGCGCTTCAATCTGGTCGGGCTACCGGACAAGGCCGTCAACGAAAGCCGTGAACGGGTGAACGCCGCGCTCGCCGCCATGGGGCTGGCCCTGCCGCCAAAGCGCATCACCATCAACCTTTCGCCGGCAGATCTGCCCAAGGAAGGATCGCACTACGATCTGCCGATCGCGCTCGCATTGCTAGCGGCAATGGGCGTGACCGATGCCGAACAGCTGGGGGATTTCGTAGCGGTGGGCGAACTGGCACTGGACGGGCGCATCATCGCTTCGCCCGGCGTACTGCTTGCGGCGCTGCATGCAAGCGGGACTGGCAAAGGCCTGATCTGCCCCGCTGGACAGGGATCTGAAGCGCGCTGGGCCAGCGGAGTTCCGATCCTTGCAGCGCCGAACCTTGTCAGCCTTCTCAACCATCTGAAGGGCACACAGATTCTTGCCGTGCCGGAACCGGGTGAAGCTGAACCGCCAAAGCGCGGGCCGGACCTTGCACAGGTAAAGGGCCAGGAAGTCGCCAAGCGCGCACTGGAAATCGCAGCGGCAGGTTCCCACAACCTGCTTCTGGTCGGGCCACCGGGTGCGGGCAAATCGCTGATGGCAAGCTGCCTTCCCGGAATATTGCCGCCGCTCACCCCGGCAGAAGCGCTGGAAGTTTCGATGGTCGCGTCAGTCGCCGGCACGTTGCAGGAGGGGCGCATCAGCCGGGTGCGGCCCTATCGCGCGCCGCATCATTCGGCTTCTATGGCGGCGTTGACGGGCGGCGGATTGAAGGTGCGGCCCGGCGAGGTCAGCCTTGCCCATCTTGGCGTGCTGTTCCTTGATGAGCTTGCTGAATTCCAGCGTGCTGTGCTGGATTCGCTGCGCCAACCGATTGAAACCGGCGAAGTGACGGTCGCGCGCGCCAATGCCCATGTAACGTTTCCCGCCCGGGTTCAGCTTGTCGCGGCCATGAACCCCTGCCGCTGCGGCCACCTTGGCGATCCGGCCCTGGGTTGCAGTCGCGCACCCAAATGCGCCGCCGATTACCAGTCGAAGGTCTCTGGCCCGATGCTCGATCGGATAGACCTCCATGTTGAGGTCGATCCGGTGAGCGCCGCCGATCTTGCCCTGCCTGCACCTACAGAAGGTTCGGCGCAGGTTGCCGCACGGGTGAATGCAGCACGGGCGATCCAGACTGCGCGCCTCGAAGGCACTGGCCTGAACACCAATGCCCAGCTTGACGGTGATCTGCTCGAACGCCACGCAAGCCCGGATGAACCCGGTCGCAAGCTGCTGATGCAGGCCGCCGAAGCGATGCGCTTGTCTGCGCGCGGCTATACCCGGATGCTTCGTGTCGCACGGACCGTTGCAGATCTGGGCGGGGCAGAGCAGATCGGCCGCATCCATATCGCCGAAGCACTTAGCTACCGCAGACAGCCTCCGCGCAGTTAACAGCGGGGCATCACATGCACGCCATTGCCGCACCTTCGCCCCGGCCGCCAACCAGCAGCGGATAGGGATTGAGCACTTCTGCATCTTCCCACCACTGTTTTTCGGGTGACGTCGCCGTTATCGCAAAGTGCAAATGCGGGCCATCAGGGTTGGCATTGCCCGTGGAACCCACCGTACCGACGGCGGCGCCCTGCAAAAGCTGCTGGCCCTCCCCCAGTCCCGGAGCATAACGATCCAGATGGGCGTAATAATAAATAACGCGCCCATCTGGCGAGCGGACATAGGCTGTTATTCCGCCAGACTTGGACATGAACAGCTTTTCCACCCGGCCTGCCGTCGCCGCCACTACCGGCGTGCCGCGTGGTGCCATGATGTCGATCGCATCATGGCGCCGCTTTTCAGATCGCGCATCGCTGAAAGTGTCCGACAGCTGTTCCTTCTGGATACCCCGAACCGGTATAACCATCGCTTTCAGCGCCGCGCAGGCTGTTTCTGGCATAGCCTGCGCGGCGCCGATTGCTGACGGAGTTGACGGCGCCTTTACCGCATCCGGTGATACCGCAGCGGTTCGCGGCGCGTTGTCATACGGCATCCCCGCCAGCCATATGCCCGCCGCAAGCATTGTCGCAGCGGTCACGACCTTCAGAGGGATGCTCCAGTGCATGTCACGCCTCGAAAATGACTTGGGTTCCCGGCGTCACCATCTGCGCCAGCCGGGCGACATCCCAGTTGGTCAGTCGAACACAGCCATGGCTTTCAGCGCGGCCGATCGTCTCGGGGGCAGGCGTCCCGTGGATGCCATAGTGCTCCTTGTCGATATCAATCCAGGCGACGCCCACCGGGCCATTTGGACCGGGAGGCAGCAGTTGCTTGTCCTCACTGTTCGGCACGTCCCAGAACAGTTCCGGATTATAATGGAACGGCGGATTATAGGCCGTGCCCAGCACCTTCCAACGACCTAGCGGCAGCGGATCGTGCCCAGACCCCATAGTCGCGGTGAACATCCCCACCAGCTTGCCCCCATCATCATAGGCCTTCAGCGTGCCCTTGGACTTGCTGACGACAACTTTGCCAGCCTTGGGCTGACGCGAACCGACGCCGAGGCTGGCCAGTGTGTTGCGCCAGTCCGCGTCACTCACAGACGCCGCGTCGATCACATCTGCGCCAACATTAGGCACACGAACTTCTTCGCCTGCCTTGAAATACGCTGTGGAGGATGACGCCATCGCGCCAGGGCGTGGGTTCAGCGCCTGCAACACCTCGATTGTTGTGTGGAAACGTTCTGCCAGCTTTTCGTCCAGAGTTTCATACCCCATCGAGCGCAGCTTCGCCTGATCCTCCGCCTTTTCGGGTAGCGGCGAAAAGGGACCCGCCGCGAAGGCCGCCGGGATGGTGATCACCCGAGTCGCCGGGATATTGTTCCACCGCGCCAGCGCCTTGGCTGTGGCGTCATCGAACGTGCCCGTGGCCTTCAGACCATTAGCCTCCTGAAAGCCCGTTACGGCATTGCGCGTCGACAGGCCCTCCTTCCCGTCGACCACGCCCGGGGTGAAACCAAGGCGATCAAGCACCACCTGCGCCTGCATTATCGGGCGCGGCTGGTCGTCCGCATCAGCCGGGTCGATCGGCTGACCTGCCGCCGGATCATGGGCTGCAAGAGGGTCACGCGCGGATTCTCCGCCCCCGGCTGCCTGGGCTTCGCCTTGCGACGAGGCATTACCAGTTGAGTCGGCGCCACATGCTGACAGGATAATTGACGCGGAGAAAAGAAGAGCGGCTGTTCGCATAAGGAGGGCGTTCCCGAATTATTGGTCTTGCCCCCGGAAACGCGCAGCGCCGC
>Ga0233380_1000103_pt1 | contig 50497 bp, 39 predicted proteins | sample ElkDunMinimDraft_9_FD_191541 | JGI IMG/M metagenome (GOLD analysis project Ga0233380, IMG submission 191541) | Fecal eukaryotic communites from dung pellets of Tule Elk in California, USA - Elk Dung F36 | ecosystem: Host-associated > Mammals > Digestive system > Large intestine > Fecal | place... | reverse complement strand
CTGCTGGAGCGCACTGGATTGACGACCGCGGAAGTGTCGTCCATGCTCCTGCTCATGGAGCTGGATGGCCGCGTCGTGCACGAGCACGGCCGGTATTCCCGAAAGTCCTGACTCATCGCGCCTACGGGCGCAGGCCGGGGGAAATGAAAGAGAGCATCCTGGACGTCCTGCTCTACCTGTTCGAACACTATTTCAGTGAAGACGCGGACCTGGTCCGCGACCGCGACTCCCTCCAGACCGGCCTGCTCGGGGCCGGATTCAGCCCGGCGGAAATCAGCAAGGCCTTCGACTGGCTCGACGCGCTGGCCCAGCAGCGGCCCGGCGCCGGGGTCGCGCGCGGGGACGGTCCGGTCAGGCTGTACGCCGGCCCGGAGCTGGACAAGCTCGATGTCGACTGCCGCGGCTTCCTGCTGTTCCTGGAACAGCACGGGGTGCTCGACGCCGGCCAGCGCGAGCTGGTCCTGGACCGGGCGATGGCGCTGGACCAGGACGAGCTGGACCTGGACGACCTGAAGTGGGTGGTCCTGATGGTGCTGTTCAACCAGCCCGGGATGGAAGCGGCCTACGCCTGGATGGAAACCCAGATGTTCGCCGACGAGCCCGAGCCGGTGCACTGACCCGCGGCGCCGCGATCCGCGGCGCCGGGTCGCTGTCCGGTGACACATGCGGGTCGCCGGCGGCGACCGGGTCCGGCCCAAACCGTGGCCGCGGTCGCGGTTCCCGCCGCAACCGGGGTGACCGTGGCCGCTGCGGCGCCCCCGGCTTGCTTGACACCGCCATGCGCGCCGTGATTCCACTATAAATAGAGCGCCGTCCTGGGATGGCGCGATTCGTGCGCCCGGGACCTCCCGGGCGTCGTGTTCTTCACACCCCACACAGGGCGCGGCCGCCACGGGCCCGCCCGGAATCCGCACCCGATGCCCAAGCAGCTGCTCATCGTCGAATCGCCGGCCAAGGCCAAGACGATCAACAAGTACCTCGGCAAGGACTTCCAGGTCCTCGCCTCGTACGGCCATGTCCGCGACCTGGTTCCCAAGGAGGGCGCCGTCGATCCCGACGACGGCTTCCGCATGCGCTACGAGCTGATCGAGCGCAACGAAAAGCATGTCGAGGCGATCGCCAAGGCCGCGCGCGCGGCCGACGGCATCTGGCTGGCGACCGACCCGGACCGCGAGGGCGAGGCGATCAGCTGGCACATCGCGGAGATCCTGAAGGAACGCGGGCTGCTGGAAGGCAAGGCCCTGCAGCGGGTGGTGTTCACCGAGATCACCCCGCGCGCGATCAAGGAGGCCATGAGCCATCCGCGCAACATCGCCGACGAACTGGTCGATGCCCAGCAGGCGCGGCGCGCGCTCGACTACCTGGTCGGTTTCAACCTCTCGCCGGTGCTGTGGCGCAAGATCAAGGCCGGGCTGTCGGCGGGCCGGGTGCAGTCGCCGGCGCTGCGCATGATCGTCGAGCGCGAGGAGGAGATCGAGGCCTTCAAGGCGCTCGAGTACTGGACCATCGAGGCCGACTGCGCCCACCCCTCGCAGGCCTTCAGCGCCCGCCTGGTCAAGCTCGACGGGCAGAAGTTCGAGCAGTTCACGATCACCGACGGCGAGACCGCCGAGGACGCGCGCGCGCGCATCGCCGCCGCCGCGCAGGGCGCGCTGCACGTCACCGACGTGGCCAGCAAGGAGCGCAAGCGCCGGCCGTCGCCGCCGTTCACCACCTCCACCCTGCAGCAGGAGGCCGCGCGCAAGCTCGGCTTCACCACGCGCAGGACGATGCAGGTGGCGCAGAAGCTCTACGAGGGCGTGGCCGTCGGCGAGGAAGGCACGGTCGGCCTGATCACCTACATGCGTACCGACTCGGTGACCCTGTCGCAGGATGCGCTGGGCGAGATCCGCGACGTGATCGCGCGCGACTTCGGCACCGGCTCGGTGCCCGACAAGCCCAACGTCTACCAGACCAAGTCCAAGAACGCGCAGGAAGCGCACGAGGCGGTACGCCCGACCTCGGCGCTGCGCACCCCGGCCCAGGTCGCGCGCTTCCTGAGCGACGACGAGCGCCGCCTGTACGAGCTGGTGTGGAAGCGCACCGTGGCCTCGCAGATGATCCCGGCCACCCTCAACACCGTGACCGTGGACCTGGCCGCCGGCGCCGAGCACGGCTTCCGCGCCTCCGGCACCACGGTGGTCGTGCCCGGCTTCCTGGCCGTGTACGAGGAAGGCAAGGACAGCAAGGCCAAGGAAGACGAGGACGAAGGCCGCAAGCTGCCGGCGATGAAGCTCGGCGACCGCGTGCCGCTCGACCGCATCCACGCCGACCAGCACTTCACCCAGCCGCCGCCGCGCTTCACCGAGGCCTCGCTGGTCAAGGCCCTGGAGGAATACGGCATCGGCCGCCCCTCCACCTACGCCTCGATCATCCAGACCCTGACCGGCAAGCAGTACGCGGTGCTGGAAGGCCGCGCGTTCAAGCCCACCGACGTGGGCCGCGCGGTCAGCAAGTTCCTGAGCAACCACTTCGCCAAGTACGTCGACTACGACTTCACCGCCAACCTCGAGGACGAGCTGGACGCGGTGAGCCGCGGCGAGGAGGAATGGATCCCGCTGATGGAGAAGTTCTGGGGCCCGTTCAAGGAACAGGTCGACGACAAGAAGGCCACGCTCGACAAGGCCGATTCGGGCAGCATCCGCGTCCTGGGCGAGGATCCGGCGAGCGGCCGCCAGGTGAGCGCTCGGATCGGCAAGTTCGGTCCGCTGGTGCAGATCGGCACGGTGGAGGACGAGGACAAGCCGCGCTTCGCCTCGCTGCGCCCCGGCCAGAGCATCTATTCGATCAGCCTCGAGGACGCGCTGGAGCTGTTCCAGCTGCCGCGCGTGCTCGGCCAGGACAAGGGCGAGGACGTGAGCGTGGGCATCGGCCGCTTCGGCCCGTTCGCCAGGCGCGGCAGCACCTATGCCTCGCTGGGCAAGGACGACGATCCCTACAAGATCACCCTGGACCGGGCCGTGTTCCTGATCGAGGAGAAGGAAGAGATCGCGCGCAACCGCGTGATCAAGCAGTTCGACGGCAGCGACATCCAGGTGCTCAACGGCCGCTTCGGGCCCTACATCAGCGACGGCCGCCTCAACGGCAAGATCCCGAAGGACCGAGAGCCGGCGTCGCTGACGCTGGAGGAAGTGACGCGCATGCTGGAGGAAACCGGCAAACCCGCGCGTCGTGGCTTCGGCGCGAAGAAGGCCGTGGCCAAGAAGGCGGCGAAGAAGGTCGCGGCCAAGAAGGACGCCGCCAGCGGCGAGGCGGCGGTCGCGAAGGCGCCGGCCAAGAAGGCGGCGAAGAAGGCCACCAAGAAGACTGCAAAGAAGGCGGCCAAGAAGACCACCAAGGCCGCCACAAAGAAGGCGCCGGCCAGGAGCGCCGCGCGCCCGTTCTCGGCCGACCTGGAGCCGGCGCAGGCGCTGTTGACCGCGGCCAAGTTCGAGCCGGGCCGCAAGCGCGTGGTGAAGAAGACCGACGACGCCCCGTTCTGAGCAAGCGGCCGCCGCGCGCCCCTATGCGCGCGTGGCGGCGTCGGCGCGGCCGCCTCGCCTGCCGCGCCTGACGGATGGCGGGATGATCTTCCGTCGCCTGCCCCCCACCCGGCGGGCACGGGCGCTGGCCGGTGTTGGTATTCGGCCGCCCGATCCCTAAGCTGGTGCGGTGAGCGAACCGTCCACCATCGCCGAAGCCATCGCCGTGCTGCGCCGCGGCGGCGTGCTCGCCTATCCCACCGAAGGCGTGTGGGGCCTGGGCTGCGACCCCTTCGATGAAGCAGCGGTGCGGCGACTGCTCACGCTCAAGCAGCGTCCGCCCGACAAGGGGCTGATCCTGGTCGCGGCCTCGGCCGGCCAGCTCGACGGTCTGGTCGACTGGGACGCGCTCGCAACCGCAACCCGCGGCGAGGTGCTGGCGTCCTGGCCGGGTCCGCATACCTGGATCATGCCGGTCACGTCGCGCGTCCCGCGCTGGATCACCGGCGCGCACGACAGCGTCGCGGTGCGCGTCAGCGCGCACCCGGTGGTGGCCGGCCTGTGCAACGGCTACGGCTCAGCCCTGGTCTCCACCAGCGCCAACGTCGGCGGCATGCCCGCACCGCGGACGCGGGCGGAACTGGATGGCGAAATCCGCAACGGCGTGGACGCGATCGTTGCCGGAGAAACTTCCGGACTGGCCCAGCCCACGACCATCCGCGATGCCCGCGATGGACGCCTGATCCGCTGAAAAACAAGGGCTTTTCGGCGATTGACGTTGCAGCCGAAACCATCTCGACGCGGTGATTGCCGCGTCGCACAAAGTGTGTTTTATTCAAAACCCGTGGAGCGCCATCGGGTCATTGCGTCCCTGGTCCGGCACCGGTCCCCCACGCCACCCCGTCCATCCCACGACGACGACATGACGATGCGGGCATACCCGGATCGGGGCCTCCACGACCCCGCAAGCGAACACGACAGCTGTGGCTTCGGCCTGATCGCGAAGATCGAGGGCGAACCGGAGCGCGCGATCATCGACATCGCGCTCGAAGCGCTCTCGCGCATGGCCCATCGCGGCGGCGTCGCGGCCGATGGCCTGTCGGGCGATGGCTGCGGCGTGCTGATCCACGGCGCGGACGAGTTCGTACGCACCCTCGCTGTCGAATCGGGATTCGCGCTGCACGAAGGCCAGGTCGCGGCCGGCATGGTGTTCCTGCCGCACGACGCGCACGAGGCTGCGCGCTGCCGCGACACGCTGGCCACGCAACTGCAGCGCGAGGACATCCGCGTGGCCGGCTGGCGCGAAGTGCCGCTGGACCTGGCCGCCTGCGGCAAGCTCGCGCACAGCACCGTGCCGCGCATCGAGCAGGTGTTCGTCGAGTCCGACGGCAGCGACGTGGCCGCCTTCGAACGCGCGCTCTACCTGGCGCGGCGCCGCGGCGAGGAAGTGCTGGCCGCCACGCCCGACTTCTACGTGGTCGGCCTCTCGCCGCGCCTGCTCGGCTACAAGGGCATGGTCCTTCCCAGCCACCTGCGCCAGCTGTTCCCGGACCTGTCGCATCCGGCGCTGGCCGCGCGCGCGGTGGTGTTCCACCAGCGCTTTTCCACCAACACCCTGCCGCGCTGGCCCCTGGCGCACCCCTTCCGCAGGCTCGCGCACAACGGCGAGATCAACAGCATCGAGGGCAACCGCCGCTGGGCGCAGGCGCGCAAGGACGTGTGGCGTTCGCCGCTACTGGATGTGAGCGAGTTCCAGTCGACCGTGACCCTGCACGGCTCCGATTCGCAGTCGCTGGACAACATGCTCGAATGGCTGCTGCTCGGCGGCATGGACCTGCCGCAGGCCATGCGCATCCTGATCCCGCCGGCGACCCAGTCGCTGGAGTACAAGGACGCCGACCTGTCGGCGTTCTACGAGTACTACTCGATCAACTCCGAACCCTGGGACGGCCCGGCCGGCGTGGTGATGTGCGATGGCCGCCATGCCGCCTGCACGCTCGACCGCAACGGCCTGCGGCCCGCGCGCTGGACGCTCTCGCGCGATGGCGTGTTCCTTATCGCATCGGAAGCGGGCGTGTGGGACGTCCCCCCGGAACAGGTCCAGGCCAAGGGCAAGCTCGGCCCCGGCGAGATGATCGCCGTCGACCTGGAGGCCGGGCGCCTGCTCGACAGCGACGCGATCGACGACATCAACCGCGCCCGCGCACCCTACAAGCAGTGGCTCAAGCGCGGCATGCGCTGGCTGCACACCGAGCTGATCGACCCGGCGCTCACCGATGCGCCGTTCACGCCGGAGATGCTGCTGGCCTTCCAGAAGCTGTTCCAGCTCTCGCGCGAGGAGCAGGAAGCGGTGCTGCGCCCGCTTGCCGAAACCGAGCAGGAAGGCATCGGCTCGATGGGCGACGACGTACCGATGGCGGCGATCAGCCAGCGGGTGCGGCCGCTGTACGACTGCTTCCGCCAGGCTTTCGCCCAGGTCACCAATCCGCCGATCGATCCGCTGCGCGAGGAGTGCGTGATGACGCTCTCCACCCAGATCGGGCGCGAGGGCAACCTGTTCCTGGACCAGGCCGAGAACGTCGACCACGTGATGCTCAACTCGCCGGTGCTGTCGCAGCGCAAGCTGCACCAGCTGCTGGCGCTGGAGCGCTTCGCCACGCGCCACCGCTACATCGACCTGTACTTCGACCGCCGCACCGGCCTGCGCGGCGCCTTGTCGCGCATCTGCGCGGAGGCGGAGTCGGCCGTGCGCGAGGGCGTGGAACTGCTGATCCTCAGCGATCGCCGGCCGCGCCACGGACACGCCGCCGTGCACGCGCTGCTCGCCACCGGCGCGGTGCACCTGCACCTGGTGCGCAAGGGCCTGCGCTGCGACGCCAACCTGATCGTGGAGACCGGCACCGCGCGCGATCCGCACCATTTCGCCTGCCTGATCGGCTTCGGCGCGACCGCGGTCTATCCCTACCTGGCCTACCAGACCCTGGCCGCGCTGGCGCGGCGCGGACTGCTGGGCGGCAAGACCAGCAACGAGCCCACCCAGTTCGGCCGCAGCTACCGCCGCGGCGTGAAGAAGGGCCTGCTCAAGATCCTCTCCAAGATGGGCATCGGCTCGATCGCCAGCTACCGCGGCGCGCAGCTGTTCGAGATCGTGGGCCTGGACGAGGACGTGGTGTCGCTGTGCTTCGAGGGCACGCCTTCGCGCATCGGCGGGGCCGGCTTCGCGCGGCTGGAGGGCGACGCCTGGACCCTCGCCGACCACGGCTGGGACGACAACGCCCTGCCCGAGCCCGGCGGCCTGCTGCGCTACGTGCACGGCGGCGAATACCACCAGTACAACCCGGACGTGGTGCAGGCGCTGCAGCGCGCGGTGCAAAGCGGGAGCCGCGCGGACTGGAAGGCCTATGCCGACCATGTCGACACCCGTCCGCCGGCGGCGCTGCGCGACCTGCTGCGGCCCAGGGCCCTGGGCGCGCCGGTGCCGCTGGACGAGGTCGAGCCGGTGGCGTCCATCGTCAGGCGCTTCGACAGCGCGGCGATGAGCCTGGGCGCGCTGTCGCCCGAGGCGCACGAGGCACTGGCCATCGCCATGAACCGTCTCGGCGGGCGCAGCAACTCCGGCGAGGGCGGCGAGGATCCGGCCCGCCACGGCACCGAGAAGCGCAGCAAGATCAAGCAGATCGCCTCCGGCCGTTTCGGTGTCACGCCCGAATACCTGATCAACGCCGAGGTGCTGCAGATCAAGGTCGCGCAGGGCGCCAAGCCCGGCGAGGGCGGGCAGCTGCCGGGCAGCAAGGTCAATCCGCTGATCGCGCGCCTGCGCTATGCGCGGCCCGGCATCGGACTGATCTCGCCGCCGCCGCACCACGACATCTATTCGATCGAGGACCTGGCGCAGCTGATCTTCGACCTGCGCCAGGTCAATCCTGCCGCGCTGATCTCGGTGAAGCTGGTCTCGCACGCAGGCGTGGGCACGATCGCGGCCGGCGTGGTCAAGGCCGGCGCCGACCTGATCACGATCTCCGGCCACGATGGCGGCACCGGCGCCAGCCCGCTGGGTTCGATCCGCTATGCCGGCGTGCCCTGGGAGCTGGGCCTGTCGGAGGCGCGCCAGGCGCTGCAGGCCAACGAGCTGCGCGAGCGCGTGCTGCTGCAGACCGACGGCGGCCTCAAGACCGGCCTGGACGTGGTCAAGGCGGCGATGCTGGGCGCCGACAGTTTCGGCTTCGGCACCGCGCCGATGATCGCGCTGGGCTGCAAGTACCTGCGCATCTGCCACCTCAACAACTGCGCCACCGGCGTGGCCACGCAGGACGAGCGCCTGCGCTCGGCGCACTTCACCGGCCTGCCCGAACGCGTGGAGAACTTCTTCCGCAATGTCGCCGAGGACGTGCGCGAACTGCTGGCGGCGCTGGGCGCGCGTTCGCTGGACGAGCTCACCGGCCGCACCGACCTGCTCGAACAGCACCTGCGGCATACCCGCCAGGACGTGGACATCGACCTGTCGCGGATGCTGGCGCGCGATCCGCAGCAGCCGGCGGCGTACTGCGGTGCGCCGGCGCTGCAGGCACCGCCCGACGGCCTGGCCGCGCGCCTGGATGCGGCGCTGGCCGGCGTGGTGGAACGCGGCGCCGGCGGCGAGCACGTCGACACGATCCGCAATACCGACCGCAGCATCGGCACGCGCCTGTCCGGCCTGATCGCGCGCCATCACGGCAACAGCGGCATGGCGGCGCGGCCGATCACCCTGCGCCTGACCGGCAGCGCCGGGCAGAGCTTCGGCGCGTTCAACGCCGGCGGCCTCCACCTGCGCCTGGAAGGCGAAGCCAACGACTACGTCGGCAAGGGCATGGCCGGCGGCAGCATCGTGCTCTCGCCGCCGCGTGGCAGCGCCTTCGAATCGCGCCATGCGCCGATCCTGGGCAACACCTGCCTGTATGGCGCCACCGGCGGCGAGCTGTACGCGGCTGGGCGTGCGGGCGAGCGGTTCGCGGTGCGCAATTCCGGCGCGGTGGCCGTGGTCGAGGGCGCGGGCGACCATTGCTGCGAATACATGACCGGGGGGACCGTGGTCGTGCTGGGCCGCACCGGCCTGAACTTCGGCGCCGGCTTCACCGGCGGACTGGCCTACGTGCTCGACCTGGACCGCGACTTCGTCGACCGCTACAACCACGAGCTGATCGACATCGTCCGCATCTCGCCCGAGAACTTCGAGAACTACCGCCAGCACCTGACCGACCTGCTGCAGGCCCATGCCGGCCTCACCGGCAGCGCCTGGAGCACGCGCATCCTCGACGAGTTCCGCGACTTCATCGGCAAGTTCTGGCTGGTCAAGCCGAAGGCGGCGAGCCTGGAAGCGCTGGCCCACGAGCTGCGCAGGGCGGCGTGATGGACCGCGTGGCCCGCGATGCGTCACTGGCGATGACCGGACAGGCGTCCGTCCAGCGCCGCAACGGCGTCGGCATCCGCCATGTCGCCGGCACGCCGCCGGCGCCCGGCGCCCGGCGGCCGCGCCCGCCCGACGCCCGCACGCATCCACGAACCACGGTCCCGCCATGAGCAAGAAGCAGGTTTTCCAGTTCCTTGACGTTCCGCGCGACATGCCGCGCAAGGTGCCGCTGCAGTTGCGCACCGATGGCGACTGGAACGAACTGTACGGCCGCTTCGGCCAGGCCGAGGCGGTGCACCAGGCCGGCCGCTGCCTGGACTGCGGCAATCCCTACTGCGAAGCCAAGTGCCCGGTGCACAACTACATTCCCAACTGGCTGGCGCTGGTGGAGGAAGGCCGCATCCTGGAGGCGGCTGCGCTGTGCCACGAGACCAACCCGCTGCCGGAGATGTGCGGCCGCGTCTGCCCGCAGGACCGGCTGTGCGAGGGCGCCTGCACGCTCAACGAAGGCTTCGGCGCGGTCACCATCGGCGCGGTCGAGAAGTACATCGTCGACACCGCCTTCGAACAGGGCTGGCGCCCCGACCTGTCCAAGGTCGTGGCCACCGGCCATCGCGTGGCGGTCATCGGGGCCGGGCCGGCGGGTCTGGCCTGCGCCGACCGCCTGGCGCGCGCGGGCATCGCCGCCACGGTCTTCGACCGCTACGAGCAGATCGGCGGGCTGATGCAGTTCGGCATCCCCAGCTTCAAGCTCGACAAGTCGGTGATCGGGACGCGGCGCGAGGTGCTCGAGGAGATGGGCGTGCGCTTCCGGCTGGGCGTGGAGATCGGCCGCGACGTCGCCATCGGCAGCCTGCTGTCGGAATTCGACGCGGTGTTCCTGGGCCTGGGCGCCTATCGCTACACCGACGGCGGGCTGCCCGGGCAGGACCTGGCCGGCGTGCTGCCGGCGCTGCCGTTCCTGGTGCAGAACGGGCGCATCGTCACCGGCCTCCAGCCGCAGGGCCGGCCGATCGCCGGCTGGGAGACGACCCTGGCGCTGCCCGACCTGGCCGGCAAGCGCGTGGTGGTGCTCGGCGGCGGCGACACCGGCATGGACTGCGTGCGCTCGGCGGTCCGCCTGGGCGCGGCCAGCGTCACCTGCGCCTATCGCCGCGACGAGGCCAACATGCCCGGCTCGGCCCGCGAGGTGGCCAATGCGCGCGAGGAAGGCGTGCGCTTCCTGTTCAACCGCCAGCCGCTGGCGGTGGAGAGCGCCGATGGCAGCAGCGCCAGCGGCGTGCGCGTGGTCGAGACGCGGCTGGGCGAACCCGATGCCCACGGCCGCCAGCGCGCCGAGCCCATCGCGGGCAGCGAATCGGTCATCGAGGCGGATGTGGTGATCATCGCGTTCGGCTTCTCGCCGCGGCCGCCCGAGTGGCTGGAGACGCTTGGCGTGAAGGCGCGCGAGAACGGCCGCCTCATCGTCGGTGGCGAGGATCGCCTGCCCTACCAGACCTCGCATCCGCGCCTGTTCGCCGGCGGCGACTGCGTGCGCGGCGCCGACCTGGTGGTGACCGCGGTGCAGGAAGGCCGCGACGCGGCGGCCGCGATCGCACGTCTGCTGCGCAGCCAGGCGCAGCCGCTGGCAGCCCTGGACGCCGCCTGAGGGCCGGCCCGCCCGCGCCCACGGCGGGCCGTTGTTTGCGCTGGCCGGCAGGCACCGGCAAGATGCCCGCATGCGCCCGCGAGCCCTTTCCTGCTGCCTGCTGCTTGCGCTGGCGTCCGTCGCAGGTGCGGCCGATCCGCCGCCCGCCGATCCGGTGACTGTCTACCGCTGCGTGGATGCACGTGGCCAGGTGACCCTGGGCGACGTGCCATGCCCCGAAGGCAGCACCGGGCGCACGCTGGAGATGCAGCGGCCCACCGACGGCGCGCCGCTGAACCGGGCGACGCCCAGGACGCCGCCGCCGCCCGAGCCGCAGGTCGTGATCGCCCGCGCGCCGCCGCCGGTGTACGAATGCCAGACGCCCGACGGCGAGCGCTACACCAGCGACAGCGACGACGGCAATCCACGCTGGGTGCCATTGTGGACCCTGGGCTATGGCGGCGGCTGGCGCCCCGGCGAACGCCCCGACGCGCGCCGGGGCGCGACGCGCGAGGCCGGTTCGCCGTGGGGCCGGGTCGGCGCGCCCGCGCCCAGCCCGCAGCCGCCGGCAACAGGCAACGACCGTCCCGACCGTCCCGGCCGGCCGCCGCCCGGTGGCGGACACGGCCCCGGGCATGGCCCTCGCCCCGGCCACGGCGGCTTCGCCGGCTATGGCGGCGGCACCTGGGTGCGCGACACCTGCCGCGCGCTGCCGCAGCGCGAAGTGTGCGCGCGGCTCACCGACCGCCGGGATGCGATCCGCCGCCGTTTCTTCAACGCACAGGAACGCGAGCGCGACACCCTGCGTATCGAGGAACGGGACATCGACGCGCGGCTCGCGGCCGACTGCGGGACCTACTGATGCGCCGCCGCCTCCTGCTGGCCGCCCTGCTGGCCTGGGCATCGACCGCGTCCACCCAGGACGCCAGCACCATCTACCGCTGCACCGGCGCCGGCGGCGAGGTGACGATCCAGAACGGCACCCCCTGCCCCGCCGGCAGCCGCCAGGAGGTGCGCCGCCTCGAGGCCCTGCCGACCCTGCCCGCGCCACCGGCGCTGGTCGCGCCGCCCCTGGTGGAGGCGCAGCCGCGCACGCCCCCGCCCCTGTCTGACTTCGAACAGGTCGCCGGACCGCAGGATCCGGTCGCCGGCCCGCCGCGCCCCGACCTGCCGCCACCGGCCCGGATCGCGGCCGACAGCCGGCTGCCGCCGCCGCCGATCTACCAGTGCGAGACCTGGGACAACGACGGCTACGTGAGCGAGGATCCCGCCCCCGGCCCACGCTGCGTACGCCTGGACACGGCCGGCGTGGGCCAGGCCTGCGAGAACCGCTACGACACCTGCGCGCGCGTGGGCCAGAAGGCCGAGTGCGAGGCCTGGAAGCGCCGCCAGCGCGAGATCGAATCGTCCTGGCGGCATGCGCCGGCGCAGGACAGGTTCCGGCTGCAGGGGGAGTTCGCGCGGGTCACACGCATCCTCACCGATTCGACCTGCGCACTACCGCCATGAGCGGCGCGCTCAGTCGAAGCTGATCCGGATCGCCTCGGCGCTGCGCTGCGCCGGCCCGTGGTAGACCGCCTCGATGTTGTTGCCATCCGGATCGAGCACGAAGGCCGCGTAATAGCCCGGATGGTAGGGACGTTCGCCGGGAGCGCCGTTGTCGCACCCGCCATTGGCCAGGGCTGCGGCGTGGAAGGCCTCCACCATGGCGCGGTCGCGCGCCTGGAAGGCGAAATGGTGGCGGCCGGTCGGCTCGCCCTGCGCCGCTTCGCTGTCGGGCGTCGAGACGAACAGCTCGTCCGCCCAGAACCAGCCGTCGCCACTGCCGCCCAGCGGGATGCCCAGCGCGCCCAGGACCGGCTCGTAGAAGCGGCGGCTCGCCTCCAGGTCGCGGACCACCAGTTGCAGATGGTCGATGAGTCGGCCGCGAAACAGTTCGTTCGTTTCCATATGCGCCTCTGCCGGTCGGGAACGCCTAGATGGTATCCGGCCGGGCCAGGCGCCAGCCCAGCGAGCGCGGCGACAGCCAGCGCGGCACCGCCTCGCGGTAGGCCTGGTACTCGCCCCCGAAGCGCGCCTGCAGCGCCGCCTCCTCCCAGGGAATGACCGCCCGCTGCAGGATGCAAAGCGGCGCGGGCAGCAGTGCCAGCGCCCAGGGCAGGTCGTGCATCAGCGCCAGGCCCACGTAGCTGGCGAGCATGCCCAGGTAGACCGGATTGCGCGTGCGGCGGAACGGTCCGGCCAGGATGAGGCGGGCGGGCGCACCGCCGGGCAGGATGGTGGTGCGCCGGTCCAGGAACAGCGCGAAGCTCCACAGCACCAGCAGCAAGCCGCCATTGGCCAGCACGGTACCGGCCAGGTGCAGATCCTCGCGCAGGCCTTCGGCCGGAACCGGCAGGCCGAGCGCGTGCTGCAGCAGCGCGCCGGCGGCGAAGGCCACGGCGCAGTGCAGCGGCGAGGTCGAACGCACCAGCCAGGATGCCTGCCGCCGTGTCCCGCCCCCCGGCGCGGCCTCAGAACCCATACCGCAGGAAGCCTCCGTCCACGGCGATGCATTCGCCGGTGATGTAGGCGGCCGCCGGCAGGCACAGGAAGGCGACCGCGGCCGCGACCTCTTCGGGTTCGCCCACGCGCCCCATCGGGGTGCGCAGCAGCACCTCGTCCAGGTAGTCGGGATCGGACAGCTTGTCGGAAGTGCGCCGGGTGCGGATGTACCAGGGCGCGACCGCATTCACCCGCACGCCGTCGCCGGCCCATTCGACCGCGAGGTTGCGCGTCATCTGGTGCATCGCCGCCTTGCTCATGCCATAGGGCGCGCCGCTGCGCACGTGCGTCGCCCCGGAGACGCTGCCGACATTGACGATGCACGAGGCCGCGTGGCGGGTGAGCAGAGGATACGCATAGCGCGACAGCTCGAAGGCGCTGAAGACGTTGATCTCGAAGATCTCGCGCCATTCGTCCTCGGTATAGTCGTTGGCCGCGCGAGTGAGGTTGCCGCCGGCATTGTTGACCAGGATGTTCAGGCCTTCGCCCTGGTCCTCGACCCAGTCCAGCACCTCGCGTCGCTGGTCCTCGTCGACGACATCGCCGATGAAGGCGCGGATATCGCCCTCGGGAAACTCCTCGGCCAGCTCGTCGCGCGCGGTCTCCAGCACGTCACCGTTGCGCGCGACGATGAGCACGGTGGCGCCGAAGCCGAGCAGTTCGCGCGCGATCGCCCGGCCGATGCCGGCGCTGCCGCCGGTCACCAGCGCAAGCTGCCCATCCAGGCGCCAGCGGTGCGGATCCATCTTCCTGTTCCCTTGACGTGACCGGCGTAGCATAGCGCCGGGATACACCGGAGGCCGCCATGCCCACCATCCGCCGTCTGGCCGTACTCGCCGCCGTCCTCGCCTGCGCGGCCTGCGCACCGCCATCCGATCCACCCGAGGAAACCCCGCCGCAGCCGCAGGCGGCCGCGCCCGCGGACGGAGCCGGTTGAGCGCCGCCATGGCGCGGCCCGGCCAACGCGTGCTCAGCGGCTGCGCGAGGCCTCGTCGAAGACGATGAAGATCACCAGGTCGTCCTCGCCCAGCTGGCGCAGCGCATGGCTGTCGCCGCTGCGGGTGAGGATGGCGTCGCCGGCGCCGACCTCACGCGCGACGCCATTGAGCGTGAGTTCGCCGCGACCGGAGAGCACGTAGTAGATCTCGTCCTTGTCGTTGACGTGGGCACCGATGGTGGCGCCCGGATGCAGGACACGCTTGCGGAACACCAGGTCGAAGCCGGTGGCGTCGGCGAAGAAGGGGTAGGCCGTGGTGGTGCCCTCGCCCTCATGCGGGCCGGGCTGCGCCTGGGCGATCCGCGATTCGTTGACCACCACCGAGGGCGAAAGCGGCGAAGGCGCCGGTGCGGGGATGCGATGGCAGTCCTGCGGCGCCACGTTGCGGACCGGCGCGCGCGCATCGGCCTGGCGCCAGCCGGCCGCCACCAGACAGGCCACCAGGCGCGCGCCGGCCGCGCTGAAATGGGTGTCGTCGGCCTGCTTCAGGGCCGGGACATGCATGAAATAGGGCCGGGAGCCGGCCTCACCGGCCAGGCGCAGCCAGTCCATGCTCAGTGCATTGAGGTCGACCAGGGGGAGCTGCTCGCGACGCGCCAGTTCGCGCACCGCCTGCGGATAGGGACCATGCGTGTCGAGCAACTGGTTGCCGTCGAACTTGCGTCGCGCCACCGGGGTCACCAGCACCGGCGTCGCGCCACGGGCGCGGGCCAGCTCGACATAACGCATCAGCCAGCGCGGATACTCGACCATCGGTTCGCTGTAGCGCGCGGGGTCCTCGACCTTGGCATCGTTGTGGCCGAACTGGATCAGCAGCACGTCGCCTTCGTCCAGGTCGCGGGCGATGCCGTCCAGCCAGCCCTGCTCGATGAAGCTGCGCGCGCTGCGCCCGCTCTGGGCGTGATTGCGCAGTTCCACGCCCTCGACCAGCCAGTCGCCCAGGCGCATGCCCCAGCCCTCGCGCGGCGCACGCTCGGCCGGGTACTCGCTGGCGGTCGAGTCGCCGGCGATGAACACGCGTCGCGGGCCTTCGGCCGCTGCGACCGCCGCCACGCACAGGCCAGCGCAAGCCGCCAGCCACTTCAGCTTGTGAACCATGCCATGTTCCTCGCAGGCGGCCGCCGCGCGCGGCCCGCCCAGGCGCACACGCGCCAGCGGAAAGAGCGGAACGGACGGAGTGTCGCATCGGGGAGGACGTCGATCGTCCGTCCGTTCCGGAAAGGGCCTCAGCGGGCCAGCCACCCACCATCGACCGGGATCACCGCGCCGTTGACGTAGTCCGAGGCGCGGCTGGCCAGGAACACGGCGGTCCCGCCCAGGTCGGAGGGTTCGCCCCAGCGTCCTGCGGGGATGCGGTCCAGGATCGCCTTGCTGCGCTCCGCATCGGCGCGCAGCTGGGCGGTGTTGTCGGTGGCCATGTAGCCGGGCGCGATGGCGTTGATGTTCACGCCCTTGGCGCCCCACTCGTTGGCCAGCAGCCGCGTGATGCCGGCGATGCCGCTCTTGGACGCGGTGTACGAGGGCACGCGGATGCCGCCCTGGAAGGACAGCATCGAGGCGATGTTGATGATCTTGCCGCTGCCCTGGGCGATGAAGTGGCGGCCGGCCGCCTGCGACATGAAGAAGGCGGACTTGATGTTGACGTTCATCACGTCGTCCCAGTCCTTCTCGCTGAAATCGACCGCGTCGGCGCGACGGATCAGGCCTGCGTTGTTGACCAGGATGTCCAGCCCGCCAAGCTGCTCCACCGTCTCGCGCACCAGCCGCTCCACCGGCTCGATCGAGATCAGGTTGGCTTCCAGGTTGAGGAAGCGCCGGCCCAGCGCGCGTACCTTCTCGCCGGTCTCCGCCGCTTCCACGATGCCGGCCGCGGCGATGTCCGCGCCGGCTTCGGCCAGCGCCAGGGCGATGCCCTGGCCGAGACCGGTGTTGGCGCCGGTGACCAGCGCGACCTTGCCTTCGAGACTGAAGGGATTGCCTGCCACGTTGTTGCCTCCTCGGATTGGCTTACTTGAGCTGGCAGATGTCCAGCACGTGCATGTCGGTGTAGTCGAGGTTCTCGCCGCCCATCGCCCAGATGAAGGCGTAGTTGGAGGTCCCCGAGCCCATGTGGATCGACCAGGGCGGCGAGATCACCGCCTCGTCGTTCTTCATCACGATGTGGCGCTGCGCGTCCGGCTGGCCCATGAAGTGGTAGACGCGGTCGTTCTCGCCCAGGTCGAAGTAGAAATAGATCTCGCTGCGGCGGTCGTGCAGGTGCGGCGGCATGGTGTTCCACACGCTGCCTGTCTTGAGCACGGTCAGACCGAGCAGCAGCTGCGAGGACTGGCAGGTGGCGGGCACGATGTACTGGTAGATCGTGCGCTCGTTGCTGGTTTCCAGCGCGCCGCGGTCGAGCGCCACCGCGTCCTTGATCGAAAGCTTCTTGGTTTCGAAGCGCGCATGCGCGGGCGTGGACGTGAGGTAGAACTTGGCCGGGTTGCCGGCATCGTCGGAGGCGAACGTCACGTCCCGGCTGCCCATCGCCACGTACAGGCCGTCCTTCGGACCGAGCGCGTACTCGGTGCCGTCCACGGTCACCTTGCCGGCGCCGGCACCGACGTTGATCACGCCCAGTTCGCGGCGCTCGAGGAAGGGGTGGCCCTTGGCCGACTCGGGTTCGGTCTGGTGCGGCAGCACGACCGCCGCGGCGACGGGCGCGGCACCGCCGATCACGAAGCGCTCGTTGTGCGAATAGTTGAGCTGCACCGTGTCCGCGACGAACAGGTTGCCCACCAGGTAGCGGTCGCGCAGCTGGTCGTTGCTGGCGCCGTCCATCATGTCGGGGTGGGTGGCGTGGTAGGTCTTGCAGAACATGGCGGGAACTCCGTGATTCGGAGGCCGGCACCGGCCGGCCAGGGGATCGACTCGGGCCAGTCTACCCACTCTGGTAACCGGTGTCATACTGCGCTGCGGCAAGTCCGGTCGCGTCGGATCGGCCTACTGGCCGGAGGTGGCACAGCGCGTTTCCGGCGTCGCGGCGGCCAGGCGGGACGCTAGACCGGGGGCTGGCAGGAGTCGCGGATCACCAGGTGCGGGCGCACGCTCGCCAGCGGCCGGGTGGCCGATTCGGGCTGCAGCAGCATCGCCGCGGCCATGCGTCCGGTGTCGCGCGTGTCGCGGCGCACCGAGGTCAGCGGCGGCCACAGCCGCGACGCCAGCGTGCTGTCGTCGTAACCCACCACCGACAGCTGCTGCGGGATCTGGATGCCCGCGCGCAAGGCCACGCGGTACACGCCCGCCGCCATCTCGTCGTTGCCGCAGAAGATCGCGGTCGGCGGCTTCCTGGCCGACAGCAGCTTCTCGGCGGCCGCCAGGCCCGATTCGAAGGTGTAGCCGCCTTCCACCAGGCGCGACTTGGGCAGTTCGATGCCACGCCGCTGCAGTGCGCTGACGAAGCCCTCGGTGCGTTCGATGGCCGAGCGGTACGCCGCCGGGCCGGTGATCATCGCCAGGTCGCGGTGGCCGAGGCTCTGCAGGTAGTCGGCCACTTCGGCCGCGCCGTCGCGGTCGTGGGTGACCACCATCTTTTCCGGCCCGTCCATCGAGACCGCAGCGATGCGCGCGTAGCGGCATCCGATCTCATTGAGCATGTCGCACAGCGCCTGGTCCTCCGACACGCGCGGCACCAGCATCACCCCGTGCAGCTTCTGCTGCTGCACGAAGCGCCGGACGCCGCTCACGTAGTCCGGGCTGCGGCTGTCGCAGGGATGCACCACCAGTTCGAAGCCGGAGTCGCGCAGCGCGTCGAGCGCGCCGTACTGCATGTCGACGATGTACTGCGCGGTGGGATTGTCGTAGATCATGCCGATCAGGAACGAGCGGCGGAACGCCAGCCCCCGCGCCATCGGGTCGGGCGTGTAGCCGACCTCGCGCATCAGCGTCTCGACCTTCTCGCGCGTGTCCGCGCGCACCAGCGGCGAATGGTTGATGATCCGCGAGACGGTCTTTTTCGACACCCCGGCCAAGCGCGCGATGTCGTTGATGGTGGCGGCCTTGCCTGGGTAGGCCTTGGCCTTGGCGGGGTCTTCCCTGGGATCGCGCGACATTCGGTTCCTGCCCGATGATACCGGTGTCGGGCAGTCTAGCGCGGAGCGGCGCGCGTGGTGGGCCCGCGGCGACCCGCTCGGCGGGCCGGCCCCGGGCGGGCCGGCCGATCCTCGAGCCCCGCGGTCAGGCGCGCAGCAGCGCCGGCAGCCAGAGCGAGAGCTGCGGGAACAGCAGCACCACCAGCAGCACCCCCAGGCCTGCCAGCCAGAACGGCCAGATCGAGCGCAGGCTCTCGGCGATGGTGATCTTGCCGATCGCCGTGCCCACGAACAGCACCGAGCCCACCGGCGGCGTGACCAGGCCCAGGCCGCCGGTCAGCACCAGCACCATGCCGAAGTGGACCGGATGGATGCCATAGGCCTTGGCGACGGGCAGGAAGATGGGGGTGCAGATCAGGATCATCGGCGCCAGGTCCATGAAGGTGCCCAGCAGCAGCAGGATCAGCACGATCAGCAGCAGCACCGCGTAGCGGTTGTCCGCGATCGACTGCAGCGCCTCGACCGCCGCCACCGGCACCTGCAGGTAGGCCAGCAGCCAGCCGAACGCCGCCGCGCAGGCGATCACGAACAGGATCACCCCGGTGGTGCGCGAGGCGTGGACGATGGTCTCGGCGAACACCCGCCAGGGCAGCTGCCGGTACACCACCACGGTGACCAGCAGCGCATAGACCACCGCGACCGCCGCACTCTCCACGGCAGTGAACACGCCGGCGCGGATGCCGACGAAGATCAGCGCCACCAGCCCCAGCCCGGGCAGCGCCGAGACCAGGCGCAGCAGCACGGTGCGCGTGCCGGGGAACGGTTCGGTGCCATAGCCGCGGCGGCGGGCGACGATATACCCGGTGAGCATCATCGCCGCGGTCATCAGCAGCGCCGGCAGGATGCCGCCGGCGAACAGGTCGGCGATGGAGATGCCGCCGCCGGCCGCCGCCGAGAACAGGATCAGGTTGTGCGAGGGCGGCACCAGCAGTGCGACCAGGGCGGCGGTGATGCTGACGTTGACCGCGAAATCGCGGTCGTAGCCGCGCTTGATCATCTGCGGGATCATGGTGCCGCCCACCGCCGAGACATCGGCGATGGCCGAGCCGGAGACGCCGCCGAAGAACAGCGACGACAGCACCGACACCTGCCCCAGCCCGCCACGCACGCGCCCCACCAGCCCGGCGGCCAGCGCGATCAGGCGCTCGGAGATGCCGCCGCGCATCATGATCTCGCCGGCGAAGACGAACAGCGGAATCGCGATCAGCGAGGCGGTGCCGATGCCGGCGCCCACCTGCTGCACCAGCACGACCGCCGGCAGGTCCAGGTAGAGCAAGGTCGCCAGCGACGCGGCCGCCAGCGCGTAGGCCACCGGCACGCCGATCACCAGCAGCACGATGAACCCGAGGAACAGGATGGCGATGCCCATCGCTCAGCCCTCCCCGCCGCGACGCAGCAGCGCCGGCAGGCGCGCCAGCGCGAACAGGCACATCAGGGCGCCTCCAACCGAGAGCGGCAGGAAGCCGATGCTCTGCGGCATCGGCGCGCCGGCCAGGGGCACGTCCAGCCCGTCGACCAGCAGCGCCCCGCCCCAGCCGGCCAGCACCGCGCCGATGCCGGCCACCACCACGATGTTGCAGGCGTCCGCGACGCGGCGCAGGCCCGGCCTGACGGCATCGGCGAGCAGGCTGAAGCTGAAGTGCCGCCGGGTGTGCACGCCGGCCGCCGCGCCCAGGCTCATTGCCGTGCTCAACAGCAGCAGGGTCACCGGCTCGGTCCAGCTGGGCGAATCGTTGAGCACATAGCGCGCGATCACCTGCCAGCCCTGCACGACCACCAGTCCGGCCAGCGACAGGGCCGCGATGCCGATGGACAGGCTGCTGATGCGGTCCAGCAGGCCGCGCGTGGGAAGGGGCGCCTGGCTGCGGTCGTCGTCGCGGCGGTGCGGGGCGTCGGCGGTGGCTGCAGTCATCGGGGTCCTCATGCGGTGGCGCGGATGCGCGCGTACAGTGCGTCGATGCGCGGATCCCTGCGGTACTCGGCCAGCAGGGGCGCGGCGGCGCGGCGGAATGACCCGATGTCGACCGGGTTGGACTGGATGCCGGCGGCGATGATCTGCTCGCGCGCGCTGGCCTCGGAGGCATCCCAGGCCTGGCGCATCACGCCGACGGAGCGGCGCGCGGTGTCGCGCAGCAGTTCGCGGTCGGCGGGCGCGAGCGATTCCCAGGTGCGGCGCGAGAGCAGCAGCACGTCCGGCGCATAGGAATGTTCGCTCTGCGACCAGTACCGCGCCGCCTCGAAATGGCGGCTGGAGTGGAAGCTGCGGATGTTGTTCTCCGCACCGTCGATCATGTGCGTCTCCATGCCCGAGTAGACCTCGCCCAGCGACAGCGGCGTGGCGTTGGCGCCGAGCAGGCGCAGCATGCGGATGAAGATGTCCGAGACCGGCACGCGGATCTTCATGCCGGCCAGGTCGGCGGGGGTGTGGATCGGGCGGCGCGCGTTGTAGAAGCAGCGCGCGCCCGAGTCGTAGATCGCAAGTCCCACCAGGTCGCGCTCGGCGAAGCCGTCGAGCACCGCCTGGCCGACCTCGCCGTCCATCGCCCGGCGCATGTGCGCGACCGAGTCGAACACGTAGGGCAGGCACAGCGCACGGGTGAGCGGGAATGCGTTGTTGAGCGCCCCGCTGTAGACGCGGGCGAAGTCGATCGCGCCGAAGCGGGCCATGTCGATGGCCTCGGCCTCGCGGCCGAGCTGGCCGGAATGGTAGAGGCGCAGGCGCAGGCGTCCGCCGGTCTCTTGCTCGAGCGTCTCCCCGATCCAGCGCATCGCCTGCACGGTCGGATAGTCGCTCACATGCACGTCGGTGGCGGTCAGCACGGCGCGCGGCGCGGCTCCGGAGGCCGGCACGCCCAGCCCGGCCAGCGCGGCCATGCCGGCGGCCCCGGCCAGCAGCTGGCGCCGCCTCATGCCGCGTCCTGCCCGGCGGCCACCACCTGTCCGCTGATCCGGCCGTGGGCGCCGAAATCCACGCGCACCCACTGCCCGACGCGCACATCGTGGATGCCGGTCGCGTTCCCGGTGGCGATCAGGTCGCCGGCCTTGAGCGGGCGCCCGCGCCGGGCCGATCGCGACAGTGCGAAGGCGTAGGCGGCCAGCAGGCCGCCCGGCAGCGTCGTGGCGCCGCCGCGGCCGACGAGTTCGCCGTCGATCCAGCTTTCCGCCGTGAGTCCCGACTCCGGGATCGCGCGCCAGCCGGCGATCTCCGGCCCGACCACCAGGCCGTTGTTGTTGCCGAAATCGGACACCACCACGCGCGGCCCCAGCGCATTGATCGTGGCCAGCGGGCTGCTCGCGATCTCCAGGCCGATATGCAGCGTCGCCGGCACTGCGGCCGTCGCCTCGGGCGTCCAGTCCTGCACGTGCGCCGGCGCGTCGGCCTCCAGGCGCAGCACGTACTCGGCTTCGATCGCGCCGAAGCCGTCGACGAATACCGGCACCTGGACCTCGTCCGCGCTGCTCACGCACTGGCGCGCATAGATCGGCCCCAGCAGGCGCTCGTCGCCCGAGGCGTCGCGGCGCTCGGGCGCGATGTAGCCGACCTTCCAGCCGACCACGCGGTCGGGCCAGCGCGCGATCGCGAGGTCCTGGACCCGGTACGCCGCTTCCAGGTCTTCGGGAATGGTGCCCGGGAAGGCGGGGAGACTGGCGCCGCGCAGGCGCGCCTGGACGAATGCAGCGGCGATGTCGGCGGCCGCCTGGCCCGTGGATGTCTGGTGATTGCTGCTCAAGCCCCCTCCGGAGTGATGTTGCGGTGCAGATCGCCGCAGCCCGGCTGCCCTTGTAAGGTAAACCGGTGTCATCTTCAATGTGCAGTGCGGCAAACCGGTGGAGATCCCGCTCCGCGCCGCCCTGTTCCCATCGTCATGGAGCTCTCTGGATGCCTTCGATTCACCGATTCCTGCCCTGGCTGAGCGCGCTGGCCTGCGTGTTCGCGCTCGCCCTGCCCGCCGCCGCGCCCGCCGCCACGGCTGAGCCGCAGCCGGCCTTCCCCGGCGCGCAGGGCTGGGCCGCGCATACCCCCGGCGGTCGCGGCGGCCAGATCCTGCGCGTGACCACGCTGGCCGCCGAAGGGCCGGGCTCGTTCCGCGCCGCGGTGGAAGCCAGCGGACCGCGCATCGTGGTGTTCGAGGTCGGCGGCGTCATCGACCTGGGCGTGCAGACGCTGCGCATCACCGAGCCCTACCTCACCATCGCCGGCCAGACCGCGCCTGCGCCGGGCATCACCCTGATCCGCGGCGGCATCGACATCGCCACCCACGACGTGATCGTGCGCCACCTCCGCGTGCGTCCGGGCGATGCCGGCAAGCCGCCGCGCAGCGGGACGGACTTCGACGCGATCTCCACCGTGCGCGCGCAGAACGTCATCGTCGACCACTGCTCGCTGACCTGGGGCACGGACGAGGGCCTGTCGTCCTCCGGTACGCGTTTCATCGAAGGCGGCCGCACGGTGGAGGACTTCCGCAAGGGCACCTCGCGGCGCATCACCTTCACCAACAACCTCATCGCCGAGGGCCTGGCCCACTCCAGCCACGGCAAGGGCGAGCACTCCAAGGGCACGCTGGTGCACGACCACGTGCAGGAGATCCTGATCGCCGGCAACCTGTACGCGCACAACTACGAGCGCAACCCGCTGTTCAAGGGCGGCGTGTCCGGCCAGGTGGTCAACAACCTCATCTACAACCCCGGCGCGCGCGCGGCGCATTACAACCTGATCGCGGAAGAATGGCTGGGCCACGAGTACGCGACCGGCACCATGATCCTGCGCGGCAACGTGCTGCGCGCCGGGCCCGACACGCGCAAGCTGGCCCTGTTCATGGTCGGCGGATCCGGCGACGTCGACCTGTTCCTTGAGGACAACCTCGCGGTCGACGTGATCGGCGAGCCGACCATCCCCGACGTGGGCCGCTACACGACCGCGCCGGTGAAGGTGAACATGCTGCGCACCGCGCCGCCGCTTCCGTTCGGGGTCGGACTGCTGCCTTCGACCCAGGTGCAGGACGCGGTGATCGCCAGCGCCGGCGCGACGCCCTGGAACCGCGACCCGATCGACCGGCGCATCGTTGCCGACGTGGTCGAAGGCCGCGGCCAGATCATCGACAGCCAGGACCAGGTGGGCGGTTACCCGCAGTACCCCATGACGCGCAGGCCCTTCGTCGAATCGGAGTGGAACCTCGACACCATGGAGCCGCTTGCCGGCTACGTGCGCGGCGAGCCGCTGCGCTAGGCCGATGATGCGCGCCACGCGTCGCGGCTTCCTCGGGCAGTCCGCAATGGCGGCGGCCGGATCGCTCCTGCCCGGCGCGATCGGCGCGGCACCCTCGCCCGCGGCCAGTCTGGTCCGTCTGCGTGGCGGACGGGCCGCCGGCACGCGCGAAGGCGGCGTGCACGTCTTCCGCGGCCTGCGCTACGGCGCCGATACCGCGCCGCGCCGCTTCCTGCCGCCGCGACCGGAGGACGGGTGGCGCGGCGTGCAGGCCGCCACCGACTTCGGCGCATCCGCGCCGCAGCGCGGCGCCGAGGGGCCAGGCAGCGAGGACTGCCTGTTCCTCAACGTGTGGACGCCCGCGCTGCGCGACGGCGGCAGGCGGCCGGTCCTGGTCTACATCCACGGCGGCGGCTTCAACACCGGCTCGGGCAGCGATCCGCTGTACGACGGCACGCGGCTGTGCCTGCGCGGCGATGTGGTCGTGGTCACCCTCAACCATCGCCTCAACGCCTTCGGCTACCTGTCCCTGAAGGATCTGCTGGGCCCGGCGTACGCCGCCTCCGGCAACGCCGGACAGCTCGACCTGGTGCAGGCGCTGGCGTGGGTGCGCGGGCACGCGGCGGAGTTCGGCGGCGACGCGGACAACGTCACCGTGTTCGGCCAGTCCGGAGGTGGCGCCAAGATCGCCACGCTGATGGCGATGCCCACGGCGCAGGGCCTGTTCCATCGCGCTTGGACGATGAGCGGACAGCAGGTCACCGCGGCCGGCCCGCGCGCGGCCGACGGGCGCGCGCGCCTGCTGCTCGACGCGCTGGGCATCGCGCACACCGACGCCTCCCGGCTGGCCACGGCGCCCATGGACGCGCTGCTGCAGGCACAGGCCGTCCGCGATCCTTCTCGGATCGAGGACACCGCGCTGTACCTGGGACCGGTCATGGACGGCGAAGTGCTGCCGCGGCATCCATTCTGGCCGGACGCGCCGGCACAGTCGGCGCCGATCCCGATGGTGATCGGCAATACCCGCGACGAAACGCGCGCCTTCCTGGGCAACGATCCGGCCAACTTCAGGCTCGACTGGAGCAGCCTGCCGGAGCGGCTGCGCAGCCAGCAGTATGTGGACATCGACCCGGACGTGGTCGTCGCGCAATACCGCCGGATGTATCCGGACAGCACGGCGTCGGAGATCTTCTTCGCGGCCACGACCGCGGGCCGTTCCTGGCGCGGCGCGATCGAGGAACTCGAGGCGCGCGCGCGCGACGGGCGCGGCAATACCTGGGCCTACCAGCTCGACTGGTATCCGCGCGACATCGATCCGGACGGGCGACGGCGCGCCTTCCACACGCTCGACATCCCGCTGGTGTTCGACAACATCGCCCAGCCCGGATCGCAGACCGGCACCAGCGCCGGGGCCCGCCGGGTGGCCGGCGCCATGGCCGAGGCCCTGCTGGCCTTCGCCCGGACCGGCGACCCGCGCGCCGGCGCGACGGCGCACTGGCCGCCCTACTCGCTGGGACGACGCGAGACGATGGTGTTCGCGGCAACGCCGGTGGTGGAGGACGACCCGCGCGGCGGCGAACGCCGGCTGTACGCGCGTGCGCCTTTCCTGCAGCGCGGGACCCTGTGACCGGATCGCGCCTGCCTGTGTAGCCGTGCGCTGGCGCGGCCGGCGACCGGCTCGCGCTCGCCGTCGGCCAGCGCAAAAAAAAGGGGCCCGATGAGGGCCCCGAGGGGGAGCTGAAGCAAGGGGGTCGCGGCCGCTGCCGGCCGCGACCCCGGCCCTCAGAACTTGTACCGGAAGCCGACCATGTACTGGCGGCCGGTGTGGGTGTAGGCGATGGAGCGGTCGCCCGCCGTGTCCATCCACATGTCGGTCCACTCGTCGGTCAGGTTCAGGCCTTCGAGCGAGACCGTCAGGCGGTCGGTGAGCCTGTAGGACACCGATGCATCGACAGTGGTGAAGTCGGAGGTCGCCTCGATGTCGCTGCCTTCCCGGCCCGGGATGGTATTGACGAACTCGTCGCGGTAGGCCGCCGAGACGCGCGCCGAGAAGCGGCCGTCGTCGTAGTAGACGGTCGCGTTCCACGCGTTCTCCGACAGACCCACCATCGGCCCCTTCACGGTCGGAACGCCGGCCGAGTTGAGATACTGGATGTCGGATTCGACCCAGGTGTAGTTCAACTGCACGCCCAGGTTCTGGGCGAGGCCCGGCAGGAAGGTGAAGGGCTGCTGATAGCTGATCTCGTAGCCCTGCAGTTCGCCGCCGGGGGTGTTGAGGGGCTGGTTGAAAGTGAAGATGTCACTGGGCGTGGCGATGGTCCCGGCCAGCAGTTCGTTGGGCAGGCCCGAGGTGCTGTACGGCCGCGTCTCGCGCGAGTTCTGGATGTAGCTGTCGATGTCCTTGCGGAACAGACCCAGCGAGAGCAGGCCCTCACTGCCGAAGTACCACTCGAAGTTCAGGTCCAGGGTCTTGGCGCGGAACGGTTCCAGCCTCGGGTTGCCGGTGGTGACGGTGAATGCGCCGCCGGACGCGCTGACCGTGGCGCCGGGATTCAGGAAGCCGAGGTTGGGGCGCGTCATCACTTCGGCGGCCGACAGGCGCACGATGAAGTCGGGCGTCACTTCGGCGGCCAGGTTGATCGATGGCAGCGTATCGCTGTAGCTGTGGACCACGCGCGTGGGAACGGGCACGCCGCCCTGGAAGGACCAGCCGTCGCTGGTCAGGTCGGTGTCGATCCTGCGCACGCCGACGTTGCCGCGCACCGGCACGTTGCCGATGTCGAAGTTGAAGTCGCCCTGCACGTAGTAGCCCAGGCTGCGCTCGTTGACCGTGCGGTTGTTCGCCGCCAGCGACGAGAGGTTGTCGTAGACCTGATAGATGCCGCCGCCGTTGTGGATGCCAAGTGCGTTCTGGAAGGCCGCCACGTCCGGGACCAGCCAGCGGTTCACCCCGCCCGCGTCGATGCCGTAGGTGCCGAACTCGCGCAGCAGCCCTGCCAGCGCCTGGCTGCCGACCGCCGGCACGGCGGTTTCGCTGGGACGGCGCCATTCCCTGGACTGGAAGGTGTAGTCCTTGTGGTGGACGCCGCCCTTGAGCGCCAGGTACGGCGAGGCCGCCCAGTTGAAGTCGACCTGGGCCGCGTCGTACTCGTTGCGCGTCCATTGCGGGCGCAGACGCACCTCGGCCAGGGTCCAGCCGTTGGGATCGAGCGGGTTGAAGTCGCCATAGCCGAACACCGGCAGGCGGCTGTTGCCGCGGTAGTCCCACGAATATCCATCGACGTCGAACTTGTCCATGATCACGGTGGTCTGGATCGGGTTGTCGTACGTCGAGCGCACGTTGCCCACCAGCGCGCTCATCGAGAACGCGTCGCTGAAGCGATGCCGCAGTTCCCAGCCCCACTGCAGGAAGTCGGTGGTCTGCTCGTCGTAGCGGCCCTCGGAGCGGATGTCGACGTTGTCGAACACGCCGTAGACCAGGTTGCCGCCGCCGTCGATCACGCCATCGCGCACGATGGTGTTCTGCTTGCCCGCGGCGTTGGTGCGGCTGAAGGACACCGCGTTGATGTTGTCCTGGTAGCGGTTGGCGTCGAAGCGCGCATACAGCGCGTCGAAATTGAGCTCGGTGTCGGGATTGGGCTTGAACTGGACCGAGCCGGTCACGCCGACGCGTTCCTGGTCGTGCACGTAGACGTTGTAGCGCGGGATGCGCGGGTGGAACACGTTCGGATCCAGCGCGTCCTGGAACGGCGAGGCCGGGTTGAAGAAGTTGGTGCCGTTCTGCGCGGTCCACCAGCGCACCGAGTCAGAGCCTTCCTCCACCACCTTGCGGTCGGTGTAGGCCACCGACAGCAGGCCGCCGAGTTTGCCGTCGGCGAAGGTGTTGCTGATCAGGAAGGTACCGCGCGGATTGGTCTCTTCCAGCAGGTCGTTGTAGCCCGCCTGCCCGCCCACCGCGAGGGTGAAGCCGTCGAAGTCGAAGGGCCTCGCGGTGCGCAGGTCCACGGTCGCGCCCAGCGAGCCTTCCTCGATCTCGGCGGCGGAGGTCTTGCGAACCACCAGCTGGCTGAACAGCTCCGAGGCGAAAGTGTTGAAGTCGAATCCGCGGCCACGGTTGACGCCGCCGGCGGTATCGGTGCCGCCGCCGGTCGCCAGGGCTTCGATGCCGTTGATGCGCACGCGGGTGAACTGCGGGCCGAGGCCGCGCACCGAGATGTTGCGGCCCTCGCCACCGTCGCGGGTGATCGACACGCCCGGGATCCGCTGCAGCGATTCGGCCAGGTTCAGATCGGGGAAGTCGGCGATGTCCTCGGCAACGATCGCGTCGACCACGCCCGCCTCACCGCGCTTGACGTCGAGCGCCTTCTCCAGGCTGGCGCGGTAGCCGGTCACGACCATCGTGTCGAGCGTCTGCGCGTCCCCGGATGTCGGCGCGCCCGCATCCTGGGCCAGCGCCACCATGGCTTGCGCCTGCAGCGCGAGACCAATCGACAGCGCCAGCAAGGTAACCGGTGTCTTTTTTCTCTTCAGAACGGCTTGCATACTCTCCCCTCCCGTGAAGCCGGATCGCCCGAGCAGGCGGCCGACAGTTGTATGGTGCGATGGACGATGCCCGGCGAGCCCCAATGACACCGCTGGTCAAAACCCTATCAAAACCTGTCACGGCAAGCATGCTGCGGCGCAAAAGGGGCCCACCCCGCGCCCGGCGCCTGGAACGCAACGCCCCTTGGAGGAACCCATGCCCGGTCGAATCGCCTGTTTCGGAGAACTGCTGCTGCGCCTGGCCGCGCCCGGCCGTGAGCTGCTGCTGCAGTCGCCGCGCCTTGAGGTCCAAGTGGGCGGCGCGGAGGCGAACGTCGCCGTTTCACTGGCGAAGTTCGGCCATCAGGTCGCGATGTTGGGGATCGTGGCGGACAACGCGCTGGGTCGCGCGGCGCTGGGCGAGCTGCGCCGCCACGGCGTCGAAACCGGCTCGGCCCGGCTGGCGGAAGGCCGCATGGGGCTGTATTTCCTGGCCGCCGGCGCCGGCCATCGGCCCAGCGAGGTGCTCTACGACCGTGCCGCCTCGGCCTTCGCGCTGGCGCCGGCCGCCGCCTACGACTGGCGCGCACTCCTGGACGGCGCGGCGTGGCTGCATGTCTCGGGCGTGACCCCGGCGCTGGGGGCCCGGACCGCCGCCGCCGCCGCCGAGGCCGTGCGCATGGCCGGCGAGCTGGGCGTGCGGGTGTCCTTCGACGGCAACTTCCGCCCCAAACTGTGGGCCGCCTGGGACGGCGATCCGGCCAGCGCCCTGCGGCCGCTGCTGGAGGGCGCCGAGATCGCCTTCGCCGACCACCGCGATGTGGACGTGGTGCTGGGCGAGGAGCCGTCGGACGCCGATGCGCCCCATGCCCAGCGCTTTGCGCGGGCCGCCAGCCGCGCCTTCGAGGCCTTCCCGCGGCTGCAGCGCATGGCCTGCACCACGCGCGCGCAGGCCAGTGTCGAACACCATGCGCTGGGCGCGCTGATGGCCACGCGCGAGGGCGCGCTGCACCAGATCGAGCCGCGCGAACTCACGGGCATCGTCGATCGCATCGGCGGCGGCGACGCATTCGCCGCCGGCGTGCTGCACGGCCTGGCCTCGGGCTGGGACGACCTGGACAGCCTGCGCTTCGGCCATGCCGCCGGCTGCCTGAAGCATACGGTGCCGGGCGATTTCAACCTGTGCGATGCCGACGACGTGATGGCGCTGGTGCGCGGCGAGCGGCTGGACGTGAAGCGCTGAGGCGGTGAGGCCGCCGCGCATCCCCGCCATCGGCGTGGATGCGTGCGGCGACCGCGCCGGAGATGCAGGCGGGCGGCGCGGTCGCGCCGGCGGCCCGTGCCGCGGCGGACTGCCGCGGCGACGCGACAGCCCTCAGAACCCGCAGAAGCAGTGTGCCAGCACCGAGACGGGGGCACCGTTGCGCGGCTGCAGCAGTTGTTCGAGCACGCGTACGTCGCGCTCGGCCTGTGGCAGCGCGCGCGACAGCAGGTTCCGCGCGAAGTCCGAATCGCGCAGCCAGGCCTGGCCGATCCGGCCCTGCACGAAGCCGCTGAAGAACTTCTCGAACGGCGTCGCCGGACGCTCGATGTAGCGCACGCGCCACTGGCCCGCCTCGCCCAGCTTCGCGCGCGCGGCGGCATCGGCCAGCGCGGCCTGGATACCGCCGAACTCGTCCACCAATCCCCGCTCCATGGCCTGCGCGCCGGTCCACACCCGCCCTCGCGCCACCTGGTCGATCTGCTCGGGCGTGCGCCCGCGACCGCTCGCCACGCCGTCGATGAAGTCGCGGTAGCCCCTCTCGATATAGGCCTGCAACACCTGCCCGGCTTCGGGCGACAGCGGGCGCGTCACATCGAAGGCGCCGGCCATGCGCGTGGTCGCCACGCCGTCGGTGTGCACGCCGATCTTCGCCAGCGCGCGCGGGAAGGTCGGGATCAGCCCGAAGATGCCGATCGAGCCGGTGATCGTGGACGCATCGCTGTAGATGCGGTCGGCGTCCATGCTGATCCAGTAGCCGCCGGACGCGGCGACATCGCCGAAGGACACCACCACCGGCTTGTCCGCCGCCTTGAGGGCGACGATCTCGCGGCGGATCACTTCCGAGGCGAAGGCCGAACCGCCCGGGGAGTTCACCCGCAGCACCACCGCCTTGACCTCGTCGTCGTCGCGCGCCTCGCGCAGCAGGGCCGCGGTCGACTCGCCGCCGATCCGGCCCGGCGGCTGGCGCCCGTCGAGGATCTCGCCCTCGGCCACCACCACGGCCACCTGCGGCCGCCCGTCGACCGCGCGCGCGGGTCCCTCGGCGTGGCGCAGGTACTCCAGGAAGCCCACCTGGCGGAAGCCGCCCGGCGCGTCCTCGTCGGCTTCGCCGCGTTCGGCCAGCAGGTCCTCGACCTGCTCCAGCGTCCGCAGCCCGTCGACCAGCTTCTGTTGCAGCGCGTACTGCGCCGGATCGCCGCCGACCGCGGCGATGCCCGCGGGCAGACCGTCGATGCTCGCGGTGAGCGCGGCGGCGGTGGTGCCGCGCAGGCGCGCGACGTCGTCCAGGTAGCGCTGCCAGATGTCGCCGCGCCAGAACAGGTCCGCTTCCTTGGACTCGGGCGAGGCGTCGTCGCGGACGAAGGGTTCGGCCGCGGACTTGTACTCGCCCACCTTGAACAGGTGCATGTCGATGCCGAGCTTGTCCTCCAGGCCCTCGCGGTAGAACTGGCGATAGCCGCTCAGCCCCAGCAGCAGCACCTCGCCCTGCGGGTCGAGGTAGACCTCGTCGGCATGCGCGGCCAGCAGGTACTGGGCCTGGCTGAAGCGCTCGCCGAAGGCGATCACCTGCTTGCCCGACGCGCGCAGCGCCTGGATCGACGCGCCGATCTCGCGGATGGCGGCGAAGCCGGAGAACCCCATCCGGTCCACGCGCAGCAGCACGCGGTCGATGTTGCCGTCCTGGCGCGCGGACTCGAGGACCTCGAGCACGTCGCGCAACTGCACCTCGGCCGGCCCCTGCCCGAAGCTGGCCTGCAGCGATCGGCTCATCGGATCGGTGGTGTACTGCTCGACCAGCACCGCCTCGGGCGCGAACACCAGGGTGGTGCGCTGGTCCAGCGGCGCCACCCCGCGCCCGCCGCCGGCGACCGCGAGCAGCACCAGCAGCAGGATGAAGAAGAACAGCAGGTTGAGGATCAGCCGGCGGACGAAATTCATCCCGTCCCAGACGCCGATGAGGGCGCGCGCCACGGGGCCGCGCTTGGAAGCTTCAGTCATGGGAATCGCTCGCTGTTCCGGACCACAAGATTAACCGTCCGCGTGTGGGGTTTTCATGCATCGTTCGTCACCCGGCCGGTCGGCAGGGCCGGGGCGCGGCTGCTGCGCAGGAAGCGCCAGCCCATCAGCACGGCGGCCACCAGCAGCCCGGCGATCAGGCCCAGCCACATGCCCCTGGGACCCCAGCCCAGCCCCAGCCCCAGGCCGGCGCCGAGCGGCATGCCCACGCCCCAGTAGGCGAAGGCGGCGATGAACATCGGCACGCGCGTGTCCTTGAGGCCACGCAGCGCACCGGCCGACAGGACCTGCAGGCCGTCGGGGAACTGGAAGGCGGCGGCGAACAGCAGCAGCGTGCCCGCCAGCGACGCCACGGCCAGGTCGCGCGTATAGATGGCCGCGATGGCATCGTGCCAGCCCAGCAGGATGGCCGCCGAGGTCGCCTGCGTCGCCAGCACCAGCACCATGCCGGCAAAGGCCGCGCGCCGCACCCCCTGCGAGCCGTGGCCGGCGCCGATGGCGTGGCCGACGCGCACGGTGGTGGCCTCGGCCAGCGCGAAGGGCACCATGAAGCACAGCGTGGCCACGTTGATCGCGATCTGGTGCGCCGCCACCTCCAGCTCGCCGAGCCGCCCGATCAGCAGCGCGGTCGCGATGAACAGGCCGCCCTCCATGGCCACGGTCACGCCGATCGGCAGGCCGGTGCGCAGCAGCGGGGCGATCCCCTGCCAGCGCGGTGGATCGAAGCGCTCGAACAGCCGCAGCGCGGCGAACCTGCGCGAACGCGCCAGGTAGACCACGAAGCCCGCGACCTGCAGCCACATCATCGTCGCCGAGGCCAGGCCGAGCCCGCGCGCGCCCATTTCCGGGAAACCGAAGGCACCGAACGTCATCGCATAGCCCAGCGGCAGCAGCACCAGCAGCCCGCCGAAACCGAACACCATCGTCGGCAGCGTCCAGTGCAGGCCATCGCACAGGTAGCGCATGCAGAAGTAGAGCGTCAACGCCGGGATGCCCCAGCGGATGCCCTGCAGGAAGGCGGTCGCGGTGGGCCGCACCTCGGGCGCGATGCCCATCGGCGCGAGCGCGTGCACCGACAGGGTGAGCAGGACGAACAGCAGCACGCCCAGCATCACCGACAGCCACAGCGCCTGGCGGAACAGCGGCCCCACCTCGGCGCGCCGGCCGGCGCCGTCGAGCTGCGATACCGACGGCGGCAGCGCCATCAGCGTGCCCATCGGCACCATCATCGGCAGCCAGAACATCGCCGTCCCCACCGCGACGCCGGCCAGGGTGTTGGTGCCGTGGCGCCCGGCGATGACGTTGTCGACGAAGCCGATCAGGCCGGTCGACAGGTGGCCGGCGACCAGGGGCGCGGCAAGCACGGCGGTGGTGCGCACTTCACTGCGGAAGCGCGCCGAGGGAGGGGACGGGGACATGGGTGGGGCCTGCGACTGCGGCCGGCGGCGACCCGATGTCGCGCTGGCGCCGGGTCGGCTGCGGCCGGTATCTTACCCGCAGCGCCGGGGAGCGTCATCGAAGGGCGAGGGGATGCACCCCCGGCTGGGCGCCGCGCGGCGGGACCGGCCGCCGCCACCGCGGGCGGACGCGCCCACCCGCGCGATGTCCATCCCCGACGCCGCAGACCGGAGCCGCCCCACCGATGAGCATGCCCCAGCCGCAGTCGCAGTCGCCCGCGTCGCCGCCAGCCGCCGAGCCCGACGTGGTGGCGCGTTGCGCCAACTGCGGCGCCGCCCTGCGGGGCGACTACTGCCACGCCTGCGGGCAGCCCGTGAAAGGCCTGGTGCGCCATTTCTCCAGCGTGGTGGGCGACGTGCTCGACAGCGTGTTCAGCTGGGACTCGCGCACCCCCCGCACGCTCTGGCCGCTGCTCCGGCACCCCGGCTTCGTGACCCGGGAATACCTCGCCGGCCGCCGCGTCCGCTACGTCAGCCCGGTCCGCCTGTTCTTCTTCCTCGCCGTGCTGACCTTCTTCATCGGCAAGCTGACCCTCAGCTTCGGCCTCGACAGCTCCGTGCAGATCGGCGGCGACTCGGGCATCGAGACCGCGCGCGACATCGCCGAGGTGGAGCAGGCGCGCGACCGGGCGCTGGCCCGCATCGCCTCGGCCCGGGCCGGCGTGGCGCCCGCTGCCGCCGGGACCGCGGCCGCGACCCCGGCCGGACGCGGCGCCGACGCGGCGCTGCGCGCCAGCGAGGCGGCCATCCGCGCCCAGGCGCAGGAGCGCATCGCCGCCTTCCGCCAGGCCGCGGAGACCAAGGGGCCGCCGCCGGTACCGCGCCTGCACCGCCTGCAGTTCAGCGGCGGCGAGCCCTGGGACGCGCAGGCCAATCCGGTGCGCATCGACGCCCTGCCCGCCTTCGCCAACGCCTGGATCAACCAGCAGCTCGGTCGGCTGCAGCGCAACATCCCGCGCCTGCAGGAGGACCCCGACCTGTTCAAGGACGCGGTGCTCGGCGCGGTGCCCTCGACCCTGTTCATGCTGCTGCCGCTGTTCGCGCTGATGCTCAAGGTCGCCTACCTGTTCCGGCGGCGCCTGTACATGGAGCACCTGATCGTGGCCCTGCACAGCCACGCCTTCGTCTGCCTGGCCTTGCTGCTGCTGTTCCTGGTGATGGGCCTGGAGCACTGGCTCGCGCCCCGGACCGCCGCGCTGTGGATCGGCTTCGACCTGGTCGAGGCCGCGATCTGGATCTGGATACCGGTGTACCTGCTGCTGATGCAAAAGCGGGTCTATGCGCAGGGCTGGCCGATGACCCTGGCCAAGTTCTCCGTGATCGGGCTGTGCTACTCCATCCTGCTCAGCTTCGGGGCCGTGTTCACCACGATCACCAGCCTGCTGTCGATGTAGCCAGCGGCAGCCCAGCGGGCAGGCGTCGCGACGGGATACGACTGCACACGCTCCGCGCCGCCGGACCGGACCGCCTCAGGGCTCGACGCGGCGCCGCAGCCACTGCGCGCGTTGCGCCTGTGGCTGGGCCAGCAGTGCCTCGCGCAGGGCATCGCGCTCCTGCGGCGGCGTGCGCTGGGCCAGCACCGCCAGGTGGTCGCGCGCCTGCGCCGGCAAGGCACGCAACGCCTGGAGCGTGGCCTCGCGCGCCTCCGGCGGTACCTGGGCGAACAGGGCATGCAGCCGCGGCCAGTCCGCGCCCAGGGTCGGTCCCAGCAGCCAGCCACGCGCGATGGCGGCATCGAGCGCGTCGAAGCGCGCGCGCATCGCCTGCTGCTCGGCCACCGGCAGCGCGCGCCATGCCTGGCGCGCCGCGCGCATGCGCTGGCGCTCCTGTGCGGGCAGCATCCGCCAGGCGGCCCAGGCCTCGCGGCGCTCGCGCCGCATCGACTCGGGCAGCGCCTCCCAGGCCTCGAGGCGTCGCTGCAGCGCCTGGCTCTGCGGGGGCGTGAGCGCCGCCAGCCGGGCGTCGCCCTGGCTGCCGGTCTGGGCCATGGCCGTGGCCGTGGCCAGGCCCAGCAGCAGCGCCCATGCCAGCCACGTGGGGCGCGACCTATTGCGGCGCATCGAGCTGCTCCTGCGAGGCGGCGTCGGCGTCGATCTCGGTCGTCACGGGCGGGGCGAGCACATCGTCCTGCTGCGGAAGTTCCATGACCAGCCAGGCGTCGAACGCCGGGTCGGCATCCTCGGGGAAGGTGCCCGTGGCCTGCGCGATCAGCAGGTCGAGGTCGCGATGGCTGGCCAGCGTGCCGGCCGGATCGAAACGCGCCGCCGGGGCGGCCGCGGGCGGCAAGGGTTCGATGTGGATGCGGCCATCGGTCGCCGAGTGCGGGGCGCCGAGCCACGGCCCCCACCAGGTGGCGGCCAGGCCGCAGGCGGTCAGGACGGCCACGGCCGCGGTCGCGGGCCACAGCCAGCGCGGACGATCCGGGCGGGGCGGGCGGGCCGCGGGCGCCGGGGGACGGGGACGCAGGCCGTCGCGCAGCATCGCAACGGTCTCCAGACGCTCGGCCGGCACGGCGCGGATCGCCAGCTGGGCGGCCTGGGACAGCGCCCGCCAGGCGGCGGTATCGGCGCTGCCGCCCTCGCCGCGCGGCAGCGCGCGCTGCAGGGCGAGCCGGTAGGTCGGACGCGCGATGCCCAGCACCGCGGCGGCTTCGGATTCGGCCAGGCCGGCCACCACGCGCAACAGCAGGGCGGCGCGCGGGCCGCTCCCCAGGGACGCCACCGCGGCCGGCACATCGCCTGCCGCTGTCGCGGCATCGCGCAGTTGCGGGGCGGCCAGCAGCATCGCCCAGAACCGCCGCGGCCATTCGGCAAAGGGCAGCGTGGGTGCGCTCCGGGCAAAGTCGCGCAGGGTCGCGGCCAGGGCCGCGTCCCCGGCGGCGGGATCGCCCCCCTGCCAGTGCGCGAACACCACGCCGCGGCGTTCGACGCCGCGCAGGAAAGCAGTCAGGGCGGCTCGGGCCGCAGCAGGATCGTTCAAGGGTGCGAAACCGGTCCACGGGCCCGGGGGCGGCCCGTTGCGCGCCATGATACGGCGCCCGCGGCCCCGCCCGTGGACTTGACGATTGTCTCATTCACTGCTCCTTCGGGCGTCCGGCAGGCGAATGTTGTGCACATGCGTCGCCAAAACGTCACGAAGCGCGGGTCGTGAAGGATGTTTCGTTGTGTGAAGGCATTGTTTCACGCATAAGTTGCTGACTTTGCTGGATAAATAACAAGTGGCGCTTTTTTCGCCAAGACAGCCCTTCACGGGTTCGGTGCAGCCAAAACGAGCCGGAAAAGTGCGTGATGCACAGACTTATCCACACAAATTGTGGATAAGGCGAAATCCCTTCTCCGCCATCGACTTGCGTGACCTACGTCCAGTGCCGCGCAAGTAGGGCGCGCAACTGCCGAGGTCGCCGCAGCGCGGGCCCGCGACGCAAATCGCTAGACTTTGGCGGTGTCGAACATTGCCCCGCCCATCCTGCAGGTCGCCCTGCCGCTGCCTCCGCCGCGGCTGTTCGACTATGCCGCGCCGCCGGGACACCAGCCCGGGCCTGGCGACATCGGGTGCCGCGTGCGGGTGCCCTTCGGGCCCCGCGAACTGGTGGGGGTGGTGGCCGGGGTCGGGGCTGCGGCGCCGGCACAGGAAGGCCGCCTGCGACCGGTGCACGCCCTGCTGGACACCAGCCCGCTGCTGCACGGTGAACTGCTGCAGTCGCTGCACTGGCTGGCCCGCTACACCCATGCCCCGCTCGGCGAGGTCCTGGCGACGGCGCTGCCGGCGGCGCTGCGCCGCGGCGAACCCCTGCCGGACACCCATGCCTGGGCCTGGCGATTGACCGAAGCCGGCGTCACCGCCCTGCCGGGCCTGCGCAGGGGCAGCCGCCCCCGCCGCCTGGCGGAGCTGCTGGAGGCGTCCGCCCGCGACGAGGACGCACTGGCCGGCCTGCTCGACGACTGGCGCAGCGCGGCGCGCGCCCTGGAACGCCGCGGCTACGCCGGGCGCGTGGCCATCCCCGCCTCGCAGCTGGCGCCGGACCCGCGGCCCGGCCCAACCCCCAACGACGAGCAGGCCGCCGCCATCGATGCACTGCGCGCGGCGCAGGGCTTTTCGCCGATGCTGCTCGATGGCGTCACCGGCAGCGGCAAGACCGAGGTCTACCTGCACGCCATCGCCGACTGCCTGGCGCGCGGGCGCCAGGCGCTGGTGCTGGTGCCCGAAATCGGCCTCACCCCGCAGCTGCTGGCCCGCTTCCGCATGCGCCTGGGCGTGCCGGTGCACGCCACCCACTCCGGCCTGGCCGACGGCGAGCGCGCACGCACCTGGGCGGCGGCATGGCGCGGCGAGGCGCGGGTGATCGTGGGCACGCGCTCGGCCGTGTTCACGCCGCTGCCGGAGGCGGGGCTGATCGTGGTCGACGAAGAGCACGACGGCAGCTACAAGCAGCAGGACGGCATCCGCTACCACGCCCGCGACTTCGCCCTGGTGCGGGCCAAGGCGCTGGACGTGCCGGTGCTGCTGGGCAGCGCCACGCCGTCGCTGGAGAGCCTGCACAATGCCGGCGCGGGGCGCTACGGCTACCTGCGCCTGTCGCGCCGCGCGGGCGATGCGCAGCCGCCGGCGGTGCGGGTGATCGACGTGCGCAAGCGCGCGCTCGAGGCCGGACTGTCCACGCAGATGCTCGAGGCGATCCGCGCCGCGCTCGACAGCGGCGGCCAGGTACTGGTGTTCCGCAACCGCCGCGGCTACGCGCCCGTGCTGCTGTGCCACGACTGCGGCTGGAGCGCGCAATGCCCGCGCTGCAGCACGCCCGACCACGGCCGGCCGATGACCGTGCACGCGCAGGGCCGGCGCCTGCAATGCCATCACTGCGGCCTGCGCAGGCCCGCGCCGCTGGCCTGCCCGGACTGCGGCGGCCTGGCGCTGCAGCCGCAGGGCGCCGGCACCGAGCGCATCGAGGAACTGCTGGCCGCCAGGTTCGCCGATGTGCCGGTGCTGCGCATCGACCGGGGCAGCACCCAGCGCCGCGACGGCCTGGAGAAGCTGCTGGCCGAACTGGGCGACCGCCCCGGCATCCTCATCGGCACGCAGATGCTGGCCAAGGGCCACGACCTGCCCGACCTGAGCCTGGTCTGCGTGGTGGGCGTGGACGAGGGCCTGTTCTCGGCCGATTTCCGCTCGCACGAGAAGCTGGCGCAGTTGCTGATCCAGGTGGCCGGGCGCGCCGGACGCGCGCGCCGCGCCGGCGAGGTCATGCTGCAGACCCACCATCCCGACCATCCGCTGCTGGCCCGGCTGATCAACGGCGGCTACCCGGCCTTCGCCGGCGACGAGATGGCGCAGCGCGAGGACGCGGGCTTCCCGCCCTACGCGCACCTGGCGCTGCTGCGCGCCGAGGCCAAGCATGCCGAGCCGCCGCTGGCCTTCCTGCAGGCGGCGCGGCGGCTGCTGGAACCGGCGCACCCGCGCCGGGGCGCGGCGCCGGCCGATGCCGATGCCGCGCTGTCGGTCAGCGGCCCGATGCCGGCGCCCATGCCCCGCCGCGCCGGCATGCACCGCGCCCAGCTGCTGTTGCTGGCGCCTTCGCGGCGGGTCCTGCATGCCGCGCTGCAGGCCGCCATGCCCGCGATCCACGCCCTGCCCGAAGCGCGCAAGGTGCGCTGGTCGCTGGACGTGGACCCGGCCGACCTCTACTGAGCCGCGCTGGCCGGCGGTGCCGCCTTGGCCGCCGCCTTGCCCGGCCGGCGGCGGCGGCGCGCGTCGGTACGTGGCCGCTCGCGCACCAGCACCTTCTGGCCTTCCCTGCGGATCTCGAACAGGTCGACCGCCTCGATCAGCGCGCTCAGGCTGCGGTAGCCGTAGTTGCGCGGATCGAACGAGCCCTGGTTGCCCAGATGGCTGCCGACGCCGCCCAGATGCGCCCAGCCCTCGTCGTCGGCGACGGCCGCCACCGCGCCACGCAGCTGGTGCGCCAGCGCCGGATCGTTCTTGAGCTCGCCCGAGGTCTGCGGCCGCACCTGGTCGTCCGCCACGTCGCCCTCGTCGCCCAGCTTCTCCAGGTACAGGAAGGTCGAGCAGGCCTTCACGAACGGCACCGGCGTCTGCTTCTGGCCGAAGCCGTAGACCGCGTAGCCGTCGTTGCGCAGCCGCATCACCAGCGGGGTGAAGTCGGCGTCGCTGGACACGATCGCGAAGCCGTCGAGCGTGCGCGCGTACATCAGGTCCATGGCGTCGATCACCATCGCCATGTCCGAGGCGTTCTTGCCTGCCGAATAGGCGAACTGCTGGATCGGGCGGATCGCGTACTCGTGCAGCACCTTCTCCCAGCCCTGCAGATTCTGGCTTTTCCAGTTGCCGTAGGCGCGGCGCACGTTGACCACGCCGTGGCGCGCCACCTCGTTGAGGATCGCGTCGATCTTCGCCGCCGGTGCGTTGTCGGCATCGATCAGCAGCGCGATGCGCTTTTCGCTCTCGGCCATGTGTACGTTCCCATCCGTTGTGCAGCCGTCAGGGTAGCGCGGGCGGGGATCGTACGCGCTGAAACCAAGGCGGCAGCGCGGCGGCGGATGCGCGACAATGGCGGCCTCCCCGCCGACGCCAGACCGAAGCCGACATGCCGACCCAGCTCGAACAGCTCCGCGCCCTGTCCACCGTCGTCGCCGACACCGGCGACATCGACGCCATCGCCCGCTTCAAGCCGATGGATGCCACGACCAATCCCTCGCTGCTGCTCAAGGCCGCGTCGCTGCCGGCCTACGCCTCGCATCTGGAGCAGGCCCTGGGCGGCGCCTCGGGCAGCGCCGAGGCCCGGGTCGCCGATGCCAGCGACCGCCTCTCGGTGGCGATCGGCGGCGAGATCCTCAAGCTGATCCCGGGCCGCGTGTCCACCGAGGTCGACGCGCGCCTGAGCTTCGATACCGAGGCCACGGTCGCCAAGGCCCACCGCCTGGTCGAGCTGTACGACCAGGCCGGCATCGGCCGCGACCGCCTGCTGATCAAGATCGCCTCGACCTGGGAAGGCATCCGCGCCGCCGAGCGGCTGGAGCGCGAGGGCATCCACTGCAACCTCACCCTGCTGTTCTCCTTCGCCCAGGCCGTGGCCTGCGCAGAGGCGGGCGTGTACCTGATTTCGCCCTTCGTCGGCCGCATCCTCGACTGGCACATGGCCAACGGCATGGCCAAGCCGGCCACGCCGCAGGACGACCCCGGCGTGCAGTCGGTCGCCCGCATCTGGCAGTACTACAAACAGCACGGCTACCAGACCGTGGTGATGGGCGCGAGCTTCCGCAACACCGGCGAGGTGCTGGCCCTGGCCGGCTGCGACCGCCTGACCATCTCGCCCGACCTGCTCGCCGCGCTGGAGGAATCCGACGCCACCGTCGAACGCGCCCTGGTGGCCAGCGGCGAAGCGCCCACCGCCGTGACCGCACTCGACGAGGCGGCTTTCCGCTGGCAGCACAACGAGGACGCGATGGCCACCGAGAAGCTCGCGCAGGGCATCCGCAATTTCGCCGCCGACCAGCGCAAGCTCGAGGCGCAACTGGCCGCGACGCTGGGCTGAGCGCCTGCGCCCGCGACGCACGCGGGCGATGTGACGGCGGCTTCATCGTCGTCGCCGCGACGTGGAGGCATGGATCGTGCGCGCCGTCTAGACTGCGCGCATGCATCGCACGCTCCCCCATGTGGTGATCGTCGGCGGCGGATTCGCCGGGCTCTGGACCGCGCGTGCGCTGCGCTCGGCACCGCTGCGCATCACCCTGCTCGACCGCGGCAACCATCACCTGTTCCAGCCGCTGCTCTACCAGGTGGCCACCGCGGGCCTGTCGGCGCCCGACATCGCCGCGCCGCTGCGCCAGATCCTGCGCCGGCAGAAGAACGTGCTGGTGCGCATGGCCACGGTGACGCGGATCGACGCCGACCGCGGCCAGGTCGAGCTCGGCGACGGCAGCCTGATCGGCTTCGACTACCTGCTGCTGGCCAGCGGCTCGACCCACGCCTACTTCGGCAACGACCAGTGGGCCGCGCACGCGCCCGGGCTGAAGACGCTCGACGACGCGCTGGACCTGCGCCGCAGGCTGCTGCTGGCATTCGAGCGCGCCGAGTCGGCGGACGATCCGGCCGAACGCGATGCCTGGCTGAGTTTCGCCATCGTCGGCGGCGGCCCCACCGGCGTGGAACTGGCCGGCACGCTGGCCGAGATCGCGCGGCATACGCTGATGGGCGAGTTCCGCAACATCGATCCGGCACGCGCGCGGGTGCGCCTGATCGAAGCCGGGCCGCGGGTACTGTCCTCCTTTCCCGAAGATCTCTCGCAGCGCGCGCGCGAGCAGCTCGAACGGCTGGGCGTCGAGGTGGCGACCGGTGCGGCGGTGGAGGACATCACCGCCGAGGGTTACCGGCTCGGCGGCCGCTTCGTGCCAGCCCGGACCGTGGTCTGGGCCGCCGGCGTCGCCGCCTCGCCGCTGGCGCGCTGCCTGGAGGTCCCGCTCGACCGGGCCGGACGCATCCGCGTCGAACCGGACCTGTCCCTCCCCGGCCACCCGCACGTGTTCGCGGCCGGCGACGTGGCCAGCCTGGTCCAGGACGACGGCACGCCGGTACCGGGCGTGGCGCCCGCGGCCAAGCAGATGGGACGGCACGTGGCGCGGATGATCCGCGCGCGCGCGCAGCAACAGCCCACGCGTCCGTTCCGCTATCGCGACACCGGCAACCTGGCGACCATCGGACGCATGGCCGCGGTCGTGGACCTGGGGCGGATCCGCTTTTCCGGGATGGTGGCCTGGTGGTTCTGGCTGCTGGCGCACCTGTTCTTCCTGGTCGGCTTCCGCAACCGCTCGGTGGTGCTGCTGAACTGGTCCGTCGCGTACTGGACCCACCAGCGCGCGGCCCGGATCATCCTCGGCGGCGACGACCGCGACGATACAAAGTAACGGTCCACTGGCCTGCTGCCGGCATCGCGCGCGCTGGGCTAGGATGGCGCGTCTCCCGCAATGACCCGCGCATGATCGACGTCCCCATGCACAACCTGCTCGTCGCGCTCGCCGTCACCACCGTGGCGGGACTGGCCACGGGTTTCGGCGGCCTGCTCGTGTTCGCGTCGAAAGGACCCAATGCGCGTGTCCTGGCCTTCGGGCTGGCCTTCGCCGGCGGGGCGATGGTGTACGTGTCGCTGGGCGAGATCCTCACCAAGTCGATTGCCTCCTTCACCGCGCAGTTCGGCGACCGGCTCGGCTTCACCTGGGGCACGTTGTCGTTCCTGGCCGGCGTGCTGCTGATCGTGACCATCGACCGCCTCGTGCCCAATCCGCACGAACGCCTCGAGGTCGACGACCCCTACTTCCGCGAACACAACCGCGACTACATCAAGCGCGTCGGCCTGCTCACCGCCGTCGCGATCACCGCGCACAACTTCCCCGAAGGCCTGGCGACCTTCTTCGCCACGCTCGAGAACCCCGGAGTGGGACTGCCGCTGGCGTTCGCGATCGCGATCCACAACATCCCCGAGGGCATCGCGATCGCGGTCCCGGTGTACTTCGCCACCAACAACAAGGTCTACGCCTTCGCCGCCTGCCTGGTGTCGGGGCTGGCCGAGCCGCTGGGCGCGATCATCGGCTACGTGCTGCTGCGGCCGTTCCTGTCGGACGCGATGTTCGGCGCGGTGTTCGGCCTGATCGCCGGCGTGATGGTGTTCCTGGCGCTGGATGAGCTGCTGCCGGCGGCCAAGCGCTACGCCAAGGGCCACGAGACCGTGTACGGGCTGGTGTCGGGCATGGCCGCACTGGCGATCAGCCTGGTCCTGTTCAAGTGGTGAGCGGCGCCTGCCACCCGGCCTGAGCGACGTCCGGATCCGCCGATCCGGACCCGCGCACGCGTCGCCGGACGTTCGATCCGGCCGCGCGGGACGACTCCGGGCAACCCGTTGCGCAGTCTTCTCCTTCCACCGATGGAGAAGAAGCCCGATGCGATCCCTGCCCTGCCTGTCCGCCATGCGCCTGGCGCAGGCCCTGTTCTGCCTGGCCTGCCTGGCCACGGCCGCCTATGCCTTCGCCTACCTGTACCTGGCCGTACGCGGCGGCGATCCGTTCGCCGCACAGTTCGCCGTCTCGGGCCTGGACGTGCCCGCGCACTTCTTCGGCGCCGGCCTGGCGCTGCTGCTGGTCCCGCTGCAGCTGAGCGGGACCATCCGGCGGCGCTGGCCCTCACTGCACCGCTGCGGCGGCTGGCTGTCGGCGGTGGCGATCCTGGTCGGCGGCGTGTCCGGGCTGTCGCTGGCGCAGAACGCGCAAGGCGGCTGGACCGCGCGCCTGGGTTTCACCCTGCTGTCGCTGCTGTGGCTGGGCATCACCGCGAACGGCATCCGCCTGGCGGTTGCGGGGCAACTGGCCCGGCATCGCCAGTGGATGGCCTACTCGATGGCGCTGACAAGCGCGGCGGTCACGCTGCGGGTGCTGCTGGCGCTCGGCACCGGCCCGCTGCAACTGCCGTTCATGCCGGTCTACATCACCGTGAGCTGGACCAGCTGGCTGCTCAACATGGCGGTGTGCGCGTGGCTGCTGCGGACGCGCGCGCCGGGCGCGCTCACTGCGGGCGCCCGTGGCGGCGCCGGTAGTCGCTGGGGGTTTCGCCGACCAGCCGCTTGAAGGCGGTGTTGAAGGTCGATTTCGAGGTGAAGCCGGCGTCGTAGGCGATCTCGAGGATGCCGCGGCGATCGCCCTCGTCGGCCAGGCAGGCGCGGACGGCCTCGATGCGATGGCGGTTGACGTAGTCCCAGAAGTTGCCGCCCAGCCGGCGGTTGATCACCGCCGAGACCAGGTATTCGGGATAACCGCTGCGGCGCGCCAGCTGGGCGATGCCCAGCGCCGGCTCGCGGTACAGGGCCTGCTCCGACATCAGTCGCGCGAGCCGCGCCTGGACCTCGTCGAAGCGCGGATCGTCGTCGGCGGCGCCCGTGTCGTCGCCGGCCGCGAGCGGCGCCGCCAGCGGTTCGGCCACCGGCGGCTGGCCCAGGCTGAACCAGCCCACGACGCACACCCAGGCCGCGATCGCCGCATAGATCAGCAGGTAGTCGACGAAGGGCAGTTCGGCGGCCGCGTGCGCGGCGGCGATCCCCCAGATCACGAACTGGCAGGCCGTCGTCACCACCAGCCAGCGCAGCGACAGGCGGTCGGCGTCCGAGCGCCGGCTGCGCAGCCAGTGGCGGTAGCGCCACACCTGCACCGCTCCGGCAACGAGGTAGGCGAAGGCGATGGAGAACAGCAGCGGGTCGAACCAGCGCTGCTGCCAGTCGCCGCCGGCCGACAGCGGCGCGCCCGCCATCCAGCGCCAGCCCATCCACGCCAGCAGCGCCACCAGCCAGCCGCCATGCCACAGGTCGCGCCAGCCCGGCGCGCGCCCCGTCACCAGGGTACGCACGTAAAGGAAGAACAGCGGCGCATAGGCGAACGGCAGCGCCCGCGCCAGCCGGAAGGCGGCGGCGAAGCCGGCGTCGGGCGCGGCCATGTGCGCGGCCTTGATGGCCAGGTCGACCGCGATCGTCGCCAGCCACAGCGACAGCACGCGGTTGGCGGGCGCGTTCGCTGGCCGCCGCCACAGGGCGGGCGCGAGCATCGCCGCCTGCACGGCCCCCACCGAGTACACGACGATCCAGGAATTGGTCAGCACGCCGCGGCCGCTCCCGCCAGCCCCAAGGGCGCACAGGGTACCGCGGCACAAAAGCGAAGCCCGGCGCGGGGCCGGGCTCGAGGTGCGGGTGGCAGGGGCGGCCCCGGCTCAGGCCACGAACAGCGCCTTCATCTTCTTCAGCGCGTTGGCTTCGACCTGGCGGATGCGCTCGGCCGACACGCCGTACTCGTCGGCCAGTTCCTGCAGGGTGACCTTGCTGTCGGCATCCAGCCAGCGACGCTTGATGATGTCGCGCGAACGCGCGTCCAGGCGGGTCATGCCCTCGCGCAGCAGTTCCAGCTGGCTGTCCTCGCTGTCCATGCGCTCGTAGGCCTGGGCCGGATCCTCGTCGCGCGAGATCAGGTAGGCCGCGGGCGCCGGCGGCGCGTGGTCGTCGTCTTCGTCGGAGGGCGCATCGAAACCGATGTCGCGACCGGACAGGCGCGACTCCATCTCCAGCACCTCGCGCTCGGAGACGTTGAGGTCCTTGGCCACGGCGCTGACTTCGGCCGCGTTGAGCCAGCCCAGGCGGGTCTTGCTCTTGCGCAGGTTGAAGAACAGCTTGCGCTGGGCCTTGGTCGTGGCGACCTTGACGATGCGCCAGTTCTTGAGGATGAACTCGTGCATCTCGGCGCGGATCCAGTGCACCGCGAAGCTCACCAGGCGCACGCCGATGTCGGGATCGAACCGCTTGACCGCCTTCATCAGGCCGATATTGCCTTCCTGGATCAGGTCGCCCAGCTGCAGGCCGTAGCCGCTGTACCCGCGGGCCACGTGGACGACGAAGCGCAGGTGCGAATGCACCAGTTCGCGCGCGGCGTCGAGGTCCTCGGCGTCGCGGAAACGGCGGGCGAGCGCCTGCTCGTCCTCGGCCGAGAGCACCGGGATCTGGTGGACGGCGCCGATGTAGGCCTCAAGCGAGCCAAGCGGGGTCAGCCCGCTCAGGGGGGCGGCGACCGGCAGATTGTTGGCGACGAGGGCTTGTGACATGGGGATATTCATCGAGGAGGAGTCTAGCAGTCGGTCTCTATGACTGCTAAGACCCGGAAAAGTTCACGCGGCGTTTCGCACATAGAACAAATGCACCTGAACGCACATCAAGATTACATGAATCGAGCCAATCCGGCGCGACGGGCGGCGCTGGGGCGTCAGCGGGGAAGAGAGGCTAAGGCCCCGGCGATTAGCGGCCTGTGAGGCCGGCCGGAGCGGCGGCGCGAATTTCGACCCGCGGGCGGGGCCGGACGCCGGCGCCTGGCTGCCGCCGGCGGGCGGCGCTACCCGGACCGGACCGGATCCGGATCCCCCGGCGACACGGGAACGCCCCCGTGGCCGGGGGCGTCCGGGCCTTGCGACCGGAGGATGGATCAGAACTTCTGCGCGTAGCGGAAGTACAGGGTGCGGCCGTAGGCGTCGTACAGCTCGAAGTTCCACGGCTGGTTGCGCACCTGCAACAGGGTCGGATAGCGGTCGCCGACGTTGTTCACGCCCAGCGTGATGCTGCCTTCCCACGGCGCACGGTAGGTCACCGACAGGTCGTGGGTGGTGTAGCTGCCCACGCCCTCGCCGACCTCGCCGGCGACGAAGCCGAAGCTCGGCTTGACGCCCGGATTCTGCTGCGAGCCGATGTAGTTGGCGTTCCAGTTGGCCACGAAGTCGCCCAGGCTCCAGCTGTTGCGCAGGGTGGAGCGCAATTCGGGCACCGCGACCCAGCCCAGGCGGTCCTTGACCGTCTCGCCATCGGTCACTTCGAAATCGAGCACCCTGGCCACCTGCAGCCAGCTGTCCAGGCGCCCGGCATCGCCCAGGTCGAAGCGGCCGCGCAGGTTGAGGTCGACACCGGTGGTGGTCAGGTCGCCCTCGTTGGCGTAGGCGCTGCTGACCTCGGCGATCGAGCCGTTGGAGCGTCGCCGCACCGAGGTGCCGGGCGGCAGCGCCGCGCCGGCATTGTCGAAATCGACCAGTTCCTGGTATTCGATCAGCCGGATGCGGTTGTCGATCTGGATCCGGTAGACGTCCAGCGTCATGTTCAGCCACGACGCGGCGTCCCACGCGGCGCCGACGCTGAACTGGCGCGAGCTTTCCGACTCCAGGTCGGGGTTGCCGCTGCGATAGGTGTCGACCTGGTACACCACCTCCTGGGAGACCGGGCCGTCGCTGACGTGGTCGTTGTTGGCGTCGTTGCCGCACTGCGCCGCGGTGTAGCCCATCGCCACGCAGGTGCGGTAGTCGGCCACCTGCTCGGCCGAGAACGACCGCTTGCTGTGCACGTAGGGCAGGGCCGGGGCGCGGAACCCTTCGCCCGCGGAGGCGCGCAGGGTCAGGTTCTGCAGCGGCTGCCAGCGCACCGACACCTTGGGGGACAGGTCGGAGCCATAGTCGCTGTAGCGGTCGTAGCGCGCGGCCAGGGCCACGTCGAAGGCGCTGGCCAGCGGCAGCAGCCACTCGCCGTAGGCGGCGTAGATCTCGCGGTCGCCGGCGGCCGAGTTGCCGGAGGAGCCGGCGACCACGCCGGCCTCGGACAGCGAATCGTAGATGTCGGCGTAGTCCTCGGCGCGGTACTCGGCACCGAACGCCACGACCGACGTGCCGCCGGGCATCGCGAACAGGTCCAGCGTGGCGTTGGCATAGAGCTCGTCGATGTCGAACCTGCCGTCGCGGCCGATGGTCGCGGTGAAGCCCTTGATCACTTCCTCGGGATTGCCGAAGGGATCGAACAGGTTGTAGCGGCCATCGGCCGCCGCGGCCTCGGCCAGCGGCGTCACGATGAAGCCGCGCCCCACTTCCTTGAAGCTGGCGCGGCTGCGACGCATCCCGAAATCGACGGACAGCTTCTCGCTCGCCTGCCACTGGAAGCCGGCGTTGATGTCCGCCACGGCGTTGTCGACGAAGTTGTCGCGGTTGCCGGCCGCCGCATAGCGGTGGTAGACGAACACGCCCAGCCCGTCGCCGGGCACCGGGTCGTTGGGCGTGCCCTCGGGGATGTACAGCACGCCTGGCGTGGGCGCGAAGCGCCCGAAGCTCTTGGTGCCGCTGTAGCTGGCCGACGCGTAGACCGACCAGGCCTCGTCGATCTGCCAGCTGCCGCGCGCATACAGCGACCGGTTCTTGACCGAGGCTTCGTTGGCCGCCGCGGCGTTGAAGTCGTAGACGCAGTTGGCGCCGTTGCGCCAGAAGTTCGGGTCGTCGCAGGCGTAGCCGATCAGGGCCCCGCCAGCTTCGCCCTCCTCGCCCGGCGCGGTCGCGCTTTCGAAGTAGAAGTTGTTGCCGTAGGGCGATCCGCCGCGCGTCTGCCCGCCGATCTGGTCGCGGGCGAACACGATGTCGCGCTCGCTGGTCGAGGCGCCCATGACCAGGCTGCCGCGCTCGGTCGAAGTACCGAACACCAGCGATGCCTCTTCCGTGTCGCCGCCGGTCACCGCCGGGTTGCCGCGCCCGTAGCGCACCTCCGCGCCGTCGAAGTCCTTGCGCAGCACGATGTTGACCACGCCGCCGATCGCGTCGGAGCCGTACACCGCCGAGGCGCCGTCGGACAGGATCTCGATGCGCTCCACCGCCGCGAGCGGGATGGTGTTGAGGTCGGCGCTGGTGCCGGCCGACGGCGAGTAGGGCGCGCGCCGGCCATCGACCAGCACCAGGGTGCGGTCGGAACCGATGCCGCGCAGGTCGATGTCCGCGGTGGACTGGGCGGAGCTGCCCGAGCGCGGACGGAAGTTGCCGAACGATGCGAAGGTGGAGTCCCGCATCACATCGGCGACCGAGACATCGCCGCTGGCGTCGATGGTGGCGCGGTCGATCACCGTCAGCGGCACCGCGCCTTCGATGTCGGCGCGGCGGATGCGCGAGCCAGTGACCTGGATGCGGTCGAGGGTGCGGGTTTCGTCGGTCGCGGAATCCTGGGCGGACGCTGGCAGGACGGGCGACGCGCAGGCAATGGCGATCGGCAAAGCCGCGAGCCTGCGGCTGCGCAGCTGGAACAGGCATGTCATGTAGTGCTCTCCGTGTGTCGTTATGTGTTCGTTAAACACATGGCGACGTTACGGAGCCCGCGGGTCTGCCGCTTGGCCGGCGGTGCCGATCGGGTTTGCCAGGTATGGCGCGGCACCTTGCATCCGGTATCGCGACGGGGGCATGCCGAAGCGCGCGCGGAAGGCACGGGAGAAGCTGCAGTTGTTCTCGAAGCCGCACGCCGCGCCCGCCTCGCTCACCGACAGCCGCGTGGCGCGCAGCAGGCTGGCCGCATGCGCCAGACGCAGGCGCGTGGAGGTCGCCTGCGGCCCTTCGCCGTAAAGCGCCTGGAAGGTCTTGGTGAAGTACCAGACCGAGACGCTGCCCATCTCGGCCAGTTCGGGAATGCGGACCGGACGATCGAGGTGGCCGGCCAGGTACAGCCAGGTCCGCTGCATGCGGGTGAACACCTGGCGCCTGCGCCGCAGGGAGCGCCCCGGGCAGCGATCGACCAGTTCGCGGAACCCCGCCTGCTGCGTGGCCAGCACACGCAGCACCGGCTCGATCCGCAGCCGCTCGACCTCGTGCGGGCGGATTCCATTGCGCGCGAACGGCGCGCAGCGCCGCCACAGCCGCAGCACGCCGCCGCGCGAACCAGCGACCATCGTGCCGAGCCCGGGGAACAGCCCGCCTTCCACCGCGGCCATGGGCTGCATCCGCGGCGACAGCGCGATGCCGACGGACAGGCCGCCGGCATCGGTGTGCAGCAGCGGCCGCGAATCGCGGTCGAGCACGATCCACTGCCCGGCGGCCAGGCCGAAGCGGCCCTCGCGGCACTGCAACGCGGCGCTGCCGCGCAACACCAGCCAGGCGGTGGCGGCGGCGTCGATCACCGCGACCGCGCCGCCACGGCTGGCCACCATCAGGGCGGAAAGTTCATCGCCTGCGACGGCTTGCGCGCCGCCGCGGTCGATCCAGATCGTTTGCATCTGCATGGGCTTTGTCCTGTGCGGAATCCAGCCACCTGTTTGACGCGTTCGGCTCCGAAACTCAGGAAACCAGGGCGAATTCGTGCCGACATCGGACCGTCCTGCGTCCGAAAGTCATGGATTCGCCGGGCCGGCGCATGAGCTTCGCCATGGTCCAGCCGTCGCGGTCCTGCTTCGCTGCGCCCTGGCGCGGCTGCGGCAGCTGCGCGGCGCCGATATCGATGTTCTGCGTCATCGGCAGGCCCAGGTACAGCCAGCGGCCGCGTGCATCCAGCGCCGGCGACCCGCCCACCGCGAGCGTGTCTGCCGAGATGCAACGTTGCCGCGTCGGTTCGCCGGGTGTCGCCAGCGGCTGCCAGAGCGCCCCGCAGCCCGCAGCGGGGCCAATCGAATAGACGCGCCCCGCGTGCACGCTCCAGTGGCGGTAGTGGGGCGGCTGCGGCAGCGTCTCCGAGATCCGGACCGCCCCCCGCAGCAGCGCATCGGCCCGCCACAGTCCCGGCGTCGCGGGGCGGGTCCACAGCACCGTCGACGTGGCGCTGTCGTAGCGCGCGAGCGCGACGTCGTCCTCGACGGCGAGCTCGCGCCAGCCATCGCGCGCGTAGAGCACGAGGCGCACGCGGCCGCGGCCGTCATCCGCGCCGACCAGCAGCCGATCGGGTCCGCCAGCGTAGGCGGCGAACACCGGACGGGCCGAAGGCGCGGCCAGCGCCCCGATGCGGCCGGACAGGACATCGACCTCGAACAGCCGGTCGCCCTGGTCGGTGCGGCCAAGCACCAGCAGCGTGCGCCCGTCGTCCGACCAGACCGCCGGGTGCCGCGGCACCGGACGCAGGCCGTCGACCGGACGCAGGGTGTCGGGCCGGTCGACCTCGCCCAGCCACAGCTGCACCGACATCGAACGGCTGGAGACGAACGCCAGCGTCCGGCCGTCCGGGGACAGCGCCGGCAGCATGTCCGCCCCGCTGGAGGCGAACACCGGCTCCGGCGCCGCGCCGTCGGCGTCGCCGTCGCCGTCGATGCGCGCACGGAACAGGCCGCTGCGCGAGTGGTCGATCTCGAACACCATCGACCAGGCGTCCGCTGCGATGTCCGGATGCACCGCATCGCCGGCGGGCAGGCGCGAGAGCGGCTGCATGGCCGTTTCCGACAGGCGCAGCAACCACAGCGTGGCCTGCCCGCCGATATGGCTGAGCACCACGCCGCTGCTGTCGGGCAACCAGTCCCAGCCGCGGATATCGCCGCGCACACGGGTCAGCGGTCGCGGCGTCC
>Ga0233380_1000100_pt1 | contig 50930 bp, 47 predicted proteins | sample ElkDunMinimDraft_9_FD_191541 | JGI IMG/M metagenome (GOLD analysis project Ga0233380, IMG submission 191541) | Fecal eukaryotic communites from dung pellets of Tule Elk in California, USA - Elk Dung F36 | ecosystem: Host-associated > Mammals > Digestive system > Large intestine > Fecal | place... | reverse complement strand
ACCGTGCCCTTCGTGCTGCTGTCGGCCTTCGCGGCCGCGCGCGGCTCGGAGCGCCTGCACCAGCGGCTGCTGCAGGACCCGCGCTTCGGCCCGATGATCCGCGACTGGCAGGCCGGGCGCACCGTGTCGCGGCGGGCGAAATGGATGGCCACCTGGACCATGCTCGCCTCGGCGCTGCTGCTGGTCGGCCTGATGCTCGCGCGGGGGGATGGGCGCTGGTGGCTGGTCGCACTGCCGGTCGGCTGCATGGCGACGGTCGCGACCTGGCTGTGGTTACGACCCGAGCCGCCGGCACGGCTGGACAGGGACCAGGTTTGAACGCGGCGGCGCGGTACTCGTCCTGTCCGGCGGGTCGGGATACACTGCCGCCATGCGCAGATTCCCGCTTTCCCACGCGCCCTTGGCGCTGCTGCTCGTCCTGACCCTGGCCGCCTGCGGCAACAAGGGACCCCTGGTGCGCGCCGTCGATCCGGACGCGATCGAGCCAGTGGAAGAGGTCGAGGACGTGGAAGAGGTGGAAGTCGAGGAAGAGGTCGACATCGACGTCGACGCCGCTGACGAGGCCGCCGAGGATCCCGTCGAGGACGGAGAGCCGGTCGAGGTGCCGCCGCCACCGGCGGATCCCGGCAACGGCTGATCCGGTGGCCGCGTTCCGCCCGCAGCCGCACGCCGGGACCATGCCCACGCCGCGATTGCGCTTCAGCAAGATGCATGGTGCGGGCAACGATTTCGTCGTGCTCGACCTGCGCGATGGCGCGCCGCCGCCCGGCGCCGGCCTGTGCCGGATGCTGGCAGACCGCCACCGGGGCATCGGCTGCGACCAGATCCTGACCATCGAGCCGCCGTCCGCTCCGGGCGCGCTGGCCGGCTATCGCATCTGGAACGCCGACGGCTCGACCTCGGCCCAGTGCGGCAACGGCGCGCGCTGCGTGGCGGCCTGGCTGGTGCGCGCCGGGGCGACCGACGCGGCCCGGTTCGAACTCGACAGCCCCGCCGGCCGCCATGCGGTGGACGTGCTTGGCGAGGGGCATTACCGCGTGGCGATGGGTGTGCCGCGGTTCGCGCCGGCGCAGGTGCCGATGGCGGGCATCGACGAGGCGCTGGCCTGCTACGAGTGGGCGCTGCCGCAGGGGGGCGCGCTGCGGTTCGGCGCGGTGTCGATGGGCAACCCGCATGCGGTGATCGAGGTCGAGGAGGTGGACGGCGCCGACGTGGCGCGGATCGGCCCGCTCCTGCAGGCCGCTGCGGTGTTTCCGGAGTCGGTCAATGTCGGCTTTGCCCAGGTGCTCGACCGCGGCCGCATCCGGCTGCGCGTGTACGAGCGCGGCGCCGGGGAAACCCTGGCCTGCGGCAGCGGCGCCTGCGCCGCGGTCGCGGTGCTGGTGCGCGCGGGCCGCGTCGATCGCGACGTCCGCGTGGCGCTGCCGGGCGGCGAACTGCGCATCGCCTGGCCACATGACGAGGCGCCGGTGACGATGGCCGGGCCCACCGCATTTGTTTTCGAAGGGGAATGGACAGGATGAGCAATACCGACAAGCTCGGCGCACACGAAGTGGCGGCATGGCTGCGCCGGCACCCGAAGTTCCTGCAGCACTTCCCCGACCTGGCATTGAGCCTGGTGGTGCCGCGCGAAGACGGCCCCGCCGCGTCGCTGGCCAGTTACCAGCTGGAAGTACTGCGCGACAAGAACCGCGAGCTGAGCCGCAGGCTGCACGACCTCTACGCGATCTCGCAGGAGAACGAGCGTCTTGCGGTGCGCACCCACCAGCTCACGCTCGCGCTGATGCGCCAGCCCGACCGCGCCGGCGTGGTCAGCGCGATGGCGGCGACGCTGCAGGAGGATTTCGCGGGCGACCTGGTGCGCATCGTGCTGTTCAAGCCGGTGGAAGGGCTCGAAGCGCAGCCGTGGCTGCAGGTGATCGATCGCGATGCGGCGGTGCTGACGCCCTTCGCCGATGCCATCAAGGGCGGCGACCCCCTGTGCGGGCGCCTGCATCCGGACAAACAGGCGCTGCTGTATGGCGCGCGCATCGAGGAAGTGCAGTCGAGCGCGCTGCTGGCGCTGGAAGGCACCGGCCTGGTCGCGATCGGCAGCGCCGACCCCAACCGCTTCTATCCGGGCATGGGCACGCTGTTCCTGCGCATGATGGGCGAGGCCTTCGAAGTGGCGCTGCGCAGATTCGATGGCTGAGCCCGCGCCGGCGCCGGAGGCGTTCCCACCGCGCGCCTGCGCGGCGGCGTCGCGATGGCGCGGGGGGCGTGACGCGGCCCGCCGCCGGCAGGACGATGGCGCATGATCGAGGACTTCCTGGCCTACCTGCAGGTTGAGCGCCGGGTCTCGCCGCATACGCTCGACGGCTACCGGCGCGACCTGCTGGCATTGTCGGCCTGGTGCGAGGGGCGCGTGGAGATCGAGACCGCGCAGGAGGCCGACCTGCGCGCCTTCATCGCCGCCGAGCACCGGCGCGGCCTGTCGCCCAAGAGCCTGCAGCGCAGGCTGTCGGCGGTCCGCAGCTTCTACCAGTGGCTGCTCAGGCATGGCCGGATCGCAGCCAATCCCGCCGCCGTCATCCGCGCGCCGAAGGCGCCCCGCAAGCTGCCGCAGGTCCTGGACGCAGACGAGGCCAAGGCCTTGGTCGAGGTGCCGACCGACGTCCCCCTGGGCCTGCGCGACCGCGCGATGCTCGAGCTGTTCTATTCCTCCGGCCTGCGGCTGAGCGAGCTGTGCGCACTGCGCTGGCGCGACCTGCATCTGCACGACGGGCTCGTGAACGTCCGCGGCAAGGGCGGCAAGGAACGGATCGTGCCGGTCGGCTCGTTCGCCCGCGAGGCCCTGCGCGAATGGCGTCGCGACAGCGGCGCTGCCGACGATGCGCCGGTCTTTCCGGGGCGCGGCGGCAAGCCGATCGGTCCGCGCGCGGTGCAGATCCGCATGCGCCAGCTGGCGCAGCGCCAGGGCCTGTTCAAGCGCGTGCACCCGCATTTGCTGCGGCATTCGTTCGCCAGCCATGTGCTGGAGTCCTCCGGCGACCTGCGCGGCGTACAGGAACTGCTGGGCCATGCGGACATCTCCACCACCCAGATCTACACGCATCTGGATTTCGGACATCTCGCGAAGGTGTACGACGCGGCGCACCCGAGGGCGCGGCGACGGAAGGTGTGAGCGCGCGACTGCGCGGCCCGGCAGCGGGGCCCGGCGGCGGTTCGGCGCCCGGGCGCGCGGCTTGACCTGGATCACGGCGCCGGAACGCGGCGCGAATACCATCGCTGCATGGTCGACACCATCGAAGGCTGGCGCTGCATCGGGTGCGGGCGGGTGGACGCGCCGCGGCCGTGCATCGGCGTGTGCGAGGACCGGCGCGTCGAACTGGTGCTTGCACAGGATTACGCGGAGTTGGCGTGGCGGGTCCAGGAGCTGGAGGAGGCGCTGGCGCTGATCGCGCGCGTGACGCCCAAGGCCGGCCAGCTCGAGGATTCGTGGCTGGCCCTGCAGGCGCGGGCCCGCAAGCTCCTCGACGCAGGCGGCAGCACCTGACGGGCCGGACGGGCAGCAGTTGCGCGTCCGGAAACGGCGCGTATCGCGCTGCGTGGTGGGGCAGGCTGTGGATCCCGCCAACGAGGAATCCGCCATGACCTTCCGCCTGTCCGGCCTTGATCCGGCCCCCTTCGCCTCCCTGTTCGCGCTGGACGATGCCGGCCTCGCACGGCGCGGCATGCGCCGCGTGGTGGCCGACAGCGACCCGGGCTATCCCTGCCGCGTCTCACTCCAGGACGCGAGCGTTGGCGACGAGCTGCTGCTGTTGCCCTGGCGGCATGTCCCCGGCCGCGGCCCCTATCGCGCGTCCGGCCCGATCTTCGTGCGACGGCAGGCAAGGCCGCGCGTGCCGGGGCCCGGCGAGGTGCCCGAGTACGTGCGGCGCCGCCTGATCTCGCTGCGCGCCTACGACGGCGCCTGGACGATGGTCGAGGCGACCGTGTGCGAAGGCTCTGATGTGGCGGCCGAACTGGCGCGCATGTTCGACCATGCCGCCGTGGCCCGCATCCACCTGCACAACGCGGGGCGCGGCTGCTACTCCTGCGTGGCCCACCGCGCCTGAAGCCGCGCGCGATGGCGGGCTTGATCGTGCGCGGTGCGCCCCTATGTCTGTCGGACCCGCCCCGGAGGCCGCATGGACCCCAGCCAGAACCCCAACGTGTTCCACGCCACCACCATCCTGTCGGTCCGCCGCAACGGCAAGGTGGCCGTCGCAGGCGATGGCCAGGTGACGCTGGGCCACACCGTGATGAAGGGCAATGCGCGCAAGGTGCGTCGCCTCGGCAAGGACGGGCAGGTCCTGGCGGGCTTCGCCGGCGCCGCCGCCGATGCCTTCACCCTGTTCGAACTGTTCGAATCCAAGCTCGAAAAACACGGACAGCTGCAGCGCGCCGCCGTCGAGATGGCCAAGGACTGGCGCACCGAGCGGCGCTTCGGCAAGCTCGAGGCGCTGCTGGCCGTGGCCGACAGGGACACCTCGCTGATCATCAGCGGAACCGGCGACGTGATCGAGCCGGAAGACGGCATCATCGCCATCGGTTCGGGCGGCAGCTATGCGCTGTCGGCCGCGCGCGCGCTGCTCGCGCATACCGAGCTCGATGCCCGCAGCATCGCCACCGAGGCGCTGAACATCGCCGGCGACATCTGCATCTATACCAACCGCAACGTCGTGGTCGAGGAACTCTGACCGCGGCCGCGCAGGCCCGCGCGGCGCAGGGCCGAAAGGCCCTTGCGACCGCCGCCCCAGGAACATCACATCGTCCGGATCGGCACAGCCGATCGCGGGCAGGAACCGGCATATGACCAATCCGAGCGCTTCTTCCACCATGACCCCGCGCGAGATCGTGCAGGAACTCGACCGCCACATCATCGGCCAGCAGGCGGCCAAGCGTGCGGTCGCGATCGCGCTGCGCAACCGCTGGCGCCGCGCCCAGCTGCCCGACGAGCTGCGCAACGAGGTGATGCCCAAGAACATCCTGATGATCGGCCCGACCGGCGTGGGCAAGACAGAGATCGCGCGGCGGCTTGCCACGCTCGCCAATGCGCCGTTCGTGAAGGTCGAGGCCACGCGCTTCACCGAGGTGGGCTATGTCGGCAAGGACGTCGAGCAGATCATCCGCGACCTCGCCGACACCGCGGTCAAGCTGCACCGCGAGCAGGCCAAGAAGAAGGTCCGCACCCAGGCCGAGGAACGCGCCGAGGACCGCATCCTCGATGCGCTGCTGCCCAGGCGCGAGACGCCGCAGCCGGGCTTCGGGTTCGGCAGCCACGCCACCGTCGACATCGGCGCCGAGCCGTCGTCCAGGGAATCGGAGACCAGGCAGAAGCTGCGCCGGCAACTGCGCGCGGGCGAACTCGACGAGCGCGAGATCGAGCTGGAGCTTTCGGCCAACGTCGGCGTCGACATCATGACCCCGCCGGGCATGGAGGAGATGGGCCAGCAGTTGCGGCAGATGTTCGCCAACCTCGGCGGCGGCAAGACCCATGCGCGCAAGCTCAGCATCAAGGCCGCGCGTCCGCAGCTGATCGAGGAGGAGGCCGCGCGGCTGGTCAACGAGGACGAGGTGCGCGAGGCGGCGATCGAAGCCTGCGAGCAGCATGGCATCGTGTTCATCGACGAGATCGACAAGGTGGCCAAGCGCAGCGAGGGCATGGGCGCCGACGTCAGCCGCGAGGGCGTGCAGCGCGACCTGCTGCCGCTGGTCGAGGGCTCGACGGTGAGCACCAAGTACGGCTCGGTCAAGACCGACCACATCCTGTTCATCGCCTCGGGAGCCTTCCACCTGGCCAAGCCCAGCGACCTGATTCCCGAGATGCAGGGCCGCTTCCCGATCCGGGTCGAGCTGGGCGCGCTGAGCAAGGACGACTTCGTGCGCATCCTCACCGAACCCCGCGCGGCGCTGACGCGGCAGTACGTGGAACTGCTCAGGACCGAGGGCGTGACCCTGGATTTCACCGACGATGCCATCGAGCGCCTGGCCGAGATCGCCGCGCAGGTGAACGAACGGCAGGAAAACATCGGCGCGCGCCGGCTGCACACGGTGCTCGAGCGCCTGCTCGACACGCTCAGCTACGAGGCGCCCGACCGCGACGGCAGCAGCGTCACCATCGATCGCGCCTATGTCGATGCCCACCTGGGCGAACTGGTGCAGGATCCGGACCTGAGCCGCTACATCCTCTGATCCGGGTGCCGCGCGCAAGCCGGCCCGGCGCGGTGGCGTGGGCGTCGCGCCCGGGTCAGCCGGTGGCCCGCGCCGAAGCTGGCGCCGCGCAAGGCGCCCGATCGTCCCCCGCCCAGGGCGGGCCCGTACCGGCCGCGCCTGCGTCAGCCCCGGCAGCCCTCGCGGTGGGGCGGGAGGGTAAGGTTTGAGCGATTTTAGTGAAATTACTGTTTTTTTGTAATTTCGCTAAAACCGGCCTAGGCTGCGTACATGGACCCCGTCACGAATCCCTATGCGCCGGGCGCGGGGACGCCGCCGCCCGAACTGGCCGGCCGCGACGAACTGCTGCGCGCGGTCGACGTCGCCGGCCAGCGGGTGCGCGCCGGCCGCCATGCCAAGAGCGTGCTGATGATCGGCCTGCGTGGCGTGGGCAAGACCGTGCTGCTCGACCGCATGCGCGACAACGCCGAGGGCGCCGGCCTGCACACCCTGCGCATCGAGGCGCCGGAAGGTCGCTCGCTGCCCGCCATCCTGGCCCCGCAGCTGCGCCAGGCGCTGCTGCGGCTGTCGCGCTCGGAGCAGGCGCGGGAACTGGGCAAGCGCGCCCTGCGCGCGCTGGCCGGGTTCGCACGCGGTCTCAAGATCAAGTACGCCGATATCGAGGTCGGCATCGACCTGGAGCCCGAGCCCGGCCTGGCCGACAACGGCGACCTGGAGCACGATCTGCAGGCGCTGCTGGAGGCGGCCGGGCGCGCCGCCAAGGCCGGGGGCACGGCGCTGCTGATGTTCATCGACGAACTGCAGTACGTGGAGGAGGAGCAACTGGCCTCCCTGGTCACCGCCCTGCATCGCTGTGCACAGCAGCAGGTGCCGGTGATGCTGGTCGGCGCCGGCCTGCCGCAGTTGCCGGGCCAGATGGGCCGCGCCAAGTCCTATGCCGAGCGCCTGTTCGATTTCCCCTTCGTCGGCCCCCTGGATGCCGATGCCGCGCGCGCCGCGCTGGAAGTGCCGGCCGCCGAGCTGGGGGTGGCGTTCGAGCCGTCCGCGACCGCCCGCATCCTGGACGAGACGCAGGGCTATCCCTACTTCCTGCAGGAGTGGGGCAAGCACGCCTGGGACGCGGCGGCGCGTTCGCCGATCACGCCGGAGGACGTCGAACTGGCCTCGATCACCGCGGTGGCGGCGCTGGACGAGAGCTTCTTCCGCGTCCGCTTCGACCGGCTCACGCCCTCGGAGAAGCGCTACCTGCGGGCGATGGCCGAACTCGGGCCGGGCCCGCACCGCTCGGGCGACGTGGCGGCGCTGCTGCAGCGCAAGGTGACCACGCTGGGGCCCACGCGCAGCCAGCTGATCGCCAAGGGCATGGTGTGGAGCCCGAGCCATGGCGATACCGCGTTCACGGTGCCGATGTTCGACTTGTTCATGCGGCGCATCATGCCGCAGGGTTGGGATATCGATTGAGTCGCCGGCCACGCCGGCCCGATGCAAGGAGAAACCGATGCACATCCGCCGCTTCCTCGCTGCCGCCGCCCTCGCGTCGATGCTCTCCAGCGCGCCCGCTGCCGCGCGCGAGGTGTCCTGCAAGCTCAGCTTCGACATGAGCGGCTGGTCGGCGTTCTACAAGACCGCGTCGGGCACGGGCACGGTGCGCTGCGACAACGGACAGTCGCTGCCGGTGCGCATCGAGGCCCGGGGCGGCGGGCTGAGCGTGGGCAAGTCCGAGATCCGCGACGGGCGGGGCGATTTCTCGGCGGTGCGCGACATCCGCGAGGTGCTGGGGACCTATGTCGCCGCCGAGGCGCACGCCGGTGCGGTGAAGTCGAGCAAGGCGCAGGCCATGACCAAGGGCGAGGTCTCGCTCGCGCTGGCCGGCACGGGCAAGGGCTGGGATCTGGGCGTGGCGTTCGGCGCGTTCACCATCGAGGCGCGCTGACGCAGGCGCAGGCCGTGCGCGGGCGGGACCATCAGCCCAGGCGCTGGCTGCCGCACCAGCGCCCGCCAGGCGCCAGCACCACCGGCTGCAGCGCCTGTGCCGCCTCCACGCAGGCAAAGCGGCGCCAGTCGCCGGGACCCAGGTCGCCCATGCGCGCCGCCAGCTGCTCCCCGGGATTCCAGACCACGGTGTCGGAAAAGCCCTCCTGCGCGATCGCGAGGCGATGCTCGCCATCGGCCAGCAGGAGCGGCGCCACGACCTCGCCGTAGATGCGGTCGATCTCGCCGTCGAAGGCGAGCACCGGCTGGTCTTCCCGGCGCAGCGTGCCGCCGGCCGCGCTGTCTTCGTAGTCGCAGCCGTGCAGGCCTTCCAGCGTCACGGCGCCGATGTCGTCCACCCGCAGGTAGGTATGGAGCGCGGCGGTGAAGGCGAACGGCGCCGCGCCGCGGTTCTCCACCTCCAGGGCGATGTCGAGCGTGGCCGCCGCGGGCACGATCGACAGGCGGCAGGCGAACGGATGCGGCCACGTCGCGGTGGTGGGGCCGTCGCGCAGTTCGAACACCGCGGCGCCGTCGATTACGCCCAGGAAGGCCCAGTCGAGCAGGCGCGCGAAGCCGTGCTTGCGCAACATGCCGCGCTCGGCGAACTGCGGGAAGATCACCGGCACGCCGCCTCGGATGGCCGTGCCCGGGCTGAAGTCGGCGCGCCCGGACAGGAACAGCCGCTCGCGGCCGTCGGCGGGAATCCAGGAGAGCAACTGCGCGCCGCGCAGCGCGACCAGGGCGCTCGCGCCGTCGGCGTGAAGGCGGATGCAGGGCAGGCCACCCAGGTCGGTGGCATCGGCGGTCAGGGACATGCAGGCTCCGGGGCGATGGCAGTCGCCGGCGCGAGGTGTCGGCGCCGGCCGAGATGGAGAAGCGATCCTACCGGCGCGCGTGCGGACCGATCGTGGCGCCGCCGGCCAGGCCGACGTCCGGGCGGGTCACCGCTCGTGGCCGCAGTCGTCCTCGCCGATGTCCTCGTGCCATACCCGCGGATTGGCGGCGATCCAGTCGCCGAGCATGGCGATGCATTCGGGATCCTGGAGATCGACCACGTCCACGCCGTGCTCGCGCAGCCAGTGGTGGCCGCCCTGGAAATTCACCGATTCGCCCATGACCACGGTGCCGATGCCGAACTGGCGCACCAGCCCGCTGCAGTACCAGCAGGGCGAGAGCGTGGTCACCATGACGGTGTCGCGGTAGGAGCGCTGGCGGCCGGCCTTGCGGAAGGCATCGGTCTCGCCGTGGACGGAGGGATCGGCCTCCTGCACGCGGCGGTTGCGGCCACGGCCCAGCAGCGTGCCGTCGCGGTGGAACAGCGCGGCGCCGATCGGGATGCCGCCTTCGGCAAGGCCCAGGCGCGCTTCGGACAGGGCAACGGCGAGCATGGCGCGGTAGTCGGGCGTGGACATGGCGGGACGCAACGGAAGGGGCCTGCCCCCAAGATAGCGCCGAAACGGGCCGCTCCGCACGCGGCGGCCCGCGCAGGCTCCGGTCGCGGCCCCCACGCCGTGACGCCCGGCGTGCGCAGCGGTGCGATAATGCCGGCATGAGCGTATCCAACGAACCGGGCACCACCCATTTCGGCTACCGCGAGGTGCCGGTCGGCGAGAAGCAGAAGCTGGTCGGCGAGGTGTTCTCCTCGGTCGCCGGCAATTACGACCTGATGAACGACCTGATGAGCATGGGCATCCATCGGGTCTGGAAGCGTTACTTCGTCGCCACCGCGCAGGTACGGCGGGGCGCGCGCGTGCTCGACCTGGCCGGCGGCACCGGCGACATCGCCGCCCTGCTGAAGGATCGCGTGGGCGAGTCCGGCGAGCTGGTGCTGGGCGACATCAACGGCGAGATGCTGCGCGTCGGCCGCGATCGCATGACCGATCGCGGCCTCGTGCGCGGATTCGAATACGTGCAGTGCAACGCCGAGAAGCTGCCGTTTCCCGACGGCAGCTTCGATCTGGTCACGATCGCCTTCGGCCTGCGCAACGTCACCGACAAGGACGCGGCGCTGCGCGAGATGCTGCGCGTGCTCAAGGTCGGCGGCCAGGCGCGGGTGCTGGAATTCTCGGAAGTGAAGGCCGACTGGTTCAAGCCGCTGTACGACTTCCACTCGTTCAAGGTGCTGCCGCGCCTGGGCCGGCTGTTCGCCGGCGACGCCGACAGCTACCGCTACCTGGCCGAGTCGATCCGCCAGCATCCGCCGCAGGAGCAACTGCGGGCGATGATGGAGGCGGCCGGCTTCGCCCGCACCCGCTACCGCAACCTGACCGGCGGGATCGTCGCGATCCACGACGGCTGGAAGGCCTGAGCCGGGGCAGCCGTCCAGGGCTGCCGCGCCGCGCACCCGCGCCGGCCCGAGTGGCGGCCCGTCGTCGCGCGTCCCTTCACCTTGGCCGCCCGCGCCGCCGCGGGCACGGCACGGGACGCCGCAGCGCGGCGGGGCTAGAATCATCGGTTGTTCTCCGCCAGAGGCTTCCCCCGGCCATGCGTCCATCCGGCATGCGCGCGCTGCGCATCGTGTTCCTGATCCTTCCCCTGATGGTCGCCTTGTCGGCCTGCAACCGGGGGGCTGCCGAACCGGCTCCCGCCGCCGCTCCCGTGGAAAAGCCCACCGCCATGGCCGACACCGACGAACACTCCTTCGCCGAGCCGGGCAACGTCGTCATCGATGACCTGGCGCTGGACCTGGACCTGGATTTCGACACCAGGACGATCTCCGGCACCGCCACCTATACGCTGGACTGGAAGAATCCGGACGCGACCGAACTGGTGCTCGACACCCGCGACCTCGCCATCGGGCAGGTCGAGGCCGACGTGGACGGGCGCTGGCAGCCGCTGCAGTTCGCGCTGGGCGAACCCGATCCGGCGCTGGGCAGCCGCCTGTCCATCCAGGCCCCGCAGCGCCCGGCCAAGGTGCGCGTGCACTACCGCACATCGCCAGCGGCCTCGGGCCTGCAGTGGCTGGAACCGGCCATGACCGAGGGCGGCCAACTGCCCTTCATGTTCAGCCAGTCGCAGCAGATCCACGCGCGTTCCTGGGTGCCGCTGCAGGACACGCCGCAGGTGCGCTACACCTACAGCGCACGGGTGCGCACCCGTCCGGACGTGATGGTGCTGATGAGCGCCGACAACGACCCGGCCGCCGAGCGCGACGGCGACTACAGCTTCCAGATGCCGCAGCGCATCCCGTCCTACCTGATGGCGATCGCCGCCGGCGATCTGGTGTTCAAGCCGATCTCCGGACGCTCGGGCGTGTGGGCCGAACCGTCGATGGTCGATCGGGCCACCGCCGAGTTCGCCGACACCGAGAAGATGATCGCCGCCACCGAGTCGCTGTACGGCCCCTACCGCTGGGGCCGCTACGACCTGCTGGTGCTGCCGCCGTCCTTCCCCTTCGGCGGCATGGAAAACCCGCGCCTGTCGTTCATCACCCCGACAGTGATCGTCGGCGACAAGTCGCTGGTGTCGCTCATCGCCCATGAGCTTGCGCACAGCTGGTCGGGCAACCTGGTCACCTTCTCCAGCGCCAAGCACGGCTGGCTCAACGAGGGCATGACCAGCTACGTCGAGAACCGCATCGTCGAGGCGCTGTACGGCGAGGAGTTCAGCGACATGGAGTGGGTGATCGCGCGCGATGCGCTCAGGCGCGACATCGGCACGATGCCCGCGGCCACGCAGGCGCTGGCGATCCGTCCCGGCACCCCGATCGATGCCGACGATGCGCTCAGCCAGGTGTCGTACGACAAGGGCGCCTGGTTCCTGCAGTTCCTCGAGGAGCGCTACGGCCGCGGGGTGTTCGACCCGTTCCTGCGCGGTTATTTCGACCATTTCGCCTTCCAGAGCATTCCCACGCAGACCTTCCTGGACTACGCCAGGGAGCACCTGTTCGATGCGCATCCGGGCGTGGTGAGCGCCGAAGAGGTGGACGAGTGGGTCTACGGGCCGGGCATCCCGGCCAACGCACCGAAAGTGCTGTCGCCGCGACTGGGCATCGTCGATTCGGCGCGCCTGGGATGGCGCGGCAGCAAGCAGCTGCCGCCGACGCAGATCACCAGCCAGTGGAGCACCCAGGAGTGGCTGCACTTCCTGGAAGGCATGCCGCGCACGCTGCCGGTGGCCGAGCTCGAGCAACTGGACCGTGCCTATCATTTCACCGGCACGGCCAACGGCGAGATCGCGATGCGCTGGTACCCGCTGGCGATCCGCAGCGGCTATGCCCAGGCCAACGATGCCATCGTCGAGTTCGTGCGCAGGATCGGGCGGCGCAAGCTGATCATGCCGGTCTACGAGGCGCTGGTGGAGACGCCCGACGGCCTGGCGCTGGCGAAGCGTGCCTTCGAGCAGGCCAGGCCCGGCTACCACCCCATCACCACAGCCTCGGTGGAGAAGGTGATCGCCGAGGCCAGGCCGGCCGCGCCGGCGCCACCCCGGCCCGACGATGGCGCCGCCCCGGCGGGCGCGCCGGACGCGACCCGGTAACGGCACCGCGCGGCGCCGCCTGCAGACATCCATCGGAGGCCATGCGATGTACCTGACCAAACCCCTGGGCGCGGCACTGCTGGCCCTGGCGCTGTTGCCGGGCTGCCAGGACCGCGAGGCCGAAGCCGCCGCGCAGGCGGCCTCGGTGGCGGCGGCCAACGAACAGGCCGCGGGCGAGGCCGAGCGCGCCTTCGAGGCCGCGATCGCCGACGGCAACTGGGCGCTGGCCAAGGCGCAGGGCGACCTGCTGCTGGCGAAGTGGCCGACCACCGAGGCGGCCGCGCGCGTGGGCCCGCGCCACGAGGAGGCCCGGGCCAGGGGCGATGCCGAGAACGAGGCGCGTCGCGTGGCCGCGCTGTGGGCCTACCAGAGCCAGGCGGTGCAGGGCGGCCGACAGCTTTCCGCCTCGATCTACGCCAGGGAACCGCTGGACGTGGACGGCAGCGGCGCCAAGCCGGTGCGCCTGATCTTCCGCGACCATCCCGACTGGGGCCGCAGCAGCTACCTGGTGCTGGCGACGGGCGATTTTGCCCAGGCCTGCTACCGCAACTGCAGCGTGAGGGTGACCGTCGACGACCAGGCGCCCAGGAAGATGGCCGCCAACCGGCCGAAGACCGACGAGGCCATCGCCATGTTCATCGACGACGAAAAGGCCCTGTGGCGGCTGACGAAGGACGCCAGGCGCGTGCGCATCGCCTTCCCGACCCGCGACGCGGGCGAGCAGGTGGCGGAATTCGAGGTGGCCGGGCTGGACCGGGCGAAGATGCCCGGCTGGGACTGACGCGGCGCCCGGCGGATGGACGTGGCGATCGTCGTCCTCGTCAGCGGCCTGGCCCTGGCCCTGCACGTGGGGCTGTCCGTGCTGATCCGCCGCTGGATCGACCGCGACCTGGCGTTGTCGTTCGCGTCAGGCGATGCCGACAGGCAGGCCTACATGCTCCGGCACCTGGCTGTCGCCCGGCGTGAGGGCGTGGGCCGGCGTGCGCTGCCGGCCTGGCTGGAGGCCGCGGCCGTCGCCTACCGCGGACCGGCGGCGGGGCCACCGGTCGCCGATCAGAGCGCGTAGCCGAACTGCTGCCGGAACTGCTGGCTGAATTCGTCGAAGTCGAAGCGCTGGTTCTGGGTGCCGGGGTGCTCGACCTTCAGCGCGCCCATCAGGTTGCCGATGCGGCCGATGGTCATCCAGTCGCAGCCCTTCTGGATGCCGTAGATCAGGCCGGCGCGGAAGGCGTCGCCGCAGCCTGTCGGGTCGGTGATGCGGCGCTCGTGCGCCGGCGGCACCTCGTAGGTCTTTTCCGGCGTGTGGATCGTGGCGCCCTTCGGGCCCTGGGTGATGATGTAGGCCTTCACCCGCTGCACGATGTCCTTCTCGGTCCAGCCGGTGCGCTCCTGCAGCAGGTTGGACTCGTAGTCGTTGACCGTGACGTAGTCGGCCTGTTCGATGAAGGCGCGCAGTTCCTCGCCGTTGAACAGCGGCATGGCCTGGCCGGGATCGAAGATGAAGGGAATGCCGGAGCCGGCGAATTCCTTCGCGTTCTGGATCATGCCCTCGTAGCCGTCGGGGCTGACGATGCCGATGGTCACCCCCGGCACGTCCTTCACGTGGTTCTCGTAGCTGCGCATCATCGCGCCCGGATGGAAGGCGGTGATCTGGTTGTTGTCGTGGTCGGTGGTGATGAAGGCCTGGGGGGTGAACAGCTCGTCGATCACCTTGACCCGGTCGAGCGTGATCCCCTGTTCCTGGAACCAGGCGCGGTAGGGCCCGAAGTCCTGGCCCACGGTGGCCATGGGGATCGGGTCGCCGCCCAGCAGCTTGAGGTTGTAGGCGATGTTGCCGGCGCAGCCGCCGAACTCGCGGCGCATGCGCGGCACCAGGAACGAGACGTTCAGGATGTGCACCTTGTCCGGCAGGATGTGGTTCTTGAACTGGTCGGGGAACACCATGATGGTGTCGTAGGCCAGGGAACCGCAGATCAGTGCGGACATCAGGGTCTCATCGGAAAAAAAGGGGTGAATAGGGTAGCCCCCCCGCTACCGGAGGGCCAGCGGCGAGTGCCCGGACGGCGGCGCGGCGGCGCTGGCGCCCCGGCGCGGCGGGCAAGTCCGGAACGCCCGAATGCGGCTTTTTTGCTAGGCTAGCGGGCCCCGTGCGCCAGCGCCCCGACGGATTCCGCCCCCGATGTTCAAGAAGTTCCGCGGCATGTTTTCCAATGACCTGTCCATCGACCTGGGCACGGCCAATACCCTGATCTTCGTCCGCGGACAGGGCATCGTCCTGAACGAGCCGTCGGTCGTGGCCGTCCGGCAGGACCGCAGCGGCGGGCAGAAGTCCGTGGCCGCGGTCGGCAGCGAAGCCAAGATGATGCTTGGCCGCACGCCCGGCAACATCACCACCCACCGGCCGATGAAGGACGGTGTGATCGCCGACTTCACCTATACCGAGGAAATGCTCAAGCACTTCATCCGCAAGGTGCACAAGAGCCGTTTCCTGCGGCCCAGCCCGCGGGTCCTGATCTGCGTGCCGGCCGGCTCGACCCAGGTGGAGAAGCGCGCGATCCGCGACTCGGCGATGGAGGCCGGCGCCCGCGACGTGTCGTTGATCGAGGAGCCCATGGCCGCCGCGATCGGCGCCGGCATGCCGGTCACCGAGGCGCGCGGCTCGATGGTGGTCGACGTCGGTGGCGGCACCACCGAGGTGGCGGTGATCGCGCTCAACGGCATCGTCTACTCCCAGTCCGCGCGCATCGGCGGCGACCGCTTCGACGAATCGATCATCAACTACGTGCGCCGCAACCACGGCATGCTGATCGGCGAGAGCACGGCCGAGAAGATCAAGATCGAGCTGGGCTGCGCCTATCCGCAGGAGAAGGTGCTGTCGATGGAAATCTCCGGCAGGCACCTCGCCGAGGGCGTGCCGAAGGTCGTCTCGATCACCTCCAGCGAAGTGCTCGACGCGCTGCGCGAGCCCCTGTCGGGCATCGTCGCGGCGGTGCGCCAGGCGCTGGAGCAGACGCCGCCGGAGCTGTGCGCGGACGTGGCCGAGCGCGGCATCGTGCTCACCGGCGGCGGCGCGCTGCTGCGCGACCTGGACCGCCTGATCAGCGAGGAGACCGGCCTGCACGTGCAGGTGGCCGACGATCCGCTGACCTGCGTGGCGCGTGGCGGCGGACGCGCGCTGGAACTGCTGGACCTGCACGGGAACGAGTTTTTCGCGTCGGAGTGATGGTGGGGGCGACCGGGCAGGGGCGATCGGCTGGCGCAGGCCCGGGGAGCGGGTGCGCGCCAGCGCCCGGGACGCGTCCGTTTACATGAACCGCGCAACGCCGTGCCGTCGCCCGCCGGTGCCGGCGGCTGCGAATCCGTGCCGCAGGGCGCGGTTGTCGATCTTCGTCCACCGACCCACGACCCCCGGCACCTGACGTGTCCTCATTCGCCAATCCCGCTGCGCAACGACCCGGCGATGTCGCCGGCACGTTGCGGCTGTTGGCATACCTTGCGCTGTCGGTGGTCCTGATCGTGCTCGACCACCGCGGCGGCTGGCTCGAACAGGTCCGCGCGAGCGCCAGCATCGCGATGCAGCCGCTGTGGCAGCTGGCCGGCCTGCCTTCGCGGCTGGGCCAGACCGTGCGCGAGGACGCGGTGACGCGATCGCTGCTGGCCGACGACAACCGCCGCCTGCGCAACGAACTGCTGGTGATGGCCGCGCGCCAGGCGCGGCTGCAGGTGGAGGCCGACGAGAACGCGCGCCTGCGCGGCCTGCTGGGCGCCGCCACCCGCCACGGGCTGGACGTGCAACTGGCGCCGATCCTCGATGTCGACCTGGATCCCAGCCGCCAGCGGCTGCTGCTCGACGCCGGCAGCAACGATGGAGTGCACATCGGCCAGAGCGTGATCGACGCCGGCGGCCTGGTCGGACAGATCATCGCCGTCACGCCCGGCACGGCCACCGTGCTGCTGCTCACCGACCTCGATCACGCCGTGCCGGTCTCGATCTCGCGCAGCGGCGTGCGCCTGGTGGCCTATGGCATCGGCCGCAGCGACCGGCTGGAAGTCCGCAATATTCCGGTCTCCAGCGACGTGAGGGCGGGCGACGTGGTGGTCACCTCGGGTCTGGGTGGACGGTTCCCGCCCGGCTTTCCGGTGGGGACGCTGGTCGACCTGCGCCCCGACGACAGCCATGCCTTCCTGGTCGGCGAACTCGCGCCGTCCGCCCAGCTCGACCGCGGCCGCGACGTGCTGCTGCTGCGGGAAGGCCGCGCGCGCGCGCCGCTGCCGGTGGCCGCCGACGCCGTGGCCGACCCGGGCGCAGCCCCCGGGACCGCGTCCGGCGCTCCCATGGCCGGGGCGGCGACGACCGGTGAGGTCGCGCCCGCCGGGGCCGCCGGAGCGCCGCCCGCGGCCGGGAACGCGCCGACCCAGGTCCGGCCCCGGCAGGAGCCGGTGCGATGAACCGCCGCGGACGCCTGTGGCTGCTGCCGGTGAGCGTGCTGGTGGCGATCGTGCTTGGCCTGCTCCCGCTGCCGGCCATGATGCAGGGGTTGCGGCCGTACTGGCTGGCCCTGGTGGTGGCCTACTGGGTGATCGAGGAGCCCGAACGCGCGGGCCTGGGCCTGGCGTTCGTGGCCGGACTGGCCGCTGACCTGGCCTTCGGCACCCTGTTGGGCGAGCAGGCGCTGCGGCTGGTGATCATGGCCTTCATCCTGCAGCGCTTCCGCACGCAGCTGCGCTTTTTCCCCTTGCCGCAACAGGCGCTGAGCATGGGCGGGCTGCTGCTCAACGATCGCGTCGTGACGGCCGCGCTGCACCTGGTGCTGGGCCTGCCGCAACTGCCCTGGACCTACTGGCTGGCGCCACTGGTGGGCATGGTGCTGTGGGTGCCGCTGTTCCTGGGCTTCGATGCCCTGCGGCAGGTGCGGAGGCCGCGCTGATGCGCCAGTGGCGCCAGCGCATCCGCAACGCCTCGGCCGAAGCCACGCAGTTCCGCCTGCGCGCGCTGGTGGGCTTCGGCCTGGTGCTGCTGGGCCTGCTCGGCCTTGGCGGCTGGTATTTCCGGCTGCAGGTGGTCGACCACGACGAGTACGCGCGCCTGTCGGAGGCCAACCGCATCAAGCCGCGGCCGGTGGTGCCGGCGCGCGGCCTGATCTACGACCGCCGTGGCCGGCTGCTGGCCGACAACGTGCCGGCCTATCGCATCGACGTGACCCCCGAGGACGCCGGCGACATCCCGGCGATGCTGGCCAGGCTGTCGCAGGTGGTCGCGCTGTCGCCGGAGGAAATCGCCCGGTTCGAGGCGGCGCGCAAGGGCACGCGCGGGTTCCGTTCGATCACGCTCAAGGCGCGCGTCGGCGACGACGAGGTCGCGCGCTTCGCGGTGGACCGCTGGCGTTTTCCCGGCGTGGAAGTGGTGCCCTACCTGACCCGGCGCTACCTGCACGGCGAGCTGTTCGCGCACGTGATCGGCTACGTCGGGCGCACCGACGAGAACGATGTGGAGCGTTACGGGCGCGACCAGATCCTGTTCCCGCATACCGGGCGCACCGGCATCGAGCGCGCCTACGACGAGCAGTTGCGCGGCCGCATCGGCTACGAGCAGGTGGAGACCAATGTCGAGGGGCGCGCGCTGCGCCGCATCGGCATGGTGCCGGCGCGGGCCGGCGCCGACCTGCGCCTGGGCATCGACCTGGACCTGCAGCAGGCGGTGGTGACCGCCTTCGGCGAGCAGGAGGGCTCGGCGATCGCGCTCGATCCGCGCACCGGCGAGGTGCTGGCGATGGTCAGCCTGCCGGCCTTCGACCCCAACCTGTTCGTCAACGGCATCTCCAGCGCCGACTACCGGCGGCTGATGGACGATCCGTCGCGGCCGATGTTCAATCGCCTGGTGCTGGGCGGCGTCGCGCCAGGCTCCACGCTCAAGCCGTTGCTGGCCCTGGCCGGGCTCGACAGCGGCGTGCGCAAACCCGAAGACAGGGTCCTGTCCACCGGCATGTTCTACCTGCCCGGCACCAGCCGCGGCTGGGGCGACGCCAGCCGTGGCGGCCACGGCTGGACCGACCTTCGCAAGTCGATCTCGCAGTCGGTGAATACCTATTACTACCGGCTGGCCCTGGACCTGGGGATCGATCGCTTCGCCCAGTACATGCGCCACTACGGTTTCGGCGAGCCCACCGGGATCGACCTGCTGGGGGAGATCGATGGGATCCTGCCCTCGCCCGAGTCCAAGCGCGCTGCCCGCGGCGAGCGCTGGTACCCGGGCGACACCGTCAATGCCAGCATCGGCCAGGGCGACTGGAAGGTGACCCCGCTGCAACTGGCACGCGCCAGCGCGGGCCTGGCCGACGGCATGCTGCGCCGGCCGCATCTGGTCACGCAGCTGCGCCCGGGCTTCGATGCCGACTGGGCCGACATGCCGCAGCCGGCGCCGGTGCCGATGAGCCCGCGCCGCGAGAACCTCGAGGTGGTCCGCCTGGGGATGATGGACACCATGCAGCCAGGCGGCACCGGCTGGCGGGTGGCCAGCGGCGCGGGCTACCTGATGGCCGGCAAGACCGGCACCGCGCAGGTGGTCAGCCGCCGCGGCAGCGCCGCGGTCGATCCGCGCAGCCTGCCGCTGCACCAGCGTCACCGGGCGCTGTTCATCGGCTTCGCGCCGGCGGACGCGCCCACCATCGCCGTGGCCATCGCCGTCGAAGGCGGCGGTTACGGCGGCAGCGCGGCCGCCCCGATCGCGCGCAAGATCTTCGACGCCTGGCTGCTGGGCGTGATGCCGCAACCGGTGGAGGCGGCCGGCTCGCCCGTGGCCACCGGGCGTGCGACCGTCGCCGCCGCGCAGGCCGCCGCGCAGGCCGCCGCGCCAGCCATGACCGCGCCGCGCGCCATCGCCGCGCCCGGCACCGCCGGTCCGCCCGCCAGCGCCGGCCCGCCCATCGGCCACGACCGGCCCGCCGCCGCCAGCCCGACCGCCGCCGTCAGCCCGGGCGCGCCAAGCCCGAGCACGGCCAAGCCGACGCCGCCCAGCCCCGCTCCGGCCAGCCCGAGCGTGCCCCGCCCGAGCCTGGCCAGCCCGGCCAACCCGGCCAACCCGGCCAACCCGGGCGCGGCGGGCCAGGCCGCAGGAGCGGCCGGCCAATGAATGTCATCGTGCGCTGGCTGCTGGATCTGCTCGGGCGCCTGCTGCGCACCCTCGACTGGCCGTTGCTGGCCGCGTTGATGGCGCTGATGGGCATCGGCCTGGCCGTGCTGCACAGCGCCGGCGGCCAGAGTCCGGCGCTGGTGCGGTCGCAGGCCGCGCGCTACGTGATCGGCCTGGGCGTGATGTGGCTGCTGTCGCGGGTGCCGCCGGGACCGCTGCGACGGGCCACGCCGGCGTTCTATGCCGTGTCCCTGCTGCCCTTGCTGCTGGTGCTGTTCATCGGCACCGGCCGCAGCGGCGCGCACTGGATCAACCTGGGCGTGTTCTATTTCCAGCCCGCCGAACTGATGAAACTGAGCCTGCCGATGATGGCCGCCTGGGTGCTGGCCCAGAGCGCGCCGCCGCCGCGTCCGGGCGTGCTGCTGGCGGCCATCGCGATCATCGGCGCGCCCACCGGGCTGATCCTGCTGCAGCCGGACTTCGGCACCGCGATGCTGGTGGCGGCGAGCGGCGTGTTCGCGCTGTACCTGGCGGGACTGTCGGCCTGGTGGTTCATCGCCGCCGGCGCGGGCGCGGCGGCGGCCGCGGCACTGGCGCTGTTCGCGCCGATCACCTGGTTCTCGTTCCTGCGCCCCTACCAGCAGGATCGCATCCTCACCTTCCGCGATCCGGAGAACGATCCGCTCGGCGCGGGCTGGAACATCATCCAGTCCAAGATCGCGATCGGCTCGGGCGGCATGGCCGGGCAGGGCTGGGGCGAGGGCACCCAATCGCATCTGAACTACGTACCCGAGCACACCACCGACTTCATCTTCGCCGTGCTGGCCGAAGAGTTCGGCTGGCTGGGGGTGGCGACGGTGCTGGCGCTGTATGCCTTCGTGATCGGCCGCTGCCTGTGGATCGCGGCTGGCGCGCGCGATCCCTTCGCCAGGATCCTGGCCGGCAGCCTGGGCCTGGCGCTCTCGGTCTATGTGCTGGTCAACGGCGGCATGATCTCGGGCCTGCTGCCGGTGGTGGGCGTGCCGATGCCGCTGCTGAGCTTCGGCGGCACGGCAGCGGTGTCGCTGCTGGCGGGCATGGGCGTCGTGATGGCGGTAGGCGCGCACGGCCAGGGCAAGCGCTGAGGCGGCCACGTCGATCGGCTGTTGATATCGACGATGCGCGACACGTCCTCGCGAAGCACGGCGCATCGCTGCGCAGGCGTTCATGCTGCGCAAATCTTCGCGCATGCTGCTGCGTGCTAACCTCGCCCCGATGATCCGAGCGCGCGCAGTCCGTCTTGCCATCTGCCTGTTGCCAGCCGCCCTGTGCGCCTGCGCGACACCGGCGCCTTCTCCCGCCAGCGTCACCGACGCAGCCACCGTGGTGCCATCGGCCGGGGCGCCTGCCGACGCTGCCGGCTTGCTGCCCAAGGTGCCGCAGCCGCCGGAACGTCCGGTCGCGCCCGCCGCGGTGACCGATCCGGCGATCCCGCGCGCGCAGCGCATCGAGGCTTTCGTCGACTACACCGCCCAGACCTATGGCGTGGACCCTGCATCCATCCGCCAGGTGCTGGGGCAGGCCGAGAAGAAGCAGGCCATCATCGATGCCATGAACCGCCCGGCCGAAGCCGTGCGGAAGTGGCACGAATACCGTCCGATCTTCCTCAACGACGCGCGCATCAACGGCGGCGTCGCCTTCTACGACACCCACCGCGACGCACTCGAGCGCGTATCCGCGCAGACGGGCGTGCCGGCCGAGGTCATCGTGGCGATCATCGGGGTGGAAACCAGCTACGGGCGCGTGACGGGCAACTACCGCGTGGTCGATGCGCTGTACACCCTGGCCTTCGACTATCCCAAGCGCGCGCCGTTCTTCGCCGGCGAGCTGGCGCAGCTGTTCGCGCTGAAGAAGGAGGAGCCGCAACTGGACCTGCTGGCGCTCAAGGGCAGTTACGCCGGCGCCATGGGCCTGGGGCAGTTCATGCCCTCCAGCTACCGGTTGTGGGCGATGGACGGCGACGGCGACGGCCGCCGCGACCTGCTCACCCATCTGCCTGACGTGTTCGCCTCGGTCGCCAACTACTTCGTGGTGCATGGCTGGGAGCGCGGCGGGCCGGTGGTGGCGCGCGCCACGCGCGACCCGGGCGCAACGGATTTCGCACCGGAGACTTGGGACCCGGTGTATCCGCTGGCCGACCTGGCCGCACGCGGCTATCGCGCGCAGCCGGGACAGCCGGTGGCGGAAGGCGCGACCCTGCTCACGCTCGAGGGCGCGGGCGGGCCGGAGCACTGGCTGGCCTTCCGCAACTTCTACGTGATCACCCGCTACAACCGCTCGCCGATGTACTCGCTGGCGGTGCACCAGCTGGCGCAGGCCATCCGCGCCGGGGCGGGACGGGCCCAGTGAGGCGGCTGCTGCCGCTGCTGGCGATCGCGCTGCTGGCCGGTTGCGCCGGCGCGCCCAAGCGGCCTCCGGCCGCGGCTGCGCCAGGCAAGGTCGTGGTGCCGCCGCGCGTCGCCGACGCCGGGCCGCGGCCGGACTGCACCGGCTTCAAGCCATACCCCGCCGCGCAGGAAGACCCGTCCACCCGCGGCGACTACGTGGCCGGTGGCCTCTACAAGCCCGGGGTGAAGGACACCACGCCCGCCTACGTTCCCAACGTGGACTGCATTCCCGAGCCGGCGGTCGTCGCCGAGCCGCGCTCGGCCTACGGCAACCGCTCGCCCTACGACGTGCTCGGCAGGACCTACCATGTGCTCGCGTCCACCGAGGGCTTCGTGGAATCGGGCGTGGCCTCGTACTACGGCAACAAGTTCCACGGGCGTCGCACCTCCAACCACGAGGTGTACGACATGTACGCCTTCACCGCCGCGCACAAATCGCTGCCGCTGCCGAGCTTCGCGCGCGTGACCAACCTGGACAACGGTCGCAGCGTGGTGGTGCGGGTCAACGATCGCGGTCCCTTCCACGAGGGGCGCGTGGTGGACCTCAGTTATGCCGCCGCGGTCAAGCTCGACATCCATCGCCAGGGCACTGGCCGGGTCGAGGTGCGGGCGCTGCCGCCCGGCGAGACGGGCAACACCTATGCGGCCGCCACGGCGCCGGCCGGCCCGCCGGCCGCCGCCAGCACGCTGGATCGGCTGGTCGGGCAATTGCCGCCCGTGGCGGCGACATCCGCGGCGCCGGCGCGGACGCAGCCGGTTGCGGTCGCGGCGGCGCAGGCGCCGACGGGCGCGGCCGCGGCCGGAACGCGCGTGGTCGACCGCCCCGGCTACGGCCTGGAGGAAAACCGCTTCCGCATGGTCGCCGAGGACGGCCGGGTGCGCAGCGCGGACGAGTTCGATGCCTGGATGCGCGAGCGCCAGGCCCGCTACGACGCCGAGCGCGCCGCGGCCGCGGCCCGGTCCGTCGCCGGCGCCCAAGGCGCGGCCGCACCGGCACCGCAAGCGCCTGCCGCCGTCCCGGCGCCCGCCACGGCCGCACCCGCAGCGGCCGCCGCCCGCCCGCCCGTGGCCGCAACGCCGGCGGCCGCCGCGCCGGCCGACGCCGTGACCCTGCAGGTGGGCGTGTTCTCGGTGCGCGACAACGCCGAACGCGCGCTGTCCGCCCTGCGTGCCGCCGGCATCGCAGCGGCCCACCTGCAGGACGTGACGGTCGCCGACCGGCGCCTGTGGCGGGTCCGGGTCGGCCCGGTCGCCGCGATGGCACTGGCGGAGATGTCCTCGCGGGTCTCGGGCCTCGGCCTGGGCATGCCACAGATCGTTCGCGAGTAGACTGTCCGACTTTCGTCGCGGCCTGCCGCGACGCCTCCCCCGAATTTCCATCCGGCCAGGGATGTCCGGCCCACCGGAGTCGTGTATCCGATGAAATCCGCTGTCCTCATCCACCGTATCGCCGTGGCCGCGCTGGCCACCCTCCTCGTCGTCGGCCTGGCCACGGCCCAGGATGCGCCGCAGCCCGCACCGGCCGCGCCCGCCGCCGCCGCGCTGAGCGACGCGCTGCCCACGCCGCCGCCGCCCTCGGTCACCGGCAATGCCTGGTTGCTGATGGACTACGCCAGCGGCCAGGTCCTGGCCGGCGAGAACATCGACGAGCGGGTGGAGCCGGCGAGCATCACCAAGGTGCTGACCAGCTACGTGATCGCCGCCGAGATGAAGGCCGGCAAGGTCAAGCCCGACGACCAGGTGATGATGAGCGAGAACGCCTGGCGCAAGGGCGGGGCCGGCACGGACGGCAGCTACAGCGGCTTCCCGGTCAACCAGACCGCGCCGCTGCTGGAGATGGAGAAGGGCATGGTGGTGCAGTCGGGCAACGACGCGGCCATCGCCCTGGCCGAGCACGTCGCCGGCAGCGAGGAGGCCTTCGCGGCGCTGATGAATGCCTATGCCAAGCGCATCGGCATGACCAATTCCAACTTCGTCAACTCGCACGGGCTGTCCGCCCCCGAGCACTACTCGACGCCGCGCGACCTGGCCCTGCTCGGTCGCGCCCTGGTGCGCGATTTCCCCGAGGAATACGGCTACAACGCGATCAAGGAGTTCACGGTCGGGCCGATCACCCAGCGCAACCGCAACCTGCTGCTGTGGCGCGACCAGAGCGTGGACGGCATCAAGACCGGCCACCATTCCGGCGCCGGCTACTGCCTGCTGGCCTCGGCCAAGCGCGGCGACCAGCGGCTGATCTCGGTGGTGATGGGCTCGACCAGCGAGGCGCAGCGCGCCACCGATTCGCTGGCCCTGCTCAACTGGGGCTTCCGCTTCCACGAGACCCATCGCCTGTACGACGCCTCCAAGCCGGTGTCCACGCAGAAGGTGTGGAAGGGTGCGACCAACGAGGTGCAGCTGGGCGTGGCCGCGCCGCTGCTGGTCAGCCTGCCGCGCGGCAAGTACGACCAGCTCAAACCCTCGATGGACGTGCCCGAGATCCTGGTCGCGCCGATCGCCAAGGGCCAGGCCATCGGCAAGGTGCGCGTGACCCTGGATGGCAAGGTCGTGGCCGAGCGTCCGCTGGTCGCGCTGCAGGCGGTCGAGGAGGCGGGCTTCTTCAAGCGCCTGTGGCACGAATTCCTGATGTGGTGGAATTCGGTGTGACGTCTCCGCGCCGGGGCGTCCGTCGCCCCGGCCGCCCCGGCCCGGCCGCCGCCCGACGCTGAACGCGCGTCTGCTAACATCCCGGTGCGCCCGACGCCGGAGGCGGAGGGCGCGCAGGGGTGGGGCGCGTGCGCCCCTTGGAGATACTTTCGGGAAGGGGAGTACAGGATGTCCGGATTCAATGGCCGGCGCGCCTTCGTGGCCGCGCTTTCGACCCTCGTCATGCTGGCTGCGGCCACGCCCACACTGGCGCAGCGCCAGAGCGCCCAGGATCGGCGCAAGGAGCAGGTGGCGCAGATCCCGGTGTGCGCGCAGCCGCTGGGCGCGATTTCGGTGATCGAGCCGGAGGACGGCGTGCACTGGTGGACCGGGCAGCAGCTGCCCGCGCCGTCGCGCCTGATCAAGGTGTTCGTCAACAAGTCGCGCTGCTTCACCCTCGTCGACCGTGGCGCCGGCCTGGACGCGGCCATGCGCGAACGCGACCTGGGCGCCGGCGGCGAACTGCGCGTGCGTTCCAACGTCGGCAAGGGCCAGATCAAGGCCGCCGACTACGTGATGGTGCCCGACCTGATCGGCGCCAACAGCAATGCCGGCGGCAATGCCGTCGGCGGCCTGCTCGGAGGCCTGATCGGCGGCCGTGCCGGCGCCCTGGTGGGCGGCCTGAACTTCAAGAGCAAGACCGCCGACGTGGTGCTGACCGTTACCGACGTGCGCTCGTCCGAGCAGGTGGCGATGGCCGAGGGCAGCGCCAAGAAAACCGACATCGGCTGGGGCGCGGGCGGCGGCCTGTTCGGCGGCGGCGGCCTGGGTGCTGCCGGCGTGGGCGGCTATGCCAACACCGAGCTGGGCCAGGTGATCACCCTGGCCTACCTGCAGGCCTACACCGACCTGGTCGCCCAGCTCGGTGGCCTGCCCGAGAGCGCAGCTGCCGCCAACGCGCAGCAGGCGGTCAGCGTGACCCGGCCCGCGCGCCTGTTCACCAGTGCCGACGGCAAGGGCGTGGTGCGCGATCTGGAGGTGGGGATGATGCTGTATCCCACGGGCACCAAGCAGGGCGTGATGTGGGAAGTCGAGGACGAGCTGGGCAACACCGGATGGGTGTCCTCCAGCCTGCTGCAGCTGTCGCGCTGATCCACCCCGCGCCGGCACGCGAAGGCCGCCGCAAGGCGGCCTTTTGCGTTCCATGCGCAAGGTTTGGGATCGGCCTGGCTGCCCCCATAATCGGGCCATGGAAATCAAATCCGACAACCCTGAACACGGCTTCCAGTTCCCTGGCGTTTTCGAGATCACCGCGATGGGGGCGGCCAGCGTCGGCCTGGAAAGCGAGATTCCGCGCCTGCTCACCGCCGCCGGCCTGGAAGTGCTGGACGAGACCATCTCCTGGCGCGAGTCCAGCGGCGGGCGCTATGTGTCGGTCAAACTCGGTTTCCGGGCCATGGACCGCGAGCAGTACGAGGCCGCCCACACCGCCCTTCGCAACCACCCGGAAGTGAAGTGGACCCTGTGATGCCTGCGTCCGGTGGCCGGCACCGGGTGGCGTCGTGAGCGCGATGGCGCCTGCGACGGCTGCGACCTCGCGCGCGGGCGAGGGCGTGGAGTGCCTGGTGCGCGACCTGGGCCGCCAGCCCTATGAGCGGGTGTGGCGTGCAATGCAGCGTTTCACCGATGCGCGCGACGAGGCGTCGCTCGACGAGTTGTGGGTGGTCGAGCACGATCCGGTGTTCACCCTCGGCCAGGCCGGGAAAGCCGAGCACGTGCTCGCGGCGGGCGACATCCCCGTTCTGCACGTCGATCGCGGCGGCCAGGTGACCTATCACGGGCCAGGCCAGATCGTGGTCTATCCGCTGCTCGACATCCGCCGCCTCAAGGTCGGCGTGCGCGACTACGTGTGCCGCATCGAGCAGGCCGTCATCGACACCCTGCTGGAGTGGAACATCCTCGGGACGCGGCGCGAGGGCGCGCCGGGCGTCTACGTGGGCGAGGCCAAGGTGGCGGCGCTGGGAATCCGCGTGCGCCACGGCCGCACCTTCCACGGCCTGGCGTTCAACATCTCGATGGACCTCTCGCCCTTCGACCGGATCAACCCCTGCGGCTACGCCGGGCTGCGCGTGACCTCGATGCTAGACTTGGGCGGTCCGTCGGGCATGGACGCGGTCAAGCCCGTCCTGCTGGACGAACTGGCCCGGCAGTTCGGCCTGGCGCCGCGCCCGGCACCGGCACCCGATCTGTCCAATCCCCTTCCCGCCGCCGCGGCCCGAGCCGCCTGAGCCCTCATGTCCGAGTCCAGCCCGCGTTCGATCCCGCTGCAGGTGATGCAGTCTGCCGCCCCCGCGCCGCTCCAGGAGGGCGCCAAGCAGCTGGCCGGCGACAAGATCGCGCGCTCGCCGGTGGAATTCGCCGCGGTGCCGGTCCTGCGCAAGCCCTCGTGGATCCGCGTGCGCATCCCCGCCAACGGTGCGGTCGCGGCGCTCAAGTCCAAGTTGCGCGCCAACCGCCTGGTCACGGTCTGTGAAGAGGCCAGCTGCCCCAACATCCACGAGTGCTTCGGCCACGGCACCGCGACCTTCATGATCCTGGGCGAGGTCTGCACCCGCCGCTGCTCGTTCTGCGACGTCGCCCACGGCCGGCCCAAGCCGCCGGATCCGGCCGAGCCGCTGAACCTGGCCAACACCATCGCCGACATGGGCCTGAAGTACGTGGTCATCACCTCGGTGGACCGCGACGACCTGCGCGATGGCGGCGCCCAGCATTTCGTCGACTGCATCCGCGCGGTGCGCGCGCAGTCGCCGTCCATCAGGATCGAGATCCTGACCCCGGATTTCCGCGGCCGCGGCCGCATGGAGCGCGCGCTGGAGATCCTGGCCAGCGCGCCGCCGGACGTGTTCAACCACAACGTCGAGACGGTTCCCGAGCTGTACCGCAACGTGCGTCCGGGCGCCGACTACCAGTGGTCGCTGACCCTGCTCCAGAAGTTCAGGGCCCAGCACCCGGACGTGCCGACCAAGTCGGGCATCATGCTCGGCCTGGGCGAGACCATGGAGCAGGTGCAGGGCACCCTGCGCGACCTGCGCGCCCACGATGTGCAGATGGTCACCATCGGCCAGTACCTGCAGCCCAGCGCGCACCACCATCCGGTGCTGCGTTACTGGACGCCGGACGAGTTCAAGGCGCTGGAGGAATACGGCATGGCGCTGGGATTCAGCCACGTGGCCTCGGGGCCGCTGGTGCGGTCGTCCTACCACGCCGACCGCCAGGCGCAGGAAGCGGGCGTCGCGGCCTAGGCCGCCGCCGCTGCTGCCCGCGGCTTTGCCCGGACTGGCGGCAGCCCGGCCGCCGCGTCCGTTCACGTCCGCCTGCGGTCCGGCCCGATACAGTGGGCCGCGCCGGCAACTTTGTGTCCGGCGCGGGGTCAAAAACAAGCCGTCACCCGTGGTCGATCGCGCCCACGGATCGCATTCCCAGGATCGTCCTCGATGAAATTGAACCGCCTCGCCACCGTGACCCTGATCGCCCTGGTACTGGCCGTGCCTGTCGGGCTGATGGCGCGCAGCGAGGGCGATGCGCTGCCCGGGGCGACCAGCGCCGAGCAGGCCACCACCTCCAAGCTGGTCTACGGCCTGCTGTCGGACAGCCGCTACGCCTACCGCCCCAGGCCGCTGGACGCGACCATGTCGGCCGAGATCTTCGACCACTACCTGGAGGCGCTGGACGGCGCCAAGCTGTTCTTCACCGCCCAGGACGTCGCCCGCTTCGAGGCGTACAAGCCGTCGATGGGCGAGAACGTGCGCGGCGGCAACCTCGAGCCGGCCTACGCCATCTTCGCCATCTACAAGCAGCGCGTGGCCGACCGCATGGCCTATGCGCGCGAACTGCTCGAGCAGGACATCTTCGACTTCACCGGCGACGATCGCTGGGAGTACGACCGCGAGGACGCGCCCTGGGCGCAGGACGCCGCGACGCTCGACGCGCTGTGGAAGCAGTCGGTCCGCAACGACTGGCTGCGCCTGAAGCTCGCCGGCAAGAAGCCCGACGAGATCCGCAAGACGCTGGACCGGCGCTATCTCAACCTCGCCAACAACGTCGCCGCGCTCAAGCAGGAGGACGCGTTCCAGACCTTCCTCAATGCCTATACCTCGACGGTCGATCCGCACACCGACTACATGAGCCCGCGCACGGCCAAGCTGTTCACGCAGAGCATGTCGCTCTCGCTCGAAGGCATCGGCGCGCAGCTGCAGAAGCAGGACGACGTGGTGGTGATCCGCGAACTCATCGCCGGCGGCCCGGCCGCGCTCAGCGGCAAGTTCAAGGCCGGCGACCGCATCGTCGCCGTGGGCCAGGGCAGCAGCGGGCCGATGGAGGACGTGGTCGGCTGGCGTCTGGACGACGTGGTCGAGAAGATCAAGGGCCCCAAGGACACCCAGGTGCGCCTGGACGTGATTCCCGGCGAGGCCACGCTCGACAGCAAGCCGGTCCGCATCGTGCTCAACCGGGCCCGCATCAAGCTCGAGGAGCAGGCGGCGAAGTCCGAGATCATCACCATTCCCGCGGCGCAGGGCGGCGTGGAGCAGCGCATCGGCGTGATCAAGCTGCCGGCGTTCTACCAGGATTTCGAAGGCCGCCGCAGCCGCGACGGCGAGTACACCTCGGCCACGCGTGACGTCGCGCGGCTGCTCGCGGAGCTGCGCGCGGACAATGTCGACGGCGTGGTGCTGGACCTGCGCAGCAACGGTGGCGGCTCGCTCAACGAGGCGATCGAACTGACCGGCCTGTTCATCGACAAGGGTCCGGTGGTGCAGGTCCGCGAATCGGGCGGCCGCATCAGCGTCGAAGCCGACCGTACCCCCGGCGTGGCCTGGGACGGGCCACTGGCGGTCCTGATCAACCGCGGCTCGGCCTCGGCCTCCGAGATCTTCGCGGGCGCGATCCAGGACTACGGCCGCGGCCTGGTCATCGGCGAGACCTCGTTCGGCAAGGGCACCGTGCAGAACATCGTGCCGCTCGACCGCTGGCCGGCCTCCGAGGGCGACCGCTACGGGCACGTCAAGCTGACCATCGCGCAGTTCTTCCTGCCCGGCGGCAGCAGCACGCAAAACCGCGGCATCGTGCCCGACCTGGCTTTCCCCGTGACCGTGGATGCCAGCGAGTTCGGCGAAAGCACCTATGACAACGCGCTGGAGTGGCGCCAGATCGCTGCCGTGCCGCACCAGCGCTATGGCGATTTCACGCCGCTGCTGCCCAAGCTCAAGGCGCTGCACGACCAGCGCGTGGCGCAGGACCACGAGTTCCGCTGGTGGTCGGAGGACGTGGCGGAGTTCCGCGCCGAGCGCGAGAAGAAGTACGTTTCGCTCAACGAGGCGGAGCGGCGGGCCGAGCGCGATCGCGACGAGGCCAAGCGCACGCGGCGTCAGGAAGAGCGCAGGGCGTTGGGCCTGGCGCTCGACCCGCTGGCCGACGCCAGCACCGACGATGGCCTGCAGGCCAGCGAGCGCAACGTGGCCGAGGATGCCGCCCGCGAGAAGGCCGCCGAGAAACGCCCGGATCCGCTGCTGCACGAATCGGCCGCGATCCTCGCCGACGCGGTGCGCCTGCTCGACCAGGACCGGCGCCTGTCGGCGCAGGTGCTGCCCGAATCGTCGGCCCCGGGGCGCTGGACCCAGTAGCGCCGGGCCGGGGCTGAGCAGGTCGGACACAGGCCCCGCCATGACCTGCCAGACGCATGTCGGCGGCGGGCGGCGGGGCCGCTGAGCCGGTCATGACATCCCCCGCGACCTTGCGGATGCTGGCGCTGGCCAGGCGCCACCCCTCGGCCTGGCTGCTGGGAGTGCAGCTGGCCGGCGTGGTGCTCTACCCGGCGATGGAAGGCATGGCCTCGGGGCAGGTCGCCTTCGGCGCCTTCGGCATCCTGGTGCTGGTGCTGGTCCTGTGGGTGGTGGACCGCAGCCCCGCCAGCAACCTCGTGGCCTGGATCCTGGCCGGTGCGGCCGTGCTGCTGTCGATCTCGTCGGTGATCGCGCAGCTGCCGCACCTGCAGGTGCTGGCCTACCTGTTTGAGGCCGCGCTGTACTTCTATACGGCGGCGGCGCTGATCGACTACATGCTGCGCGACCACCGGGTGACGCGCGACGAGCTGTATGCGGTCGGCGCCACGTTCACGCTGCTGGCCTGGGCCTTCGCCTATGCCTTCGCGGCCTGCCAGTTCTGGGCGCCCGGCAGCTTCCTGGCCGCGGTGGCGCCGGAGCAGCCGCGTACCTGGACGCAACTGCTGTTCCTGAGCTTCAGCACGCTCTCGGGCGTGGGCCTGACCGACATCCTGCCGGTCCGGCCGCCTGCGCGTGCGCTGGTGATGCTGGAGGCCTTTGCCGGCGTGATGTACATCGCGCTGGTGGTCTCGCGCCTGGTCGGGCTGGCCAACCTGCGCCAGGCGCCGCCAGACCCGCCGCGATGAGCGGCGGGGCGCCGCCTCAGGCCTTGGCCTGCGCCTTCTGCGCGTTGTGGCGCTCGATCGCGTAGACCAGGATCTTCTTCGCCTCCTCGGCGCCGCCCCAGCCCTCGATCTTCACCCACTTGCCCTTCTCCAGGTCCTTGTAGTGCTCGAAGAAGTGGCCGATACGCTCGAGCCAGTGCGCGCTGACCTGATCGATGTTCTCGACGTGGGCATAGCCCTGGAACACCTTGGTGACCGGCACGGCGAGCAGCTTTTCGTCGCTGCCGGCCTCGTCGCTCATCTTCAGCACGCCCACGGGGCGGCAGCGGATCACCGAGCCGGGCACCAGCGGCAGCGGCAGCACCACCAGCACGTCGGCCGGGTCGCCGTCGCCGCACAGGGTGTTGGGCACGTAGCCGTAGTTGCAGGGGTAGCGCATCGGCGTGGACAGAACGCGGTCGACGAAGATCGCCCCGCTGTCCTTGTCGACCTCGTACTTGACCGGTTCGGAGTCCTTCGGAATCTCGATGATGACGTTGATTTCGTCCGGGGGATTCTTTCCGGTGGAGACGTGGTCGAGACCCATTTGCAAGGCTCCTGCGGCGGGCGCCTGCCCGCATGGTGGGGAGCGCATTCTACGCCCACCGATGCTGCATTGCAGAAACGCGGGCGGGCGGGCCCCGTGGCGACGCTGCGCGCGGGCTGTCGGGGGGGGGCGGCCGGTCCGCGGCCGCCATCTAGGGTCGTCCCGAGGCAGGGTACGCCCCAGCTGGGCGACCGCCATACGCTTGCGTACATATGGCCGTGCCTTCCGTTGCAGCGAGACCTGACCGATGTCGATCACCGATGCCTCCCGCGTCGCCGAGGCCAGCCCACGCACCGACGGCTACTGGGACGATCCCGCCGTCGATGGCAACCGCCTGACCTCGCCGTCCGAACTCGACCGCGACCCGGTCGACCCCGCCCAGGTCGAGCGCCCGCCGCTGATGTCGCTGCTGCCGCGCTTCGGAGCGACCGAGATCGACGGCACCCGCAGCAACCCGGCCGACCGGACCCGGGAACAGACGCCGGACGGCAAGACCATCCAGGTCGATCCGCTGCATCGCGAAGGCGAGGTGCACATCGCCCGCGAGCGCACCCTGGGCGATGCCGGCTCCGGCCAGACCTATGTCAGCGCCGACCAGCTGGTGATCAGCACCGGTGGCGCCAGCGACCGCATCGGCGTGAGCCAGCGCGACGACGGCACCCTGGACGTGTCGGTCAACGGGCGCAGCTTCGCGGTGACCACGGCCGAGGGCCAGGAGCTGACCCTGCGGACCGGTGGCGGCGATGACGTGATCGAGGTCGCGGCCAACGTCACCGTCAACATCGTCGCCGACACCGGCGAGGGCGAGGACAAGGTCGATATCGCCGGCAGCGGCGACAATCGCATCGACGCCGGCGCGGGCAACGACAGCGTCACCCTGGGCGGCGGCGGGCGCAACGACGTGTTCGGCGGCGGCGGCGACGACGTCATCCAGGGCGGCCGCGGCGTCGACGTCATCCACGGCGGCGACGGCAACGACCGCATCGACGGCGGCGCGGGCCGCAACTTCCTCGAGGGTGGTGCCGGCAACGACGTGATCCACAGCCGAGGCGCCGGCGACATGGTCTCCGGCGGTCTGGGCGACGACACCATCCACGCCGCCAGCGGCGCCAGCAGCATCTACGCCGGCGCCGGCCGCGACACGATCGAAGGCGCCGGCAACCGCAGCACCGTCTACGCCGAACTCGGCGACCGCATCAACGCCGCCACCGGTACGCGGCCGACGGTGATCAACGTCGAGATCGACCCGCGGGCAGGCAGCAGCCTGCGCGTGGAGGGATCCGAAGGCTTCGTGCAGCGCGTGCAGGCCGAGATCGAGTTCCTGCGCAGTTCGCCCAACGGCCAGCGCATGCTCGCCGAGTTCGACGCGACCGCGGCGGGCAAGGGCAACACCGTGACGATCAAGGAACTGTCGAACGAGCACAACGGCTTTGCGATGCCGGCCGAGGCCGGCGCCACCTGGCCGGACGTGCAGATCACCAACGGCGTGGCCGGCCCGGGCGTGCAGACCGAGATCCGCTACAACCCGTCCTTCCACATGGATGCGTTCCCGGCGCCGGTGGTCGTGCTGTATCACGAGATGTCGCACGCCTACAACTTCGTCAACGGCAGCCTGCAGCCTGGCAACTACAACGGGCCCGACGTGGCCGACCGCGGCATTTCCAACTCCGAGCGACAGGCGGTGGGTCTGGAGACCACGGCCCCCGCCTTCGACTTCGATGGCGACCCTGCCACGCCCCCGACCACGGCCAACCCCGACCACCTGACCGAGAACGGCCTGCGCGAGGAACTGGGCCTGCCGGATCGTCCCAGCTACAGGCTGTGACCGGGCCGGACAGCGGCGATGACGCACGGAGCAGGCGGCCCTGGTCCGGCGAGGATCGCTTGCGGTCGCCGCCTGTGTGCGACAGCCGGCCCGCGCGTACGCCGGCCGCTGTGCCGTGGTGCCTGGCGCTTGCCGGCAGCATGATGGCGGCAAGCGCCGCCGCCGGCGGCGTATCGCCGGTTCCGGTGTCCACCCCTTCGAGCCTCGCCATGCCTGCATCGCCCACGGCTTCCACCCGGATCCAAGATCGTGGCGTCCTGCTGGACGTGCAGCTGTCCATGCCGGCGGCCGATACGGTCGCGCTGCGCTACCGCCTGCGCAATGGCGGGACGCAGCCGCTGGCGGTCTTCGACCGTGGCGATCGCCACGCGGTGCTGAGCGGACGGCAGGCCCGGGGCGGCATCGGCGCGCCCGTGTTCGAGCCGACGGGCGAGGGAGACGTGGTGTTGCGCCACGTGGCCCGGGCCGCGCCGACAGGGCCGACCGGACCCACCAGCCCGCCGACGCCGCTGGCCCTGCGGCTCGAGCCCGGTGCGGTGCTGGAGGACGGATTCGTCTACTCGATCCCGGTGCCGGCGCCGCGCCGCCTGCGCTGGTGCCTGGGCGTGGCCGGGTTCTCGCAGCAGGGCTTCTTCGCCGCGGAGCCGGGCGACAAGGGCGATGTCTGGCAGGCTTCCGATCCGGGTGCGCAGTGGGAGCTGTGCACGCCCTGGTTCGACTGCGCGCGCGGCGCGTTCGTCGAACCCTGATCGCGCGCGGGCAGGGCGGCCTGCACGGGAGCTAGCCGAGGCCGGCAACGTCCGGCGCGATGCACGGCAGCAGCGAAGAAGGGCGGCCAGGTGGCCGCCCTTACGGTGTCGCGCCGGTCGCTAGAGCAGCGGCACCAGCAGCAGCGCGACGATGTTGATGATCTTGATCAGCGGGTTGATCGCCGGGCCGGCCGTGTCCTTGTAGGGATCGCCGACGGTGTCGCCGGTGACCGCGGCCTTGTGCGCTTCCGAGCCCTTGCCGCCGAAGTTGCCATCCTCGATGTACTTCTTGGCGTTGTCCCAGGCGCCGCCGCCGGTGGTCATCGAGATCGCGACGAACAGGCCGGTCACGATCGTGCCGATCAGCAGTCCGCCCAGCGCGCGGATACCGGCGCCGGGGCCCATCAGCCAGTTCATGCCGAAGGCCACCACCACCGGCACCAGCACGGGCAGCAGCGATGGCACGATCATCTCCTTGATCGCAGACCTGGTCAGCATGTCCACCGCGCGGCTGTAATCGGGCTTGCCGGTGCCTTCCATGATGCCGGGGATCTCGCGGAACTGGCGGCGCACCTCTTCCACCACGCTGCCCGCCGCGCGGCCCACCGCTTCCATCGCCATCGCGCCGAACAGGTAGGGGATCAGGCCGCCGATGAACAGGCCGATGATCACCGCCGGGTCGGACAGTTCAAAGCTGAAGACCACGCCCGGGTTGTTGGCTTCCAGGTTGTGGGTGAAGTCGGCGAACAGCACCAGCGCCGCCAGCGCCGCCGAGCCGATGGCGTAGCCCTTGGTCACCGCCTTGGTGGTGTTGCCGACCGCATCGAGCGGGTCGGTGATCGCGCGCACTTCCGGCGGCAGCTCCGCCATTTCCGCGATGCCGCCGGCGTTGTCGGTGATCGGGCCATAGGCGTCGAGCGCCACGATCATGCCGGCCATCGACAGCATGGCGGTGGCGGCGATGGCGATGCCGTACAGGCCGCCGAGGGTGAAGCAGCCCCAGATCGCGATGCAGACCGCGATCACCGGCATCGCCGTCGACTTCATCGACACGCCGAGGCCGGCGATGATGTTGGTGCCGTGGCCGGTGGTGCTGGCCCGGGCGACGTGGCGCACGGGCGCGTACTGGGTGCCGGTGTAGTACTCGGTGATCCACACGATCGCGCCGGTCAGCGCCAGGCCGATGAGCGCGCACCAGTAGATGTTCATCGCGCCGTGGCTGTTGTCGGCCATCAGCTCGCGGGTGATCGGGAAGTAGGCGATCGCCGCCAGCACGCCCGAGACGATCACGCCCTTGTACAGCGCGCCCATGATCGAGCCGCCGGCCCGCACCTTGACGAAGAACGCGCCGATGATCGAGGCGATGATCGACACCCCGCCGAGCACCAGCGGGTAGAGCACGCCGTTGCTGCCGACCTCGGTGACCATGAGGTAGCCCAGCAGCATGGTGGCGATCACGGTGACCGCGTAGGTCTCGAACAGGTCGGCCGCCATGCCGGCGCAATCGCCGACGTTGTCGCCGACGTTGTCGGCGATCACCGCCGGGTTGCGCGGATCGTCCTCGGGAATGCCGGCTTCGACCTTGCCCACCAGGTCGGCGCCCACGTCCGCGCCCTTGGTGAAGATGCCGCCGCCCAGGCGCGCGAAGATCGAGATCAGGGAGGAGCCGAAGGCGACGCCGACCAGGGCGTGCAGGACTTCGGCGGTGGGCAGCCCGAACACGAGGTTGAGCACGGCCCAGTAGCCGGCCACGCCCAGCAGGCCCAGCCCGACCACCAGCATGCCGGTGATGGCGCCGCCACGGAACGCGACATCCATTGCCGGACCGATGCCGCTGCGGGCGGCCTCCGCCGTCCGCACGTTGGCGCGGACCGAGACGTTCATGCCGATGTAGCCGGCCGCGCCCGAGAGCACCGCGCCCAGCAGGAAGCCGATGGCCGTGTACCAGTCCAGGAACAGCCCGATCAGCACGAACAGCACCGCGCCCGCGATCGCGATCGTCAGGTATTGCCGGTTGAGGTAGGCGCGCGCGCCTTCCTGGATGGCGCCCGCGATTTCCTGCATGCGGGCATTGCCGGCCGGTTGCCGGTTGATCCAGCGCGCCGAGACGATGCCGTAGACGATCGCCACCGCTGCGCACACCAGTGCCAGCGTCAATCCGTGCTGCTCGAGCATGAACCCTCCCCTCGAAGTGGAGCGTATGGAGTCACAGGATCCGGATGGCGCGGCCACGACGACCGGCCCGGCCGGTGGATCGATTCTTACCCATTTTGCGAGGCACCCATGTTGCAGCACGGCACAGCTTGGGACTTGCACCACAACGCGGGCCCGCTGCGGCGTTCAGCCGAGTGAATGCAGGTGGCGTGCAGCGCCGACAGCGCGGCGGGCCGGATCGGAGCGCGTCTGCGTGGGGCAGCGGCGGTGCAGGCGTGGGGCGGCGCGCGCAGGAGCGGGGAGGCGCGCCGCGCGTGCCGCCGCATCAGGCGGCGGCGAAGGCCTCGCGGGTGAGGTTGTGCGGTTCGCCGTCGGTGCACACCACGTTGTCCTCGATGCGGATCCCGCCGTAGGGACGGAAGGCATCGACCCGGTTCCAGTCCACGCTGCCCCCGCAGCCGGCGGCCTTGAGGTCGTCGAGGAGCATGTCGATGAAATACAGGCCCGGTTCGATGGTGACCACGAAGCCGGGCTCGAGCGTGCGGGTCAGGCGCAGATAGGGGTGGCCTCCGGGCTTGGGAATCGTGCCGCCGCGGTCGGAGGCGGCGAAGCCGGCGACGTCGTGGACCTGCAGGCCCAGGCCATGGCCGATGCCGTGCGGGAAGAAGGCGCTGCTCACGCCGGTGGCCACCGCTTCCTCGGCCGACACGGTGATCACGCCGGCCTCGCGCAGCACACCCGCCAGCGCAAGGTGCGCGTCCAGATGCACCTGCCGGTAGTCCACGCCTTTGCGCACCTTCGCGCACAGCGCCTGCTCGACCTGGTCGACCGCGTCGATCAGTGCCTGGAAATCGCTGGCGCCGTCCTGCGCATGGGTGCGGGTGATGTCGCAGGCATAGCCGCCGTGGCTGGCGCCGGCGTCGAGCAGGAAGCTGCGCGCGGGCTTTGCCGGCACCCGGTCGAGTTCGGTGTAGTGCAGCACCGCGCCATGCTCGTTGAGCGCGACGATGTTGGCGTAGGGCAGTTCGGTCGCATCCTGGCCGGCCGCCTGGCAGTAGGCCAGGTGGATGCCGAATTCGCTGGAGCCGCTGCGGAAGGCGCGCTCGGCCGCCAGGTGCGCGCGTACGCCGCGGCGCGTGGCCTCGCGCATCATCTCCAGCTCGTAGGGGGTCTTGAACGCGCGGTGGTAGTCCAGATAGTCGAGCACCGGCTGCGGGTTGTTGGGGCGGAACGCGCCGTACTTGCCCAGCGCGCTCTGCGCCTCGCCCAGGATCGCGCAGCGCTGCGCATTGCGCGGCAGGTGCCGGAGCGCGTCCTCGGGCTTGCGGATCACCACGATGTCGAAGTGCTCGACCCAGTAGCCCTCCGGCGCCTGCGGCACCACGTGCCAGTAGTCGCGCGGCTGCAGGTACACCAGCCGGGGCCTGTGCCCGGGCGTGGCGACGATCCAGCTGCCGGGATTGCGGGTCAGCGGCAGCCAGTGCTTGAACTGCGGATTGGCGGCGTAGGGATACTCGCGGTCATCGAAGACCTGGTAGTGGAGGCCGCCACTGGGCACCACGAGATGGTCGAAGCCGCCGCGTTCGAGCGCCGTCGCAGTGCGGGCCTGGAGGGTGGCGAGATGGTCGGCGTAGAGGACGGCGGCAGGGGACATCAGTGATTTTCCGCGGGAAAAAGCGTGCCCTCATTCTGCCGCAAGGCCGCGCGCGCTGCAGCGCCCGGCCGCCGCGCGAGCGCGGCCCTGGCGCCCATCGCGCGCGCGCGGGCTACTCGTAGTGGCTGCCGGGTGCCTCGATCCAGCTGCGCAGGCGTCGCGACTGGTCGGCGCCCAGGGCAAGGAAGCGCAGGCCGGTCCAGACCTGCGAGCGTGCGCTGGCGGGGTCCGTCCACAGCAGGTGCGCGCCGACTTCGATCGGGAGCGGGCCATCGTCGTGGGGCAGGTCGAAGTGCAGCTGGTACAGGGCGTCGTCGACCAGCGGCTCGCTGGCGATCAGCAGCAGCCCGGACTGCGACAGGTTGCCGATGCGGCCGATCACCCGGCCAGTCATGACATCGGTGACCGGGATCGTGTCCGACGCCTTGCGCCGTTTGGCGCGCCTGAATTCCTGGATCATGCGCGCGTCTCCACGGCTTCGCCGGTGCGCTCGCCGAGTCCGGCGAAACTGCGCAGCGCATGCATCGCAGCCTGCCAGGCGCGATCGACCAGGCGCGCCTGGCCACTGGCGACGATGCGCGCCTGTCCCGAGGCCAGCAGCCGCGCCACGCTGTCGAGGGATTGCTCGCCCATGCGCTGGCCGCGGCTGTTGACGAACAGCGCATTGCCGGTAAGCAGGCTGTACCAGGACAGGCGGCGGCGCACCACATCGCCCTGCTGGTTGATGGTGAATTCGATCCAGGTGCCGAACGGCAGCACCCGCAACTGCTCGTAGCGCGCCTGCTCCTCCGGCGTGCGTGGGGGCGGGGCGGGCTTCCTGCGTTCGGCATCCTCGCCCAGCCGGGCACGCGCCTTGAGCTTCATCGCCAGTTCGGTGCGCGATTCCGGATCCCCTTCCGCCTCCTCCGGCCGGTTGCTGGTCAGGCGCTGGGCGATGACGCTGGCCTCGTCGCCGTGGTAGCCGACCTGCGCGAGCGCCGATTCGATGTGGGCGACCAGTTCCGGATCGCGCGGCGCGTCCTCGCGGGTGCAGGCCTCGGTGATGCGGCGGGTGGCGTCGAGCTGCCGGGTCCAGGCTTCCGAGCCTTCGCCCTGGCGCAGCAGGGTCAGGGTCAGCACGTCCGCCCAGGCCTGGTTGAGCAGGGCGCGGCTGAAATGGGGCAGGCGCTGGTCGCCGACCAGTCCGGCCATCACCTCGGCCGCGCGCAGCTTGGCGACCTCGAGCTTCTCCTTGCCGCGCGCCGCCTCGGCGTGCCGCTTCTCCTGCAGTTCGGCCTTGCGCACCTGCGCCTGCAGATGGGTCTGCAGGCGCTCGTTGGAGGCGCTGAAGACCTCGATGTCGCCGTCGTACTTCTCGACCACGTGGTTGACGGCGCCCTGCAGCGGGCCCAGGAACTGCGGATCGAAGTCGGCCGCGTCGAGCCACTTGGCCGCGCTCTCGGCCACGGTGTCGAGCAGCTGCCGGGCCGGATGGCGGCTGCGTACGAAGAAGGCGCTGTCGTTGAGCGCCACCCGCAGCAGCGGCACCTGCAGACGCTTGACGAGCGCGGCGGCCGGCGCGTCGGCGTGGATCTCCTCCTCCAGGTTGCCGAACAGCATGCCCAGCAGTTCGAAGGTGTCGTTGTCGCGTGGCGAGAGTTCGGCGTGCACGCCGCCGCGCTGCCGCGCCTGCGCCAGCAGGGTCTGCTTGACGTCGGCCAGGCTCTGCGGGGCACCGGCCACCGACAGCGGCTGCGTCTGCAGGCGCCCCAGGGCGGCCGAGACCTCCTCGGTGCTGATGACCGCCGCGGCCGCCGCGCGCGCGGCGGGGCGCAGCTTGCCCAGCAGCTGGCGGCGACTGTGCAGCAACTGCTGCAGCTGCTCGGTCGAGATGCGTTCCTCGTCCTCCGCGGCCTCGGTCGGCTCGCCCGGCCAGGCGGTGTATGGACGCTGCGGATCGCTGGTTGCGGGCGCAGGCACCGCCCCGGCGGGACCACCCGGTCCCGGCGGCGGCGTCGCCGCGCCGGCGGCGGGGCGATGGCGGGCCTGGTCGCTGCGCGGCGGGGCGGGCCGGGCGCGCACGGGCACGTGCGTGAGCCCCGGCAGGATGCCTTCCTGGTCCAGCAGCTGGTCCAGCCGCTCGAGCACGGCCGGATAGCCCGCCATCACGTGGCGGTCGAAGATGCGGTAGAGCAGCAGGCGCGAGTCATGCTCGATCTCCAGCGCCTTGGCGACGGCGCCCATCGCCCGGCAGATCGCCTGCGGCCCGAGCGGCAACCGTTCGGCGTCGAACGCCGGCGCCCCGGCCAGCACGCCGAAGCGCTGGCCCAGCAGATGCAGGGCCAGCGCGGCGCGGCCTTCCTGGCGGCTGGCGATCTCGCGCAGCACCATGCCCTCGTCCATGACCGCCTCGTCGACCAGGCTCAGCCTGCCGAAGCCGACCTGCGCCGGACGGGGAGTGCCGGACTCGCCCGCCGCCTGCGGCGCGGCCGCGGGTTTGCGGATGGCGGCGGTGGCGGCCTCGACCTCGAGGATGAAGCGCGGCACCAGGTCGGAGCGGTTGAGGCGGAAGGCCCGCAGCGTCTGCATGTAGCCCGATTCCACGCCCGGGTTGCGGGCCTGGTCGGCGAGCCGGAACAGTTCTTCCTCGAACTCCCCGAGCATGGCATCGAGCCGTGGCTCGATGGCGTCGGTCACTGCGGTCAGCGCTGCATCCAGCGCCTTGTGGACGCGGGGCGGCAGCCCGGCTGTGGCAAGCGACCTCGGCATCGCGGTTTCTCGGAAAGGGGCTGTCGGCATCGAGTAGGACCGGCCGGAGGTCCGCGAATACTTACACGCCGGCTGCGGATCGGCCAGTTCGGGGCGTGGGTTCGTCGATCAGGAACAGCGCGATGACGTCGTTGCCGAAACGTCGGCCCAGTGCGGTCGGCATGACGCGCGCACCGTCCAGCCGCAGCCAGCCCCGGTCCACCGCCTGTGCCAGCGGCGCTTCGATCGCCGCTACGGGCAGCCCGCAGCGTGCCTGGAAGTCCTGGAGCGCGAAGCCTTCCACCAGCCGCAGCGCGTTGAGCATGAACTCGAACGGCCGCTGCGCGGGCGCGATGCGCTCGTCGCCGCCGGTCGCCGCGGCGCTGCCCGCCGCCGCCAGCCATGCGCTGGGGTGGCGGAGCTTCCAGCGGCGCAGGATCGCCTGCTCGGCGCCCAGGGTCAGCTTGCCGTGCGCGCCGGCGCCGATGCCAAGGTAATCGCCGAAGCGCCAGTAGTTGAGGTTGTGTGCGCACTGGCGGCCGGCGCGCGCGTAGGCCGACACTTCGTACTGCGCGTAGCCCGCCTGCGCCAGCCGCGCCTGGCAGTGCTCCTGCATGTCCCAGGCCAGGTCCTCGTCGGGAATGCCGCCCGGCGGGCGTGCGGCGAACAGCGTGTTCGGCTCCAGCGTGAGCTGGTAGTGGGAGACGTGCGCGGGCGCCAGGGCGAGCGCGCGTTCCACGTCCGCCAGCGCCATCTCCAGCGACTGGCCGGGCAGCGCGTACATCAGGTCGAGGTTGAGGTTGTCGTAGCCCGCATCCTGGGCGAGCCGGACCGCGGCTTCGGCCTGTGCCGCATCGTGGATCCGGCCCAGCCGCTGCAGGCAGCCATCGTCGAAGCTCTGGATGCCGAAGCTGATGCGGTTCACGCCTGCGGCCAGGTAGTCGTTGAAGCGGCCGTGCTCGGCGGTCCCGGGATTGGTCTCCAGGGTGATCTCGAGGCCGGGCGCGAAGCGCAGCCGCGCCGATGCGCCCTGCAGGAAGCGGTCGATCGCGGCGGCCGGGAACAGGCTGGGGGTGCCGCCGCCGAAGAATACCGAATGGATCGTGCGGCCCCAGACCAGCGGCAGGTCATGGTCGAGGTCGGCGAGCAGAGCATCGACATAGGCCTCGAACGGCAGCGCGCCGCGCGCCTGGTGCGAGTTGAAGTCGCAATAGGGGCACTTGCGCACGCACCAGGGCAGGTGCACGTACAGCGACAGCGGCGGCGGGAGCAGCGGCGCGTCCGCGGGCTGGCTGGCCGGCGCTGCGTGCGCCGGGGCGTCGGGAGTCGACATAGGTAACGGCAAGGATGGCACGTCGGTGGCTTTGCGCTTGCAGGCGGCGCGGCGGCTCGCCGCGCCCGTTCAGATGTCGGCCAGCCGTGCCCGCAGCAGGGCGAGCGCCTGGCCACGGTGGCTCAGGCCGTTCTTCAGCGCCAGCGGCATTTCGGCCGCGGTCTGGCCGTGCGCAGGATCGAGGAACACCGGGTCGTAGCCATGGCCGCCGCTGCCGCGGCGTTCGCGCAGGATGCGCCCGTGCCAGCGGCCTTCGACCACGAGCGGCTCGGGATCCTCGGCGTGCCGCAGCAGGGCCAGTGCGCAGACGAAGTGCGCGCCGCGCGCCTGATCGGGGACCGCCGCCAGTTCGCGCAGCAGGCGGTCGATGTTGCCTTCGGCATTGCCATGGCCGCCGGCGTAGCGCGCCGAGTACAGTCCCGGCGCCCCCTGCAGGGCAGCGACGCACAGGCCCGAGTCGTCGGCCAGCGCAGGCAGCCCGCTGGCGCGGCAGGCATGGCGGGCCTTGAGGATCGCGTTCTCGATGAAGCTCAGCCCGGTCTCGTCGGCGTCGGCGATGCCGAACTCCGATTGCGCGCGCACCTCGAACCCGTCTCCGGCCAGCAGCGCACGGAACTCCTCCAGCTTGCCCGCATTGCCGGAGGCCAGGACCAGCGGGCGCGGCGCGTTCATTGCGCCAGCGCTTCGCGCTGGTGCTGGAGCAGGGTCGCGATCCCGCCCTCGGCCAGGCCCAGCAGGGCGTCGAGTTCGTCGCGGCGGAAGGCATGGCCCTCGGCCGTGCCCTGCAGCTCGATGAAGCCGCCGCCGTCGTTCATCACCACGTTCATGTCGGTGTCGCAGGCGCTGTCCTCGGCGTAGTCCAGGTCCAGCACCGGAACGCCACGGTAGACGCCCACGGACACCGCGGCGACCGCGCCGAAGATCGGGTCGCGCGTGATCTCGCGGCGCTTCTGCAGCCAGCGCACCGCGTCCACCAGGGCCACGTAGGCACCGGTGATCGCCGCCGTGCGCGTGCCGCCGTCGGCCTGCAGCACATCGCAGTCCAGGGTGATGGTGCGTTCGCCCAGCGCGCCCCGGTCCACGCAGGCACGCAGGGTGCGGCCGATCAGGCGCTGGATCTCCAGGGTGCGCCCGCCCTGCTTGCCGCGCGCGGCCTCGCGGTCGCTGCGGGTATGGGTGGCGCGCGGCAACATGCCGTACTCGGCGGTCACCCAGCCTTCGCCCTTGCCGCGCAGGAAGCCCGGCACCTTGTTGTCCACGCTCGCGTTGCACAGCACGCGGGTCTGGCCGAAGGAGACCAGCACCGAGCCCTCCGCATGACGGGTGTAGCCGCGCTCGATGCGGACCTCGCGCAACTGGTCGGGCGCGCGGCCGCTGGGGCGGGCAATGCTCATGCGGGATTTTCCGGCAAAAAATGGGGCGCCAGATTACCATTGCCGCCCCAGCCGCACCGGATGTCCGATGTCGATCCGCAGCATGACCGCCTACGCCTCGGGCGAGCGCAACACTCCGTGGGGCACGCTCGGCTGCGAGCTGCGCGCGGTCAACCACCGTTTCCTCGAGCTCGGCGTGCGCCTCCCCGACGAGCTGCGCGCGCTGGAGCCGGCGCTGCGCGAGCGCGTGTCCGCGCGCGTGTCGCGCGGCAAGCTCGACCTGACCCTGCGCCTGCGCGGCAGCGACGGCGCGGTTTCGCTGCAGGTCGACCAGGCCTTGGTCGACCGGCTGGGCGAACTGGCCGCGGGCCTGCGCGGGCGCTTCCCGGAGCTGCGCGTGGGCCTGCTGGAGCTGCTGCAGTTCCCGGGCGTGCTGCAGTCGCAGGCGGCCGATCCGGCCGAGCTGCCGGCCCAGGCGCTGGCGCTGCTGGACGAGGTGCTGGACGCTTTCGTCGAGGCGCGCGAGCGCGAGGGCGGCAAGCTGGTGGCGGCGATCCTGGAACGCGTGGACGGCGTCGAGCGCATCGCCGCCGAGGTGCGTGGCCTGGTGCCGGCGATCCGCGAGGGCCAGCGCGCCAAGCTGCAGGCGCGGCTGGCCGAGCTGGCGCAGGGCGCCGACCCGGCCCGCGTTGAGCAGGAACTGGTGCTGTCGCTGCAGAAGCTGGATGTGGACGAGGAGCTGGACCGGCTGTCCAGCCACATCCACGAGATCCGGCGCGTGTTCAGGCAGAAGGAGCCGGTGGGGCGGCGCCTGGACTTCCTGCTGCAGGAGTTCAACCGCGAGGCCAACACGCTCGGCTCCAAGTCGGTCGACGCGCGGACCAGCAATGCGGCGGTGGAGTTGAAGGTGCTGATCGACCAGATCCGCGAACAGGTGCAGAACATCGAGTAGCCCCCGCCAGAGTCGGGCCCGGCGCGCGCCGGGCCGGTACGATGGCATGCACAACGAAGGCCCGGATCCGACGTGTCCAATTCCCAGTCCGCCCCCCCCAACGCCCCGCAGCCGCAGCACGAGGGCGCGTCAGCGCCGATGCGCGGCACGCTGTTCATCGTTGCGGCGCCATCGGGCGCGGGCAAGTCGAGCATCGTCAACGCCTGCCTGGCGCGCGATCCCAACATCTGCCTGTCGATCTCGTTCACCTCGCGCGCGCCGCGTCCGGGCGAGCTGCATGCCCAGCACTACCACTTCGTCGGCGCCGACGCGTTCCGGGCGATGATCGCGGCGGGGGACTTCTTCGAGTACGCCCAGGTGCACGGCGACTGGAAGGGCACGGCCAGGCAGTCGGTCGAGCCGCAGCTGGCGGCCGGCCGCGACGTGCTGCTGGAGATCGACTGGCAGGGCGCGCAGCAGGTCAAGGCCAAGGTGCCCGACGCGGTCAGCGTGTTCATCCTGCCGCCATCGCGCGCCGCGCTCGAAGAGCGCATGCGCAAGCGCGGCCAGGACAGCGAGGAGGTCATCGCCCGGCGCATGGCCAACGCCCGCGAGGAGATGTCGCACCACGCCGAATTCGACTACGTGATCGTCAACGAGGACTTCGAGGTCGCGGTCGAGGAGATGTGCGCGATCTTCCTGGCCAGCCGCCTGCGCCGGAACCTGCAGGTGCAGCGCCACGCCGGCCTGATCGCCACGCTCCTGGCCGAAGACTGAGGGTCGCCCGGCGGCAGGCCCGCCGGCGCGTGCGGGGCCGCCGGCGCCGCGTCCGGGAGTGAAAAGGCGCCTTGGCCAGAGGTAAGTCGCTGATTTCACAAGCGAACGCTTGATTCGCCCGCACCTTGCCGGTAGAATTCCCGGTCCTTTCCGACTACTGATCGACGGCCGAACCGGCCGCCGGGAGACTTATGGCCCGCATCACCGTTGAAGATTGCCTGAAAGTGGTCGACAACCGCTTCGAGCTCGTCATGATGGCCGCCAAGCGCGCCCGCCAGCTCGCCAATGGCGTCGAGCCGCAGATCGACAATGCCGACGCACAGGACAAGCCGACCGTGCTGGCGCTGCGCGAGATCGCGGCCCGCCGCATCGACCAGCCGTTCATCGACGCCGTCGACAAGGCCGAGCGCGAGCGCAAGGAGCGCGAGGCGCTGGAGTGGGCCGCTGCCGAAGTGGTCGCCGGCGACGACGACATGAAGGGCGACGATATCTGACAGCCGGACCGGGCGTCGCGCGATGCGCGCCCCCGCGTCCAGTACGGGCCCCGCTTCGGCGGGGCTTTCGCGTTTTCCGCGGCGCGGCCGCTGCGCGCAGCGGCGCAGGCGTCGCAGCGGCCAGCCCGCCGGCGCGTCCTGCCGTCCGCGGCGGTGCGGCGGTGGTCTGCCTATTCCCCAATCACCGCCTTCCAATTAGGCTCCGGAGATGAATTCCGGCGTACCGCTTCTCATCCAGCCCGTGCCTTCGACCGAGGAGGACGTGCCGGACTACGTGCGCAGCTTCGAGCGCGCCGCCAGTTACCTGCCGGCCGAGCAGCGCGCGCTGCTGCGACGCGCCTGGGCGGTCGGAGCCGCCGCCCACGCCGGGCAGACCCGCAAGTCGGGTGAGCCCTACATCACCCACCCGATCGCGGTGGCGAAGGTGCTGGCCGAGCAGAAGGTCGACGTCGAGACCCTGGTCGCGGCGATCCTGCACGACACGATCGAGGACACGCCGCTGACCCGCGAGCAGCTGGCCCGCGAATTCGGCGAGACCGTGGCGGAACTGGTCGATGGGGTCACCAAGCTCGACAAGCTGCACTTCAGCAGCCGCCAGGAGGCGGCCGCCGAGAGCTTCCGCAAGATGATGCTGGCGATGGCGCGCGACCTGCGCGTGATCCTGATCAAGCTCAGCGACCGCCTGCACAACATGCGTACCCTCGGCGCGCAGCCGGGGCCGGCCCGCGAGCGCATCGCGCGCGAGACGCTCGAGGTCTACGCGCCGATCGCGCAGCGCCTGGGCATGAACCTGATCAAGGCGGAACTGCAGGACCGGGGCTTCCACGCCCTGCATCCGCTGCGGCACCTGATCCTGGAAAAGCACATCCGCAGCCAGCCCATGCTGCGGCGCGAGGCGATGGCAAAGATCGAGGCGCAACTGGCGCAACGCCTCACCAGCGAGGGCCTGAAGTACCGGCTGGTAAGCCGCGTCAAATCGCCCTGGAGCATCTACAACAAGATGCGCGCGGAGGGGAAGACCTTCGCCCAGGTGATGGATGTGTTCGGCTTCCGCATCGTGGTGACCTCGGTGGGCGACTGCTACCGCGCGCTGGGCGTGGCGCATTCGGTGTACAAGCCGCTGGACGGACGCTTCCGCGACTTCATCGCCATTCCCAAGGCCAACGGCTACCAGTCGCTGCACACGGTGCTGTTCGGCCCCTATGGCTCGCCCATCGAGGTGCAGATCCGTACCGAGGAGATGGACCTGATCGCCGAGCGCGGCATCGCCGCGCACTGGGCCTACAAGCACGGCATGGCGCCGAGCGGCGCGCAGGCGCGTGCGCACTCGTGGATCGCCGACCTGCTCGAGTCGCAGCGCGCGACCGGCTCGTCGCTGGAGTTCCTGGAGAACGTCAAGGTCGACCTGTTCCCGGATGAGGTCTACCTGTTCTCGCCCAAGGGCGACATCCTCTCGCTGCCGCGCAATTCGACCGCGCTCGACTTCGCCTACGCGGTGCACACCGACGTGGGCAACACCGCGGTCGCCGCGCGCGTGGACCGCAAGCTGGTGCCGCTGCGCACCAAGCTGGTGAGCGGACAGACCGTGGAGATCGTCACCGCCAAGTCCTCGCTGCCCAAGCCGCAGTGGCTGGAGTTCGTGGTCACCGGCAAGGCGCGGACCGCGATCCGCGCCCAGCTCAAGCAGCTCGAGCACGAGGACGCGGTGACGCTCGGCCACCGCATGCTCGATCGCGCGCTGGAGGACATGGGCACCTCGCTCGACCGCCTGCCGCAGGCCCGTCTCGACGCCTACCTGGGCGAATTGCGCTATCCGCGGCTGGAGGAGCTGCTTGCCGACATCGCGCTGGGCAACCGGATGCCGTCCCAGGTGGCCATGGCGCTGGCGCAATCGGACGCACGCGGCGCGTCCAGCGGCGGCGAGCACGGACGACGGCACGGCGAACGCATCCTGATCAACGGCCACGAGCGTGGCGTCATCAGCTTCGCCAACTGCTGCATGCCCATTCCGGGCGACGAGATCATGGGCTACCACACCGCCGGCAAGGGCATCGTCGTGCACCGGCTGGACTGTCCCAACGTGGCCGAGTACCGCAAATCGCCGGACCGGTGGGTGGCGATCGGCTGGGACCGCGAGGTCACCGGCGAGTATCCGGTGGGGCTGATCATCGAAACCGAGAACCGGCCCGGTTCGCTGGCCGAGGTGGCCGCCGCGATCGCCAAGGCGAACTCCAACATCGAGGGCGTGGAGTACCTGGAGCGCGATTCCAACATCGCCGTGATCCGTTTCTCGATCCAGGTCCGCGACCGCCAGCACCTGGCCGATGTCATCCGCCGCACGCGCCGGCTGGCGGCGGTGCACGGCGTCCAGCGGATGTAGCGCGGCGCGCGCGAGGCGCGCGAGGAGGCCGCCTGCCGGCGACCTATAATCGACCCATTCCCATCGAGACCTCGCCATGCCCCGCACCCCGATCCAGACCGGCCAGGCGCCCGCCGCCATCGGCCCGTACTCCCAGGCCACCCTCGCCGGCAACACGGTGTTCTTCTCCGGCCAGATCCCGCTCGATCCAGCGACCGGCGAGGTCGTGGACGGCGGCATCGAAGCGCAGGCCAGACGTGCATTCGACAACCTCAAGGCGGTAGCCGAGGCCGCCGGCGGATCGATGGCCGACATCGTGCGCGTGGGCCTGTACCTCACCGACCTGGGCCAGTTCGCCGCGGTCAACGCGGTGATGGCCGAGTACTTCGAAGCGCCGTATCCGGCGCGCTCGACCATCGAGGTGTCCGCGCTGCCCAAGGGTGTGCTGTTCGAGGTCGATGCGGTGATGGTGCTGGGCTGATCCGGCCCACGCGATGGCCAGGCCCGCGCCCGCGCTCGCGGCCAGCGGCGATGCCGCGCTGAAGACGCTGCCGGGCGTGGGCCCGGCGGTGGCCTCGAAGCTCGCCGCGCGCGGGTTGCAGCGCGTGCAGGATCTGTGGCTGCACCTGCCGCGCCAGTACGAGGACCGCACCCGGCTCACCTCGATCCGGAGCCTGCAGCCTGGCGTGGCCGCGCAGGTCGAGGGCCGCGTGGAGGCGGTCGAGCGCGGCTTCCGCTACCGGCCGATGCTGCGCGTGGCCATCGCCGACGCCTCCGGCGCGACCCTGGCGCTGCGCTTTTTCCATTTCCGCTCGCAGCAGGTCAACCAGTTCCGCGTCGGCGTGCGGGTGCGCGCCTATGGCACCCCGCGACCGGGGCAGCACGGCCTGGAGATCGTGCATCCCAGCTATCGCGTGCTGGCCGAGGATGAGGCCGGCGAACTGGGCGATGCCCTCGACCCGGTCTACCCGGCCATCGAGGGCCTCGGCCCGGCCACGCTGCGCCGCCTGGTCGGCCTGGCGCTGGACCGGCTGCCCGGCGACGAGGCGCTGGAACTGCTGCCGCCGGCGCTGCTGCGCCAGGGCACGGGCACGCTGCCCACGCTGCGCGAGGCACTGCTCATCCTGCATCGGCCGCCGCGCGATGCCGACGTGGCGGCCCTGCTGGCGGGGACGCATCCGGCGCAGCGGCGGCTGGCGCTGGAGGAGCTGCTGGCGCACCACCTGAGCCTGCGTCGCCAGCGCATCGCGCTGCAGTCGTTCTCCGCGCCGGCGCTGGTCGACGATGGCGGCCTGGTCGCGCGGCTGCAGGCATCGTTGCCGTTCGCCCTGACCGGCGCGCAGCAGCGCGTATTCGCCCAGATCCGCGCCGACCTGGGCCGGGCCGCGCCGATGCTGCGCCTGGTGCAGGGCGACGTGGGCAGCGGCAAGACAGTGGTGGCCGCGCTGGCCGCGCTGCTGGCGATCGGCAGCGGCCGCCAGGCCGCGCTGATGGCCCCGACCGAACTGCTGGCCGAACAGCATCTGGCCAACCTGCGCGCCTGGCTCGAGCCGCTGGGCCTGCGCGTGGCCTGGCTGGCCGGCAAGGTGACCGGTCGCGCGCGCAATGCCGTACTCGCCGACGCCGCCAGCGGCGCCGCACAGCTGGTCGTGGGCACCCACGCGCTGATGCAGGAGGGCGTGGCGTTCCGCGATCTCGCCCTGGCCATCGTCGACGAGCAGCATCGCTTCGGCGTGCACCAGCGGCTGGCCCTGCGCGACAAGGGCGCGGCCGCGGGCGTCGTGCCGCACCAGCTGGTGATGACGGCCACGCCGATCCCGCGCACGCTGGCGATGGCCGCCTATGCCGACCTGGACGTCTCCGCGATCGACGAACTTCCCCCGGGGCGCACGCCGGTGCAGACGGTGGTGCTGGGCGCCGGCCGCCGCCCGGAGCTGATCGAGCGCATCCGCGCGGCCTGTGCCGAAGGCCGCCAGGCCTACTGGGTCTGCACCATCATCGACGAGAGCGACGAGATCGTCGCGCAGGCGGCGCAGACCACCTGGGAGCAGCTCACCGCGGCATTGCCGGGGCTGCGCGTGGGCTTCGTGCACGGACGCATGAAGGCCGGCCAGAAGCAGGCGACGATGCTCGCGTTCAAGGCCGGCGAACTCGACCTGCTCGTCGCCACCACGGTGATCGAAGTGGGCGTCGACGTGCCCAACGCCTCGCTGATGATCATCGAGAACGCCGAGCGGCTTGGGCTGTCGCAGCTGCACCAGTTGCGCGGACGGGTAGGCCGCGGCAGCCGCGCGTCCAGCTGCGTGCTGCTGTACCAGCCACCGCTGTCGCAGATGGCCAGGGAGCGGCTGGACACCATGCGCAGTACCAGCGACGGCTTCCTGATCGCGGAAAAGGATCTGGAGCTGCGCGGGCCCGGCGAGCTGCTGGGCACGCGCCAGACCGGCCTGGTCGGCTTCCGCATCGCCGATCTCGCCCGCGACGCGGACCTGCTGCCGCAGGCGCAAGGCATCGCCGATGCGTTGCTGCGGGCCGCGCCCGCCGTCGCCGACCAGCTGGTCGAACGCTGGATCGGCGGCGCCGCGCGCTATGCTGGCGCGTGACTCCGTCGCCCCCGCGACGGGCCCGGGACACGCCATCCGATGACCGCCAAGATCCCCCTGCTCATCGACACCGATCCGGGCGTCGATGACGC
>Ga0233380_1000099_pt1 | contig 51166 bp, 42 predicted proteins | sample ElkDunMinimDraft_9_FD_191541 | JGI IMG/M metagenome (GOLD analysis project Ga0233380, IMG submission 191541) | Fecal eukaryotic communites from dung pellets of Tule Elk in California, USA - Elk Dung F36 | ecosystem: Host-associated > Mammals > Digestive system > Large intestine > Fecal | place... | reverse complement strand
CGGCTGCGCTGGCCCGATGCCGGCGCGCCCGGTGGCCGCGTCGACGTGCAGGGTCTGACCCTCCCCGGCCTGCCGGCGGTGGTCGTCGGCAGCAACGGGCACGTCGCCTGGGGCTACACCAACAGCTACGGCGATTACCTGGACTGGGCGCTGCAGACGCCCTGCCCGGCACCCGCGCCTGTGCGGCGCCCGCAGACGGACTGCGCGCCGGTCGCGCTGCACCGCGAACGGATCGAAGTGGCCGGGGCCGGGCCGGTCGCGCTGGAGGTGCGGGAAACCGCCTGGGGTCCGGTCCTGCATACGCTGCCCGACGGCCGCGTGCTGAGCCTGCGCTGGACCGCGCACCTGCCCGGATCGATCAACCTCGGCCTGACCGGGTTCGCGCGGGCCGGCAACCTGGACGCCGCGCTGGCGGTCTCCGACCGCACCGCCGTCCCGACCCAGAACCTCGTCATCGGCGACCGCGGCGGGCGCATCGCCTGGCGGCTGCTGGGCCCGCTGCCGGTGCGCGCGCCAGGCTGCGATCCGACGGCGCCCTCCGTGCCTGCGCCTTCGCCTGGCCAGCCGGCAGCGGACATCGCTGCGGCCTGCCCACCCTGGCACTTCGCCACCGATGCGTCGCCAGCGGCGGGCTCGCCCGCGTTCGACCGCCTCTGGACCGCGAACGCGCGCACGCTCGACGGCCAGGCGCTGGCCCGGATCGGCGATGGCGGCTACGCCCTGGGTGCGCGCGCCGCGCAGATCCGCGACGCGCTGCAGGCGCACGACCGTTTCACCGAGGCCGACCTGCTCGCCATCCAGCTCGACGACCGGGCCCTGCTGATGACCCGCTGGTGGGAGCTGCTGCGTTCGCTGGACGACGGCTCCGGGCTGGCGCTGCAGGCGCTGGCGACCGCCGCCGAGCCATGGCAGGGCCGTGCCAGCGTCGATTCGGCCAGCTACCGCATTGTCCGGGCCTGGCGTCTGGCCGTGCACGCGCGCCTGCTCGAGGGCATGCTGGCACCCGCGCGGGCGGCCCTGGGCGAGGACTTCGAGGCGCCGGCCTTTCCCCAGTTCGAGGGGGTGGCCTGGCCGCTGGTGCAGCAGCGGCCCGCCCACCTGCTGCCGGCGGGTTTCGACTCCTGGCAGGCGTTGTTCGAGGACGCAGCCAGGGAGGTGCGGGGCGAACTCGCCGCCACGGGTCCCCTGCGCGAGCGCGACTGGGGAGAGCGCAATACCGCCGCGATCTGCCATCCCCTCGCCGCTGCCATCCCGCTGGGCCGGCGGCTGCTGTGCATGCCGGCCCAGCCCCTGCCCGGCGATGCCATGATGCCGCGGGTGCAGGGCCCCGGTTTCGGCGCATCGCAGCGCATGGTGGTCGCTCCCGGACACGAAGCCGACGGCCTGATGCACATGCCCGGCGGGCAGAGCGGACACCGGCTGTCGCCATTCTGGGGCGCCGGCCACGAAGACTGGGTCGAAGGCCGCGCCACCGCCTTCCTGCCCGGCGAGCCGGCGTACAGCCTGCGCCTGCACCCGCGGGACGACGCCCCCAGATGATCGTCATGTTTCGCCGGGCGATGCCGACACTTCAGTGGCGCTCAGCGCTTTTACCGGGAACTCAGCGAGCGGCCCGTACCGTATCGGCCGGTCGCCCATGTCGCCCGTGTCGCCCAGGTCGCACGCACCGTGACCTGCCGCACGCTCTTTCCCCGTTCCAAGCACAATACCCCGCCGGTCCGCCCCCGCAGACGCGCCACGCATGATTGAATTCGGACACCTCACCCACGTCGGACTCCGGCGCGAACTCAACGAGGACACCTATTACGGTGACAGCGAGCTTGGCCTGTGGCTGGTCGCCGACGGCATGGGCGGCCACGAGTACGGCGAGGTCGCCAGCGCCCTGGCGCGCGAGACCATCGTGCGCGAAACCCGCCAGGGCACGCCGCTGCAGCAGGCGATCCGCATCGCCGACGAGGAAATCATCCGCGCATCGCGCCAGCGCAGCGATGCGCTGCCGATGGGCACCACGGTGGTCGCCGCGCGGGTCACCGGCAACCGCTTCGAAGTGGCCTGGGTGGGCGACAGCCGCGCCTACCTGTGGCGCGACGGCAAGCTCGCCCAGCTCTCGCACGACCACAGCTACGTGCAGGAACTCATCGCCCAGGGCGCGATCAGCATCGACCAGGCGCGTACCCACCCGCACCGCAATGTGGTCACCCAGGCCCTGGGCGTGACCGAGCCGCAGTCGCTCAACGTGGAAACCCTGTCCGGCGAACTCGCTCCCGGCTCGCAGTTGCTGTTGTGCAGCGACGGCCTGACCGAGGAAGTGGACGACCGCACCATCTCGCGGGTGCTGGGACATACCGAGTGCAGCGCCCAGGAGTGCGTCGACGGCCTGGTGGCGGCGGCGCTGGACGGCGGCGGTTCGGACAACGTCACCGTGGTGCTGGTCCGCAGCCACTGACGACGCAGCGTCGCGTCGTTGCGGCGCCCCGCCGCTCCGCTCAGGCGGTGGCGGCGACCGCTTCGGGCTCGGCCGGCTCGACCTCATCCCAGATACTGCGTCCGGCCTTGCGCCGGATCGCCTCCAGCCGCAGCTCGTGCAGGGCCAGGTCCTCGGCGGTGGCCACGATCGCCGGACGCGGCCCGCTGGCGGCCGCCGGCAGCGCGAAGCGGCTGGCGCGCGTGCCTGCCGCCGGCTCGACCGCGCTGAAGCCGATCTCGCCCTGGCCCGAGGTCAGGGCCAGCCAGGCTTCGGCCAGCAGTTGCGCGTCGAGCAGCGCGCCATGCAGCTGGCGGTGCGAGTTGTCCACGCCCAGCCGCCTGCACAGCGCATCGAGCGAGTTGCGCTGGCCGGGGAAGCGCTGCCGTGCCAGGTCCAGCGAATCGAGCACGCTGACGCGCTCGCGCAGCGGCCGGTAGCCCTCCCCCAGCCTGGACAGCTCGTATTCCAGGAAGCCCATGTCGAACGCGGCGTTGTGGATGACGAGTTCGGCGCCGTCGACGAACGCGAGGAACTCGTCGGCGATCTCGGCAAAACGCGGCTTGTCGGCCAGGAACTCGAGGGTCAGGCCGGTCACCTCCTGGGCCCCCGCCTCGAATTCGCGGTCGGGGTTGAGGTACTTGTGGAAGGTGCGTCCGGTCGGCCGGCGCTCGACCAGCTCGACGCAGCCGATCTCCACCACCCGGTTGCCCTTCTTCCATTCCAGGCCGGTGGTTTCGGTGTCGAGGATGATGTGGCGCATTGTTTCGTTTCGGACTTCGGGATCGGGATCGGGAACCGGCGACGGCCGGCTCAGGCGGGACGGGCGCTGCGCGTGGGTGCGAGCTGCCCGGCCGCGCGCTGGCGGATGGCTTCATCGCGCGCGAGTACGTCCACGCGCTCGTTGTCGGGGTCGCCGGAGTGGCCCTTGACCCAGCGCCAGTCGATGTTGTGCTGGCGGCAGGCCGCGTGCAGGCGCTCCCACAGGTCGCGGTTCTTCACCGGATCGCCGCCCGCGGTCTTCCAGCCGCGCCGGACCCAGTTGGGCATCCACAGCGTGATGCCCTGGCGGACGTACTGCGAGTCGGTGTACAGCACCACCTCGCAGGGCCGGGTCAGGATTTCCAGCGCCATGATCGCGGCCATCAGCTCCATGCGGTTGTTGGTGGTCATCGGCTCGCCGCCCACCAGTTCGCGCTCCTTCTCGCCATAGCGCAGCAATGCCGCCCAGCCGCCCGGGCCGGGATTGCCGAGGCAGGCCCCATCGGTGTGGATGCCGACGCTCATGCCGCAGGCGCCCCGCGGGCCAGCGACATGACCGGCCGCGAGCGGAGCGGGGTCAGCGGCATGGCGCGCTTTTCCGCGCGCAGCAGGTAGGCCGCGCGCAGTCCCGGCCCCTGCTGGGGGACCGGAGACGCCGCCACCGTCCAGCTCGGGCCCTGACCCTGCGACACCGCATCGGGCTCCAGGCCGGCCTGCCGCAGGCGCCGGCGCCAGGCCAGCGGTTCGGAGGCGCGGATGCCGCTGCCGCGCCAGCGCCACCGGTAGGGCGACAACGGATTGAGCACGAACAACCACAGCCGCCCCCCGTTCACCAGCAGCCGGGCGGCCTCGTCGAGCAGCTCCGGTCCGCAGGGGCCATCGGGCCGCGCGACGTGCTGGAGCACGATCGCGCCGAACGCCTCGCTGGGCAGCGGCAGCGGCAGCGCGCAGCGCACCTGCCCCTGCCAGTGTCCGCGTCCGCCGCTGGCCAGGTACAGACCGCGACCGGGCCCGTCGGTGGTCCGCAGGACCGGTCCGCACCACAGCCAGGGCTGGCCGGGCCGGTCGGCCAGGGCGCGGGCGACCGTCTGCTCCTCGCTGGCCAGCACTGCGCGACCGGCATCGGTGAGGAACCACGGGTGGACGGCGTCCGTTTGACGGACCGGGAGCGGGACGGGCATGGTGCCATTCTAAAGGCAGCCACCCGGATCCGCCGATGCAGCTCACCGCGCTTCCCGCGCTGGACGACAACTACATCTGGCACCTGGCCGATCCGGCGGGCCCGTGGCTGGTCGTCGACCCGGGCGACGCAGCGCCCGTCCTGGCCATGGCCGGGGACGGGCCCCGACCCGTGGCCATCCTGCTCACCCATCACCATGGCGACCACGTGGCCGGGGTCGGCTCCCTGCGCCGGCGCTGGCCCGGCGTGCCCGTGTACGGCCCGGCGGATGCGCGACTGGCCGCGACCGTCGACCACCCGGTGGGCGGCGGCGACCGGCTCCAGGCCGGTCCGTGGCGCTTCGAGGTGCTGGCCGTCCCGGGCCATACCAGCAGCCACCTGGCCTTCCACGGGCAGGGCCTGCTGTTCTGCGGCGATACCCTGTTCAGCCTGGGCTGTGGTCGACTGTTCGAAGGTACGCCACTTGACCTGCTCGGGGCCCTGGACCGGCTGGCCGCGCTGCCGCCGGACACCCTGGTCTGCTGCGGGCACGAGTACACCCTGGCCAACGCCGCCTTCGCGCGCGTGGTCGATCCCGACAACGCGGCGCTGCGGCGCCGCCAAGAAGAGGTCATCGCCATGCGCGCTACCGGACAGCCCACCCTCCCCTCGACCCTGGCCGGGGAACTGGCCTGCAATCCGTTCCTGCGCGTGGACGCGCCCGCCGTGCGCGCCTCGATCCGCGCGCGCGAACCCGCCGCAGCCGGCAGGGCGGACGCATTCGCCGCGTTGCGGCGCTGGAAGGACGGCTTCCGCGCATGATGGCGCGGACGATCGGCGGGGGCCTGGCGCTGCTGTACGCGCTGGCCGGTCCGCTGCACGCCGGCGCGCAGGCCCAGGCCATCCCTTCCGAGCAGGCCAGCGCTCCCCATGCCGCCGCGCAGGCCGGTCTCCCGGTCGAAGCCGCCGCGCCGGGCGCGGTCGCGCTGCCCGTGGGCACGCGCAGCGGCGTGGACATCTACCGCGCCTTCCGTGAAGGCCTGGCCCAGCCCGAATGTCCGGCCGACGCCAGTGCGCGCTGGCGCCAGCACTTCGCCCGTGCGCCCGGGCAGTTCGTCGTCCCGGGCAGCGATGTGCTGCCCCTGTTCGGCTACGTGGTCGACCGCCTGCGCGAAGCGCACCTGCCGACCGAGTACGCGCTGATCCCCTTCGTGGAGAGCGGCTACCGGCCCGGCGCCCGCTCGCCACAGGGCCCCGCCGGCCTGTGGCAGTTCATCGCCCTGACCGCACGCAACCACAAGGTGCCGGTACGACCGGGCTATGACGGACGCCTGTCGCCGGTGGATTCCACCGACGCGGCCGTCCGCTATCTGCGCACCCTGCACGGCATGTTCGCGGGCGACTGGCGACTGGCGGTGATGGCCTACAACGCGGGCGAGCACCGTGTGCTGGGCGCATTGCGAAGCGCCGGTCAGCGTCCGGCCGCCGCCGACCCCGACGCCCTGCCGATGCCCGCGATCACCCAGGCCTACGTCCGCAAGTTGCAGGCGCTGTCGTGCATCCTTGCCGAGGCCGGCCAGCGACAGGACTGGCTGCAGGCGCTGGCGAGGCCGGTGCCGCTCCTGACCCCGGCACAGGTCCCCGCGCAGATCGCCTCCCTGGACGCGCTGGCCCGCGCGCATGGTGCGGATCCGGCCCAGCTGCAGCGGCTCAACCCGGTACACGGCGATGGCCGCATCGCGCGGGCAGGCGCAAACACGCGGGTCCTGCTCGCGGCAACCGTGACGCGGGCGGTCCCGCCAGGCATCGCGGCCGCCAGCGCGCCCGCTCCTGCGGCGCAGGCCCCGGCTGCCACCGAGGACATCTCCGATGCGATGGCCGATGCCTCCGACCTGGTCGAGGCCGCGCCGCTCCGCAAGCACGTGGTGGCGCGCGGCGAATCGCTGTGGACCATCGCCAGGCGCTACAACCTGCGCCTGGCCGAACTGCTGGCGCGCAACGGCCTGGATGCGCGCAGCGTGCTGCGTCCGGGCATGGTGCTGTCCTTGGAATCCGGGGTCGCCCCGTCGGCCGTGGCAGAATAGCGCCCGGTCCACATCGCGAGTCATCCATGGGTTTCCTGCAGGGCAAGCGCGCACTCATCACCGGCATCGCCAGCCAGCGTTCGATCGCCAACGGCATCGCCGAGGCGATGCATCGCGAAGGCGCCGAACTGGCCTTCACCTACCAGAACGAAAAGCTGAAATCGCGGGTGGAGGAGGCGGCGGCCAAGCTCGGCGGCGGCCCCGTGTTCCCGCTCGACGTCACCGACGATGCGCAGATCGCCGCGTTGTTCGACGACCTCGGCAAGCACTGGAGCGATGGCTTCGACATCCTCATCCATGCCATCGCCTATGCGCCGCGCGAGGCGATCGCCGGGCAGTTCCTCGACGGCCTGACCCGCGAGAACTTCGCGATGGCCAACGACATCTCGGCCTACTCGCTGTCGGCCCTGGCCAAGGGCGCGCGCCCGCTGATGCAGGGCCGGCATGGCGCCATCCTCACCCTGAGCTACCTCGGTGCCGTGCGCACCCTGCCCAGCTACAACGTGATGGGCGTGGCCAAGGCGGCGCTGGAAGCGAGCGTGCGCTACCTCGCGCTCAACCTCGGTCCGGAAGGCATCCGCGTCAACGCCATCTCCGCAGGCCCGATCAAGACGCTCGCCGCGGCCGGCATCGGCGGCTTCCGCAAGATCCTCGGACACGTGGAGGCCAACGCGCCGATCCGGCGCACGGTCACCATCGAGGACGTCGGCAATGCCGCCGCATTCCTGTGCTCGGACCTGGCCGCCGGCATCACCGGCGAGGTGACCTATGTCGACGGCGGCTACAGCATCGTCGGCATGACCGGCCTGGACACCGGCGGCGAATAGGCGACACGCCTGCCCGGCCGCGACGCGCGGTCCGGGCCGGGCGCTCCGCCGCCACGGCGCGATCGACAAAAAAAAGCCCGGCGATGGCCGGGCTTTTTTTGCGCCGGAAGCGGACTACATCTTCGACTCCACGACGGTCACCTTCATCTGCCTGCGCAGGGCTTCCTGCAGGGTCTGCGCGTCCTCGTTGCCGAACAACGCCGCCAGCTGCTGGCGGAACATGTCGCGCTCGGCCTCGCTGGCTTCGGCGGCATCGCCCGGCGTCACCTTGCTCACCGTGAACACCACCACACTGCCGTCCGCGAGTGCGACCTCGCCCGGCGTGACCTTGCCCTCTTCCGGCGCGCGCACCCGGAAGTAGGCTTCGGCCGCGGCCTCGTCCGGCACCGGCGTGCCGCGCGGCATGCCCTTGATGTCCTGCACCTGCAGCGAAGCGGCATCGGCCAGCGCCTGCAGCGATTCGCCTGCCTGCAGCTTCGAGACCATCGCCTCGGCCTCCGCCTGCACGCGCTTGGCGGCGCGATCGGCACGGATGGCGGCCACGATCCGGTCGCGCGCTTCGTTCACGGACAGGGCGCGCTCGGGCTCGTGCAGGGTGACGCGGATGATCACGCTGCGGTCCGGGCCGACCTCGATCGGATCACTGGCGGTGTTGTCCTGCACCAGGCTCTCGGAGAACGCGGCGCGCTGGACGGCCGGCACCGCCAGCACGCCCTCGCCTTCGCCACGCGCGATCGGGCCGGCCGTGCGCACCTGCAGCCCGGCCTTCCGCGCCGCCGCGGCCAGCTCGGTCGGGTTGCGATAGACCTCATCGACGAAGCTGCCGATCAGATCGTTGAACGCGCGTTCGCGGTCGGCCTGCGCCTGTTCCTGGGCCAGCGTCTCGCGTACCTGTTCGAACGGCACCTGGTGGCCTGCACGCACCTCGCGCAGCTGGATCACGTGCCAGCCGAACGGACTGCGCACCGGGTCGCTGACGCTGCCGGCCTCGGCCGCGAAGACGGCGTCCTCGAACGGCTTGACCATGCTGCCGTCCTGTCGCATCCAGCCCAGGTCGCCGCCATTGGCTGCCGAACCCGGGTCGCCGGGATTGGCGCGTGCCAGCGCCGCGAAATCGGCACCGGGGGCCCGCGCCTGCTGCGCGAGCTGCTGCGCCCGGGCCTGGGCCGCCTGCTGCGTGGCCTCGTCGGCGCCCTCGGCCACCGGCACCAGGATGTGCGAGACCAGGCGCTGTTCGGGTTCGACGAACCGCGCCTTCTCCTGATCGTAGCGCTGGCGCAGCGAGGCCTCGTCGGGCTCGCCGGCGGCCGGCAGCGTGCTCGCGTCCAGCTCCACGTATTCGAGCGTGACCTGCTCGGGCGCACGGTATTCGCCGCGATGCGCGTCGTACCAGGCCTGGATCTCGGCGGCCGTCACCGCGCCGGTATCCGGTGCGGGCGCCGGCAGCACCACGAATGCCACGTCGCGGCGCTCGCCCAGCATGGACATGAGCCGGTCGGTTTCGGAGGCGGTGGCGAAGGCCGAACGCGCGACCTGCCCCGCCAGCAGCGTGGACTGCAGGTCGGCGCGCACCATTTCCTGGAAAGCCCGCGGCGAATACCCCTGCGCCTGCAGGCCCAGCAGGTAGCGCTGCTCGTCGAAGCGGCCGTCCACCTGGAAGGCGGGAATGCCCTCGATGGCCACGCGCACCTGCGAATCGCCGACCGTCATGCCGTCGCGCACCGCGGCCAGCTTGAGCACCGCGCGGTCGATCATGACCTCAAGCACTTCGCGCTTGCTCTCCGGCGTCTCGAATGCGCGCGCGTCGAAGGCCTCGCCGCCGATCTGGCGGCGGCGCTGGCGCTCGGCTTCGAAGGCCTCGCGGAACTGTTCGGGAGTGATCTCCTCGGATTTCCAGGCCAGTCGCCGCACCAGCCACCAGTCCGGAGCGGTGCGCCACCACGAGGGCTGCGCCTCGACCTTGGCGACATAGTTGGCGCCGCTCTGGAACAGATACTGCTCCATGCCGAAGAACGCGAAGGGAACGGCAAGGAGCACGACGATGACGATCGCGATCCAGCCTGAGGTCTTGTCTCGAAGGGTCTGGAGCATTGGCAGGCAGGCAGGGGCGTAGCCGCACAGTTTACCTGCTTGCCGAGCCCGGGAGTGGCGGCGCGCGGGCCGATCGCATCGCGCCTTCCACGGCGACCGTCCAGGGCGTCGCGACGCCGACATCGCGACGCCGTCGGTGGCGTCCGCGGAGGCGGCCCTGACGCGTCGTACCGCAGCGCGCACGACGCAAAAAAACGGACCCCGCATCGCTGCGGGGTCCGTCGTATCGAATGGCGGAGCGGACGGGACTCGAACCCGCGACCTCCGGCGTGACAGGCCAGCATTCTAACCAGCTGAACTACCGCTCCGCGCCTTGATCATTTTAAAGCTTCCCCGCGATCAGCGACCCGTTTGCCTGGTGGGTGCTGAGGGTTTCGAACCCCCGACCCTCTCCGTGTAAAGGAGACGCTCTACCGCTGAGCTAAGCACCCGTGCCGGGAAACTCAGTATGCGCTCAGTTTACGGCATCCTTCAGCGCTTTGCCAGCCTTGAATGCAGGATTGTTCGAAGCCGGGATTTCAATCGGCTCCTTGGTGCGCGGATTCAGACCGGTACGCGCAGCACGGGCCTTGACCGAGAAGGAACCGAAGCCAACCAGGTTGACGGCGTCGCCGCGCTTGAGCGCCGCGGTCACCGATTCGAGCACCGCGTCGAGCGCGCGGCCGGCATCGGCCTTGGACAGCCCCGCCTTGTCGGCGACCTGGTCGATCAATTCACTCTTGTTCACTGGCATGTTGGACACTCCGTGTGCGGACCGCAGCCCGCCTTGCTGGGGACCAGGGGATCTGTCGTCGGGGAGATCCCGCGACACCACCTGGCCATTGAGATGAAGAATCCGCCGCATTTTACGCGGAGGCGGCGCCGAATACGACTGCGGCGTCCGCCTTGCGCGCGGCGACCGCCCGCGTACCGCGATTGCTGAGGCCTGCGTTGACGCAGACCTCAGTGCTTGACGTCCGCGCGCGGGGTCTTGTCCTTGCGACGGCGGACGATCGGCGCGGGCTTGGCCGCGGTCGCCGCAGGCGCCTGCGGCAGCGCCGCCGACAGCGGCCGCTCGAGCGCCAGGTCCAGCACCTCGTCGATCCACTTCACCGGCACGATCTTCAGATGGGCGGTGACGTTGGCGGGGATGTCGGCCAGATCCTTGCGGTTCTCCTCGGGAATGACGACCGTGTTGATGCCGCCGCGCAATGCCGCCAACAGCTTCTCCTTGAGGCCGCCGATCGCGGTGACCTTGCCGCGCAGCGTGATCTCGCCGGTCATGGCCACGTCCGCGCGCACCGGGATCCTGGTCAAGGTCGAAACCAGCGCGGTGGTCATCGCGATACCCGCGCTCGGACCGTCCTTCGGCGTCGCGCCATCGGGCACGTGCACATGCACGTCGTGCTTTTGCAGGAAGTCCACTTCGATGCCCAGGCGCTCGGTGCGCGCGCGCACCACGCTCAAGGCCGCCGACGCGGATTCCTTCATCACATCGCCCAGCTGGCCGGTGAGGATCAGGTTGCCCTTGCCCGGCACCAGGGTCGATTCGATCTGCAGCAGGTCGCCACCGACCTCCGTCCACGCCAGGCCGGTGACCATGCCGATCTCGTTGTCCTGCTCGGCGCGGCCGAAGTCGAAACGGCGCACGCCCAGGTAGGCGTCGAGATTGCCCGCGCCGATCTTCACGGCCTTGGGCTTGCCCTTCCTGGGTCCGTCCATCGCGATCTGCTTGACCACCTTGCGGCAGATCTTGGCGATCTCGCGCTCGAGGTTGCGAACGCCCGACTCGCGCGTGTAGTAGCGCACGATGTCCTGGATGGCGTCGGTCGCAATCGCGATCTCCTCGGCCTTGAGGCCGTTGGCCTTCATCTGCTTGGGCACGAGGTAGCGCGTGGCGATGCTGATCTTCTCTTCCTCGGTGTAACCCGGGATGCGGATCACTTCCATGCGGTCGAGCAGCGGGCCGGGAATGTTGAGCGAGTTGGAGGTCGCGATGAACATCACCTCGGACAGGTCGAGATCGACTTCGAGGTAATGGTCGTTGAAGGTGTGGTTCTGCTCGGGATCGAGCACTTCGAGCAGCGCCGAGGAAGGGTCGCCGCGGAAGTCCATCGACATCTTGTCGATCTCGTCGAGCACGAACAGCGGATTCTTCGTGCCGGCCTTGTTGAGGTTCTGCACGATACGGCCCGGCATCGAGCCGACATAGGTGCGGCGATGGCCGCGGATCTCGGCCTCGTCGCGCACGCCGCCCAGCGCCATGCGCACGAACTTGCGATTGGTCGCCTTGGCGATCGACTGCCCGAGGGAGGTCTTGCCCACGCCGGGCGGGCCGACCAGGCACAGGATCGGCCCCTTCATCTTCTGGACCCGACCCTGCACGGCCAGGTACTCGAGGATGCGTTCCTTCACCTTCTCCAGGCCGTAGTGGTCGGCGTCGAGCGTTTCCTGCGCGGCCCTGAGGTCCTTGCGCACCTTGCTGCGCTTCTTCCACGGCACGCCCAGCAGCCAGTCCAGGTAGTTGCGCACCACCGCGGCCTCGGCCGACATCGGCGACATCTGCTTGAGCTTGTTGAACTCGTTGCGGGCCTTGGCCTCGACCGCCTTGGGCATGCCGGCCTCGGCGATCTTGCGCGCGATCTCGTCCAGGTCGTTGGGCGCGTCGTCGATCTCGCCCAGCTCCTTCTGGATCGCCTTCATCTGCTCGTTGAGGTAGTACTCGCGCTGCGACTTCTCCATCTGCGACTTCACGCGGCCGCGGATGCGCTTCTCCATCTGCTGCACGTCGATCTCGCCGTCGACCAGACCCACCAGCATCTCCAGCCGCTCGGCGGTGTCGACGCTTTCGAGCAGGCGCTGCTTCTCGGCCAGGCGCACGCCCAGGTGGGCGGCGACGATATCGGCCAGGCGGCCCGGCTCGTCGATCCCCGCCAGCGTCTGCATCAGCTCCGGCGGCAGCTTGCGGTTGGTCTTGACGTACTGCTCGAACAGCGAGACCAGCGACCGCGCGATCGCTTCGAGCTCGCGCGCGTCGCGGCTCTCGACCGGCTCGATCGGCTTGCCGACGCCGGCCAGCGTGCCGTCGACCTCGCGCACCTGCGAGACGGCGACGCGGGACACGCCCTCGACCAGCACCTTGATCGTGCCGTCGGGCAGCTTGAGCAGCTGCAGCACCTGCGCAAGCGTGCCGACCTCGTACAGGTCGCCCGCCTCGGGATCATCGGTCTCGGCCGACTTCTGGGCGACCAGGAGGATGCGCTTGTCGCCTTCCATCGCGATGTCGAGCGCACGGATCGACTTGTCCCGGCCGACGAACAGCGGGATCACCATGTGCGGGAACACCACCACATCGCGCAGCGGCAGGACGGGCAGTTCGAGCGATTCGCTACGGGGTCGATCGGTCATTGCGGTTTCCAGGTACGGGGCGGCGGAGCCGGGCGGCAGCGGCCGCCCACCGTGGTTTATGGGGCCCTGCGCGTGACGATGCAAGCGCCGCGGGCGAACGCGCTGTCCGCCGGCCACGGCGGGGCCGACGAGCGAGCGACCGGTCGGGGTCCCCAGCCGTTCGACGTGGGCATCGTCGACCGGGGCCTGCCCAGGATGTCGGGCATGGAACTGATCAAGCGCCAGTGCGGGCGCGCGGCACAGGACCCGCCCGGGACGGGCGAGCGGCGGCGAGGGGCTGTCGGGCGGGCGCGACGCCCGGCCGCTCCGCTGAACGGAACCGAACGGAAGCGGCGGAAGCGGCCGGATCGGACCGGCCGCCCGGTTACTCGGCCGAAGCGACCTTGGGCGCGGCCGGCGGGTTCTGGTAGATCAGGTACGGTTCGGACTTGTGCTCGATCACCGACTCGTCCACGACCACCTTGCTGACATTCTCCAGCGAGGGCAGCTCGTACATCGTGTCCAGCAGCACCGACTCGACGATCGTGCGCAGGCCGCGCGCGCCGGTCTTGCGCTTGATCGCCTTCTTCGCGATCGCGCTGAGCGCGTCCGGGCGGAACTCCAGCTCCACCCCTTCCATCTCGAACAGCTTGCGGAACTGCTTGCTGATCGCGTTCTTGGGCTCGGTGAGGATCTTCACCAGCGCCGCCTCGTCCAGCTCCTCGAGCGTGGCGACGACCGGCAGGCGGCCGACGAACTCGGGGATCAGGCCGAACTTGATCAGGTCCTCCGGCTCCACGTCCGCCAGCACCTTGCCGGTGTCGGTCTTGCGCTCGGAGCTCTTGAGCTTGGCGCCGAAGCCGATACCGCCGGCCTCCGTGCTGCGCTGCTGGATGATCTTGTCCAGGCCGGCGAACGCGCCGCCGACGATGAACAGGATGTTCTTCGTCTCCACCTGCAGGAATTCCTGCTGCGGATGCTTGCGCCCGCCCTGCGGCGGCACGCTGGCGGTGGTGCCCTCGATCAGCTTCAGCAGCGCCTGCTGCACGCCCTCGCCCGACACGTCGCGGGTGATCGACGGGTTCTCGCTCTTGCGCGAGATCTTGTCGATCTCGTCGATGTAGACGATGCCCTGCTGCGCCTTCTCGACGTCGTAGTCGCACTTCTGCAGGAGCTTCTGGATGATGTTCTCGACGTCCTCGCCCACGTAACCGGCTTCGGTCAGGGTGGTGGCGTCGGCGATCGTGAACGGCACGTTGAGCAGGCGCGCCAGCGTCTCGGCCAGCAGGGTCTTGCCCGAACCGGTCGGACCGATCAGCAGGATGTTGGACTTCGCCAGCTCGACGTCGTCGTTCTTGCCGCGGCTCTCGATGCGCTTGTAATGGTTGTACACCGCGACGGCGAGCGTCCGCTTGGCGCGGGTCTGCCCGATCACGTACTGGTCGAGAACCTCGAGGATCTCCCGCGGCTTGGGCAGCGAACTGCGTGCCGACTGGGCCTTCTCCTCGAGTTCTTCGCGGATGATGTCGTTGCACAGCTCGACGCATTCGTCGCAGATGTACACGCTCGGGCCCGCGATCAGCTTACGCACCTCATGCTGGCTCTTTCCGCAGAAAGAGCAGTAGAGGATCTTGTTGCTGTCGCCGGTACGGCCCTGACGGTCTTCGGTCATGAATGGATCTGTCTTGGTGCTTCGGTCACGGATCGAGAATAGCACAGCGCCCGGTGGCGCAAACGCAGCACCACCGGAACGCCGTTTCGTGTTTTATCAATCACTTAAGCTGCCTGAATCGACTCGTCCGGACGCCGTTCAAGCACCTGGTCGACCAGCCCGTACTCGCGGGCGGCCTCCGCGCTCTTGAAGTTGTCGCGTTCGGTGTCGCTGGCGATCGTCTCGATCGACTGGCCGGTGTGGCGGGACAGGATCTCGTTCAGGCGCTGCTTCATCGACAGGATCTCGCGGGCGTGGATGTCGATGTCCGTCGCCTGACCCTGGAAGCCGCCCAGCGGCTGGTGGATCATCACCCGCGAATTGGGCAGCGCGTAGCGCTTGCCCGCCGCGCCCGAAGCCAGCAGCAGGGCCCCCATGCTGGCGGCCTGGCCGACGCAGATCGTGCTCACGTCCGGCTTGATGAACTGCATGGTGTCGTAGATCGCCATGCCCGCGGTGACGATGCCACCGGGCGAGTTGATGTACAGGTTGATGTCCTTCTCGGGATTCTCGGCCTCGAGGAACAGCAACTGCGCCACGATCACGTTCGCCATGTAGTCATCGATCGGCCCGACCAGGAAGATCACCCGCTCCTTCAGCAGCCGCGAGTAGATGTCGTAGGCGCGCTCGCCGCGGCTGGTCTGTTCGACCACCATCGGTACGAGGTTGAGGGCCCTGGTCTCGTTGCTGTTCATGGTGTTGGTTCTCGCTTGCGGGTCGTGGGGCGGGCCGGCCGGGAGCGGCCGGAGCAGGAGCGCTCCCGGCCCTACGGCGTGATCGCTTCCTGGAAGGTGAGCTGCTGCTCGGTGTGCTGGGCGCGCTCGGCGATCCAGTCGATCACCTGCTCCTCCATCACGCGGTTCTGCAGCCCCGACATCAACTGGGGGTCGTTGCGGTACAAATCAATGACCTGCTGCGGCTCCTCGTAGGTGGAGGCGATCAGTCGCAGGTGCTCGTTCAGGCGCTTGGGATCCAGGCGCAGTTCGTTGCGGCGGGCCACCTCGCCCACCAGCAGGCCGACCAGTACGCGCTTGCGCGCCGCGTCCATGAAGCCCTGGTGCGCGTCGGCCGGCACCTGGCCGGGATCGCGGCCGCTGCGGCGGATCTGCTCGACCTGCTGCGCCAGCATCGAACGCGCCTCGGCCTCGACCAGCCGCGGCGGCAACTCGACGTGGGAATAGGCCGCGACCAGCTGCTCGCCGACCTCGCGGCGCAGCCGGTTCATCAGCGCGCCCTTGAGCTCGCGCTCCAGGTTGACGCGGATGTCGGCGCGGAACTGCTCGAGCTGGCCGTTCTTGACGCCGAAGCTCTTGATGAAGGCCGCATCGACCTCCGGGAGCTGCTGCTCGGACACCTGCTCGGCCTTGAGGTGGACGGTGGCCGTCTTCCCCGCCAGCGCGGGCACGCGCCAGTCGGCCGGGAAGCTCACCTCGACCATCTTCTCCTCGCCCGCGCTCATGCCTGCCAGCGCGTCCTCGACGTCCTTGAACATGCCACCGGAGCCGATCACGGTCACGCCGCGCTCGGCACCCTCGGCCGGGAGGCGCTCATCGCCGATCTGCGACCAGGTCTCGACCTCGACCGCGTCGCCCGCCTGCGCCGGTCGCGTCACCACGCTCCAGCTGCGGCGCTGCTGGCGCAGGTTCTCGATCATGCGGTCGATGTCCTCCTCGGTCACCTCCGCGCCATGACGCACGACGCTCAGCTTGGACACGTCGATCTCGCCGAAGTCCGGCACGACCTCGAAGGTGGCCACGTAGGCCAGTTCGCCCTCGGCGCTGTCCTGGCTGGGTTCGATGCTGGGCTGGCCGGCCAGGCGCAGCTCGTTGCTGCGCACGGCCTCGTCGAAGCCTTCGCGCAGCAGGCCGTCGAGGATCTCGGCGCGCACCTGCTGCCCGTAACGCTGCTCGATCACCTTCGTGGGCACCTTGCCCGGGCGGAAGCCCTTGATCTTGGCGGTGCGCGCGATCTCGCGCAGGCGACCACCGACCTGGGTCTCAAGCCGTTCCGACGGCAGGCGGAACGTCAGGCGGCGCTCGAGGCTGCCCAGGGTTTCGACCGACACTTGCATTGACTCACTCCTGCCGCGCGGCCTGTGCCGCCGCTGTTTGGATCGGGATAGGGGGCCGGTGGCCGTCCCGGCCTGCCCGAGGCAGGCCGACAACCGCCGGCGGAACGGGATATTTTGGCGGAATTGGGCAGTGGCCGCCAGTGGCAGGAAGGTATTGCCGCGGGTTGGACCGGCGCCGGGGCACTGGCAACGCTCCGCGCCCACCGCGACCGGCCTTCCCGGCTCCACGGCGCGTCGCCGAATCCGCGAGCCCGGCCGCCGCCTCGCGGACCCTGGAGATCAGGTGGCGCGGCCGCTCCCCCAGGCTGGTGCGAAAGGGGGGACTCGAACCCCCACGCCTTGCGGCACTGGAACCTAAATCCAGGGCGTCTACCAATTCCGCCACTTTCGCGCTTCCCCCGCACATCTTACGTGCACGTGGGCAGGCACAGGCCCGAAACGGAAAAACCCGACCGAAGCCGGGTTTTTCCGTGGAACTGGTGGGCCGTCAAGGATTCGAACCTTGGACCTATTGATTAAGAGTCAACTGCTCTACCAACTGAGCTAACGGCCCCGAAATCGGGCGCGTAGTGTAACAGATCCGCGCCGTGCGGCAATGCCTGCCGCGATACAACATGAACAAATTGGGGTGGCTGAGGGGACTCGAACCCCCGACATCTGGAATCACAATCCAGGACTCTAACCAACTGAGCTACAGCCACCACTGGAACCTGCACAGGATACCCGAGCCCGGCCCGGTTTTCCCCGTCGCGATGCGAAACGCCGCAGCAACCGCTGCCACCCCCGCCCCGCCTGACCCACGATCGACCCACCCACCAGCAGACCCAAGGTCCGGCAGTGGCGCGCCCGGCAGGACTCGAACCTGCAACCACCGGCTTAGAAGGCCGGTGCTCTATCCGGTTGAGCTACGGGCGCCTGTGCGCATGATAGCTGTCCCGGACGGGACGGATGGTCGGGGTAGAGGGATTCGAACCCCCGACATCCTGCTCCCAAAGCAGGCGCGCTACCAGACTGCGCTATACCCCGGCCGGTGACGGGCGGTCGAACCGATCCCCACCGGGCACGCCCGGCGAGCCGGACATTCTCCCCAGCACGGCGGGCAGTGTCAACGCGTGCGCCGGACGGGGACCCGGCAGCGACCCGCAGGCCACCCCGTCGCGGCGGGTCCACACCGGCCCGTGTATCCTGAATACCGGCCACGACATGGGGACAGGGCACATGCGCAGCGGTAATCCGGTACTCAAAGAATCGACGTTCCTCGACCTGGGCAGCGGCGCGGTCGTCTCGCGCGACGCGGGCACGATGAGCCTCAACGGCACGGTCAACAAGACAGGCTTCCTGCTGCTGCTCACGGTACTGACCGCCGCCTTCGCCTGGAACCAGGCGCTCGGCCCGGACGGCACGCCGGCACCGGGCTTCGGCGTATACGTCTGGGGCGGCGCCATCGGCGGCTTCGTGATCGCGCTCGTCACGGTGTTCAAGAAGGAATGGTCGCCGGTCACCGCGCCGCTGTATGCGCTGGTGGAAGGCTTCTTCCTCGGCGCGATCTCCGCCATGTACAACCACATGTACGAAGGCATCGTCATGCAGGCGGTGATGCTGACCTTCGGCACCCTGTTCGCCCTGCTGTTCGCCTACCGCAGCGGCCTGGTCAGGGCGACCGAGAACTTCAAGCTGGGCGTGGTCGCGGCCACCGGCGGCATCGCCCTGGTCTACCTGGCGACCATCGTGCTGGGCCTGTTCAACATCCAGGTCCCGCTGATCCATGAGAGCGGCATCGTCGGTATCGGCTTCAGCCTGTTCGTGATCGTCATCGCGGCGCTGAACCTGGTGCTGGACTTCGACTTCATCGAGAGCGGCGTGGAACAGGGCGCGCCCAAGTACATGGAGTGGTATGGCGCATTCGGGCTGATGGTCACCCTGGTCTGGCTGTACATCGAGTTCCTGCGCCTGCTGGCGAAGCTGCAGTCGCGCGACTGAGCTCGGCGGCGATCGCGACACGAAAAGGCGCCTGCGGGCGCCTTTTTCTTTGCGCCCTCCCGCACGCCCGCGGCCCGGTCGGGCGTAATGAGGCAGACGGGGCCCGGCGCCGGCGCGTTGCTGCTGGCCGCGACACTGTCGCCCAGCGCCCTCGTATTCGCGCCGTCGTATTCGCGCCGCCGGCCGCCCTAGCCGGCCGCCGCCACCTGCCGGGGCCGCGGCCATGCCATGAATCCGATCGCCACCAGCGCCAGCAGCCAGCAGTACCAGACGCTGCCGGCCAGATCCACGGGCGAGATCGCCGCCAGCGACGCGGCCAAGAGCAGCTGCGCGCCATAGGGCAGCAGCCCCTGCGGCACGCAGGCGAAGACGTCCAGCACGCTGGCGGCACGGCGCGGGCTGATGCCGTGCTGCTGGGCGATATCGCGCGCGACGCTGCCGCCCACCAGGATGGCGACGGTGTTGTTGGCGGTGAACACGTCCGCAGCCGTGGCCAGCGCGGCGATGCTGAACTCGCCGGTGCGCCGGCCGCGGCGGCCGCGCGCGAAGCGGGACACCAGTTGCGCCAGCCAGGCCAGCCCGCCACAGGCCCGCATCAGCCCGGCCAGCCCTCCGATCAGCAGCGACAGCAGCAGGATCTCGACCATGCCCTCGAAGCCGGTCCAGATGTCGGCCGCGTAGCGGGTGAGGTCGTAGTCCTCGACCATCGCCAGGCCGAAGGCGCCGGCCAGGACCAGCCCCAGGCCCAGCACCAGCAGCACGTCCAGCCCGGCCAGCGCCAGCACCAGCACCAGCAGGTAGGGCAACGCGAGCCATCCCGACGTGTTCTCGTCCGCCTGTACCGGCGCAGGATCCCCGGCCAAACCGAGCAGCAGCATCGTCAGCAACGCCGCCGGCAGCGCGATCCGGAAATTCTCGCGGAACTTGTCGCGCATCTGCGCGCCCTGCGTGCGGGTGGCGGCGATGGTGGTATCGGAAATCACCGACAGGTTGTCGCCGAACATCGCTCCGCCCACGACCGCTCCGGTGACCAGGACCCGGTCCAGCCCGGCGGCATCGGCCACGCCCACGGCGATCGGCACGACCGCGGCGATGGTGCCCATCGAAGTACCGATCGCCAGCGACACCGCGCAGGCGACCAGGAACAGGCCCGGCAGCAGCAGGGCCGGATGCAGCGCGCCGATGCCCATGGACACGACGGCATCGACCGCGCCGATCGCCTGGGACACGAAGGCGAAGGCGCCGGCCAGCAGGAAGATCAGGCACATCAGCACGATGTTCGGATCGCCCATGCCCTGCAGCAGGGTCTCGCCGGGCCGGATCCCCTGTCGCCAGGCCAGCCACGCCGCCAGCGCCAGCGCCGGCAGGATCGCCACGGGCGCACGCAGCTGGTAGAAGCCCATCGGCTCGCCCTGCGCGGAGTAGTAGAGCCCGGCGCCGAAGAAGGTCACCAGGAACAGCAGCAGGGGCGTCAGCGCAAGCGCGCTGGGGCGGATGGTCATCGGGTTCGCCGTCGCGTGGGAGCGGCGATTGTGGTGGCACCCGGGCCCGTCGTCACGCCCGCGGGCGGGATGGCGGCGATGCAGAAACAGGACGCGCGCGACGAGCTGCCACGGGCACTGGCCGTTCGGGGCCGCGGGCGCGACGGCGGACGATGCGCGTCGCGGCACACCATGCAGCGGCCGGCCCGGAGCCGGCCGCGTGCACTGCAGGATCAGATCCGGCTGGCGATCGCCCTGGCGAAGGACATGGTGTTGCCGTCGCCGCCCAGGTCCGGGGTCAGGCTGTCGCCGGCCTCGAGCGTGGCGACCACGGCCTTGCGCAGGCGCGTCGCGTCGTCGGGCTTGCCCAGATGGTCGAGCATCTGCGCCGCGCCCAGCAGCAGCGCGCAGGGATTGGCCTTGCCCTGGCCGGCGATGTCGGGCGCGGTGCCGTGCACCGCCTCGAAGATCGCCGCGTCCTTGCCGATGTTGGCGCCCGGCGCCAGGCCCAGGCCGCCGACGAGGCCGGCGCACAGGTCGGAGATGATGTCGCCGAACAGGTTGGTGGTGACGATGATGTCGAACTGCTCGGGACGCATCACCAGCTGCATGCAGGTGTTGTCCACGATCATCTCGTTGCACTCGATCTCCGGGTACCCGGCCGCGACCTCGCGCGCCACCTTCAGGAACAGCCCCGACGTGGTCTTGAGGATGTTGGCCTTGTGCACCACCGTGACCTTCTTGCGGCCGGTGTTGCGGGCCAGCTCGAACGCGTAGCGGACAATGCGCTCGGAGCCCTTGCGCGTGATCTTCTGCAGCAGCGTCGCGGTCTCGCCGTCCTCGGTGATCGACTGGCCCTCGCCGATGTAGGCGCCTTCCGTGTTCTCGCGCACGGTGATGATGTCCACGCCCGACGGGAAGCGCGACTTGGTGTTCGGGAACGAGGTGGCTGGACGCACGTTGGCGTACAGGTCGAAACGCTTGCGCAGTTCGACGTTGATCGACGAGAAGCCCTCGCCGACCGGCGTGGTCAGGGGGCTCTTGAGCGCGATGCGGTTGCGGCGGATGGAGTCCATCGTGGACTGCGGCAGCAGCTCGCCATGCTTCTCGAGCGCCACCAGGCCGGCGTCGGCCTCCTCGTAGCGCAGGCCGAGGCCCATGGCGTCGAGCACGTACAGGGTGGCGTCCATGATCTCCGGGCCGATACCGTCGCCGCGGATGACCGTGATGGTCTGTGTCATTTGGGGGATATCCATGCGAAAGACGCCGCGCGGGCGGCGCGGCGTGGAAAATGGTTCAATATGAAATTATGCCCGAAACCCGGGCACGACCCCAAACCCGACCAAAGTCGCGGGTCCTGGCCGCCGTCAGGCGACGCCGTGGTCGTGGGCGACCGGCGCGTCCGCGCCGCCCTGCTCCAGCCGGTCCAGGAAATCGACCGCCCGGCGCAGATGCGGGATCACGATGCTGCCGCCGACCACCAGGCCCACCGAGAAGGTCTCGAACAGTTCCTCGCGGCTGGCGCCCGCCTCGCGGCACTGGGCGACGTGGTAGCTGATGCAGTCGTCGCACCGCAGCACCAGGGACGCGACGAGGCCGAGCAGTTCCTTGGTTTTGACGTCGAGCGCGCCGGCCTGGTAAGTCTGCGTGTCGAGCGCGAAAAAGCGCCTGACCACCTGGTTGGGTTCGGCCAGGATGCGTTCGTTCATCCGCTGGCGGAACGCCGTGAATTCCCTGACCCGGTCTGCTTCGCTCATCTGCCCTGTTCCTGTTGGTTGCCGGAAGGCCGCCGGCGCGCCTCGCAGCGCCGCCCGCAGCGCGGCGCGCCGCGCCGGTCGCGGCTGCGCCGGTGTCGTCGGATGCGCGATCAGCCGCCGAGCAGGGCCTCGAGCCGCCCCGCGCGATGCAGTGCCATCATGTCGTCGTAGCCGCCGACATGGACGTCGCCGATGAAGATCTGCGGCACCGAGGTGCGCCGGGTGCGCTCCACCATGCGCTGCCGCTCGACCGGATCCAGGTCGATGCGCACCTCGTCCCACTGCAGGCCGCGGCTGCGCAGGAAGTTCTTGGCGGCCACGCAATAGCCGCAGATCGCGCTGGTGTACATGGTGATCGGCGGCTGGGCCGGCGCCGAAGCGGGATCGTCTGCCATGGCGGGAACCTGTGTCGTGGGGTCTGGTCGAATGGTGGGCGCCCACGCACCGCTTTTCCACCTCCGCGGGCGCAACGCTGCAAACGATTAACATCGGATTCACTCCTTGCGCCAGGCGTCCCGGCATGCTTGCCGCGGGCGCAGCGCGCCTCGCCTCACCCGACACGGAATCCCATGCGCCTTTGTCCCGCCCGCTTCCGCACCCTGCTGACCACCGCCCTGCTGGTGCTGGTGGGCGCGGCCGGCGCCCAGGAAAGCCGCCTGCCGGACATCGGCTCGTCCGCCGGCGGCGTGCTCGGCCCGGTGCAGCAGGCCGAGTACGGCCGGATGATGCTGGCGCAGCTGCGCCATTACGGCTACGTGCTGGAGGATCCGCTGACCGAGGCCTGGCTGCAGTCGACCGGCAACCGGCTGGCGGCGGTCAGCGACGATCCGGAGCAGCGCTTCACCTTCTTCATGATGAAGGACCGGAGCATCAACGCCTTCGCCACCCTGGGCGGCTACATCGGCATGAACGCCGGCCTGGTCCTGGCCGCCGAGACCGAGGACGAGGTGGCGGCGGTACTGGGCCACGAGATCGCCCACGTGACCCAGGCGCACGTGCTGCGCGGGGTGGAACGGGCGCAACGCGACAGCATCCCGATCCTGCTGGCCATGCTCGGCGCGATCGCGGTCGCGCAGTCGGCCGGCGGCAACTCCTCCGACGACGCGGCGATGGCGGCGATCGCCAGCGCGCAGGGCCTGGCGGCGCAGCGCCAGATCAACTACACCCGCTCCAACGAATCGGAAGCCGACCGCATCGGCATCCGCACCCTGGCCCGCGGCGGCTACCAGCCCGATGCCATGGCCAGCATGTTCGAGCGCATGCAGGCGGTGTCGCGCACCAACCAGGGCGGCGAACGCGAGCGCCTGCCCGACTACCTCAAGACCCACCCGGTCACCACGACCCGCATCAGCGAAGCCAAGGACCGCGCCGAGCGACTTGGCGGCCGCACCGTGACCGGCTCGGTCTCCACTCCGGAGGCCACGCGCACGCAGCGCATCCGCATCGACGGGGTGAGCGTGCCCGAGGGCCTGCGACCCGGCGACAACCCGCTGCTGCCGTCCTCGCTGGTGCTGACGGGGGGCCTGGATGCCGGCGAAAGCCGCGAGTTCGGCTGGGCGCGCGAGCGCCTGCGCGTGCTCAGCGCCAACACCCCCGACGCCGCCGTTCGCGAGTACGACCGCATCGCCCGGGCCGGTGCACTGGATGATGCGCAGCGCTACGGCCTGGCGGTGGCACAGCTGCGGTCGGGCCGCGGCGAAGAGGCGGCGACGGCGCTGGCCGGGCTGCTGGAGCGGCATCCGGGCGATGTATGGATCAGCCTGGCGCTGGCCGAGGCCGAGGCCCATGCCGGACGCGCCGACGCCGCCGACCGGCGCTTCGAGGCCCTGCTCGAGCGCATGCCCCGCAATCCGGCCGTGGCCCTGACCTACGCCGACGTGCTGGTGGCGCGCAACACGCCCGAGGCCGGACGGCGCGCGCAGGCGGTGCTGCGGCCGCTGCTCAATTCCAGCAGCGACGACCCGGCCTTCCACCGCACCTTCGCGCGCGCCAGCGAGATCGCCGGCGACCCGGTGCGCGCCGGGGAGTCCTGGGCCGAGGCCGCCTTCCTCAGCGGCCGCGAGGAGCAGGCGCTGGTCCAGCTCAACACCCTCAAGAAGCGCCAGGACATGGACTACTACGCCCGCGCCCGGATCGACGCGCGCATCGCCCGGATCACGCCCGTGGTGCTGGAGCTGCGCCGCCAGGGCGTGCGCGACCCGGACCTTCGGCGGCGCTGATGGCGCCCGGCAGCCCGTCATGATCGCGTCACAAATCTGTCGTCTAATGCCGCCAAGGCCAACCGGGCCGGCCAGGCAGAACCGGACGTGCACAAACGCATCCTGATCGTCGACGACGAACCCGCGATCCGCGAGATGGTCGCCTTCGCGCTGCGCAAGGGCGAATTCGAACCCGCCCAGGCCGGCGACGCCCGCGAGGCGCAGTCGGCCATCGTCGACCGCGTCCCCGACCTGATCCTGCTGGACTGGATGCTGCCGGGCACCAGCGGCCTGGAGCTGGCGCGGCGCTGGCGCAAGGACGCGCTGACCCGCGAGGTGCCCATCATCATGCTCACCGCCCGCGGCGAGGAGAACGACCGCGTCGGCGGGCTCGAGGCCGGCGTGGACGACTATGTGGTCAAGCCGTTCTCGGCGCGCGAACTGCTGGCGCGGATCCGGGCGGTGATGCGCCGCTCGCGCGAGGACGACGAGGATGGCAGCGTCGGCATCGGCAGCCTGCGCATCGACGGGGCGGCCCACCGCGTGTTCGCCAATGGCGCGGCCATCGCCATCGGCCCCACCGAGTACCGCCTGCTGCACTTCTTCATGACCCATCCCGAACGCGTCTACAGCCGCGCCCAGCTCCTGGACCATGTCTGGGGCGGCAGCGTCTATGTCGAGGAGCGCACGGTCGACGTGCATATCCGGCGGCTTCGCAAGACCCTCGAGCCCTCCGGCCTCGACGCCATGGTGCAGACCGTGCGCGGAAGCGGCTACCGGTTCTCGGCGGCGGTTTGACGCGGCACGGTGCCCGCGCCGCACGTCCGCGCGCGCTTGCCCCTACCATTCCAGGCCCACTTCGTCCGAGCCCGACCATGGCGCCCGATGTCCGCTCAGCATGGATGCGCACGCTTGGCCGGCTGGTCCTGGTATTGGCCGCGGCGCTGGCCACAGGCCTGGCGACGGGCCGGCCGGCCGCCGCCCTCGCGGCCGCCGCCCTGGCCGTGCTGGCCTGGCATTACTGGCGGCTGTGGCGTCTGCTGGACCGGCTCGGCGCGCGCCGGGTACAGCCGGAGACCGCCGGCAGCGGTGCGTGGGACGCACTCGAAGGCCAACTGCGCGCCCAGCAGATCGGGATGCGGGCGCGCAGGCGCGGCCTGGTCGCGATGCTCCGCGCCTACCGGGCGGTCGCCGCGGCCCTGCCCGACGCGGTCATCGTCATGGAGCGCAACAGCCAGCGCGTGCAATGGTTCAATGCGGCGGCCACCCAGTTGCTGGGACTGCACGCCCCGGCCGACATCGGACAGCCGCTGGGCGAACGCCTGCAGCCCCTGCGGCTCTCGCGCTGGCTCGCCTCCGGCCGCAATGCCGAGCCCCTGCTCGACGTCGCCTCCCCGGTTTCCGACCAGTTGCGCCTGGCGCTGCGCCTGATCCCCTACTCCGACGAGCTGTGGATGGTCGTCGCCCGCGACGTGACCAAGATGATGCGGCTCGAACAGACGCGCCGCGACTTCGTCGCCAACGTCTCGCACGAGCTGCGCACGCCGCTCACCGTGGTGCACGGCTACCTGGACATGCTCGATCCGGAGGAACATCCGGAGTGGGCGCCGATGCTGGGCGAGATGCGGCAGCAGTCGCAGCGCATGACGCAGCTGGTGGAGGACCTGCTGACCCTGTCGCGCCTGGAGGCGCAGGAGGGCATCGAGAGCGAGCCGGTGGCCATGGCCTCGATGCTGGCCGCGCTGCGGCGCGAGGCGATGGCGCTGAGCCAGGGCCGGCACCTTGTCACGGTGGACGACAGCGCCGGGGTCGACCTTGACGGTTCCACGCGCGAGCTGCACAGCGCCTTTTCCAACCTGGTGAGCAATGCGGTGCGCTACACCCCCGCCGGCGGCGCGATCGCCATCGTCTTCGAGCGCGAAGCCGAAGGGGTGATACTGTCGGTGCGCGACAGCGGCTACGGGATCCCGCCCGCGCACCTGCCGCGATTGACCGAGCGCTTCTACCGCGCCTCGACCAGCCGCTCGCGCGAGTCCGGCGGCACCGGGCTGGGCCTGGCCATCGTCAAGCACGTGCTGAACCTGCACCAGGCGCGGCTGGAGATCGCCAGCGAGGTCGGGCGTGGAAGCGTGTTCTCATGCCATTTCGGCGCCGATCGCGTACTGCCGCGCGAAGGTGCCCTTGCTGGAGCAGTATCGTGAACCGAGCCGGCCAGACGCCGACGAGCAAACCGCGCCGCAGGTCTGCAGCCCCTGCCCCGCAGCCGCCGGCCGACGCGGGCGCGACCGATGCGCTGCGCGACCCTTCGCTGTATTTCAACCGCGAGCTGTCGCAGCTGGATTTCAACTTCCGCGTGCTGGAGCAGGCGCTGGACGAGTCGGTGCCACTGCTGGAGCGGCTGCGCTACCTGTGCATCTCCTGCACCAACCTCGACGAGTTCTTCGAGATCCGCGCGGCCACCGTGCGCCATGCGCAGGACTTCGGCACCGTCCCGACCCCGCCCGACGGGCTGGCCCCGGCCACGGTGCTCAAGCGCATCCACGACCGCGCGGCCGAGCTCGTCGAGGCCCAGTACCGGTGCTGGAACCAGGTGCTGCGCCCGGCGCTCAACGACAACGGCGTTCGCCTGCTCGGCCGCGGCCAGTGGACCGCGCGCCAGACGCGCTGGCTGCGGGCCTACTTCCGCGACGAGATCATGCCGGTGCTCTCGCCCCTGGGCCTGGACCCGGCGCACCCGTTCCCGAAGATCCTCAACAAGTCGCTCAACATCGTCGTCGTGCTCAAGGGCAAGGACGCGTTCGGGCGGGTCGGCAACCTGGCCATCGTGCGCGCGCCGCGCTCGCTGCCGCGCATCATCCAGTTGCCGGAGAAGGCCTCGGGCGGCGAGCACGACTTCGTGTTCCTCTCGGCGGTGCTCTCCGAATTCGTGCACGAGCTGTTCCCGGGCATGGAGGTCAAGGGCGCCTACCAGTTCCGCGTCACCCGCAACTCCGAGCTCATCGTCGACGAGGACGAGGTCGAGAACCTGGCGCTCGCGCTGCGCGACGAGCTTCAGGGGCGCGGCTACCTGCGCGCCATGCGGCTGGAGATCGCGGCCAACTGCCCCAGGCCGATCGTGCGCACCCTGCTGCAGAACTTCGAGCTGCCGGACAACGCGGTCTACCGCATCGACGGGCCGGTCAACCTCAACCGCGTGATCCAGGTCTACGACCTGGTGCAGCGTCCGGACCTGAAGTTCCCGCCGTTCCAGCCGCGCACGCTCAAGCATGGCGACGCGATGTTCGACCTGGTGGCCGGTGGCGACGTGCTGCTGCACCATCCCTTCGACGCGTTCTCGCCGGTGCTGGAACTGATCAAGCAGGCCGCCGAGGACCCCAACGTCCTGGCGATCAAGCAGACGCTGTACCGGACCGGCACCGACTCGCCCATCGTCGAGCACCTGGTGCAGGCGGCGCGCAACGGCAAGGACGTGACCGTCGTGGTCGAGCTGCGCGCGCGCTTCGACGAGGAGGCCAACCTGGGCCTGGCCGACCGCCTGCAGCAGGCCGGCGTGCAGGTGGTATACGGCGTGGTCGGCTTCAAGACCCACGCCAAGATGCTGCTGGTGGTGCGTCGCGAGGGCCGCAAGCTGCGCCGCTACGTGCACCTGGGCACCGGCAACTACCACTCCGGCACCGCCCGCGTCTACACCGATATCGGCCTGATCACGGCCGATCCGGACATCGGCAACGACGTGCACCTGATCTTCCAGCAGCTGTCGGGGCTGGCGCCGGCGATCTCGCTCAAGCGCCTGCTGCAGTCGCCCTTCACCCTGCACCCCGGCATCCTCGAACGCATCGCGCGCGAGGCCGCGCACGCCCGCGCCGGGCGTCCGGCGCGGATCATCGCCAAGATGAACGCGCTCAACGAGCCGCAGGTGATGCGCGCGCTGTACGCGGCTTCGCAGGCGGGCGTGTCGATCGACCTGATCGTGCGCGGGGCCTGCTCGCTGCGACCGGGCGTGCCTGGCGTGTCGGAGAACATCCGCGTGCGTTCGATCGTCGGCCGATTCCTCGAGCACCACCGCGTGTACTGGTTCGCCAACGACGGCGAGCCGGACCTGCTGTGCTCCAGCGCCGACTGGCTGGAGCGCAACCTGCTGCGGCGGGTCGAAACCTGCTTCCCGATCCTCGACCCCGAACTGGCCGCGCGCGTCAAGGAAGAGGCGCTGGACAACTACCTGGCCGACAACCTCAACGCGTGGGAATTGCGCGAGGACGGCGTTTACCGCAAGCTTGCGCCCGACGAACACTCCCTGCCGCACTCGGCGCAAACCTTCCTCCTGGACAGAATCTGCGGATGATGGACGCGCTAGTCCGTGCCGGCTCCTTCGCCTCGCCCCTGCGCGACGGCGACATGCTGGCCGCGATCGACCTGGGTTCCAACAGCTTCCACATGGTGGTCGCCAGCTACACGCTGGGGCAGCTGCGCATCGTCGACCGCCTGCGCGAGACCGTGCGGATGGCCGAAGGCCTGGACGGCAAGGGCGGTCTGTCGGCGGAGGTGCGCAGCCGCGCGCTGGGCTGCCTGGCCCGTTTCGGCCAGCGCATCCGCGACATTCCCCCGCAACGCATCCGCGCGCTGGCCACCAACACGGTGCGCCTGCTGTCGGCGCCGCAGTCGTTCCTGGTGCCGGCCGAGACGGCGCTCGGGCACGGCATCGAGGTGATCTCCGGCCGCGAGGAGGCACGACTGATCTACCTGGGCGTGGCCCATGCGCAACGCCCCAAGCCCGGCAGCCTGCGCCTGGTGATCGACATCGGCGGCGGCTCGACCGAGTTCATCATCGGTCGCGGCTTCCAGACGGTGGAGCGCGAAAGCGTGCAGGTCGGCTGCATCGCCACCACGCGCCGTTTCTTCGGCAACGGCAAGCTGTCGAAAAAGAAGTGGCGCGACGCGGTGATCGAGGTGGAAGCCGAATTCCAGCAGTTCGCCAACGCCTATCGCGCACTGGGCTGGAACGAATCGATCGGCGCCTCCGGCACCAACAAGGCGATCGGCGAAATCTGCGCGGCGATGAAGCTCACCAAGGGCGCGGTGACCGCGGAGGCCCTGCCGCAGGTGCGCGACCGCCTGCTGCAGGCCTCGCACATCGACGACATCGACCTGCCGGGGCTCTCGGCGGACCGGCGTCCGATCATCGCCGGCGGCATCGTGGTGCTCGAGGCCGCGTTCGCCGCGCTCGGCCTGAGCCGCATGGCGGTGAGCAAGGCCGCGATGCGCGAAGGCGTGCTGTACGACATGCTGGGCCGCGGCAGCGAACACGATCCGCGCGAGGCCTCGATCCTGGCCCTCACCCACCGCTACGGCATCGACGTGGCCCAGGCCGCGCGCGTGGAGGCCACGGCGATCCGGCTGTTCGAACAGGCGGCCGCCGGCTGGGGCCTGGATGCGGACGACCTGCTGATGCTGGCCTGGGCGGCGCGCGTGCACGAGCTGGGGCTGGTCATCGCGCACAGCCAGTACCAGGTGCACGGCGCCTACGTGATCGAGCATTCGGACATCGCCGGCTTCTCGCGCCAGGAGCAGCAGTTCCTGGCCGCGCTGGTCCGCACCCACCGGCGGCGCGTGCCCAAGTCGGCGTTCGACGCCCTGCCCGACCGGCTGCTCGACGCCGCGCGCCGCACCGCGGCGCTGCTGCGCATCGCCGCCCTGCTGCATCGCGCCCGCGATACCGACGAGATCCCGCGCCTGGATCTGCACGTCGACGGCCCGCGCATGAGCCTGCGGCTGGCGCGGCGATGGCTGGACGCGCGGCCGCTGCTGCGGGCCGACCTGGAAGGCGAACAGGCCGACATCGCCCAGCTGGGCATCCGCTTCGAGATCGCCCCCGACTGAGGCCGCCCCCTCCGGGCGCCCCCCTGTCTGTTGCCGGGCCGGCCGGCCGCGCCGCTAGGCGGGCTTTTCGACGCGCGCGGTGGTCAGCGCGGGCAGCGTCTGCCCGCGCCAGTCGCGGTCGTTGGCCACCTGCGCATGCGCGCGCGAGGCCTCCAGCCCGGCCAGGTCGAGATCGGCAATGGCCCATGCCGCCTCGCCGCCGCTGCGGGCCAGCACGCCGTCGGCCGGAAATCCCGCGTCCATCGGCGCATGGATCGCCGCCTCGCCGGTATTGATGTCCAGGGCCGGACTCCAGGGCGCCGCGCCCGCGGTCACCGCCTGCGCGACGAAGCAGCGGTTCTCCAGCGCCCGTGCCAGGCAGCCCACGCGCACGCGCGTGGCCCCGGCCTCGGTGTCGGTGCAGCTGGGCACCAGCAGCAGGCGCGCGCCCGCCTCGTACTGGGCACGCACCGGCAAGGGGAACTCGATGTCGTAGCAGACGGCCAGGCCCAGGCGCGTGCCGCCGGCGTCGAAGACCTTCAGCGCGTCGCCGCCCTCGATCAGGCCGGTGGCCTTCTCGAAGCCGGTCAGCTGCAGCTTGTCCTGCCAGGCATGGCCGCCCGCCGGCAGGAACAGGTCGGCGCGGTTGCGGTAGCGGCCGTGGCCGGTGTCGAGCAGGAAGCTGCCCGCGGCGATGGTGAGCCCGGTATCGCGCGCGATGTCACCGAACAGGGCCAGCCAGCGGTCGCGGTAGCCCTGGATCGCCGCGAGCGACGCCGGCAGGTCGGCGGCGATCGCGGCGGGAAAGCTCGCCGCCAGTTCCAGCGACAGGTATTCGGGCAGCACCGCGATGTCGGCGCCCCGTGCCGCCACGTCCCGGAGCAGGTGCCACTGGCGCCGGGCGAACGCGTCGAAGCTCGCCGGCGCGTCGATCGCGTACCGGGCCGCGGCCACCCTCATGTCGCCGCCTCCAGGGGCCGTGTCCAGAACACGAGTGCGTGGCTGCATTCGCCCACGCCCGGTTCGGCCCAGTCCAGTTGCATGCGCAGCTCAGGCCGGCGCGTGTAGCCGCGCCCGCTCCACAGCCGCTCGTGGCCGCGATGGCCGACCGGACGGCGCGGATCCGCCGCATCGCGTTCCACCGCCGCGAAGGCGGTCCAGGCATGGCCCAGCTGGCGCGCGTGCGCCTCGCGATGGTCGAAGAAGGCGCGGCCGATGCCCTGCCCGCGATACAGCGGCAGCAACACCGATTCGCCGAAATAGAACACCTGCGCCGGATCCGGGCCGCGGGCCTCGAACGGCGCCCGGAACGCGGGGCCGTCGTCGACCAGGGGCAGCCCGGTCGAGGCGCCGACCACGCGCCCGGCGTCGAAGGCGAGCACGAACAGGCTGCCCGGCGATGCGGCATACGCGGCCAGGTAGTCGCGCTCGTACCCCATGTCCCCGGCATAGAGGTAGGGCCACTCGCGGAACACCGCGATGCGGAGCCGGGCGACATCGTCCAGATGGCGCTGCACCTGGCTGCCGGCGAGGCGGCGGATGGAGACGTGGGAGGTCTCGTGCATCGGCAGATTCTAGCGCTGCGACCACGGCCGGTCCTGCGCCGGCCGGGCCGCTTGAGCCGCCAGGCCTGCGCAGAGGCGGCACCGGCCGGGCGGGCGGCGACCGCCGCATGCCGGCCGCGCGGATCGACGCGGGCACGCGCATTCCGCGCTGCGCGCGGAATGACAAACATTTAGGCTGTCCACCTCCCTTTGCCGATGCCGTCCATGAACTACCGCCACGCCTTCCACGCCGGCAACCACGCCGACGTCCTCAAGCACACCGTGCTGCTGGCACTGTGCGAGGCGCTGGTGGCCAAGCCGGCGGCCTGTTTCGCGCTCGACACCCATGCCGGGCGTGGCCTCTACCAGCTCGACGACGAGCGCGCGCGCCGCACCGGCGAGGCCGGCGATGGCGTGCAGGCCCTGCTCGGGCGCAGCTCCGGTCCCGTGCTGGCGCCCTATCGTGCCGCCGTCGAGGCCTGCCGGGTGCAGCACGGTGCGGGCACCTACCCCGGCTCGCCGTGGCTGCTGGCGCACGCGCTGCGCGAGCAGGACCGCATCGCCTGCTGCGAACTGCAGCCGGAGGAGGCGGCCGCGCTCAAGCAGAATCTGGGCGGCGACCCGCGCGTGGGCGTGCACCAGCGCGACGGCTACGCGGCCATCGACGCGCTGCTTCCGCCCAAGGCCGGCGGGACCCGCATCGGCCGCGGCCTGGTACTCATCGACCCGCCTTACGAGGCGCAGCGCGCCGAGTTCGAACCGATCCTGGCGGCCCTGCGTTCGGGTCTGCTGCGCTGGCCGCAGGGCATGTTCCTGCTGTGGTATCCGGTCAAGCAGCGGGCCACGCTGCAGCCCTTCCTGCGCCGCGCCGCGCACCTGCCGGCCAAGTCGGTCCTCATTGCCGAGCTGATGGTGCGGCCGGAGGAGTCCGCCCTGCGCATGAACGGCAGCGGCCTGCTGCTGTGCAATCCGCCATGGCGCTTCGACCAGGTCCTCCAGCGCCTGCTGCCGGCGCTGCAGGCCGCGCTCGCCCACGATGGCGGCGCCCACCGCCTGCAGTGGCTGCGGCAGGACGCCAGCTGATCCGCCTGCCAGCGGCGGTGCGCAGCCTGCCCGCCACGGCCCGGGGGGCGGCCGGTTCAGCCTGTCTGGCGCGGCGCCCAAGCTAAAATGGCCGCTTCGCACGCTGGCAACGCCGTTGCCGGCGCCGTCGTGCATTTCTGGAACACCGCCTGATGCCCGCCCGAGACAGTCTCCCGTCCCTCCTGCCGCGCGCCGGCCAGCGCGCATGGTGGCGCGTGCCCTCCAGCCGCAGCGCCCTGGCCTGGCACGCGGCCCGCGCCGCACGTGCACTGTCGGCGCCGCTGCTGCTGATCGCGCGCGACAACCATGCCGCGCACCAGCTCGAGTCCGACCTGCAGACCCTGCTCGGCGACGACCCCACCCTTCCCATCGTGCCGTTCCCCGACTGGGAAACCCTGCCCTGGGACCGCTTCAGCCCCCATCCGGACATCACCTCGCAGCGTCTGTCGACCCTGTTGCGCCTGCCTTCGCTCAAGCGCCAGGCGATCGTGATCGTGCCGGTGCAGACCCTGCTGCAGCGCCTGCCGCCGCTGCGTTACGCGGTGGGCAGCGCCTTCGACGTCCGCACCGGACAGACGCTGGACCTGGACGCGGAAAAGCGCAGGCTCGACGGCGCCGGCTACCGCAACGTGCCGCAGGTGTTCGATCCGGGCGACTTCGCCGTGCGCGGCGGCCTGCTGGACGTGTACCCGATGGGCGCCAGCGAGCCTTACCGCGTCGAACTGTTCGACGACGTCATCGAGACCATCCGCGCCTTCGACCCGGAAACCCAGCGCTCGCTGGACAAGGTCGAGGCGGTGCGCATGCTGCCCGGGCGCGAGGTGCCGACCGATGGCGACGCGCTCGATCGCGTGCTCGATGCGCTGCGCGAGCGCTTCGATGTCGACACGCGGCGCAGCGCGCTGATGCAGGACCTCAAGAGTGGCCTGGCGCCGGCCGGCATCGAGTACTACCTGCCGCTGTTCTTCGATGCCACCGCCACGCTGTTCGACTACCTCGCCCCCGGAGCCATGCCGCTGGTCGATGAAGGCGCGCTGGAGGCGGCCGACCATTTCTGGCGGCAGGCCGGCGATCGCTACGAGCAGCTGCGCCACGACATCGAACGCCCGATCCTGCCGCCCGACGAACTGTGGATCTCGCCGCAGGCGCTGCGCGAACGCCTCAACGCCGGCGAGCGCATCGAACTGTGCCCCGACTCGCATCCGCGCCACGCGCAGGCACTGGCGCTGGGCGACCAGCCCGCGCCCTCGCTGCCCCTGGCGCTGCGCGACAACGAGCCCGGCGCGCCGCTCAAGCGGTTCCTGTCCAGCTACAGCGGCCGCGTGCTGATCGCGGCCGACTCGGCCGGTCGTCGCGAGGCGCTGCTGGAAATGCTGGACGCGGCGGCCATCAAGCCGGTGGTACTGCCCGACTTCACCGCTTTCGTGCAATCGGCCGGGCCCGCGGCCGCGTCCACAGCGGGCGCGGCGCTGTCCATCGCCATCGCGCCGCTCGACGATGGCTTCGCGCTCGACCAGCCGCGCGTGGCCATCCTCACCGAACGCCAGTTGTTCCCCGAGCGCGCATCGCAACCGCGCCGGCGCAGGCGCGTCGGACGCGAGCCCGAAGCGATCATCCGCGACCTCGGCGAGCTGGCCGAAGGCGCGCCGATCGTGCACGAGGACCACGGCGTGGGCCGCTACCGCGGCCTGGTCACGCTGGAGGCCGGCGGCCAGCCCGGCGAGTACCTCGACATCGAGTACGCCAAGGGCGATCGCCTGTATGTGCCGGTCGCGCAGTTGCATCTGGTCAGCCGCTACTCGGGCGCCTCGCCCGAGACCGCACCGCTGCACTCGCTGGGCGGCGAGCAGTGGACCCGCGCCAAGCGCAGGGCGCAGGAAAAGGTGCGCGATGTCGCAGCCGAGCTGCTCGAGATCCAGGCCAAGCGCCAAGCGCGCGCCGGCCTCGCCCTGCAGGTCGACCGTGCGATGTACGAACCCTTCGCCGCGGCCTTCCCGTTCGAGGAGACGCCCGACCAGCACGCCGCGATCGAGGCGGTGATCCGCGACCTGGGATCGAGCCAGCCGATGGACCGCGTGGTCTGCGGCGACGTCGGTTTCGGCAAGACCGAGGTCGCGGTGCGCGCGGCCTTCGTCGCGGCCGCGGCGGGCAAGCAGGTCACGGTGCTGGTGCCGACCACCCTGCTGGCCGAGCAGCACTACCGCAACTTCCGCGACCGATTCGCGGACTGGCCGCTCAAGGTCGAGGTCCTGTCGCGTTTCAAGAGCACCAAGGAGATCAAGGCCGAGCTGGAGAAGCTGGCCGAGGGCAAGATCGACGTCATCGTCGGCACCCACCGCCTGCTGCAGAAGGACGTGCGCTTCAAGGACCTGGGCCTGGTGATCGTCGACGAGGAGCAGCGCTTCGGCGTGCGCCAGAAGGAGGCGCTCAAGGCGCTGCGCGCCAACGTGCACCTGCTCACGCTCACCGCCACTCCGATCCCGCGCACGCTCAACATGGCCATGGCCGGCCTGCGCGACCTGTCGATCATCGCCACCCCGCCCGCGCACCGGATGGCGGTGCAGACCTTCGTCCATGCCTGGGACGACGCGATGCTGCGCGACGCCTTCCAGCGCGAACTCGCGCGCGGCGGCCAGGTCTACTTCCTGCACAACGACGTGGAGAGCATCGGCCGCATGCAGCGTCAGCTGCAGGAACTGGTGCCCGACGCGCGCATCGGCATCGCCCACGGCCAGATGCCCGAGCGCGAACTGGAGCGGGTGATGCTCGACTTCCAGAAGCAGCGCTTCAACGTGCTGCTGTGCTCGACCATCATCGAATCGGGAATCGACATCCCCAACGCCAATACCATCATCATCAACCGCGCCGACAAGTTCGGCCTGGCGCAGCTGCACCAGCTGCGCGGCCGCGTGGGACGCTCCCACCACCGTTCGTACGCCTACCTGGTGGTGCCCGACCGGCGCTCGATCACCAGCGATGCGCAGAAGCGGCTCGACGCCATCGCCTCGATGGACGAGCTCGGCGCCGGCTTCACCCTGGCCACCCACGACCTGGAGATCCGCGGTGCCGGCGAACTGCTCGGCGAGGACCAGAGCGGGCAGATGGCGGAAGTGGGCTTCAGCCTGTACACCGAACTGCTCGAACGCGCGGTGCGTTCGATCAAGCAGGGCAAGCTGCCGGACATGGACGAGGCCGCGTATCGTGGCGCCGACGTCCAGTTGCATGCCCCGGCGCTGATCCCGGACGATTACCTGCCCGACGTGCACACGCGCCTGACCCTGTACAAGCGGATCAGCTCTGCGCGCGATGCCGACGAGCTGCGCGAGCTGCAGGTCGAGATGATCGACCGTTTCGGGCTGCTGCCGGATCCGGCCAAGCACCTGTTCGCCGTCGCCGAACTCAAGCTGCAGGCCACGGCACTCGGGATCCGGAAGCTGGAGCTGGGTCCCGGCGGCGGCCGCCTCCAGTTCGTCGAACAGCCCGCGGTCGATCCGATGGGCGTGATCCGCCTGATCCAGGGCCAGCCCCGGCACTACCGCATGGACGGCCCGGACAAACTGCGCATCACCCTGGAGCTGCCCGATTTCGACACGCGGGCCAAGGCCGCGCGCGGACTGCTGCTGGCGCTCGCGCCGGCGGCGGCGCCGGCTGGCCGCCGCCAGTGAGCCGGCCGGTGCCGGCCCTGCCGACGGCGGCCGCGCCCCGGCGGGCGCCGCTGCGCCTGCGCGCCCTGGCGCTGCTGGCCGTGGTCGCAGCCGGCGCCTGCAGTACGCCGGACCCGCGCGGCACGGCCCAGGACCTGGTGGTCGTCATCGTGCGGCATGCCGAGAAGTCCGACGAGGCCGGTCCCGATCCCGGGCTGAGCGAGGCCGGCCACAGGCGCGCCGCCGTGCTGGCCCGGCGCCTCGCCGGCGAAGAGCTGGCGGCGATCTATGCCACCGCATGGCGCCGCACCCGCCAGACCGTCGCGCCTGCGGCCGCGGCGCAGCGACTGCCCATCACGCTCTACGACGCCCGGGAACCGGCCGAGGCGCTGGCCGCGCGGCTGCGTGCCTCGCATCGCGCGGGCGTGGTCCTGCTGGCCGGCCACAGCAACACCGTCCCCGGCATGGTCGCGGCATTCTGCCGCTGCGCGGCGGCGGAGATGGCGGAGACCGAATTCGACCGGATCAGCACCGTCCGCATCGGCGCCGACGGCCGTCCGCGCCTGCAGATCGAGCGCTACTGACCCGTCGCACCCGCGCCGACGGTCCGCCCGCACCGGGCGCACATGCAAAAGGGGACACGCGTCCGGTTTGGTGCGTTGCATCATCGTCTGCGCCGTGGCAAGGTCGGACGGGTTCCCCTTGCATGGACCGCCCGCATGCCTACACGCTGGATTCTGCTCGCCGCCCTGCTGCTGACGATGCCGCAGGCCTACGCCCAGTCCGCAGGCAGTTGCCCGCAGCTGCCCGCAGCCAGTGGGCTGTCGTGGCAGGTGTCCGAAGGCGCCGGCTTCCTGTACTGCCGGGCGATGCGCGAGGACGATGGCTGGCAGGCTTTCTCGGTGATGCTCCGCGATGCCTCGCCGATGCGCACCCGCATGTCGCTGCGCGAGGACCGCGCCGAGATCGACGGCCATGAAGTGCGCTGGTATCGCGGCGACCTGTCCGACAGCGCCAGCATGGTGCGCGAAACGGCGATCGAGCTGGACGACGACCTGTTCGCGCACATCGTGCTGCGCGCCGACGACGAGGCACAGCTGGCCGAGAGCCGGCGCCTGGCCGAAGGCCTGCGCTTCGCCGACACGCGCCTGGGCAGTCACTGAGGCGCGCCCCCGCGCGCCGGGCCCGTCCGGGCCTGCCGCGCCTGCCGTTGCCGAAGAAGCGACGAGCCGCCGGCCCATGCCCGGCGTCCCCGGTGTGCCTCAGTCGCCGCCGACCGCCACCGGGCTGAAACGCAGGGCCTCGGCCAGCCGCTGGTTGCGCGCCAGCAGGTCTTCCGAATCGGCGCGCACCACGATGTGGGCATCGCGCCGCCGCCCCAGCTCGACCAGGGTCTCGCGCACGTGCACCTCGCGCCGCGTCGCCACGTCCCCGCGATACCAGCGCACCTTGTGGCCGTCGATGACCGCGTTTTCCTCGCGCATTCCCCGCTCGGGCTTGAACGTGGAACCGGAGCCGATCATCACCGACAGCGCCTGGGTGCCGTCGACCGCATGGATCGCCTTGCAGAACACGAAGTCCGGACCGTGGACCACTTGCCAGTCCAGCCCGCTGCCCTCGGGCAGTTCCGGACAGTTCTCGTCGGCGGCCTGGGCGGCCGCAAGACCGGACCAGAGCAGGCCCGCCAGCAACAGGGGCATCGTTCTCATCGGAAGGCTCCCACCTAGCCAAGGGATCGCGCGCCGCCGTCCTGCACGGGGTGAGATGCAGGCGGCGAACGCATGGATGTCAACGTCTCGCGTGGGGGGCGCGAAATCCGTTTTGCGCGCTGCGACTATAGCCGCCACTGGCGCCAGCGCCTGCTGCAGTGCGGCATCGCGGGCATCGCCGACGGGACGCGCAGCGTCCCGGGGCGACGGAAAGGACCCGCAGCCGACCGGAGCGGTCGGCTGCGGCGCCACTCAGAAGCGGCCTTCCTGGTAGTCGACGAACGCCTGCATGATCTCCTGCCGGGTGTTCATCACGAACGGGCCGTGACGCGCCACCGGCTCACGCAGTGGGCGGCCCGCGACCAGGATCAGGCGCGCGCCGGCTTCGCCGGCCTGCAGGACCAGCCGCGCCGGCCCGCCCTCGGAGCCGAAGCCGCCACCCAGGATGCCCAGTTCCTGCGCCGCCAGCGCACGTGCATCCTCGCCCTCGCCGACGGTCACGCCGCCTTCGAACGGATAGGCGAAGGCGTTGTGGCCCGCCGGCAGCCCGTACTCCCAGCGCGCGCCGGGGGCGAGCGTGATGTCCAGGTAGAGCGGATCGGTCGCCGGCTGGGAGATCGGCCCATGCACGCCGTCGACCTCGCCGGCGATCAGCTTCACGCTCACGCCTTCGGCAGGCGCCACCACCGGCAGTTGCGCCGGGGCGAACTCCTGGTAGCGGGGTGCGGTCATCTTGTCCTTGGCCGGCAGGTTCACCCACAGCTGGAAACCGCGCATGCGCCCGGCTTCCTGCTCCGGCATCTCCGAATGCACGAGCCCGCGGCCGGCGGTCATCCACTGCACGCTGCCGGACACCAGCAGGCCCTCGTTGCCGTGGTTGTCGCGATGGCGCATGCGCCCGTCGAGCATGTAGGTCACCGTCTCGAAGCCGCGGTGCGGATGGCTGGGGAAACCGGCCAGATAGTCCTCGGGCCGGTCCGTGCCGAACTCGTCGAGCAGCAGGAACGGATCGAGGTCGGGCAGTTCGCCGCCGCCGATGACGCGCGTCAGCCTGACACCGGCCCCGTCCGAGGCGGGCATGCCGCGCACCTTGCGGGCCAGACGGGCGTATGGGGTGGAACCGATGGTGTTCATGGCAGGGCCCCTGCTGTGGACTGGGCCCCAACTATGCCCGGCTTTCCGAGCCCGGAAACCACCATCAGCGCAACGATACTTGCCACCGATGCGCAATCGTTCCGCCGATGGCCTGGTCGACCGCTTCAGCCCGGACGCGCCCGCAGTCGCCAGGTGCGGTGGATCCGCGGATTGCGGGCGAAGTCCGGGCCGATGGTGGCCGGGCTGATCTCCTCCACCTCGGCGAACGCCGCCAGGGCCTCGCCGTCCAGCCGGAACCGGCGGAAGTTGTTGGAGAAGTACAGCACGCCGCCGAACGACAGCCGCGCCACCGCCAGCCGCAACAGCTCCACGTGCGAGCGCTGCACGTCGAAATCGTCGGCGCGTGCGGAATTGGAGAACGTGGGCGGATCGCAGAACACCAGGTCGTATTCGCCCCGGTCGGCACGCAGCCAGGCCATGGCATCGGCCTGGACGATGCGGTGGCGGGTACCGCCGATATCGTTTTCGCGCAGGTTGTCGGCCAGCCATTCGAGGTAGGTGGCCGAGAGGTCGACGCTGGTGGTCTGCGCCGCGCCGCCGACCGCGGCCTGCACGGTGGCCGCGCCGGTGTAGCAGAACAGGTTGAGGAAGCGCCTGTCGCGCGCTTCGGCGGCGATCTCCAGGCGCAGCGGACGGTGGTCGAGGAACAGGCCCGTATCCAGGTAGTCGAACAGGTTCACGCGCAGCCGCGCGTCGCCCTCGCGCACCGTCATGAACTCGCCGCGATGGGCGAAGTGTCCGTACTTGCTGCCGCCCTTGCCGCGCGCGCGGGTCTTCACCGCGATCCGGTCGCGCGGCACCTCCAGCGCCTCGGCGGCGCCGGCCAGCAGTTCGCCGAACCGCCTGCGGGTGACGGCCTCGGGGATCTCGGCCGGCGCGGCGTATTCCTGCACATGCAGCCAGCGCGTGCCGGTGTCGGCCTCGGCGTAGACGTCGATCGCGGCGGCGTATTCGGGCAGGTCCGCATCGTAGGCGCGGAAGCAGTCCACGCCCTCGCGCGCACGCCAGGACTTCGACGCCCTCAACGTCTTGCGCAGCCGGTTGGCCACCATCCGCGCGCCCTCGGGCAGCTCGCGCGACGCGTCCTGCGCCCGCGCCGGCGAACGCACCGGATCGCAGACGATGAGCGTGCACTCGAGCGCGCCGTTGAACATCTGGTAGCTCTTCTTCGCGCGCAGGCCGCTGGCGAAGGCCAGCTCGCGGTCGCCGCACAGCAGGCTGGCGCGCCAGCCCGGCACCGCACGCACCAGCGCGTTGCCCAGATTGCGGTACAGCGCGGGATCGGCGGCAAGTCGCGCGTCGTAGGGCGGATTGCACACGACCAGGCCGCGCGGCGCGGGCTGGGCCGGCAAGGCGGCGATGTCGCCGACCTCCAGGTCGATCGCATCGCGCAGGCCGGCGGCGGTGGCGTTCGCGCGCGCGTTCGCGATCGCCTGGGGGTCGAGATCGCGACCCGCGAACGCCTGACGCAGCGCCGTGCGCCCCGCGCGCTCGCGCGCGGTCGCCTCGGCCACCAGCTGCTGCCACGCCTCGACGTCGAAACCGCGCCATCGGCTGGGCAGGCGCTCGCCGTGGCGCAGCAGGCCCGGGGCCACGTCGGCAGCCATCAACGCGCCCTCGATCAGCAGCGTGCCGCTGCCGCACATCGGGTCGAGCAGGTGGCCGCCCTCGGCATACAGCGCCGGCCAGCCGCCGCGCATCAACAGCGCGGCAGCCAGGTTCTCCTTCAGCGGCGCGTCGCCCTGCGCCTGGCGCCAGCCGCGCCGATGCATGGGACCGCCGCCCAGGTCCACCGACACGATCGCACGCCCCTTGCGCACCACCAGGCTCAGCCGCAGGTCGGGCGACTCGACGTCCACGTCCGGACGCGCGCCGGTGGCCTCGCGCAAGGCGTCGACCACGGCGTCCTTGAGCCGCTGCGCGGCATAGCGCGCGTGCGTGATGGCGCTGCCGGAGACATGCGCGTCCACCGCCAGGGTCATGCCCGCATCCAGGTGCGCCTGCCAGTCCAGCGTGCGCGCGCCGGCATACAGTGCGTGCTCGTCGGCGCAGTCGTAGTCGGCGAGCGGCCACAGCACGCGACTGGCCAGGCGCGAGAACAGGACGGCGCGCTGCGCGTCGCGCAACGTACCGGCGACATTGACGCCTGCCACGGCGGCGGTGGCCTGTGCGCAACCGAGCGCGAGCAGCTCGTCCACGAGCAGGTACTCGAGGCCTTTGGCGCACGAAACGAAGAACTTCAATGGATTGCCTGCGAAAACCGGCGCGATCGCCGGGCCCGCCATTCTGCCGCAAGCGGCCGGCCGCCACATCCGGGAGCGCGCCGCATCGCCGCTGGCGACGCGGGTCAGAGCCGCGAGAGCAGCGCGCCGAACGCCTGGGCGGACGTCTCCACATGGGTCGCCAGACGGTGGCCGTCGTCGACCAGCAGCAGGGTGGCACGGCGCTCCCGCGCCCAGCGCACCACCTCGTCCGCGGCGATCAGCTCGTCGTGCCAGCCGTGGACGACGCTGGTCGGCACCTCCGCGCCCTGCAGCGGCGGCGCTTCGCCCATCCGGACCGGCGGCGCCATCAGGAACAGCCCCCGCACCGGCACCCGCAGCGAGACCTGCCCGGAGATCCAGGCGCCCAGGCTCGACCCGGCCAGCACCAGCGGGCCGCGCGCGGCGGCCGCGGCGGCGCGTCGGGCCAGGCGCTCGACCCGTGCCAGCACGTCGCCGACGCGGCTGACCTCGAGGCGGGCGTCCAGATCGGTGTAGTCGGGCCGCTCGTGGCTCCAGCCCAGGCGCTCGGCCACCTCGGCCAGCGCGGTGACCTTGGTGGCATCGGGTCCGCTCTCGAACCCGTGCGAAAGGATGCAGTGCCCGCGCGGACTCATGCGTCCACCCGGTGCACGCCATCGCCCAGGCGCAGCGTGCCGCCTTCGAGGATGCGCGCGCACAGCCCGCCCATGCCGCGCATCGCGTTGTAGCCGCCCGGGCCCAGCGCCGCTTCCATGCGCGAGCACGGATCGCACGGATCCGTGCCCTCCAGCAGCACGTCGCCGACGCGGAAGCGCAGGCCCTTGAGCGCCAGCAGCGGGATGCCGGACACCACCAGGTTGCGCCGCAGCGTCGCCGGGGCGATGCAGGCGTGTCCGGCCAGCGCCGCGATCACCGGCAGATGCTCGGCCTGGATCAGGGTTACCCCGCGCTTGCCGCTGCCGCCGGCGTAGCGATCGCCCGTCAGGCCCGCGCCGGCCACCGCCTCGACCTCGTCCACCTCGCGCATCGCCGCGTCGCGGCGCGGACGCAGGCCGATCCACTGCACGCTGCCGGCGCGCGGGAACTGCGTCATCAGATGGTGCAACCCGGTGCCCGGCGGCGGTATTTTCATGAGCGAATGCTAGCATCGGCCGATGCGTCCACGCCCCGACGGCCCCGGCATCGAGATCCAGCATCTGCCCTATGTCGAGCGCCTGGATGCGCGTGCGGCGGAGGCCGTCGAACTGGTGGTGATCCACTGCACCGAACTGCCCGACCTGGCCATGGCGCGCGAATACGGCGAGCGGGTGCTCTATGCCGCGGGCACCGGCAACAGCGGCCACTGGTACATCGACCGCGACGGCCGCATCGTCGAGTACGTCCCGGCCACGCGCGTCGCCCACCACGTGCGCGGGGCCAACGCCGGCTCGGTGGGCATCGAGCTGGTCAATCGCGGGCGCTGGCCGCGCTGGCTGGATGCGGGCCACCAGGCCATGGACGAACCCTATCCGCAAGCGCAGATCGCCGCCCTGCTCCGGCTGCTCGCCTGGCTGCGTGCCACCCTGCCCGCACTGCGGAGCATCGCCGGGCACGAGGATCTCGATACCGAGCGCGTGCCCGCCACCGACGATCCCGCCGTCCGCGTGCCCCGCAAGCGCGATCCGGGCCCGCTGTTTCCCTGGGCACGGGTGCTGTCCGGCTGCGGCCTGCAGCGCCTGCCCTGAGCGCGGGCGCCGCGCGCCGCCCTCGGGACAGAGGCCGCCGGCGGGCCCGCGCGGACGCTGGCGCGCGGACGTCGTGCCTTCGTGCCCTGCCCGCGCGCCGCAGGCGCGGGGCGCGAAGCCCTGCCCGTATAATTCCGGCCCATGAATTCCACCGTATCCGAACTGATCGAACTGCTGTCCCTGGAGCGGCTGGAGGACAACCTGTTCCGCGGCCAGAGCCGCGACATCGGCACGCGCTACGTGTTCGGCGGGCAGGTCGTGGGCCAGGCCCTGTCCGCGGCGCAGGCGACCATGCCGCAGCCGCGGCCGGCGCACTCGCTGCACGCCTACTTCCTGCGCGCCGGCGACGTCGAGCATCCGATCGTCTACCACGTCGACCGCACCCGCGACGGCGGCAGCTTCTCCGTGCGCCGCGTGACCGCCATCCAGCACGGCAAGGTGATCTTCTTCTGCGCCGCCTCGTTCCAGGTGGAAGAAGGCGGCGCCGAACACCAGCCGCCGATGCCGCAGGTGCCCGATCCGGACGACATCCGTGCGCCCGACCCCCTGCCGGCCCACGTGCTGGCGACGCTGCCGAGCAAGGTACGGCGCTGGCTCGACCGCGCCGGCCCGTTCGAGTTCCGCCCGGTGCACCCGCGCAACGACCTGGAGCCGGCGCGGCAACCGCCGTTCAACCATGTCTGGTTCCGGCTGTCCGAGCGCGTCGGCGACGGGCCCGAACTGCATCGCGCCCTGCTCGCCTACGCCTCGGACTTCCACCTGCTGGGCACGGCGACCTTCCCGCACGGCATCAGCTACTACCAGCCGAACGTGCAGATGGCATCGCTCGACCATGCACTGTGGTTCCACCGCCCGTTCCGGGCCGACGAGTGGCTGCTGTACTCGATCGACAGCCCCACCGCGCAGGGCTCGCGTGGCCTGGCGCGCGGCCAGATCTTCTCGCGCCAGGGCCTGCTGGTGGCCAGCACCGCGCAGGAAGGCATGATCCGCGTGCTGGCGAACACGGTCGAGGCGGCCACCGGGGCCGCCGGATGACCGCCGACCGCCACGCGCGCGCCGCGTGCCGCGCGGGGGCCTGAGATGCGCCAGGTCTTCAGCAGCGCGCGCATCGAGAACGTGCAGGCGGTGGCGAAGCTGCTCGCCGCCGAAGGCATCGAGGTGCGGATCGAGGACGGGCAGCGCTACCGACGCTCGATCCGCGGCGGCTTCAGCTATCGCGAGGGCGGCAGCGGCGGCCGCGCCTCGGTGTGGGTGGTGCGCTCGGACGACCAGCCACGCGCGCGCCAGCTGCTGCACGCGGCCGGCCTGCTCGAGGCCAGCCCCGCCAATCCCTCCAGCTTCCTGCCCGCCGTCGGGCACGCCGCACGCGTGGAGTCGCCGAAGCGCAGGACCCGCCTGCGCCTGGGCCTGCTGATCGCCGCGGCGGTGGCCCTGGCGATGTGGCTCAACCAGTTCCGCAATCCCGGCTGGGACCTGCCCGCGCCGGTGGCCGGCCCGGCGCCGGCCGAGCCGGCGCTGGATCCTTCGCTGCAGGCGATCAGCACCACTGAAGCGGTCCATCGCATCCCCACGCCGCCGGCGCTCGCCGCGACCCTGGCGGCCGCCGAACGCGCGCGCCTGGCCGCAGGACCGCTGTGCCTGTCGATCGATGGCGCGGATCCGACCGACGCCGCCTGGTCCGCGGCCCGCGCCGCCGGGCTCGAGGTCAACGCCGCCTCCGCCTGTCCCGCCGGCGAGGCTGCGCTGCATGTGGCGGTGTCCGACTACCGCACCGATGGCTCCGGCGAAGGCACGGTCGAGCTGGCCACGGCCGTGGGCGACGCCTCCCCCGGGCCGCGCCGGCTGGCGGTGCGCCGCGATGGCGACCGGTGGCAGGTCCAGGAAATCCCCTGACGGTCACATCGGCCGCCGTCGTGCGTCACCTCAAGAGGCCACCCGAGCGAGCCGCATGTCCAACGAAGCCATCGACCTGCTGATCAAGCGCGAACTGCCGGCCGCCGTGCGCGGCGACCGCGATGCCTACGGCCGCATCGTCGTGGCCAGCCAGAATGCGGTGACCGCGGTCGCCCTCGCCATCACCCGCGACGTGCCGGCCAGCGAGGACATCGCCCAGGAAGCCTTCCTCTCGGCCTGGCACCACCTGCCCCGGCTGAAGAACCCGTCCAGCTTCCTGCCGTGGCTGCGGCAGATCACCCGCAACCTCGCCTACGACCACCTGCGCAGCCGCCGCCACCGCATGCTCGACGGCGAAGTCGCCGATCTCGCCATCCAGCATGCCGCCGACCCCGATGGCTGCCCGCTGGAGCAGACGCTCGACGCCGAGCGCGAGGCGGTGGCGGCCGACCTGATCTCCGAACTGCCCGAGGAAAGCCGCGAAACCCTGCTGCTCTACTATCGCGAAGGGCAGAGTTCGCGGCAGGTCGCGATGCTGCTGGGCCTGTCCGATGCGGCGGTGCGCAAGCGCCTGTCGCGGGCGCGCCAGAGCGTGCGCGACGACCTGCTCAGCCGCTTCGGCGACTTCGCCCGCAGCAGCGCGCCGGGCGCGGCCTTCGCGGTCGGCGTCAGCGCCGCGCTGGGCATCAGCAAGCCGGCCGCGGCAGCGGGCCTGGGCCTGGCGACCCGGTCGGTTGCGGGCAGCCTGCTCGCGCGGTGCGCACTGGGTTTCGCGGGCGCGGCGGCGGGGGGCCTGCTGGGCGGCCTGGTCGCGGCCTGGTTCGCGCGCGGCATCCTGCTGGACTATGCGCAGGGCCCGGCCGAGCGGGACATGCTGCAAGGCTTCGCGCGCCGCTACGTGGGGCTGTCGCTGGCGATGATCGCGGTCATCGTCGCCACCCATTTCATGTCGCGCGACGTGTCGCACACCTTCATCGCCATCGGCATCGCCCTGCTGCTGATGAACTGGCAGCTGCTGGTGATCCTTCCCAGGCGCGCGAACCCGCTGCTCGCGCGCGACGCGCGCCGCGACCCGGTCGGCGCCCGGCAGCGGCTGCTCGCCTATCGGCTCACCTGGGGCCGCACCGGCGTGCTGATGAGCAACCTCATCGTCGTCGGCTCGCTGGTGATCGCCCACCTGCATCTCGGCTGAGCCCGGCGCCGGGCGCGCAGCGCCCCGACGTGCCGCCGCCTCGCCCGGGTCCGCGCATGCGGAGGCAGAAAAAAGGCCCGCGTCGGCGACGCGGGCCTTGCAGCCTCCTGGCTTGGCGAGGGCTCAGCGCTTGTTCGGCTGCAGCTCGTCGCGGCTCAGGAAGCCATCGCGGTTGTCGTCCATCCAGGCGAAACGTCCGGCCAGGCGCGGCATCTTCTCCTGGACTTCGACCCGGCTGAGCTTGCCGTCGCCGTTGAGGTCGGCGGCCGCGAAGCGTTCGTCGAAGCGCTTGCGCATCTGCGCTTCGCGCTGCGGGCGCTGGCCCTGGTGCCAGGTGCGGATCTCGCTGCGGGTCAGGTAACCGTCGCGATCGGCATCGATCGCGGCGAAATGCTCGACAAGCGGGTTGGCGCGGTCGCCGCGCTTCGCATTGCCCTGCTCGACCTCGGCCTTGCTCAGCCGGCCATCGCCATCGCTGTCCAGCCGTGCCGGATCGTGGTGGCCACGATGCTGCCCGCCGCGATGGTCGCCGGGGCCATGCTGCCGGCCGCCCTTGCCGGCGCGGCGGCCGTCACGCTGCGGACGCTCGCTGGCGTCGAGCTTGCCATCGCCGTTGCGGTCCAGGCGGTCGAAACGCTCGGCCAGACGCGGGAACTTCGCGGCCTCGGCGCGATCGATCACGCCGTCGCCATTGGCATCGAGGGTGGCCATGCCGGCGCGCTTGGGGGCGGTGGGGGTTTCGGCTGCAGTCGCGCCGGCCGCGGCCATCACGGCGATCGCCAGCGCGCTGAACAGGATCCTGTGCTTCATGTGTTGGTCCTCGGGGGATTGCGGCACCAGCGCCGCGTGCATCCATCAACGCAGCGACCGGGGCCGCCGTTGACCGGCACGCGGCCCGGTTCAGCTGGCGGATATCAAGACCGTTCGCGGCGCCTGCGACGGCCGCGCAGTATGCTGGCGCGGCAATGCGCGAGAACGACAACCTGCGGCTGTTCCACACCGGCGAGCACGCGTGCGGCTATTGGCCCGGGCGCGTGGCGCGCGACCTGGTCTTCGACCCGCACGACGACCGGCTGGCGGCCTTCTATCCGCAGGCGCTGCAATGGGGTTTCCGCCGCTCCGGCGACATCGTGTACCGGCCGCACTGCCGCGGCTGCCGCGCCTGCGTGGCCGTGCGCATCCCGGTCGAGCGGTTCCGCCCGGACCGCAGCCAGCGCCGCTGCCTGGCCCGCAACGCCTCGGTGGACACGCGCATCCTCCCGGCCGGACGCGACGACGAACGGCTGGCGCTGTACCGGCGCTACCTGGTAGCGCGGCATCCCGGCGGCGGCATGGACGGGCACGGCGCGCACGAGTTCGACCAGTTCCTGGTCGGCAGCTGGGCCAATACGCGTTTCATGGAGTTGCGCGAACACGGCCGCCTGCTGGCCGTCGCCGTGACCGATATCGAGGCGCAGGCGATGTCGGCCGTCTACACTTTCTACGATCCGGACCTGGCGGCACGCGGCCTGGGCACGCTGGCGATCCTGCGCCAGATCGAATGGGCTGCGCGCGAAGGGCGCGGCCACCTCTACCTCGGCTACTGGATCGCAGGCCACGACAAGATGGATTACAAACGCAGGTTCCGCCCGCTGGAAGGGTTCGATGGCCGCGCCTGGCGCCCGTTCGAAGCGCCGGGCCAGGCATGAGCAGGATTGCCTGCGCAATGCTGTTCGCGCTGGCGCTGTCGGCGATCGCGCTGGCCGCCTGCGTGCGCGTCAACATCCACGGCACGCCGCCGTCCCCCGGACCCGGACCCGGCACCGGCACCGGTGATGCCCCCAGGCTGCGCGTCGCCAGCTACAACGTCTCGCTGTACGACGAGGAGGCCGGCGGACTGGTCCGGCGCCTCGGGCAGGATGACGACCAGGCCCGGCGCATCGCCGCCGTACTGCAGACCGTGCGCCCGGACATCGTCCTGCTCAACGAGTTCGACTACGATCCCGACGCGCGCGCGGCCGACCTGTTCCAGCGGCGCTACCTGGAGCAGCCGCAGCCTGGCGGCGGCGCGGCGCTGCACTACCCCTACCGCTATCTGGCCACGGTCAACACCGGCGTGCCCAGCGGGCTGGACCTGGACCGCAACGGCCGTGTCGGCGGCGAAGGCCGCGAGCGCGGCAACGACGCATGGGGCTACGGGCTGCATCCGGGCCAGTACGGCATGCTGCTGCTGTCGAAGTATCCGGTGGACGCCGCGCATGCGCGCAGCTTCCAGTTGCTGAAGTGGAGTGCCATGCCCGGCGCCAGGCGTCCCATCGATCCGGACACGGGGCGGCCGTACCACGACGACCAGGTCTGGAACGCGCTGCGCCTGTCGTCCAAGTCGCACTGGGACGTGCCGGTGGACACGCCGCTCGGCGTGATCCACATCCTGGCCTCGCATCCCACGCCACCGGCCTTCGACGGCCCGGAGCGCCGCAACGTGGCGCGCAACCACGACGAGATCCGGCTGTGGCACGAGTACCTGTCGCAGGGCGGTCCGCCGGATACGGGCGGCGCCTGGCTGTGCGATGACGGCGGCCGCTGCGGCGGCCTGGCCGCGGACGCGCGCTTCGTCATCCTCGGCGATCTCAACAACGATCCGGTGGACGGCGCCGGAGACCATGCCGCCATCGTCTCGCTGCTCGAACATCCGCGCGTGCTGCGCCATCCCACGCCGCGCAGCGAGGGCGCCGTGCAGGCGGCACAGGCCGATGGCGGCGCGAACGCCGCGCATCGCGGGGCCCCTGCGCACGACACCGGCCGCTTCGGGCCGCGGGTGGGCAACCTGCGGCTGGACTACGCCCTGCCTTCGGTGGGCCTGCGGCTGCTGGACTCGGGCGTGTTCTGGCCCGTGCCTGGCCAGCCGGGCGCCGACATCGTCGAGGCCAGCGATCACCGGCTGGTGTGGGTGGACCTGGCCCGCTGAGGCCTGTCGCCCCGGCGCGGCGGTGGCCACGCGGCAGGCCTGCCCTGCCGCCGGCGTACTACTGCAGTTCGATGGCGATCGCGGCGGTGGCATCGCGCGCGATCGCGCGCGCCTGCTCGATCGAACCGGCGCGCGCCAGGGTGACGCCGACGCGGCGCTGCCCGTCCACCCGCGGCTTGCCGAACAGCCGCAGTGCCGATCCGGGTTCGCGCAGCGCGGCTTCCAGATTGTCGAACACCGGCACGCCGCTGCCCTGGGCCAGCAGGGCGCTGGAGGCCGACGGGCCGCGCTGCGGAACGAAGCCGCCATCCTCCGCGCCCACCGGCAGGCCGAGGATCGCGCGCGCATGCAGGGCGAACTGGCTCAGGTCCTGGGACACCAGCGTGACCAGGCCGGTGTCGTGCGGGCGCGGCGAGACCTCGCTGAACCAGACCTCGTCGCCCTTGACGAACAGCTCGACGCCGAACACGCCCCAACCGCCCAGTTCACCGGTGATGGCCCGCGCGATCTGCATCGACCGCTCCAGGGCGACCTGCGACATCGGCTGCGGCTGCCAGCTCTCGCGGTAGTCGCCATCGCGCTGCAGGTGGCCGATCGGCTGGCAGAACGAGGTGCCGCCGGCGTGGCGCACGGTGAGCAGGGTGATCTCGTAGTCGAAGTCGATGAAGCCCTCGACGATGCAGCGCCCCGCGCCCGCGCGGCCGCCGGTCTGCGCGTATTCCCAGGCCGGGCCGATGTCGGCGGCGCTGCGCAACGTGCTCTGGCCCTTGCCGGACGAGGACATCACCGGCTTGACCACGCAGGGCAGGCCGATGGCCGCCACGGCCTCGCGGTACTCGGCCTCGGTATCGACGAAGCGGTAGGGCGAGGTCGGCAGGCCCAGGGTCTCGGTCGCCAGGCGACGGATGCCCTCGCGGTCCATGGTCAGCCAGGCCGCGCGCGCGGTGGGCACCACGCGCAGGCCCCGGTCGCGCTCGAGCGCCACCAGCGTCGGGGTATGGATGGCCTCGATCTCGGGCACCACCAGGTGCGGCCGCTCCTCCGCGATCAGCGCTGACAGGGCAGCCGGATCGAGCATGTCCAGCACGTGGCTGCGGTGCGCGACCTGCATGGCCGGGGCATCGGCGTAGCGGTCGGCGGCGATCACCTCCACGCCCAGGCGCTGCAGCTCGATGGCGACCTCCTTGCCCAGTTCGCCCGATCCAAGCAGCAGGACGCGGGTGGCCGAGGGCGACAGCGGGGTTCCGAGACGGGGCATGGATCGATCCTGCGGAGACGGGAATGCCATTCTAGCGGGGCGCCCGCGGAGCCATTGCTGCCTGATATCAATCTGATATCTTCCACTGGACCGAGACTGGGGACCAGGAGACAGGCATGAGAGAAAATCCGATCCGTTCGCTGCCCGGCATCCCGATGCTGATCGCGCTGCTGGCCGCCGCGGCCGGCGCCGGCTGGGCCTTCGCCAACGCAGCGCAGCCGCTGCCTCTGGCGGCCGCCGCCGTGGTCGCGCTGGCCGCCCTGTTCTGCCTGACCGGCCTGTACATGATCGAGCCCAACCAGGCGGCCGTCCTGAGCCTGTTCGGCAAGTACGTGGGCACGGTCAAGGAAAGCGGCCTGCGCTGGAACAACCCTTTCTTCAGCAAGAAGAAGGTGTCGCTGCGCGTGCGTAACTTCGAGAGCGGCAAGCTGAAGGTCAACGAACTGGATGGTTCCCCGATCGAGATCGCAGCGGTGATCGTATGGCGCGTGGTGGACTCGGCCGAGGCGGTGTTCAACGTCGACGACTACGAGAGTTTCGTCCAGATCCAGTCCGAGGCGGCGCTGCGCGCCATGGCCACCAGCTATCCCTACGACCAGCACGAGGATGGCGACATCTCGCTGCGCAGCCATCCGGCGGAGATCTCCGAGCGGCTCAAGGAACAGCTCGACGAACGCCTGACCTCGGCCGGCGTCGACGTGCTGGAAGCGCGCATCAGCCACCTGGCCTATGCCCCGGAGATCGCCCACGCGATGCTGCAGCGGCAGCAGGCCAATGCGGTGATCGCGGCGCGGACGCGCATCGTCGCCGGCGCGGTCGGCATGGTCGAGATGGCGCTGGCCGAGCTGGAAAAGAGCGGTACGCTCAAGCTCGACGAGGAACGCCGCGCGGCCATGGTCAGCAACCTGCTGGTGGTGCTGTGCGGAGACCGCAGCACCCAGCCCATCGTCAACGCAGGCTCGCTGTA
>Ga0233380_1000098_pt1 | contig 51268 bp, 35 predicted proteins | sample ElkDunMinimDraft_9_FD_191541 | JGI IMG/M metagenome (GOLD analysis project Ga0233380, IMG submission 191541) | Fecal eukaryotic communites from dung pellets of Tule Elk in California, USA - Elk Dung F36 | ecosystem: Host-associated > Mammals > Digestive system > Large intestine > Fecal | place... | reverse complement strand
AACCTCGCCGAGCAGGTCGGCCTGCCGGTCGTGGTCTCGTCCGCGCTCGAGTCGTCCGTGGGGCTCGCCGCGGGGGTGGCGCTCGCGGCCGCGCTGCCGGAGCTCCCGTACGCCTGCGGCCTGGCGACGTCGCAGCTGCTGGTGCACGACGTCGTCGCCGAGCCGCTGCTGCCCGTCGACGGCACCCTGCCGGTGCGACGCCCCGAGCCGGACGCCGGCGCGCTCGCCGCCACGGCGCCCGACGCGCACGTGCGCGACCGGTGGCTCGCCCGGTACGAACGCCTGTCGGCCCTCCTCGCGGAGGTGGCCCGGTGAGCGCCGCCGTGCCGCCGTCGGTCGCGACGGCGCGGGCGATCGTGCAGGACCTCGTCGTGGCCGGGGTCCGCGACGTCGTGCTCGCTCCCGGCTCGCGGTCCGCGCCCCTCGCGTACGCCGTCGCAGAAGCCGCCGAGGCCGGCCGGGTCACGCTGCACGTGCGGGTCGACGAGCGGTCGGCCGGGTTCCTCGCGCTCGGTCTGTCGCGCGGGCCGGAGGTGACCGGCCGGCAGCCGGTCGCGGTCGTCACGACGTCGGGCACCGCCGTGGCGAACCTGCACCCCGCGGTGCTCGAGGCGCACCACACGGGCGTGCCGCTCGTCCTGCTGACGGCCGACCGGCCCCACGAGCTGCGCGGCACGGGCGCGTCCCAGACCACGGACCAGGTCGGCATCTTCGGCACGGCCGTGCGCCTCGCCGCCGACGTGCCTGCCCCCGACGGGCGCGACGGCGAGGTCCGGGACGTGCTCGCCACGCTGGGCCGGGCGCTCGCCGCCGCCGAGGGCCGTCGCGACGGCCACCCCGGGCCCGTGCACGTCAACCTCTCCTTCCGCGACCCGCTGCACCCCGACGGGCCGCTCGGGCACGTCCCGGTGGAGGAACCGCCTGCGGGCGGCCGGCGGACGACGGTCGTCCCGGCCCCGACCGCGCTGACCGGCGAGGACCTCGCGCCGGCGCTGCCCGGCGACCCGGCGCGCACGCTCGTGGTCGCGGGCGACCGCGCCGGGCCCGTGGCGCGCACCGTCGCCGAGGCGCAGGGCTGGCCGCTGCTCGCCGAGCCGTCGTCGGGCGCGTGCGGAGGGCCGAACGCGGTCACGGCCTACCGCTCCGTGCTGGGCGTCGAGGAGCTGGTCCGCGACGTCGAGCACGTCGTGGTGTGGGGGCGACCGACCCTCTCGCGGCCCGTGCAGCGGCTGCTCGCGCGGCCCGGCGTCGTCGTCACGGTCGTCGCGCCGGGCGGCGGGCCGTGGTCCGACGCCGTGCGCAACGCCGAACGGGTCGTCCCCGCGCTGGCGTCCTCCTGGAGCTCGGCCCCGGAGGCGCGGGACGACGCCTTCCTCTCCCGCTGGCGAGCCGCCGGTCGGGCTGCGGCGCGGGTCGTGGACGCCGCGACGGGCGACGACGCCGTCGCCCAGGGCCTGCTGGGTGCGCCGCACGCGGCGCTCGCGACCGCCCGGGCCGTGGCCTCGGTGCTCGGGCCCGACGACGTGCTCGTCGTCGGCTCCTCCAACCCCGTGCGCGACCTCGACCTCGTGCTCGGCCTCGACCACCCCGACCCCGGCGCCCTCCCCACGGTGCTCGCCAACCGCGGCCTCGCGGGGATCGACGGGACGCTGTCGACGGCGCTCGGCGTCGCGCTGGCCGCTGCCCGGCCCGCCGCCGGGTATCCGGAGGGCCGGCGCACCCGGGCCCTCGTCGGCGACCTGACGTTCCTGCACGACGTCGGCGGGCTGCTGCGCGGGCCGCACGAGCCGCACGTCGACCTCGAGGTCGTGGTCGTCAACGACGACGGCGGCTCGATCTTCGAGACCCTCGAGCACGGTGCTCTCGCGTCGGCCTCGATGGCGGCCCGCACCACCTTCGAGCGCGTGTTCGGCACCCCGCACGGCGCGAACCTGGCGCAGCTCTGCGCCGGCTTCGGCGTCGACCACCAGCTCGTGCTCGACGTCGGCTCGCTGCGGCACGCGCTCCAGGCGCCGTCGCGCGGCATCCAGGTGATCGAGGTGCGCGTGCCGCGCGCCGACCGGCTGGCCGAGACCCGCGAGATGGCCGCACGCATCGCCGAGGCGGTCCGCGCAGCCGTCTGAGGCCGGCAGCCCGCCGTCCCGACATCCGCAGTAAACTCACAGGTTCGTCCAAGGGCTGCGTCAGCCACGGGGTGTTACATGGTGGCAAGACCGAGGAGGAACCCATGAGCGCCGACAACCAGCCGCAGTACCCCACGACCGGTGGTCAGCCGAACGAGCCGACCCAGCCGGTCCAGCCGACCCACGAGGACCAGCCGACGCAGCGCATCCCGGTGGAGCGCGCGCCCGAGCACGTGTCCGAGCACCACACCACTCCGTTCCCGCCCCCCGCGCCGTACCAGCCCTACCAGGGCCAGCCGGGCGCCCAGGGTGCGCAGGGCCACGCGCAGTACGGGCAGCACGCCCCGACGCAGCCGCCCACGATGCACCCGCAGCAGGCGCCGTCGCAGGACCCGTACGCGAACGCGTTCGGCGTCCCCGCGGACGCGAACGGCTCCGACCGGCCGTCCGGCCGGCACGACGGCAGGCGCCCGGGCTGGGTGCCGGTCGCGAGCGCGGCGGTGATCGCAGCGCTGCTCGCGAGCGGCGGCACGGCCGCGATCGTGACCGCGCTCGACGACGACGGTTCCGCGAACCCGTCGCTCGCCGACGTCGGGAACCGGACCGACAACGACTCCGCACCCGTCAAGAACTCGACGTCCGAGGACCCCAACTGGCAGGCCGTGACGGCAGCCGTCGCGCCGTCCGTCGTGGCGATCCAGGTCCAGAGCCAGCAGGGCGGTTCCGAGGGCTCGGGCGTGATCATCGACGCCGAGGGCCACGTGCTCACCAACAACCACGTGGTCGCCGGAGGCGAGAACGGCAAGGTCGCGGTGACGCTCAGCGACGGGCGCATCTTCGAGGCCACGATCGTGGGCACCGACCCGACGACCGACCTCGCCGTGATCAAGCTCGAGAACGCCCCTGACGACCTCGAGCCCGCCACGCTCGGCGACTCGAACGACGTCCAGGTCGGCGAGCCCGTGCTCGCCGTCGGCAACCCGCTCGGCCTCGCGAACACCGCGACCACGGGCATCGTGTCCGCGCTCGACCGGCCGGTCTCGGCCTCGGGCGAGGACGGCAGCGACACGGTCGTGACCAACGCGATCCAGATCGACGCCGCGGTCAACCCCGGCAACTCGGGCGGTCCGCTGTTCGACGCGAGCGGCCGGGTCATCGGCATCACGTCGTCGATCGCGACGCTGTCGAGCGGCATGGGCGGCCAGTCCGGCTCGATCGGCCTGGGCTTCGCGATCCCCGTCAACCTGGCCAGCAACATCGCTGACCAGCTCAAGGAGAACGGCACCGCGCAGCACGCCTTCCTCGGCGTGTCCCTGAGCGACACCACGGCCACGGCCGACGGCGTGACCCGCCGCGGCGCCGAGGTGGCCGAGGTGACGTCGGGCTCGCCCGCCGCGGAGGCCGGCATCCAGGCCGGTGACATCATCGTGGCGGTCGACGAGGCGCCCGTGAGCGGCGCCGAAGGGCTGACGGCCACCGTGCGGGAGCGCGCCGCGGGCGAGCGTGTCCAGGTGACGTTCGTGCGGGACGGCGAGACGCGGACGGTCAACGTGACCCTCGCGGCACGTGACGAGACGCCGCAGCAGGCGCCCCAGGAGCAGGGCGGCCAGGGCCAGGGCGACCAGGGCCAGGGCCAGGGCGACCAGGGCCAGGGCGGCGAAGGGTCCGACCCGACGCAGCCGGACAACATCCCGGGCTGGCTCGAGGACCTGTTCGGCGGTGGCGAGTGACCGCAGTGGCGTAGGGCGCTCTACCAGGACCGCCCCGGCACGCTGGAAGACTCCAGCGGGCCGGGGCGGTCCTGTGTCGTGCCCGGGCTCGGCCCGCCGCGAGGGCCTACGGCGTGCGGAAGGTGTCCGACGTCTCGGGGTCGAGCGCGCTCACGACGCCCACCGCGCTGCGCAGCAGGAACGCGGACAGGTCCGCCGGGGCGACGTCGGGGTCGTTCGCCGCCTCGATGAGCGCCTGCTCGGCGAACGAGATCCAGGAGTGGATGGCCACGTCCAGCAGCGGTGTCTCGCGCGCACCCAGCTCGCGGAACGCGTCGCTCAGGTAGTCGGCCAGGACGTCGCGCGCATGCTGGATCGTGGTCCGGACGCGCTCGTCGCCGCTCGCGGCGCCACGGACGAGGGAGTAGAAGGTGGCGTCGTGCTCGCGCACGAACACGACGAACCGGTCCAGCGTGTCGCGCACGCGCTCGAGCGGTGGCAGCTCGGGCCGGGGGGCGGTCGCGTGCAGCATCGCGTCGCGCGCCGTCCGGACGATCTCCGAGTGCAGCCCTTGCCGGCTGCCGAAGTAGTAGTGCACCAGGCCGGGGGAGACGCCGGCCTTGCCGGCCAGGTCCTCGATCGTGATGCTCTCGAGCGGACGGTCGGCCAGGGCGGCGACGCCGAGGGCGACGAGCTGCTGACGGCGTTCCTCAGGGCTCATCCGGGTACGTCGCGCGCGGGCCATGGCCCGAGCATAGGCGGGCGGGCACCCGCGAAGGGCAGTTCAGCAGGGCCCGCGAGCACTATTGACGGCGCCTCAGTAGCGGGCGTACCGTCGCGTGCCGGAGGCGACAATGCCGTCGCCCGGTCACGTAGGAGGGGAACAATGAAGCTCAGCTCTCTCACTCGGACCCGCGGTCGGCGTGCGCTGCTTGCCACGGTCCCCACCGTGGCAGTGCTCGGCATCCTCATGGGCGGCGTCGCCCAGGGTGCGGTGCCGGTGTCGATGACGGTCTCGGGCCAGCAGTTCAAGATCTCGGCCGACCGGCTCGTGGGGACCGGCTTCTCGCAGTACGCGGGCGAGGCGAAGGACGCCGCCGGGAAGTCGCACGCGGTGGCCATCGCCAACATCAAGCAGGCCGAGCTCTACAACCTGTGCCAGTCGGTCAAGGTGCCCGGTGCACCGCTCGGGCTGCTGATCTCCGCGGGCACCGACCCGAAGGCCCCCGTCGAGGCCACCAGCCTGCAGATCGGCATGAGCGACCTGCAGGGCACCGCGACGTTCGGCAAGATCCGCATCGGCGTCGACGCCTCGACCGTCAAGACCCGCGCCAAGGGGGCGGTGGGCGACTTCGCCATGGACTCCGACTCGATCGACATCGACAACCTCCGCCAGGTCTCGTCGAGCACCTCGGCAGCCGTGTTCAAGCTGACGGACCTGCACCTGCGGCTCACCGACGGCAAGCAGTGCTTCTGAGGCCTCTCAGGCTTCTGAGGCCTCGGCGAACGAGGTGGCGAACGAGGTGGCGGGCGAGATGACGGGCGAGGCGGGCGGGGTGGAGCACGAGGTGGGGGACGAGACGGTGAGCGCAGACGCCGAGCCGACCGCGAGCCGGCGTGCGCGCTTCGCCGCGTGGCGGCGGGAGCGCCCGTTCTGGGGTGCGGCCCTGACCATCCTGTCGGGCGTGGTGCTGTGGTTCTCGGGCCGTCTGGAGTTCGACACGTTCCAGTTCCAGCTCGGCATCGAGGGCGCGCAGTCCACGATCCTGCCCGCGGGTCTCGTGGTGCTGGGCGCCCTGGTCCTGGTCCAGCCCCACTTCCACCTCTTCTACGGGACCATCACCCTGGTCGTGGCCGTCTACTCGCTGCTGGGCGTCAACCTCGGCGGCTTCGGGATCGGCATGGCTCTCGGCGTCGTCGGCGGCATCATCGTCGTGTCGTGGCGGCCCCGGCCGGCGACGGACGGCGCGGCCGCACCGGTGCCCGCCGAGCCGGTGCCCGCTGAGGAGTCGCCCGCCGGACGGCACACCGCGGCGGTCGCGCTGACCGCGGCGCTCGCGCTCGGCAGCCCGCTCGCGCTGCCGGCGGGGGCGACCGGACCGGTCGCCGCGGACGTCGGGCACGGGCCCGTGCTCTGCGCCATCTTCCGGGTCACGTGCGAGGACGAGGAGCCCGAGCCGGAGCCGACGGCGGACCCCTCGACCGACCCCTCGGCCCCCGAGCCCGGTGCGAGCGCGTCGCCCCCCGACGGCTCTGACGGTGGCTCTGACGGTGGGTCTGACGGTGGGTCTGACGGTGGCTCTGACGGCGGTGCCGACGGGGATGGGAACGGCAGCGACGGGAAGGGTGGGGCCGACGGCACCGGCGAGGCGCCGGAGGACGCCCAGACCACCGCGCAGGAGGCCAAGGCGACCGTGGCCGAGGCGGTCGAGCTCGAGCTGGGCGAGTGCGTCCGCGTGACGTTCGGCGGCGAGTACGACATCAACCTGGCGCTGCCCGGCGACTGCGGCGCGCACGAGGACGCGAACGTCTTCGCGCTCGACGGCGACCTCGAGACCCGCGACCTCCAGCTCCCGCTCGACGGGATCAACGGCATCGCCCTCGTGAACGTGCCCGTGACCGTCGACGGGCCGCGCCGGGACGCGCTCAAGCTCTCGGTCGACTCCGTCAAGGTCCCGGGGTTCTGGCTCCGGACCTACGCCGTCTCGGACGGCCACGTCGGCGGCACGGTGACGAACGCCGGCTACGTCGCGATGGAGGGGGACGCGCAGATGTACCTCTCCTCGATCCACGCGAACCTGCCCGCCGGCGACGACGTCGTCGAGCTCGCCGAGAAGATCGCCCGAGGTGCCTCGGTCGTCGAGCTGCTCCTCGGTCTCACCGACGCCCGGATGGGCTTCCTAGGTGCGACGTCGGACCGGCAGGTGTGGTCGGACTTCCGCGAGCAGGTCTGGGAGCAGGGCTGACGGGCTGGGCGTCAGCTGCCGAGGGCCCAGCGCATCGGCAGCAGCTTGGCCTCGGACTCGGCGAGCTCGGCCTGCGGGTCCGAGGCGGCCACGATCCCGCACCCGGCGAACAGCCGGACGTGGTGCGGGTCGGTCTCCGACAGCTCGGCCGACCGCAGGGCGATGCCCCACTCGCCGTCGCCGCCCGCGCCGACCCAGCCGACCGGACCTGCGTACCGCGACCGGTCCATGCCCTCGATCTCGCGGATGAGCTCGCGCGCCGCCACGGTCGGCGTGCCGCACACGGCCGCGCTGGGGTGCAGCGCCGCGGCCAGCGCGAGCGACGAGGGCGGCCGTCCGCCGTTGTAGAGGCCCGAGCGGTCCAGGACGCCCGTGACGTCGGAGGCCAGGTGCATGACGTTGGGCAGGTGGAGCACGAACGGTGAGTCGGGCACGTTCATGGACGTGCAGTAGTGCTCGAGCGCGTGCGCGACCGAGGCGACCGCGTACTCGTGCTCCTCGAGGTCCTTGGACGACCGCGCGAGCTGCGCTGCGTGCAGGAGCGCGTCGTCCTCGGACATGCCGGGCTCGCGGCGGATGGTGCCGGCTAGGACGCGCGAGGTGACGAGGCCCTTCTCGCTGCGGACCAGGAGCTCGGGGGTCGCGCCCACCATGCCCGCGACCGAGAAGGTCCAGCACGCGTCGTAGGCCCCCGCGAGCCGCGTGAGCAGCCAGCGCGGGTCGACCGCATGCTCGGTCGTCGCGACGACGTCGCGCGCGAGCACGACCTTCTCGAGCTCGCCTGCCTGGATCCGTTCGACCGCCTCCGTCACGAGTGCGGGCCAGTCCTGCGCGGCGACCGCGCCGTCGGCGAACGAGACCGCACCGGGCGGCCGCACGCGAGCGCGCTCGAGCTGCGACAACGCCTCCTCGCCCGGTGCGACGTCGAGACCGCCGGCGGTCGAGATGGTCGTCATCCACGCCACGTCGCCGCGCCTGCCCACGACCACGCGCGGGACGACGAGCGAGCCGTCCGGTCGCACGCGCTCGCCGTCGTCGGCGCTGAAGTGGTCCTCGCCCGGGGCGTCGTCGTCGAACGCGAAGGTGCCGAAGGCGATCGGCCCGGTGCCCGGGAGGTCGACGTCGTCGCGCACGACCGCACGCGCGAGCGTCGCCTGCCATGCCGACTCGGCGTCGGCGAACCGGCCGGGTCCGAAGGTGTCGAACCGCAGCGCCTCACCCCAGCCGACGATGCCGTCGCCCTTGCGCACCCAGGCGAGCGGGCGGGTGTCCGGCAGGAGGTCTGTCAGTGCGGTGAGCCCGCCTGGCAAGGCGTCGATCCGTGCGGTGCGGACCACGAGGCGGAGCGGGCCGGGAGCAGCGCCCGAGGACGGGAGCGGTGCCGGCAGCGGAGTTGCTGACATCGGCTCCAGCGTAGCCCGGCCGCGGGCCTACGCCCGCCCAGCCCTTCCCCGCGTGCGGCCGTGGGACGATGTGGCCGTGTCTCGCGCCAGCCTGGAGAAGAAGCCCACCGAGGTCGCGTCGATGTTCGACGGTATCGCCGCGCGGTACGACCTCGTCAACGACCTCGTGTCCCTCGGCCAGGACCGGCGCTGGCGCCGGCTGACGGTCGAGGCCGTGGCGGCGACGCCCGGTGAGAAGGTGCTCGACCTGGCGGCCGGCACCGGCACCAGCAGCGAGCCGTTCGCGGCCGACGGCGCGCTCGTCGTCCCGTCCGACTTCTCGCTCGGCATGCTGCGCGTGGGCAAGGACCGGCGTCCGGACCTCCCGTTCGTCGCGGGGGACGCGACGCGCCTGCCGTTCGCGGACGGCGCGTTCGACGCGGTGACGATCAGCTTCGGCCTGCGCAACGTGGTCGACACGGACGCCGCGCTCGCGGAGATGCTGCGCGTCGTCCGGCCGGGCGGACGCGTGGTGATCTGCGAGTTCTCGCACCCGACGTGGGCGCCGTTCCGCACGGTCTACATGGAGTACCTGATGCGGGCGCTGCCCGTCGTGGCGGGCGCCGTGACCCGGGACAAGGGCTCGTACGAGTACCTCGCCGAGTCGATCCGCGCGTGGCCCACCCAGCCCGAGCTCGCGCGCCGCATGATCGGTGCCGGCTGGGACCAGGTGGCGTACCGCAACCTGTCCGCAGGCATCGTCGCGCTCCACCGGGCCGTGCGTCCGGCGGCCTGACCGGCCTGACAAGACAAGAGGGCGCGCCGGGACAGATGTCCCGGCGCGCCCTCGCTCGCATCCTGCGTCCCGGACTGGCCGGGACCCGAGGTCACGGCACGCGCGGCGGCTCCGTGGCGGTGTGAGCCCCGGCGCCGTTCTCGCTGCTCCCCGTGGCAGACTTCACCTTGCCGGCGATCGCCCCGCCCTGGTCCTTCGCGACCCGGGCCGCGGTCGCCCCGAACTCGTTGACCTTGGCCTGGACGTTCGGGTCGTTCCACGTCCGGGTGGCCCAGCCCTTGGCCTGGTCGAGCCGTTCGCGCCCGGACTTGGTGCCGAACAGGTAGCCGAGCCCGGCCACCAGCACGATCGTTCTCGCCTTCATCGCAATGCCTCCTACGAACTCGCATGGGGGTGAGCGCTGCGTCGCGTCCTGAACGGTCGAGGGTAGGGCGTGTCCGGGTCCGACGCACTGCGAGGGCCCTCCGGGGAGCGCAGGACGGGGGCTCTCGACCAACGAAGGGTTACCTTGCTACACATCGCTGTCGGAACGTGACTAGAGTGCTCAGAAGTTGTTGTGATTGGGTTCACAAGAAGGTTCGTATGCCCGCGGCCGGATCCGGCACAGGGCTGCCGTGAGGTTCTCGAGGGCGAGGTGAGCACATGCACGCAGGGCGACGCGACGACGCGGACGTCATCGTGGTGGGCGCCGGCCCGGCCGGGTCCGCCACGGCTCACTGGTGCGCTTCCGCCGGCCTCGACGTGCTGCTCCTCGAGAAGGCCGCCTTCCCGCGGGACAAGGTCTGCGGCGACGGCCTGACGCCGCGCGCGGTCGCCGAGCTCGCGCGCATGGGCGTGGCGACGTCCGAGGACGACGGCTGGATCCGCAACGAGGGTCTGCGCGTGGTCGCGAGCGGCCGCTCATGGGAGCTGCCCTGGCCCGACATCACGGCGTACCCGGGCTACGGCCTGGCGCGCTCCCGCATGACGCTCGACCACACGCTCGCGCAGCACGCCCAGGCGAGCGGCGCCAAGCTGCTCGAGCGCAGCAAGGTCACCGGCCCGCTCACCGACGAGCGCACGGGGCGCGTCGTCGGCGTCGCGGTGCAGCCTCTCGACACGCAGGGCCGCGCCGACGGTGCGCCCACCGCGTACCGCGCGCCCGTCGTCGTCGCGGCCGACGGCGTCTCCTCGCGCTTCGCCACCGGCCTCGGCATCACGCGGCGCGACGACCGGCCGATCGGCACCGCGGTCCGCACCTACTTCCGCACCGAGGGCACGCCGCGCCACGAGGACTCGTGGATGGAGTCGCACCTCGAGCTGTGGGACGGCGCGCCCGGCGAGTCGAACCTGCTGCCGGGGTACGGCTGGATCTTCGCTCTCGGCGACGGGACGGCCAACATCGGCCTCGGCGTCGTGAGCTCGAACCCCGCGCGGCAGTCCGCGGCCGGCAACGACTACCGGGCGCTGCTCGACACCTGGGTCCGCAACACGCCCGCCGACTGGGGCATCGCCGACAACCTGGTCGGCCCCATCCGGGGCGCGGCACTGCCGATGGGCTTCAACCGCAGCCCGATGTACCGCGACGGTGCGCTGCTCGTCGGCGACTCCGCGGGCATGGTGAGCCCGTTCAACGGCGAGGGCATCGCGTACGCGCTGCAGGCGGGGCGCGTGGCCGCCGACGCGATCGCGCAGGCCCGCACGCGGACCACCGACGCCGCCCGGGAGCGCACGCTCGCGACGTACGCGGACCGCATGCGCGACGACCTCGGCGGGTACTACACGTTGGGACGCTGGTTCGTCGGGCTCATCGAGCACCCCGCGATCATGCGCCTGTGCGTGCGGTACGGGCTGCCGCGGCCGGTCGTCATGCGGTTCGTGCTCAAGCTGCTCTCCGACTGCTACGAGCCCCGCGGCGGTGACTGGGTAGACCGTGTCATCGCCGGGCTCACCAGGGTGGTCCCGAAGGCATGAGCGCGCACGAGCACGAAGGAGTGGTCGGACAGATGGCGCAGTTCGAGGAGATGCGATGACCAACCCGTACGTCCCGGTACTGGTCCTCATGGCGGTGGCCGCGGTGCTGGCGCTCGGAGGTGTGGCCGCGAGCGCGGTCATCGGGCCCAAGCGCTACAACCGGGCCAAGCTCGACGCCTACGAGTGCGGTATCGAACCGACGCCGCACGCCGTCGGCGGTGGGCGGCTGCCGGTCAAGTACTACCTGGTCGCGATGACGTTCATCGTGTTCGACATCGAGGTCGTCTTCCTCTACCCGTGGGCCGTCGACTTCGTGACGCTGGCCGGGTTCGGGCTCGCGGCGATCCTCGTGTTCCTCGCGCTCATCACCGTGCCGTTCGTGTACGAGTGGCGACGCGGCGGGTTCGACTGGGTCTAGCAAGCAGTTTGGCAACGGTGCCGGGTCCGGCACCGAGCGCTCTTGAGGGGAGGGGACATGGGGCTGGAGGAGTCGCCGTCGGGCTTCCTGCTGACGTCGATCGAGGACATCGCGGGCTACCTGCGCAAGGCGTCCTTGTGGCCGGTGACGTTCGGCCTGGCGTGCTGCGCCATCGAGATGATGGCCGCGGGCGCGTCCCGGTTCGATCTGTCGCGGTACGGCATGGAGGTGTTCCGCGCGTCGCCGCGTCAGGCCGACCTCATGATCGTGGCGGGCCGGGTGAGCCAGAAGATGGCACCCGTCGTCCGCCAGGTCTACGACCAGATGAGCGAGCCCAAGTGGGTGCTGTCGATGGGCGTGTGCGCCTCGAGCGGCGGCATGTTCAACAACTACGCCATCGTCCAGGGCGTCGACCACGTCGTGCCGGTCGACATCTACCTGCCGGGCTGCCCGCCGCGTCCCGAGATGCTCATCAACGCGATCCTGGCGCTGCACCAGCAGATCCAGGACGCGCCCCTGGGCGTCAACCGCAAGGAGGCCGCCAAGGCCGCCGAGGCGGCCGCGCTCGAGGCGACGCCGACGTTCCAGATGAAGGGGCTCCTGCCGTGACCGACCCGGCGAGCGACAAGGCCGTCCCGCAGCCCGAGGAGGTCCTCGGGCCGCGCTCGGGCGAGCTGGTCTCGGGTTCGCGCGTGGTCCAGCCCGAGGTCATCGAGGTCCGCCAGGGCATGTTCGGCGTGCACGGCACGGGCGACACCTCGGGGTACGGCGGGCTCGTGCAGCCCGTCGCGATGCCGGCGCCCGCGACCCGGCCGTACGGCGGCTGGTTCGACGACGTCGTCGACATCCTCGCCGAGGTGCTCGGCGAGGCGGGCGTGGCGTACGACGAGGCGGTCGAGAGCGTCGTCGTCGACCCGCCGGGCGAGCGGGCCGAGCTCACGCTGCACGTGGCGCGCGAGCACCTGGTCCCGGTCTGCCGCGCGCTGCGCGACGACCAGGACCTGCGGTTCGAGCTGAGCCTCGGCGTCAGCGGCGTGCACTACCCGCACGACGTCGGCCGCGAGCTGCACGCCGTCTACCACCTGACGTCCGTGACCCACAGCCGCAGCCTGCGGGTCGAGGTCGCGTGCCCCGACGCCGACCCGCACATCCCGTCGACGACGTCGGTCTACCCGGCCAACGACTGGCACGAGCGCGAGACCTGGGACTTCTTCGGCATCGTCTTCGACGGCCACCCCGGGCTCGCACGCATCGAGATGCCCGACGACTGGCCGGGCCACCCGCAGCGCAAGGACTACCCGCTGGGCGGTATCCCCGTGGAGTACAAGGGAGCCACGGTGCCACCGCCCGACACGAGGAGGCAGTACTCGTGAGCACCTCGGCACCCCCGTACCACGCGACCCGGCCGCCCGTCGGCGACTTCGACCCCGGCATCCCGGGCTTCGAGGCGTCGGGCGGCGACTGGGACGAGATCGCCCGCGAAGCCGTGGGCGAGGAGCGGATCGTCGTCAACATGGGCCCGCAGCACCCGTCCACGCACGGCGTGCTCCGGCTCATGCTCGAGATCGACGGCGAGACCGTCAGCGAGGCCCGGTGCGGCATCGGCTACCTGCACACCGGCATCGAGAAGAACATGGAGTTCCGCACCTGGACGCAGGGCACCACGTTCTGCACGCGCATGGACTACCTCGCGCCGCTGTTCCAGGAGACGGCCTACTGCCTGGGAGTCGAGAAGCTGCTCGGCGTGGTCGACGACGTGCCCGAGCGGGCGTCGGTCATCCGGGTGCTCATGATGGAGCTCAACCGGGTGGCCTCCCACCTGGTGTGCCTCGGCACGGGCGGCAACGAGATGGGCGCGACGACGGTCATGACCATCGCGTTCACCGCGCGCGAGGAGATCCTGCGCGTGTTCGAGGCTGTGACGGGCCTGCGCATGAACCACGCGTACATTCGGCCGGGCGGCGTCGCGACCGACGTCCCCGAGGGTCTCGAGGACCAGGTGCGCCACGCGCTCGTGGAGGTCCGCAAGTACCTCGGCCAGCTCGGCGACCTGATGCTGGCCAACCCGATCTTCAAGGCCCGCCTCGTCGGGGTCGGCGAGCTCAGCCTCGCCGGCTGCATGGCGCTCGGGATCACCGGGCCCGTGCTGCGCTCGACCGGCCTGCCCTACGACGTGCGCAAGGCGTTCCCGTACTCGGGCTACGAGACGTACGACTTCGACGTGCCCACCGACACGGCGGCCGACTGCTACTCGCGTGTCGTGCTGCGGCTCGAGGAGTGCTACCAGTCGCTCAAGATCGTCGAGCAGTGCCTCACCCGGCTCGCCGACACCGCGGGCGCGCCCGTGATGGTGGCGGACAGGAAGATCGCGTGGCCGGCCCAGCTCGCGGTGGGCGCCGACGGCCAGGGCAACTCGCTCGACCACATCCGCCAGATCATGGGCACCTCGATGGAGGCGCTCATCCACCACTTCAAGCTGGTGACCGAGGGCTTCCGGGTGCCGGTGGGACAGACCTGGCAGACGGTCGAGCACCCGCGCGGCGAGCTCGGGGTGCACCTCGTGTCCGACGGCGGGACCAAGCCGTACCGGGCGCACTTCCGCGACCCGTCGTTCAACAACCTCCAGGCCGTCTCGGTCATGTGCGAGGGCGGTCAGGTGGCGGACGTCGTCGTGGCTGTCGCGTCCCTGGACCCGGTGCTGGGAGGGGTCGACCGATGACCGCCGAGCCGACGAGCGCACGCTCCGCCACCGGCTACGACGCCGAGACGCTCGCCACCCTGGCGGGTGACGCCGCCGAGATCATGTCCCGGTACCCCGACCCCCGCTCGGGCCTGCTGCCGATGCTGCACCTGGTCCAGTCGGTCGACGGGTACGTCAGCCGCGACGGCATCATGTTCTGCGCCGAGCAGCTCGACCTCACGGCCGCCGAGGTGTCGGCCGTCGCGACCTTCTACACGCAGTACAAGCGGCACCCCAACGGCACCTACACCGTGGGCGTGTGCACCAACACGCTGTGCGCCGTCATGGGCGGCGACGCGGTCTTCGACGAGCTGAGCGAGCACCTGGGCGTCGGGCACGACGAGACGACCGAGGACGGCGCGATCACGCTCGAGCGCGTGGAGTGCAACGCCGCGTGCGACTACGCGCCCGTGATGATGGTCAACTGGGAGTTCTTCGACAACCAGACGCCGCAGTCCGCGGTCGAGGTCGCCGACCGGCTCCGTGCCGGTGAGCCGGTGGCGCCGACCCGCGGTGCGTCCAGCGTCTGCACGTTCAAGCAGATGAGCCGCGTCCTGGCCGGGTTCCCGGACGGGCGGGCCGACGAGGGCGTCGGCGCCGGCGGGCCGACGCTCGAAGGGCTGCGGATCGCCCGCGAGAACGACTGGAAGGCGCCCGCGGTCTCCCAGGGCTCCGACCAGGCCGCGGCCGAGCCGGTCGCGACCGAGGGTGAGCCGAGCGCCGGCGAGCCCGGATCGAGCGCCGAGCGCGAGCCCGCCGCGCCGTCCGACGTCGCGCCGGGCGGCAAGCCCGGTACGCCGCAGGCCGGGCCGGACCCCGAGAAGGGCAGCAAGCATGACTGACGCAGCAGCGCCCGTGCTGACTCCTGTGCTCACCGACACGTGGGACGCCGACCAGTCGTGGAAGCTCGCGACGTACGAGGCCCACGGCGGCTACGAAGGGCTGCGCACCGCGCTCGGGATGGAACCCGCGGCCGTGATCCAGGCGGTCAAGGACTCGGGCCTGCGCGGCCGCGGAGGCGCGGGCTTCCCGACCGGCATGAAGTGGGGCTTCCTCCCGCCGCCCGACGGCGGGCCGCGGTACCTCGTGGTCAACGCCGACGAGTCCGAGCCCGGCACGTGCAAGGACATCCCGCTCATGCTCGCGAGCCCGCAGCACCTGATCGAGGGCATCGCGATCACGAGCTGGGCCATCGGGTGCCACCACGCCTTCATCTACGTGCGCGGCGAGGTGCTGCACGTCTACCGGCGGCTGCTCGCGGCCGTGCAGGAGGCGTACGCCGCCGGCTGGCTGGGCAAGGACATCCGCGGCTCGGGCTTCGACCTCGACGTCACGGTGCACGCGGGTGCGGGCGCCTACATCTGCGGCGAGGAGACCGCGCTCCTCGACTCGCTCGAGGGCCTGCGCGGTCAGCCGCGCCTCAAGCCGCCGTTCCCGGCGGTGGCGGGCCTGTACGCCCGGCCGACCGTCGTCAACAACGTCGAGTCGATCGCGTCCGTGCCGGCGATCATCGCCCGCGGGGCGGACTGGTTCGCGTCGATGGGTACCGAGAAGTCGCAGGGCCACGGGATCTTCTCGCTCTCGGGGCACGTGACACGGCCGGGCCAGTACGAGGCGCCGCTGGGCGTGACGCTGCGGCAGCTGGTCGACCTCGCGGGCGGCGTCCGCGAGGGCCACGAGCTCAAGTTCTGGACCCCCGGCGGCTCGTCGACGCCGATCTTCACGGCCGAGCATCTCGACGTCCCGCTCGACTACGAGTCGGTCGGCGCAGCGGGGTCGATGCTCGGTACGCGTGCGCTGCAGATCTTCGACGAGACCGTGTGCGTGGTCCGGGCGGTGTCGCGGTGGACCGACTTCTACGCCCATGAGTCGTGCGGCAAGTGCACGCCGTGCCGCGAGGGCACGTACTGGCTCAAGCAGGTGCTGCGCCGGATCGAGGCCGGTGCGGGCCAGAGCTCGGACCTCGACCTGCTGCTCGACCTGTGCGACTCGATCCTCGGCCGGGCGTTCTGCGCGCTCGGCGACGGGGCGACGTCGCCGGTCACCTCGAGCATCGAGTACTTCCGGGACGAGTACCAGGCCCACATCGACCTCGGGCGCTGCCCGTTCGACCCGGTGGCCTCGGCACTCTTCGACTACACGCCCAAGCAGACCCCGGCCGGCCTCGTCGGCGCCGGGGCGGGAGGTCACTGATGACGGCGACGACGCCGGGCTCCGCGTCCGCGGCCACGCCCGTGGAGACGGTCACGTTCACCGTCGACGAGGTGGAGGTCACGGTGCCCAAGGGCACGCTCGTGATCCGCGCCGCGGAGGACGTGGGCATCCAGATCCCGCGGTTCTGCGACCACCCGCTCCTGGCTCCCGCGGGCGCCTGCCGGCAGTGCCTGGTCGAGGTCTCCGCGCCCGACCGCGAGGGCAACCTGCGGCCGATGCCCAAGCCGCAGGCCTCCTGCACGCTCGAGGCGACCCCCGGCATGGTGGTCAAGACCCAGCGGACCTCGGAGGTGGCCGAGCGCGCGCAGCACGGGGTCATGGAGCTGCTGCTCATGAACCACCCGCTCGACTGCCCGGTCTGCGACAAGGGCGGCGAGTGCCCGCTGCAGAACCAGGCCATGACGAACGGCCGCTCCACGTCGCGGTTCACCGACGTCAAGCGCACCTTCCCCAAGCCCATCGCCGTGTCGACCGAGATCCTGCTCGACCGGGAGCGCTGCATCCTGTGCCAGCGGTGCACCCGGTTCAGCGAGGAGATCGCGGGCGACGCCTTCATCGCCCTCCAGCAGCGCGGCGCGATGCAGCAGATCGGCCGCTTCGACGAGACGGTGCTGGACTTCACGCCGCCGCCCGGCGCGGACGCCGGCGCCGCGACCGGACCGATCGACAACCCGGCGGGCGTCGCCCTGCCGGACACCGCCGGGCTGCCGTTCTCGTCGTACTTCTCGGGCAACACCGTGCAGATCTGCCCGGTCGGCGCGCTCACGGGCGCCGCCTACCGGTTCCGCTCGCGGCCGTTCGACCTCGTCTCGACGCCCGGGATCTCGGAGCACGACTCGTGCGGCTCGGCGATCCGGGTGGACCACCGCCGCGGTGTCGTGCTGCGCCGCCTCGCGGGTGAGGACCCGGTGGTCAACGAGGAGTGGATCACCGACAAGGACCGGTTCGCGTTCACCTGGCAGCTCGCCTCGGACCGCATCACGACGCCGCTCGTGCGCGAGGGCGGCGAGCTGCGCCCGGCGTCGTGGGTCGAGGCGCTCGAGATCGCTGCCTCCGGGCTCAAGGCCGCCCGCGAGGCGGGGGGCGTCGGCGTCCTGCCGGGAGGCCGCCTCACCGTCGAGGACGCGTTCGCGTGGTCGCGGTTCGCCCGGACCGCGCTCGGTACCGACGACGTGGACCAGCGGGCACGCGTGCACTCTTCCGAGGAGGTCGCGTTCCTCGCGCACGCGGTCGCGGGCACCGGCGTGGGCGTCACGTTCGGCGACCTCGAGGCCGCACCGGCCGTCCTGCTCGCGGGCCTCGAGGCCGAGGAGGAGGCCGGCGTCACGTTCCTGCGGCTGCGCAAGGCCGTGGTGAACCACGGCCTCAAGGTGTACTCGGTCGCACCGTTCGCCACGCGCGGGCTCGCGCGCCTCAGCGGCACGCTGCTGCCCGCCGCGCCCGGCACCGAGGCCGAGTGGCTGGGATCGCTCACGACGGCCGCGTCCGGGGGCCTGCTGGCGCCCGACGTCGACACCGACCTCCTGCGCACGGTCGCGGGCGCGCTCGGGCAGCCCGGCGCCGTCGTGCTGGTGGGCGAGCGCCTGGCGTCCGCACCCGGTGCGTACGCGGCCGTGCTGCGGCTGGCCGAGGCCACGGGAGCCCGCCTGGCGTGGATCCCGCGGCGTGCGGGGGAGCGCGGCGGTGTCGAGGCCGGTCTGCTGCCGGGGCTGCTGCCCGGCGGTCGGCCCCTGACCGACGCGGACGCCCGTGCCGAGGTCGCCGCGGCCTGGGGCGTCGACGTCGACACGCTGCCCGCCGAACCCGGGCGGGACGTGAGCGGCATCCTCGACGCGCTGTCCGTCGGGCAGCTCTCGGGAGCCGTCGTGGGCGGCCTCGAGCTCGCCGACCTGCCCGACCCGGACCACGCGCGCCGCGCGCTGGCCGGGGCGCCGTGGGTCGTCTCGCTCGAGGTGCGCCGCTCCGAGGTCACGGACCTGGCCGACGTCGTCCTGCCCGTCGCCCCGCCCGTGGAGCGGGCGGGGAGCTACTGGAACTGGGAGGGCCGGGTGCGGGCGTTCCCGCAGGCGATCGACTCGGCGGCCTTGCCCGACCACCGGGTGCTCGACGCGCTCGCCGGCTACCTCGGTGCCGAGCTGGGGACGCCGACGCCGCTCGAGGCGCACCGCGCGATCGGTGCGCTGTCCGCCTGGGCGGGTGCGCGGGTTCCGGCCCCTGAGGCCGCGACCGTCGGTCCGCCCGAGGTGGCAGCTCCCGGCACGGCGGTGCTCGCCGCGTGGCACCTGCTGCTCGACGACGGTGCCCTGCAGGACGGCGAGCAGTTCCTGCGCGGGACGGCCAAGCGCCCCGTGGCGCGCATGTCGGCCGTGACGGCGGCCGCGGTCGACGTGTTCGACGGCGACCTCGTGAGCGTGTCCACCGACCGCGGGTCGATCACGGTGCCCGTGGCGATCACCGAGATGGTCGACCACGTGGTGTGGCTGCCGCTCGCGTCGCGCGGCTGCCGGGTGCACGACCAGCTCGGCGCATCGCCCGGCGACGTCGTGCGGATCGGCCCGGCGGCAGAGCCCGTGGGCGCCACCTCGGACGAGCGCGGAAAGGGCGGTGCCGCATGATCCCCGGCGTTGCGGCGGACTTCAGCCAGGACACCTGGGTCACGTACCTGGTCAAGGCGGTGCTCATCATCGTCTTCCTGCTGGTCAGCGTGCTCATCGCGATCTGGTTCGAGCGCAAGGTCGTGGCCCGGATGCAGGTGCGTCCCGGCCCGAACGTGCACGGCCCGTTCGGTCTGCTGCAGTCGCTCGCGGACGCGATGAAGCTGCTCCTCAAGGAGGACCTGACGGTCACGGGCGCCGACAAGGTCGTCTACATCCTGGCGCCGATGATCTCGGTGTTCTGCTCGCTGCTGGTCTTCGCGGTCGTGCCGTTCGGGCCCGAGGTCACCATCCCGTTCACGGACTACACGACGCCCGCACAGCTCACCGACTTCCCCGTCGCCGTGCTCTACGTGCTCGCGTGCGCGTCCGTCGGCGTCTACGGCATCGTGCTGGGCGGCTGGTCGTCGGGCTCGACCTACCCGCTGCTCGGGTCGGTGCGCTCGACGGCCCAGGTCATCAGCTACGAGCTCGCCATGGGCCTGTCGCTCGTGAGCGTCTTCATCATGGCGGGGTCGATGTCGACGTCGTCGATCGTGGCGTCGCAGCAGCAGTTCTGGTGGTTCCTGCCGCTGCTGCCGGCCTTCGTCATCTACATCATCTCGATGATCGGCGAGACCAACCGCCTGCCGTTCGACCTTCCTGAGGCCGAGGGCGAGCTCGTCTCCGGCTACATGACCGAGTACTCGTCGATGAAGTTCGCGTGGTTCTTCCTCGCGGAGTACATCAACATGCTCAACGTGTCGGCCGTCGCGACGACGCTGTTCCTGGGCGGCTGGCGCGCTCCGTGGCCCCTGTCCGCGGTCAACGACGGCATGTTCAACGAGGGCTGGTGGCCGATCCTGTGGTTCCTGGCCAAGCTCTGGCTGCTCATGTTCGTGTTCGTCTGGGTGCGTGGCACGCTCCTGCGGCTGCGCTACGACGAGTTCATGTCGTTCGGCTGGAAGGTGCTCATCCCGGTCGCGCTCGGCTGGGTGGTCGTGCTCTCGGTGTTCCAGTGGCTGGGGCTCGCGGGCGTCGGCCGCACGCAGATCATCGCGGCCGTCCTCGTCGCGGCAGCCGTGGTGTTCGCCGTCGTCTGGTTCTGGCCGGACAAGAAGAAGCCGCGTACCGCGCGGCGTGCGCCGTCGGAGGTGCTCGACGCGTTCGCCGACGGCTACCCCGTGCCCCCGCTGCCCGGGCAGTCCCTCCCGCCCTCGCCGCGCGCGCGGCGGGTCGGTGTCGAGCGGACGCCCCAACCCGAGGAGACGCGATGACCGCGAAGCCCTACGAGCCGCTGCGCCCGAAGAAGGGCCCGATCGGCGAGCTGCTCGCGCCGGTCGCCGGCTTCGGCGTGACGTTCTCGGCCATGTTCAAGCCCACGGTGACCGAGCAGTACCCGCGGCAGAAGGTGCCGCCCCAGCGGAGGTTCCACGGGCGCCACCAGCTCAACCGCTACGCCGACGGGCTCGAGAAGTGCATCGGCTGCGAGCTGTGCGCGTGGGCGTGCCCGGCGGACGCGATCTACGTCGAGGGCGGCGACAACGCCGACCTGCCCGACGGCGCACACATGAGCCCGGGCGAGCGGTACGGGCGCGTCTACCAGATCAACTACCTGCGCTGCATCTTCTGCGGGCTGTGCATCGAGGCGTGCCCCACCCGGGCGCTCACCATGACCAACGACTACGAGCTGGCCGGACCGACGCGCGCCGGGATGATCTACGAGAAGCAGGACCTCCTGGCGCCGATGGCCCAGGGCACGCTCGCCGCGCCGCACCCCATGGTCGAGGGCACCACCGACACCGAGTACTACCGCGGCGAGGTCAGCGCACCCACCGCGGAGCAGGTCGCGTGGGTGCGCGAGCACCGTCCGGACGACCCGACGCTCGAGGCCGCGAGCGCGGTCGTGGCCGGGGAGGCGCCGCCGCCGACCCCGACGCGGCACCGCCTGCGCGGCACCGCGACCAAGGCCGCCGGCGCGCCCGCACAGGGAGCCGGAGCATGATGGCGTCGGGCGGCGAGGCCGTCCTGTTCTGGATGCTCGCCCCGCTCATGGTGCTCGCCGCGCTCGGCCTGATCTTCGTGCGCAAGGCCGTGCACGCGGCCATCTGCGTCATGTTCGTGATGATCGGCCTGGCGATCATGTACGTGGCCCAGGAGGCCTCGTTCCTGGGCGTCGTGCAGGTCGTCGTGTACACGGGCGCGGTCATGATGCTGTTCCTGTTCGTGCTCATGCTCGTGGGCGTCGACTCGGCCGACTCGCTCACGGAGACGATCCGTGGTCAGCGGTGGGTCGGCGTGCTCCTCGGTCTCGGGCTGCTCGCCGTGCTGCTCGGGGTCGTCACGCAGGCGACGTTCCCGCCCGCCGTCGGCCTCGAGCTCGCCAACGCCGAGACCAACCCGGTCGCGCTCGCCCGCGTGCTGTTCGCCGACTACGTCCTGGCGATGGAAGTGGTCGGGGTGCTGCTCGTGACGGCGGCGCTCGCCGGGCTGGTGCTGACCCACCGGCGCCGGCTCACCCCGCGCCGCACGCAGGCGTCGCTCGCGGCCGAGCGGGTGGCCGGGCTGCCCGAGGGCCGGATCCTGACCCCGCTGCCGGCGCCCGGTGTCTATGCGCAGAACAACGCCATGGACACGCCGGCGCTCGGTCCCGACGGAAAGGCGATCCTGGACTCGGTGCCGCGCGTGCTGCGCATCCGGGGCCAGGAGCGCTCGGCCGCGTCCGTGCTCGAGGCCGAGCGCGCCGTCCTGCCCGAGCTCGCGCGCCGCAAGGGCGACGGGTCTGCGGGGACGACGGGTGACGGGGCTCCTGGTGCCGGTGCTCCGAACGACGAGGCGACGGACGACGAGGCGGTGCGCTGATGGAGATCACCAACTACCTGGTGCTCGCGGTCATCCTGTTCGCGATCGGGGCCACGACGGTCCTGCTGCGCCGGAACGCGATCGTCGTCTTCATGGGCGTGGAGCTGATGCTCAACGCCACCAACCTGGCCTTCGTGACGTTCGCGCGGATCCACGGCGACGTCACCGGCCAGGTGCTGGCCTTCTTCGTCATGGTGGTGGCTGCCGCGGAGGTCGTCGTCGGCCTCGCGATCATCATCATGATCTTCCGTACCCGCCGGTCGGCCTCGGTCGACGACGTCAACCTGCTTCAGCACTGAGGGGACCGACGCGACGATGCAGACTCTCTCCCTCGCCCCGTGGCTGGTGGCGAGCCCACTGATCGGTGCCGCGGTGCTGCTGCTCGGCGGCCGCCGCACCGACCGCTGGGGCCACTGGCTCGGCGTGCTCGCGAGCGCCGCGGCCTTCGTCGTCGGCCTCGTGATGCTGATCGACATGATCGGCATGCCCGCCGAGGAACGGGTCGCCCGCCACGTGGTCGGCACCTGGATCGACGCGGGGACGCTCCAGGTCGACCTCGGCTTCCAGGTGGACCCGCTGTCGATGACGTTCGTCATGCTCGTGACGTTCGTGGGCACGCTCATCCACGTGTACTCGGTCGCCTACATGGGGCACGACGTCGACCGGCGCCGGTTCTTCGCCTACCTCAACCTCTTCGTGGCGGCGATGCTGCTGCTGGTCCTTGCCGACTCCTACCTGGTGCTGTTCATCGGGTGGGAGGGCGTGGGGCTCGCGTCGTTCCTCCTGATCGGCTTCTGGGACCGTGAGCGGCCCAACGCCGTCGCGGGCAAGAAGGCGTTCGTCATGAACCGCGTGGGCGACATGGGTCTGCTGGCGGCCATGATGGTCCTGCTCGCGACCTTCGGTGCGCTCGACTTCGGGACGGTGCTCTCCGGTGCGGAGTCCGCGGACCGCGGCCTCATGACCGCCGTCGGGCTGCTCCTGCTGCTCGCGGCCTGCGGCAAGTCGGCGCAGTTCCCGCTCCAGGCCTGGCTCGGTGACGCGATGGCCGGCCCGACGCCGGTCTCGGCACTGATCCACGCCGCGACCATGGTGACCGCCGGCGTGTACCTGCTGGTGCGGTCCGGGCCCGTCCTCGAGGCGGCGCCCGACGCGCAGCTCGTCGTTGCCATCGTGGGTGCCATCACGCTGCTGTTCGGGGCGATCGTGGGCTGCGCCAAGGACGACATCAAGAAGACGCTCGCGGCGTCGACCATGTCGCAGATCGGCTACATGATGCTTGCGGCCGGGCTGGGTCCGGTGGGCTACGCGTTCGCGATCTTCCACCTGCTCACGCACGGCTTCTTCAAGGCCGGGCTGTTCCTCGGGGCCGGTTCGGTGATGCACGCGATGGACGACTCGGTTAACATGCGGCGTTTCGGCGGGCTGGCGCGCCTGCTGCCGGTCACCGCGATCACCATGGGTCTCGGCTGGCTCGCGATCCTGGGCGTCCCGCCGTTCTCGGGCTTCTGGTCGAAGGACAAGATCATCGAGGCCGCGTTCGTGGGCGAGGGCTGGCGGCCGTGGGTGTTCGGGCTCGCGGCCCTGCTGGGTGCGGGCATCACCGCGTACTACATGTCGCGCCTGTTCTTCATGACCTTCGCGGGGAGGCGGCGCTGGGACTCCGAGGGTCCGGACGCCGTGCACCCGCACGAGTCCCCGGCGCTCATGACGTGGCCGATGATCATCCTCGCGGTCGGGTCGGTCGGCCTCGGTGGGCTTCTGGCCTGGGGCAACACCTTCGTGACCTGGCTGGAACCCGTCACGGGCCACGCCGAGCACCACGAGCCCGTGCTGCCGGTCTGGCTGCTCGTGACGCTCACGCTGGTGCTGGTCGTCCTGGGAGTGCTGATCGCGTTCCGCCAGTACGCCGTGGCCCGCGTCCCGGTGACGCCGCCGCCGGCTCCCGCCGTCGTGCGGGCCGCCCGCGCGGACCTGTACCAGGACACGGTCAACGAGTCGCTGGTCATGCGCCCGGGGCAGTACCTGACGCGCTCGCTCGTCTACACGGACCGCACCGTGGTCGACGCCGGCTGGCTGGGGCTCGCGGGCGGGATCGGGCGGTTCGGCGAGTGGTTGCGCAGGTTCCAGAACGGGTATGTCCGGTCGTACGCGGCCATGACGCTCGGCGGCCTGGGTGTCATCGCCGCGTTCGTCTGGGCGCTGGCGAGCTGAGGGTCGAGGAAGGATGACGATGTCCACAGGGTTCCCCTGGCTCACAGCGCTCGTCGTGTGGCCGCTCGTGGCCGCCGCGGCCACGGCGCTCACCGGGCTCGGGTCGGGCCGTCCGGCCGCGGGTCCGATCACCGGCGGCGGCCGCTTCGGTGCGGGTGCGGCACGAACCGTCGCGCTCGTCGGTGCGCTCGTCGAGGTCGCGCTGCTGGTCGGCGCGTTCACCGCGTTCGACGTCGGCGCCGCCGGCGAGCACCAGCTCCTCGAGACCTACTCCTGGATCCCGGCTCTCGGCGCGAGCTACGCCGTCGGCGTCGACGGCGTCGCGCTGCTGCTCGTGGCGCTCTCCGTGGTGCTCGTGCCGCTGGTGATCCTGGCCGCGTGGCGCGAGCAGGGGGGCGACCACGTCCGCCTGCGCCGCTACCTCGCGACCGTGCTGGTCCTCCAGGCGTTCATGGTCGCGGTCTTCGCCGCACGCGACGTGTTCCTGTTCTACGTCGTGTTCGAGGCCATGCTCATCCCCGCCTACTTCCTCATCGGAGGGTTCGGCCAGGGCGGCCAGCGCCGGTACGCGGCGGTGAAGTTCCTGCTGTTCTCGCTCGCGGGCGGGCTCGTCATGCTGGCCGCCGTCGTCGCGCTCTACCTGCAGGTGCCCGCGGCCGAGCGCGGTCCGGACGCGTTCCTCACGGCCAACCTCACCGGTCTGGCGCTCGACCCGACGACCGAGCGGCTGCTGTTCTGCGGCTTTTTCCTCGCGTTCGCGATCAAGGCGCCCATGGTGCCCGTGCACACGTGGCTGCCCGACGTCGCCGAGAACTCGACGCCTGGCACCTCCACGCTGCTCATCTGCGTGCTCGACAAGGTGGGGACCTTCGGCATGCTCACGCTGTGCCTGCCGCTGTTCCCCGAGGCCTCGCGGTGGGCGGCACCGTTCATCATCGTGCTCGCGGTGGTCTCGATCCTCTACGGGGCGATCCTGGCCATCGGGCAGAGCGACCTGCTGCGCCTCGTGGGCTACACCTCGGTGTCGCACTTCGGGTTCATCATCCTGGGCATCTTCACGTTCACGTCGCTCGGCGTCGCGGGGTCGAGCTTCATGATGCTCAACCACGGCATCTCGACCGGTGCGCTGTTCCTCATCGCGGGCTTCGCGATCGCCCGGCACCCGCAGCGCAGCCAGCGCATCGCCGACTACGGCGGCCTGCGCACGGTCGCGCCGGTGCTCGGCGGGACGTTCCTGGTCGCGGGCCTGTCCGCGCTCGCGCTGCCCGGCCTGGCGACGTTCGTCTCCGAGGTCATGGTGTTCCTGGGTGCGTTCAGCCGGTGGCCGGTCATGGCGCTGGTGGCCGTACCCGCGGTCGTGTTCGCGGCCGTCTACGTGCTGCTGACCTACCAGCGCATGTTCACCGGGGCGACGCACGCCGACCTCGTCGGTGCGCGCGACCTCGACGTGCGGGAGAAGACCGTGGCCGGCGTCCTGATCGCCGCGCTGGTCGTGCTCGGGCTCGTCCCGGGGCCGGCGCTGGACTACGTGCGTGAGCCGGGCCAGGTGACGGTCGAGCTCGTCGGCGAGACCGACCCGCCCCCCGCCGTTGTGGGTGCCCTCGCGGCCCCGCACGACGGACAGGACGGGGCCACGAGTACATCCGCAGCGAGCGGAGAGGGGAGCGGGCAGTGAACGCGTTCACCGCACCGACGATCGACTGGGCGGCGGTCTCGCCCGTGCTCATCGTGCTGGCCGCCGGCGTGGTCGGCGTGCTCGTGGAGGCCTTCGTCCCTGCGCGCGCCCGGCGCGTGACCCAGGTGGTGCTGACGCTCGCCGCGCTCGCGGGGTCGCTCGTCGCCGTGGGGATGCTCTGGGGGCGCGTCCAGGAGTCGGCCGTGTCCGTCGTCGGCGGCACGTACCTGCTGACGCCGTTCGGCCTGGGCATCCAGGCGGTCGTGGCCGTGTGCGCCTTCCTGGGCGTGCTCGTCATCGCGGACCGCACCACCACGGGCCAGGACGCGTTCGCGCCCGCCGCCGCCGCCGTCCCCGGCACGGCGTACGAGGAGCAGACCCGCCGTGCGGGCCTGCAGCAGACCGAGATCTACCCGCTCGTGCTGTTCGCGACGGGCGGCATGCTGCTGTTCCCTGCGACCGACGACCTCATCGTGATGTTCATCGCGCTCGAGGTCCTGTCGTTGCCGCTCTACGTGCTGTGCGCGACCGCCCGCCGTCGGCGCCTGCTCTCGCAGGAGGCCGCGGCCAAGTACTTCCTGCTCGGGGCGTTCGCCTCCGCGCTGTTCGTGTTCGGCGTCGCGCTGGTCTACGGCTTCGCGGGAACGGTCCGCCTCAGCGGCATCACCGCCGTCCTGCAGGACTCGACGACGACCCCGCTCGGGGACATGCCCGCGCTCGTCGTCGGCGGGCTCCTGCTGATCCTGACCGGGCTGCTGTTCAAGGTGGGCGCCGCGCCGTTCCACTACTGGACGCCGGACGTCTACCAGGGCGCGCCGACACCCATCACCGGGTTCATGGCCGCCTGCACCAAGGCCGCCGCGGTCGGCGCCCTCGTGCGCGTCGTCTTCACGCTCGCCGAGGGCTTCGACGCCGGCCTGCGGCACGACGTCGAGGTCACGATGTGGGTCGTGGCGATTCTCACCATGCTCGTGGGCACCGTCGCCGGTGCCGTCCAGACCGACGTCAAGCGCCTGCTCGCGTACTCGTCGATCGCGCACGCGGGCTTCATCGTCGTCGGCCTCGTCGGGTTCTCCGAGCTCGGTGCGCAGGCGTCGGTCTTCTACCTGCTCGCCTACGGCCTCGCGACCGTCGGAGCCTTCGCCGTGGTGACGCTCGTGCGCGAGCAGGACACGTCGGCCGGGGTGGTGCTCGGGGAGGCCACGCGGCTCGCGCAGTGGGCGGGCCTCGGCCGCAAGTCGCCCTGGCTCGCCGCGGCGTTCGCGCTCTTCCTGCTCTCGATGGCGGGGATCCCGCTCACGGCGGGCTTCATCGCGAAGTTCGGGGTGTTCCAGGCGGCGGTCGCCGCCGGGGCCTGGCCGCTCGCCGTCCTGGGCGTGCTCGCGTCCGCGGTCGCCGTGTTCTTCTACGTCCGTGTGATCGTGCTCATGATCCTCACCCCGCCCGCCGACGCGGACGTGACCGAGGCGGCCCCCGGCCAGAGCACGGTCGAGAGCGGCCTGGACGGGCCGGTCGAGGGCACCCCGGGTGACCTGGGTGCCGGCAGTGCCGCCAGTGCCGGCACGCAGTCGGGCGTCGCCACGGTCGCGAGGACGGCCGTCGCGCGGACCGTCGTGACGGTCGTCGGGTCGCGCGGACCGACGGCGATCGCCATCGCCGTGTGCGCGATCGGCGTCGTGCTGCTGGGCCTCCTGCCGGGCCCAGTTCTCGATCTTGCGGCCGAGGCGGCTAAGTTCAGACCGTGACCCGCGTTTCTCCCGTACCGGCCGATGTGCCGATCTCGCCTACTCAGACGGCGATCCCGCTGACCGACCCCGAGCTCGCCGCTCGGCTCACGGAACGGCTCGCGGTCGTCGAGGATGCTCTGAGAGGTGCTGTGGCCTCGGCAGACGCGCTCGCGGACGACGCGTCGCGGCACCTCGTCAGCGCGGGTGGCAAGCTCTTCCGGCCCCTGCTCGTGCTGCTCGCGGGGGAGCTGGGCGACGGCGCGCGGCCGGAGCTGGTCGACGCCGCGGTGGTCGTCGAGCTGACGCAGGTCGCGTCGCTCTACCACGACGACGTCATGGACTCGGCGCCGGTCCGGCGCGGTGCGCCGTCGGCGCACACGGTGTGGGGCAACTCGGTCGCGATCCTCGTCGGCGACCTGTTGTTCTCGCGCGCCTCGACCGTCGTCGCCGGGCTCGGCCCCGAGGCGGTCGTGATCCAGGCGGGCACGTTCGAGCGCATGTGCCTGGGCCAGCTCCACGAGTCGCTCGGGCCCGTCGACGGCGCCGACCCGGTGGAGCACTACCTCCAGGTGCTCTCCGACAAGACGGCCTCGCTGCTCGCGACGTCGGCCCGCTTCGGGGCCATGTTCGGCGGCTGCTCGAGCGAGGTGGTCGAGGCGGTCGCCGCCTACGGCGAGAAGGTCGGCGTGGCGTTCCAGCTCGCCGACGACGTGCTGGACATCGCGTCGAGCGGCGCCGAGTCGGGCAAGACGCCGGGCACCGACCTGCGGGAGCACGTCCCGACGATGCCCGTGCTGCTGCTGCGCTCCCGGGTCGCCCGCGGCGACGCGGCCCCTGGTGACGCCGAGCTGCTCGCGCTGCTCGACTCCGACCTGTCGTCGGACCACCTGCTCGAGCGGGCGGTCGAGGCGCTGCGCGCGCACGAGGTGCTCGCCGAGACGCGTGAGCTCGCGGTGCGCTGGGCGCGCGAGGCGGCGGCCGAGCTCGAGCCGCTGCCGGACGGGTCCGTCAAGCAGGCCCTGAGCGACTTCGCGGCGGCACTGGCGGACCGGGCCTCCTGACCGCGCTGCGAGCGCCCGAATTGCCCAGGACGTGATTGTTCGGAATTCAACCTACGTCCCTAGGACAAACCGCATATTGGGTTGAGACGGAATTGCAACGTCCGGACTCTGGAGGCGGTTGCCTAAGGATGGTGCTATACCGCTATCCTTTCCCCGGCGTGGCGTACCGATTTCGCGGCTGACCTGCAGTGACGCTGCAGCGAATAGCGCGAACATGCAGGTCGCACGCACTCACAGACCGTAGGCGGTCTGGTTGGCCCGTGATCCTGGGGGAGGAAGCACTTGGGCGTGCTCGCGCGGATTCAGCATGGGGACCGCAGGACGACCGCCGCGACGGCGGCCGTCCTTCTCCTGTCGGCAGGTATCACGACGGCGGCGGTGCTCTACGACGGCGAGGCCACCGCGGACGTCGACCTCGACGACGCGGGAGTGTGGGTCACCAAGGAGTCGGCGGGCCTCGTCGGCAGGTTCAACACCAAGGCCCAGGCGATCGACGGCACCGTCCTCGCGGGGAGCGCCGCGTTCGACGTCGCGCAGCAGGCCGGTGACGTCCTCGTGGCCGACGACGGCGCCAGCGCGGCCAACGTCGTCGACATCGCGCGGCTCAAGCTGGCGTCGAGCACCATGGTGCCGGCCGGAGCGCAGGTCGCGATGGGCGGCGGGACCGTCGCCGTGCTCGACGACGAGTCCGGCGGCCTGTGGGTCACGAGCATCGACCAGCTGCCCTCCCTCGACACCGAGGAGGTCGACCCGGTCGCCGAGCTCGAAGACCCGGGCCAGGTCGTGGTGTCGAACGCCGGAACCACCTATGTGGTCGTGCCGGCGACCGACACGCTGCTGACGGTCCGGCCCGGCAGCGACGAGGCCGACTCACGCGGGCTGGACGGCCTGCTCGACGGCGCCGACGACGCGGTCCTGACGACCGTCGGCGACGAGCCGGTCGTGCTCGACCGGACCGACGGCCGGCTGCGGCTGCCCGGCGGTGACGTCGTCGAGGTCACGGACGCCCAGGGCGCGCGGCTCCAGCAGCCCGGGACCGCCACCCCGCACGTCGCCTACGCGACGTCGTCGGCGCTCGTCCTGCAGCCGCTCGACGGCGCGACCGCGGTGACCCGTGCTGCGGCGGGCGTGCCCGCCGCCCCGGTCCAGCTCAACGGCTGCCTCTACGCGGCCTGGTCGCAGACCGGCCAGGTCGTGCGCGACTGCGAAGGCACCGACAACGACGTCGACCAGGTGCTCGAGGGCATCGACCAGGGCACCCGGCTCGAGTACCGCGTGAACCGCAACGCCGTCGTGCTCAACGACCTCACCTCGGGCACCCTGTGGATGGCGCTCGACGAGTACGAGAAGGTCGACGACTGGGACATCCAGCTCCCCGAGCAGGCCGAGGGCGAGGACGCGAACGCCGAGGACGCCAAGCCCGAGCTCGTGGACCAGACCATCGTCGACCGTGAGCGCCAGGACCCGCCCGAGGCCAAGGACGACGCGTTCGGCGTGCGGCCAGGTCGCTCGACGGTGCTCGACGTCCTGTCCAACGACCTCGACCCCGACGGCGACGTCATCACCGCGACCCTGGTCGGGGACGAGCCGTCGGAGCTGACCGTGCAGCGCGTGCTCGGCGGCAAGGCCCTGCAGGCCGTGACCGCCGACGACGCGAGCGGTTCCGTGAGCTTCCGCTACGAGGTCTCCGACGGCCGGGGCGGCACGGACGAGGCAGGGGTCGACGTGCGCGTCGTGCCGTGGGACGAGAACACGGCGCCCGAGCAGTCGGGCGAGCCCGTCCTGCGCGTGCAGCAGGGCAAGAGCGCCACGATCAAGGTGCTGTCGTACTTCCGCGACCCGGACGGCGACGACGTCTACCTCGCGACGGCGTCCTCGACGGTCCAGGGCGACGAGGTGCGCGCGTACCCGGACGGCACGGTCGAGTTCCGTGACGGCGGTACGGCGACCGGGCGCAAGAAGGTCACCCTGACGATCGGCGACGGTCGCGGCGAGGTCGTCGAGGGCACGCTGTGGGTCGACGTGCTGGGCGACGGCCAGGAGCCGCCCGTCGCGGTCGGCGACCACGTGGTCGTCACGGCGGGCGACCCGGTCACGGTCGAGCCGCTCCGCAACGACAGCGACCCCAACGGCGACGACCTGCGGCTCTCCTCCGTGAGCGAGGCGCTGCCCGCCGAGATCACGCCCAACTTCGACGCGGGCTCCTTCACGTTCCTCGCGATGGAGCCGCGTTCCTACGACGTGCTCTACCAGGTCAGCGCCGGCCCCAGCTCGACCACGGGCGTCGTCCGGGTCGACGTCAAGGACCCGGACTCGGCGTCGGGCCCGCCCGTCGTCGTGAGCGACACCGCGCTGCTGCCTGCCGGCGGGTCGACGCTCGTCGACGTCCTGGCGAACGACACCGACCCCGCGGGCGGCGTGCTCGTCCTGCAGTCGGTCAACGTGCCCGACGACGCGGGCATGAGCGTCGCCGTCCTGGGCCACCAGATGGTGCGGATCACCGAGACGCGCCGCCTCTCCGAGCCGGTCGTCCTGGAGTACACCGTCTCGAACGGCAACGACACGGCCACGGGCGAGATCCGCGTGCTGCCCGTGCCTGCCCCGACGCGCCTGCAGCCGCCCAACGCCGTGCCCGACGAGGTGACGGTGCACGTGGGCGACTACGTCAACATCCCGGTGCTCTCCAACGACACCCACCCGGACGGCCTGGAGCTGTTCCTGGACCACGAGCTCGAGCAGTCGACCGATCCCGAGCAGGGCGAGATCTTCGTCTCGGAGAACCGCCTGCGCTTCCGCGCCGCGGACGAGGCGGGGACGGCCTACGCGATCTACAAGGTGCGCGACCGCCACGGCCAGGAGGACTCGGCGCAGGTCACGATCCACATCCGCGACGGCGAGGACAACTCCCAGCCGGTGCCGCGGGACGTCGAGGCCCGCGTGCTCGCGGGCGGAACGGTCCGCATCCTGGTGCCGCTCGACGGCATCGACCCCGACGGCGACTCCGTGCAGCTCACGGGCCTGGCGAGCGGCCCCGGCAAGGGCCGCGCCGAGGTCACCGAGGGGTACATCGACTACGCGGCCGCCGAGACGTCGGCCGGCGTCGACACCTTCCGCTACACCGTCCAGGACGCGCGCGGAGCGGTCTCGACCGGAAGCGTCCGGATCGGCATCGCGCAGCCGCCCGCGACCAACCAGCCGCCCGTCACGTCCGACGACGAGGTCTCGGTCCGGCCCGACCGCAAGGTGTCGATCCCTGCGCTGCTCAACGACTCGGACCCCGACGGTGACCAGATCGGTCTGGTCCCGGGCACGATCGAGGGCGGCGACGAGCTCGACGCCACGATCGAGGAGGACCGCGTCGTCGTCACGACGCCGCGCGACGAGGGCACCTACACGTTCTACTACTCGATCGAGGACACGTTCGCCGCCCGCGCGTCGGGTGCGATCAGCGTGGCGGTCTCGGCGGACGCTCCGCTGCTGCCGCCGGTGGCCCGCGACGACTCGGTGCCCGTCGCCGAGCTGCTCGGCAGCACGGAGGTCACGGTGCCGGTGCTCGACAACGACGAGGACCCGGACGGCGCGGCGAGCGAGCTCGTCGTCGCGACCGATGCCAGCACCGCGGAGGTGACCTCGGACGGTGAGCTCACGGTGACCCTGACCGAGGAGCGTCAGGTCATCACCTACCGGGTCACCGACGTCGACGGCCAGGAGGCCAAGGCGTTCGTCGTCGTGCCCGGGATGCAGGCGACCCGGCCGATCCTCAAGCCCGGCCAGGCCCCGCTCGAGGTCCTCTCGGGCGAGTCGCTGCCGATCGACATCACCGAGCACGTGCTCGTGGTCGAGGGCCGAACGCCCCGACTGACGACGTCGGACCAGGTCAAGGCCGTCGAGGGCAAGGTCGACGTCGCGGACGAGACCACGATGACGTACACGCCGGCGGAGGGGTACACCGGCCCGGCCGCGGTGACGTTCGAGGTGACCGACGGCACGGGACCGGACGACCCGAAGGGCCGCACGGCGGTGCTGACGCTGCCCATCACGGTGCTGCCGCCCGAGAACCTCCCGCCCGAGCCCGGTTCGCCCACGGGCAAGGTCGCGGCCGGCGAGGAGAGCGCGGTCGACCTGGGGCGGTTCGCGACCGACCCCGACGAGGACCCGCTGCGGTTCGACCTCGGCGGGCTGCCCGCCGGCATCGGCGCGACCCTCGCAGGCTCGCGCGTGACGCTCCAGGCCGACCCCGAGGTGGCCAAGGGCACCGTGGTGACCGTGCCCTTCACGGTGACCGACGGCGAGCACCCGCCGGTGGACGGCGAGCTCACGGTCGAGGTCGTCGCCTCCACGCGGGCACTCGCGCGCGCCGTTGAGGACGTCGTCGACGACGCCCACCAGGGCGAGCCCGTGTCGGTCCCGGTCCTGGCGAACGACTCCAACCCGTTCGCCGAGCGCGGGCCGCTCGAGATCGTCGGCGACCCCATCGTGGAGACCGGGCGCGGGCGTCCGGTCGTCGACGGCAGCAACGTGGTCGTGACGCCCGACGCGGAGTTCGTCGGGACCATGGTCGTGCGCTACCGGGTGCAGGACATGACCAAGGACCCCGACCGCCAGGTCGAGGGCCGCATCCTGATCAACGTCCTCGGTGTGCCCGAGCCTCCGGTGCGCCCCCAGGTCGAGGAGGTCCGGTCCCGGACGGTCGTGCTGTCCTGGACGCCGCCGGCGAACAACGGCGCCGAGATCACGTCGTACACGGTGACCTCGAGCCAGGGCGACACGTTCGAGTGCTCGACGACGACCTGCACGCTCGACGGCCTGACCAACAACGTCACCTACACGTTCACGGTCACCGCGAACAACGCGGTGGGCGAGTCCGACCCGTCCCCGGCGTCCGCGGAGGCCCGGCCCGACGAGAAGCCCGACCCACCTGCCGCCCCGAAGCTCGAGTTCGGCGACGGGCAGCTCATCGTCACCTGGGAGAACGCGCGGTACTCCGACCGGTCGCCGATCACGTCGGTCAACCTCGAGATCTCGCCGGTGCGCGCTGACGGCCAGACGCAGATGCTCAACGTGACGGGCAACCGCATCGTCTGGGACGGCCTGACCAACGGCACGGCGTACCGGGTGCGCGTGCAGGCGGTCAACCTGGCGCCCGACCCGTCGGAGTGGGGTGAGTGGTCGGTCGAGGAGATCCCCGCCGGACCGCCGGAGACGCCGGCCGCGCCGAGCGCCGCGCGCGTCGCCGACCCTGCCGGTGGCTCCGTGCTCGTGGCCTGGACGGCACCGGCGAACAACGGCGACGCCATCTCGAAGTACTACGTCGACGAGTTCAAGAACGGCAACCTCGTCCGGACGCTCGAGACGAGCGGCACGTCCATCACGTCGTCGGGCCTGGACAACGAGGCCACCTACTCGTACGCGGTGCGCGCCGAGAACAAGGCGGGCGCCGGTGCGACGAGTGCCAAGTCGAACGAGGTCATCCCGTTCGGGCAGCCGGGCGTGCCCGGCAACCCCACGGCTGCGCTCGGGTCGAACACCAACGCGCAGGCCACCGTCTCGTGGGGTGCGGCCGACCACAACGGCAACCCGGTCACGTACACGGTCCGCGCCAACGGCGGAGCGACGACGAAGACGACCGCGACCTCGGTCGTGTTCGGCGGGCTCGCCAACGGCACGGCCTACCGGTTCGACGTCCAGGCCTGCAACGCGGGCGGCTGCTCCGCCTGGACGCCGGTGTCGAACGCCGTCACGCCGTACACGGTCCCGGGCACGCCCGGGGTGAGCTGGACCAAGACGAGCGCGACCGACGGACAGTTCACCGTCAGTGGCGCGTCCAACAACGGCGGCGAGTCGGTCGACCGCATCGAGTGGTCGCTGTCGGGCTCGCAGAGCAAGAGCGGGTCGAGCGGGTCGTGGCCGTTCAACGTCGGCATCTCGGCCGGCCACGACCAGAACGTCCAGCTGAGCGCCCGTGCCTGCAACGCCGCCGGGTGCGGCACGTGGGCCAGGGCGTCCGGTGCGACCGACCCCGCGCCGCAGCCGCGCGCCTGGGTGACCCGCGGGAGCAGTGCCACGGGACAGCCGGGATGCGTCGACCGGGCCTGCGCCTACTTCGTGGTCAACTGGTCGGACATGGGCTCGGGCAACCACAGCGTCGTCTGCTACGGCACCGACCCGAACGGCACCGGCCCGGTCGGTTCCGGTTACCGGTTCACCATCTCGGGGAACAGCGGCTCCAAGCAGGTCGACTGCTACTGGGGCTACTCGGGCTGGCCCGTGTGGGTCGAGGTCGACGGCAAGGCATACGAAAAGCGCAACTGGTGACGGCCACGGCCGTCGACGGACCACGACGAGGGACACGAACATACGCATGAGCACCATGACCCCCGAGCAGGCTGCCTGGTTTGCCCAGACGTTCGACCGCATCGTCGGCAACGTGGCACAAGCCGTCCTGGGCAAGGACGACCAGATCCGCCTCGCGCTCACGTGCATGCTCGCCGAAGGCCACCTGCTTCTCGAGGACGCGCCGGGCACGGGCAAGACGTCGCTCGCGCGCGCCATCGCCGCGAGCGTCCAGGGCACCAACCACCGCATCCAGTTCACGCCCGACCTGCTCCCGTCCGACGTGACGGGCGTGACGATCTACGACCAGAAGTCGAGCACGTTCGACTTCCACCCCGGACCGGTGTTCGCGAACATCGTGCTCGCGGACGAGATCAACCGTGCCTCGCCGAAGACGCAGTCGGCACTGCTCGAGGTCATGGAAGAAGGCCGCGTGACGGTCGACGGCGTGCCGCACGCCGTCGGCAGCCCGTTCATGGTCATCGCCACGCAGAACCCCATCGAGCAGGCGGGCACCTACCGGCTCCCGGAGGCGCAGCTCGACCGCTTCCTCATGAAGACGTCGATCGGCTACCCCGACCTCGTCTCGACGGTCGAGATCCTGGCCGGCTCGGCGGTGCGCGACCGTAGCGCCACGCTGCAGCCCGTCATCACCGGGCAGGCCGTCGTCGACATGGCAGCGCTCGCCGCGACGACGCACGTCGACCCGGCGGTGCTCGAGTACATCTCGCGGCTCGCCGAGGAGTCGCGCGCCGCGAGCGACGTGCACGTGGGCGTCTCGGTGCGTGGCGCGCTCGCGCTCGTGCGGACCATGAAGGTGTGGGCCGCGGCGCACGGCCGCAACTACGTGCTGCCCGATGACGTCAAGGACCTGGTGCGGCACGTGTGGGCCCACCGGATCGTGCTCGACGCCGAGGCGGAGTTCGCGGGCGCCACGGCGAACGACACCATCGAGCGCCTCCTGGTGGACGTACCTGCGCCGCAGGAACGCCGGACCGCCTGACCTGGAGCACACCACACCATGACCACGACCTCTGAGCGGGTCGCGACCGACGTGCCGGTCGCGCCGCCCGCCGCGGCCGACGGCGGCACCCCGGACGCGGCCGCCACGGGTGCGGCCGCGACGAGCGCCGCACCAGCGCCGCGCAGACGCCGTCACCTCCGGGACCGGGCCGCCGCGGCCGGCGCCGATGTCGCAGGCGTGCTCGCGCGCGCGTGGGCGCGCGTGGCGCCCGTGCTGGGCGTCGTGTCGCCGCTGGGCTGGGGCGTGCTCGTGCTGGTCGCGGCGGCCTGGGTCGCCGCGCTGGTGCTCCGCTGGCAGGAGGCCTCGTTCATCGCGGTCACCGCGTCGGTCGCGCTGCTCGCGGCGGTCGCGTTCGTGCTGGGCCGGCTGCGGTACACGGTCGAGCTCGACCTCGCGGCGCGGCGGGTCGTCGTCGGCGACCGGGCGGTCGGGCGCCTGACGGTGCGCAACGACGCCCCGCGCCCGATGCTGCCTGCCGTCATGGAGCTGCGCGTCGGCGAAGGCATCGCGACCTTCCCCGTGCCGCGCCTGCGGTCCGGCGCCGAGCACGAGGAGCTGTTCGCCGTCCCGACGCACCGGCGTGCGGTGATCCCCTTGGGACCGGTGCGTTCGGTCCGCGCCGACCCGCTCGGCCTGCTGCGGCGCGAGCTCGTCTGGACCGAGCCCGAGGAGCTCTTCGTGCACCCGCGCACGCTGCCGCTGTCGGGCTCGACGACGGGTCTGCTGCACGACCTCGAAGGCCGCGTCACCCCGGACATCTCGGACTCCGACGTCTCGTTCCACGCGCTGCGTGCCTACGTCGCGGGCGACGACCGCCGCCACATCCACTGGAAGTCGACCGCGCGCACGGGCCAGCTGATGGTCCGCCAGTTCGAGCAGACGCGCCGCTCCCGGCTCGCGGTCATCCTGTCCACCCGCGCGGAGGACTACGGCCACCCGGACGAGTTCGAGCTGGCCGTCTCGGTCTGCGGCTCGCTCGGGCTGCAGGCGATCCGCGAGGACGGCGGCCTCGCCGTGCTGGTGCAGGAGGGCCGTGTCCGCGGCGACCACCGCACGCGCATGCTCGACGACCTCACCCGGCTCCAGCTGGCTCCCGCGCGCACGACGCTGGCCGAGATCGCGCGCGTCGCGTCGGCGACCGTCTCGGACGCGTCCGTCGTGGCCGTGGTGGTCGGCACCATGGTGACGCCCACCCACCTGCGCGCCGCCGCGGTGCGGCTGCCGGTGGACTCGCGGCTGGTCGCGCTGCGCTGCGCGCCCGGTGCACAGGTCACCCGCGGGCGGGTGGCGGACATGCAGGTGCTGACTCTCGGCGAGCTCGCCGACCTGCCGAACGCGCTCCGGAGGATGCATGACTGACGAGCGCTCCCGCGGCGGGATGACCGGTGGCCAGCCTGGCCCCGGGCACACGGGCGGCGGCATGACCGGAGGTACCTCGCGCACCTCGGTGCGCGCGGGCACGACCCGGGCCCGCGACCGTGCGTCGAGCCGTCCGCGAGCACTGACATGGGCGGGACTTCTGGACGGCGTCGCGGTCGCCGCGATGCTCGCGGTCGTCGCGGTCGGGTTCGGGCCGGCCTGGGGCACGTCGTCGTACCTGCTGCCGGCGCTCGGCGGCGCCGGTCTGGGCCTCGCCCTCGCCTGGGCCGGCGCGGCGCGGCGCTGGTCGGTGCTGCTGATGGCCCCGCTGGTCGTCGTCGCCTACTTCCTGGCCGGCGGCGCGCTCGCGCTGCGGGACACGACCGTCGCAGGCGTCGTGCCGAGCCTCGAGACGCTCAACGCGCTCGCGCTCGGCGCGGTGCAGGGGTGGAAGGAGTTCGTCACCACCGTCCCGCCGCTCGCGTCCTTCCCGGACCTGGCTGTCGTGCCCTACCTGCTGCTGCTGGTCACGGGCGTGCTCGCGGGCACCATCGCGTGGCGTGCCCGGTACGCCGCCTGGGCGCTGCTGCCGGTCGTGGTCGCGGCCGCCGGAGTCGCGCTGCTCGGCACGATCCTGCCCGCGATGCCGATGGTCCAGGGCCTCGTGCTCGCCGTCGTCGGGCTGCTGTGGGCGTCGTGGCGTGCGGCCGAGTCCCGCATGGGCGCGAACCGGCTGCTGTCCGACGCGAGCCGCTCCGCGACCCGCAGGCTGCGCTGGCAGCGCGTGCGCGGAGGGGTCGCGATGCTGGCCCTCGGCGGTGTGGTCGCCGTGCTCGTCGCGGGACCGCTCGCGGCGGGCGAGCGCACGGCGGTGCGCGAGCTCATCACCCCGCCGCTCGACCTGCACCGATACCAGAGCCCGCTCGTGAGCTTCCGGCAGTTCACCAAGGACCTGGCGGACACCGAGCTGTTCACCGTCACGGGCCTCCCCGAGGGCGCCCGCGTGCGGCTCGCCACGCTCGAGACCTATGCGGGCACGGTCTACGACGCGTCGAGCGGGCCCGGCGCGGGCGTGTTCAACCGGGCCGGCACGGCGATCGACACGCTCGACTCGGGGACGCGCGCGGACATCGGCGTCGAGGTGACGGGCTACTCCGGCCACTTCCTGCCCGACGTCGGGTCGCTCGCTGGTATCCGCTTCACGGGTGAGCGAGCGGACGAGCTGGCCGGTTCCGCGTACTACAACTCGACCTCGGGGACCGCCCTGGTCACCGCGGGCCTACGCCCGGGGGACACGTACGAGCTCGACGCCATCGTCGCGCCGCCGCCGCCCGAGGAGGAGCTCGCGACGGTCCCGATCATGGACGTCGACCTGCCCAAGCCACAGGACCTGCCGGACGCCGCCGACGCCAAGGCGCAGCAGTTCTCCGCCGACGCGACCGACCCCTTCGAGCGGCTCGTCAACATGCGCGACACGCTCGAGGCCGCGGGTGTGTTCTCGAGCGGCCTCGACAACCAGCCGCCGTCGCGCCCCGGGCACTCGGCGGCGCGGATCGACGAGCTGCTCGCGCAGGACGAGATGGTCGGCGACGACGAGCAGTTCGCCGTGACGCTCGCGCTCCTCGCGGGCCGCGCGGGGATCCCCGCCCGTGTCGTCATGGGCTTCTATCCCGAGGAGGGGACCCAGGAGGGCCAGGAGCGGTACGTCGTCACGGGCGCGGACGTCCACGCCTGGGTCGAGGTGCCGTTCGAGGGCTATGGCTGGGTGCCGTTCGACGTCATCCCGGACGAGGACAACAAGGTCGAGCCGCTGCCGCGCAACCGGCAGGTGCCCAAGCCGCCCGTCCTCGAGGACCCGGAGTCCCCCGAGGAGCCGCCCGCGGCCGAGGCGGGCGACGTCAAGGACGAGGAGGACGACGAGCAGGACTCCGAGGGCATCGACTGGAGCCGGATCGCCCTCATCGCGATCACGGTCGCGGTGCCTCTGATCATCCTGGCCCTGCCGTTCCTCCTCATCCTCGCCTTCAAGGCCCGGCGCCTGCGGGGACGCCGGACGGCCGAGGAGCCCGTCCACCGCGTGAGCGGTGGCTGGCGTGAGGTCGTGGATGTCGCGACCGACCTCGGCGCGGGGGTCCCGCGCGCCGCGACGCGACGCGAGGGAGCGCGGCTGCTCGCCGAGCAGCTGCCGGTCGCGGCCGCGGGGACGACGACGCTCGCGCGCCGCGCCGACGCCACCGTCTTCGGTGCGGGCGAGCCCACCGAGGCCGACGTCGCTCAGTTCTGGGCCGAGGTGGACGAGATCGTCGGGACGCTGCGCGGGTCGGTGCCGTGGCGCAAGCGCGTCGCAGCCAAGCTGTCGCTGCGGTCGGTGCGCGGGGCCGAGGCGCCACCGCTGCGGACGGCCGCGTGGCTGGCCCTTGCGGGGGCGTTCCGGCGAGCGGGACGCGCGGTGGAGGCGCGGACCATACGTCCGTTGCGAGAGAGAAGGGCGCGCGCCGCCCGCCGCAAGGCCCGTGCGCGCCGTCAGGAGAGACGATGACGACCACCTGCACCGCGTGCGGCGCCGACGGACAGACCGGCGCGTTCTGCTCCGTCTGCGGCACGCCGACCGTCGCGGCCGGGCTGGGGCCGCACGGCATGAGCGCGCGACTCGAGGGGACGACAGAGCCCGAGGCGCGGGAGTACACGCGTCAGGGCCCGGCCGGGGCGGTGCGCGGTGCCACGCCGGTCGGCGGTGCGACGTCGGCCGGCACGCTCCCGCTCGCCGGCGTCGGCCGTCGTGTCGGGGCGTACGTGCTCGACCTCCTTGCCGTGTCGCTCGTCGTGCTCGTCGTGTCCACCGTGGTGGCGTTCGTCGTGGACCTTCCCGGCCGGATGGCGGCACTCGCCGACGTGTCGACCGAGATGGGCGTGGAGGCGGCAGCCGGCGACGTCGCCGCGGCGGCTCGGAGCGTGTGGCTGGTCGCCGCGTTCGTCGGGCTCCTGTGCTGGGTGGGCCTCGCCGTCTGGGAGGGCCGCACCGGTGCGGCCGTCGGCAGCCGGATCCTCGGCATCCGCACGCACGCGGCGCCGGACGGCTCCGGCCCCACCTCGTTGAGCTCTGAGGACGCCCCGCTGGGTGTCGGGCGGTCGCTGCTGCGCTGGCTCATGCTCGCGCTGTCCGGCGTCGTGCCCCTCGTGGGCACGGTGCTCATGCTGCTCTCTCCGTCGTTCGACGCCAGCGGGCGACGGCAGGGCTGGCACGACAAGGTCGCCAGGAGCATCGTGCACGACGTGCGCGCGGCCTCGCCGCGCAGCTTCGCCCCGGCGACGTCGGCGCGTCCCGGGCCGGCGACGCAGGCCGTCCCGATGGTGCCCGCCGTGCCCGCGGCGGCTGCTGTGCCTGCCACGGCCGCAGCACCCGCCGCATCGGCTGCGGCCGCCGGGACCGTGGGTGACACGGTCATGGCCTCGGGCGTGGCGTCGGCCCGCGCCTCGGCGCAGGCCTCCGGGTCCACCGCGTCCCCCGCGGCAGACCCGTGGGACTTCCCGGCCGGCGGGCGGGTGGATGCCGCCGGTGGCCTCATCACCGGAGTGCCCGGGCTCGCCGGTGCGCCGGCCGCGCCCGCGCCTGTGCAATCGCCGTCGCCCGTGCAGGCGCCGTCTCCCGCCCAGGCGTCCGCGCCCACCGGCGCCATGGCCGTGCCGGCCGCGGCAGCGGCGGCGAGCGCACCTGCCCCGTACCCGTCGGAGCCGTACCCGTCGGAGCCGCTCGAGGACCTCGAGGCCACGCGGTTCGGCGTCTCGTCGCGACGCTCGACAGGGGAGGGCGTGCCGCCCACGCCCGCCACGACGATCGACCTGCCGTCCGGGCGGCGCGTCCGCATCGACGCGCGCACGCTGCTGGGGCGCAACCCGCAGCCCGACGGCACGTCCGCGGCGTTGCTCCGGGTCGAGGACCCGAGCCGCTCGGTGTCCAAGACCCATCTCGAGCTCGTACCGACGTCCGAGGGCCTGCGCGTGACCGACCTGGGCAGCACCAACGGCAGCGCGGCGATCACGCCCGCGGGCGAGGTGCGGGAGCTTGCTCCCGGCGTGGCGTCCACGGTCGGGACCGGCTGGACGGTGCAGGTCGGGGACCTGCGGTTCACCGTCGCCGGGCCGGTCGACGCATGACCGCGAGCATCTCCCTCGTGTGGGGCGCCGCAACCCACCAGGGCGCTCGGCGGACCCTCAACGAGGACGCGTTCCTCGCGGGCGGCGCGGTCTTCTTCGTGGCCGACGGCATGGGCGGGCACGACGCCGGAGAGATGGCGAGCGCGGCCGCGGTGGACGCCTTGCGCCCGCTCGTGCACGACGCGGTCGTGAGGTCCGACGACGTCCGCAACCGCGTGCTCGCCGCGCACCAGGCGGTGCGCACGATCGAGACGGCGCCGGGACGTGGCGCCGGGACGACACTCACGGGCATGGTGCTCACCGCGCAGGAGGGCGAGCCGTACTGGCTCGTCGTCAACCTGGGCGACTCGCGGACCTACCGGCTCGCCGACGGAGACCTCGAGCAGGTCAGCGTCGACCACTCCGAGGTGCAGGAGCTCGTGGACGCGGGTGCGATCACGCATGCCGAGGCGCAGCAGCACCCGCGCCGGCACGTGGTCACCCGCGCGCTCGGCGCGCCGGAGGACCCGGCGCCCGACTTCTGGTACCTGCCCGTGGCCGCGCGCGACCGCATGCTCATCTGCTCGGACGGGCTCTCGACCGAGCTGCCCGACGAGCGCCTGGCGACGGTGCTGCTGTCCGAGCCGGACCCTCAGGCGGCCGCGGACCGGCTGGTGCGCGAGGCCTTGGAGGCAGGGGGCCGGGATAACATCACGGTCATCGTGATCGACGCCAGCGGGGTCGAGGACGCCATGGAGCACACGGCTCCCCGGGACGGGCACGTCCAGGACGACGAGGACACCGTCCCGCGGGCGAACCACTGGAAGGAAGTGCCGGCGTGAGCGCGCGCTACGTGACCGGGCCCGCCTACGCCGTGGTGCGGGGCAGCGCCGTGGTGATCCTGCCGGAGCGTGTCTCGCCCGAGCTCGTCGACGAGCTGTGGCGCACGCTCGGTGAGCGCGCCGGCGTCGTGCCGCTGCTCGAGGTGCTCACGGGGTCGTTCGGCGCGAGCCTCACGTCCCTGCCGCCGTTCGCCCTCGCGGTCGTGACCCGCGCGGCCGACGGGGAGGCGCCGGGCCGGGTGCAGGTCGCGGTCCGCGGCGACACGTGCGTGACCGTGGGACTGGCGAGCGGCGAACGCGTGCAGGTGACCGGCGAGGGTGTGACCACCTGGGCCGAGCGCACGTTCGACGACGTCGCGCAGGTCGCGGTCCAGGTGGGCACCGTCGCGCCCGACGGCGCGCTCGTCGACGACCGGGCCCTGCCGCTCGACGGCGGTGTGGTGCTGGCGTCCTCGGTCGGGTCGTGGGTGTCCGCTCCCACGGAGCTCCCGGACCCGGCGCCCGCCGGTGCGGACGCGGTTGCCGAGCCCGAGCCGGTCTCCGCGGTCCCGTTCAGGACCGAGCCCGCGGCTCGGCCCATGGCCGAGTTCCCGTCCGAGCCGGTACCCGAGCCCGGAGCCGAGCTCGACGCCGGGCCCTCGGCCGAGGCGGCCGTCGCCTTCGAGGCCACGATGGCCCCCGAGTCCACGATCGCTCCCGAGCTGACGATGGCGCCGTCGCCGGCAGCCGTCGTCGGGGCCGGCGACGTCCCCGAGGTCACGCCCGTCGAGGAGACGAGCGGGTACGGCCACCTGTGGGGTTCGACGGTGCACCGCGGGGTCGAGGCCGCGGCCGTGCGGCCGCCCGAGGAGGACGAGGAGGAGGACGAGGGCGCGGGTGCGCCTGCCGGTGCGGACGCCCCGGTCGCGCCTCCGACGGCCGAGCCGGGCGGTGACCTCGATGCCGGCGAGCTCGACCACGCCGACGACCGCCCTCGCCACGACCCGCCGGCCGGCCTCGCACCGACCGGATTCCCGCCGACCGAGTTCCCGCCGACCGAGTTCCCGCCGACCGGCGTCCCACAGACCGAGCTCGACGACGACGTCGACGGCAGCACGGTGATGTCCTCCGCGATCGCCGACCTTCGCGCCGTCGCGTCGCCGGCGCCGCCCTTCGGTGCCGTCCCCGGCGGCGCCGGCGCGGTGCCGGCCGTGACCGGTCCGGCGTTCGCCCCGGCGCCCGTGCCGGGCCGGCCGACGATCCTCGCCCGGACGTGCACCTCGGGCCACCAGAACCCGCCTCACCGCGACGACTGCTCGGTGTGCGGGCAACGGCTCATGGGCGAGGCCCGTCAGGTGCCGCGGCCCTCGCTCGGCGTGATGGTCGTCTCGAGCGGACCGCGCATCACGCTCGACCGGCCGGTCGTCGTCGGCCGGCGGCCGCGCTCCCCGCGCTCCGCCGGGGACGACCTGCCCCGCCTGGTCACGGTGCCGAGCCCGGAGCACGACATCTCGCGCTCCCACGTCGAGATCCGGCTCGAGGGCTGGCACGTGCTGGTGAGCGACATGAGCACGACGAACGGCACCACGCTGCTGCGCTCGGGCCAGCCTCCGGTGCGCCTTCACCCCGGCGAGCCCGTGCTCGTCGTCTCGTCCGACGTCCTCGACATCGGCGACGGCGTGACGCTCACGTTCGAAGGGATTCCGTGACCCCATGAGTCGCAAGCGCCCACCCTCACCGCCCCCGGTCATCGACGGGTTCGAGTACGTCTCCCTGATCGGGTCGGGCGGGTTCTCCGACGTCTTCCTCTACCAGCAGCAGCGCCCGCGTCGCCGTGTCGCCGTCAAGGTGCTGCTGCACGAGTTCGCCGGTGAGAGCCAGCGTGCCGCGTTCGACGGCGAGGCCGACCTCATGGCCACGCTCTCCACGCACCCCTCGATCGTCACGATGTACGAGGCGAACGTCGCCGCCGACGGGCGCCCGTACCTCGCGATGGAGTTCTGCTCACGGCCCAACCTCGGCGCCCGGTACCGCCAGGAGCGCATGAGCGTCCCCGACGTGCTGCGCATCGGCGTCCAGGTCGGCGGAGCCGTGGAGACCGCGCACCGGCTCGGCATCCTGCACCGCGACATCAAGCCGGCCAACATCCTCGTGACCGAGTACGGGCACCCCGCGCTCACCGACTTCGGCATCTCGTCGACGCTCGACGACACGGGGCGCGCCGAGGGCATGTCGATCCCGTGGTCGCCGCCCGAGTCGTTCGCGGAGCCGCCGAGCACGGGCGTCTCGACCGACGTCTGGGCGTTGGCCGCGACGCTCTACTCGCTGCTCGCGTCCCGCTCGCCGTTCGAGGTGCCGGGCGGAGCGAACTCGAGCGCGGACCTCGTGGCACGCATCGAGTCGGCCCCGCTGCGGCCCACGGGCCGCAACGACGTGCCGCCGTCGCTCGAGCGCGTGCTCGCGACGGCCATGGCCAAGAACCCTGAGGCGCGGTATCCCACCGCGCTCGCGTTCGCCCGCGCGCTGCAGCAGGTGCAGACCGAGCTCACGTTCGCCGTGACGCCCATCGACCTGCTGGACGACCGCGGGCACGTGCAGGAAGAGGTGAGCGACGACGCGGCCGACGCCGACGACGTCGGCACCCGCCTGCGCGAGGTCGTCTCGATCGACCCGCGCGGCCCCGCTGCCGCGCCCGCGCCGCCGGTCCGGCGTCCGCAGCCGGGCCCCGGCTGGGCCGCCCCAGCCCCCGCGCCCGTGCCCAGCACCGGGCCGCGCGGCACCGCCGGCGCGCGGACCGCCCTCGGTCAGCCTCGCGGCCACGCGGAGGTCGATCTCGGGGACACCGTCCACCGGGCCGCGGTGGGCACGCTGGCCGAGACGAGCACGGCGAGCGCCGCCAGCCCGGACCTCGCGCCCAGCGAGCAGGCGGCGCCGGCCCGGCGGACCGGCGTCGGGCTGGTGGTCGGGCTCGTGACGCTCCTGGCCGCCGCGGTCGTGACGCTCGCCGTCGTCCTGTGGCCCCACGGCGCGGACCCCGAGAAGACGCCGGCGGAGCAGACGACCCAGACCGCGGACGCCGGCCCGCCGTCCGACAACCTGGGCGGGATCATCCCCGCGGTCACCACGCTCGAGGGCACGGTCGGTGACGACGGCTCGGTCACGTTCACGTGGGAGAACCCCGAGCCGCAGGACGGCGACACCTACCGCTGGCGCGTCCTGGACAAGCTCGAGCAGTCCCCGTACCAGGAGGCGCTCGAGCCCACGGTCACCATCGAGGCGGCCGAGGGCGAGGAGATCTGCATCGAGGTCTACCTCCAGCGCGGTGGCGGCCGCTCGTTCCAGTCGAAGGCGGCGTGCGTGCCGTGAGCGAGCTGGCGGTCGAGTTCGCGGGGGAGTGGTTCCGGCCCGACCCGGACGGCGTGTTCGAGGTGGGCCGCGAGGGGGACCTCGCGCTCGACGACAACCCCTACCTCCACCGCCGGTTCCTGCGGATCGCCATGGCCGAGGGCCTGTGGTGGCTCTCCAACGTCGGCACCCGGTTGTCCGCGACGGTCTGCGACGCGGCCGGCGGGGTCCAGTCGTGGCTCTCGCCCGGGACGGCGCTGCCCATCGTGTTCCCGTCGACGTCGATCGTCTTCACGGCGGGCCCGACGACGTACGAGCTGCTGGCCCGGCTGACGCCCGCGCCGTACTCCGAGATCCGGTCGGAGGACCCGGAGGCCGGCGCGACGACGATCGGCATGATCCCGTTCACCACGAGCCAGCGGCAGCTCATCGTGGCCCTGTGCGAGCCGCTCCTGCGCCGCGACGGCACGGGGGTCTCCGAGATCCCGTCGTCGTCCGACGCCGCCGGGCGCCTGGGCTGGACCACGACCCGGTTCAACCGCAAGCTCGACAACGTGTGCGAGAAGCTCGATCGCGTCGGCGTGCGCGGGCTGCGCGGCGGCTCGGGCGGGCTCGCGACGAACCGGCGCGCGCGGCTGGTCGAGTACGCGGTCGCGTCGCGGCTCGTGACGTCGGCCGACCTCGAGCTTCTCGAGATCGAGACGGAGGACTCCGAGTGAACGACGAACCTCGGCGCGGCGCCCGGCCGTCGCGCCCGCAGCTGGTCCTCATCGCCACGGTCTCCGTCGCGGCCGTCGCGTTCGTCGTCGTGGCGACCGTCGAGCTGCTGCGCGACGGCGTCGGCACCGGCAACCCGCTCGACCCCTGGCGTGCGATGGGCCGCATCCTGTCCGACCCGACCACCTGGCGCATCGTGGCGCTGAGCGGGGCGCTCGCGGGAACCGTCGCGACGCTCGCGGCCGTGCTGACGCGGCATCGGTGACGCCGGCGCATCCCTGACCCCCTCCCTCTCGTATGCCCTGATCTCCAACCCTGACCTCACGATCTGAACCGACGAACCGAGGAGTGCGATGCGCGTCAAGGTGACGCTCCGACGACCCGACACGAGCCAGGACGACGTCGTCATCACCGCGGACGCGGGGGCGACGATCGGCGAGGTCGCGTCGACGCTCACGCGCGTCGACCCCGCGCACGCGCCCGGCACGGGCGCCGGCCAGGCCCGGACTCTCGAGGCACGCCTGCCCGGCCAGGACCGGCCCGTGCGCCTGCCGCGTGACGCGGCGCTCGGCGAGGCGTGGATCGGCTCCGGCGCCGAGATCGCGGTCGTCGACCTCGACCGCCCCGGGTTCGACTACCCCGGGGCGAACGACGTGCGCGCCACGCTCCACCTGCCCGACGGCACGTCGGTCAACCTGGTGGAGGGAAGCTGGGTGCTGGGCCGCGCGCCGGGCTGCGACGTCGTGCTCAACGACCCGCTCGTGTCCAAGCGGCACCTGCGGTTCGACGTCGGTGACGCGGTCGACGTCGTCGACCTGGGCTCCGCGAACGGCATGCTGGTCGACGGCGACCACGTGCAGCGCCTGCGGGTCGAGGGCATCCAGCGCATCGTCGTCGGCGACACCGCGCTGACGGTCGAGCGGCGACGGCCCACGACGCTCACGGGTGTCGCACCCAAGGCCGGTCCCGTGCCGTTCACCCGCTCGCCGCGCGTCGAGGCGCGCTACCGCGGCACCGAGTTCGAGTCTCCCGAGGTGCCGGCGGAGACCGACCCTCAGCCGTTCCCCCTGCTCGCCATGCTCGCGCCCATGCTCATGGGCAGCGCGATGTACATGGCGACGAGGAACCCGATGTCCCTCATCTTCATCCTCATGACGCCGATCATGCTGGTGGGGAACTACGTGACCCGCGGGCGCCAGCAGCGCAAGCGCAAGGAACGGGACATCGCGCGTTTCGAGGAACGCCTCACGGGCCTGCGTGAGGCGCTCCGGTCGGAGGAGGAGACCGAGCGGTCGGTGCGGCTGCGGGAGGCGCCCGCGACCCAGCACGTCTTCGTCGAGGCGATGCGCCACGGGCCGCTGCTGTGGACGCGCCGCCCCGAGCACTGGAGCTTCCTCAACGTGCGGTTCGGCGTCGGCACGATGCCGTCGCGGAACTCGGTCAAGGGCTCGGGCAAGGGGGCGCTCCTCAAGGAGTACCAGGAGCGGCTCGACGCCGTGGTCGAGACGCACCGGAACGTCTCGGGCGTCCCCGTGGTCGAGAACCTGTACGACGCCGGCGCGCTGGGCTTCGCGGGCCCGCCGGCGCGCGTGATCGGCAGCCTCAACGCGGTGCTGCTGCAGCTCACCGGGCTGCACTCGCCGTCCGAGCTCGTGGTAACAGCCATGGTCAGCCCGGTGTGGACCAAGCACCTGCAGTGGCTCACCTGGATCCCGCACACGTCGTCCCCGCACAGCCCCGTGGAGACCCATCACCTGGCGGACTCGGCGAGCGGCGCGACCAAGCTCGTCGCGTCGCTCGAGGAGCTCGTCACCACGCGACTGCGCACCCAGCGCGGCGGCTCCCGGCGCCGCGGCGCCATCGGCGACGACGACGCCGCGCTCGAGCGCGGGGCCGAGGTCGGCGGCACCGGCCAGGAGGAGGGGACGCGCTCACCCGTCCCGGCCGTCGTCGTGGTGGTCTCGGACGACATCGACGTCGACCGCGCGCGGCTGATCCAGCTCGCCGAGCAGGGGCCGGATGCGGGCGTGTACCTGCTGTGGGTCTCGGCCGAGCCGGCCGGGCTGCCCGCGGCATGCCGGACGTTCGTCGACCTGGGCGAGGGCGGCCCGCGCGTCGGCATGGTCCGGCTCGGCCGGTGGGTCGACGACCTCGTGCTCGAGGAGATCGACCCGGCCGCGGCGCTCGACTACGGACGGCGGCTTGCGCCGGTGTACGACGCCGGCGCGATCGTCGAGGACTCGAGCGACCTGCCGCGGGCGGTGTCGATGCCCGTGCTGCTGGGCCACGACCTGTTCGAGGACGCGCGTGCCGTCATGGAGCGCTGGCGGCAGAACCAGTCGGTCTACGAGCGCCGCGCTGCCGCACCGCGCAAGCGGGCGGGCTCGCTGCGCGCCATCGTCGGCTCGGCGGGGCTCGACCCGCAGCACCTGGACCTGCGCACGCAGGGCCCGCACGCCCTCGTGGGCGGAACCACGGGTGCCGGCAAGTCGGAGTTCCTGCAGGCCTGGGTGCTCGGCATGGCGGCCGAGTACAGCCCCGACCGGGTCACGTTCCTGTTCGTGGACTACAAGGGCGGCTCGGCGTTCGCCGACTGCGTCAACCTCCCGCACTGCGTGGGCCTCGTGACCGACCTCTCGCCGCACCTCGTGCTGCGTGCGCTGACCAGCCTCCGGGCCGAGCTGCACCACCGCGAGCACCTGTTCAACCGCAAGAAGGTCAAGGACCTCCTCGAGCTCGAGAAGCGCGGCGACCCGGAGACGCCGCCCGCCCTGGTGATCGTGATCGACGAGTTCGCGGCGCTCGTGGGCGACGTGCCCGAGTTCGTCGACGGCGTGGTCGACGTCGCGCAGCGTGGCCGCTCGCTGGGTATCCACCTCATCCTGGCGACCCAACGCCCGGCCGGTGTCATCAAGGACAACCTGCGCGCCAACACCAACCTCCGGGTGGCGCTGCGGATGGCCGACGAGTCCGACTCGAGCGACGTCGTCGACATCAAGGACGCCGCGCACATCGACCCGAGCATCCCGGGCCGCGGCCTGGTCAAGACCGGCCCGGGCCGCGTCCAGGCGTTCCAGTCCGGGTACGCGGGTGGCTGGAGCACGCGCGCACCCGAACGCACGGCGATCGAGGTGGCGGGCCTGCTCTTCGGCCGCGAGGAGCGCTGGGAGGAGCCCGTGGTCGACTCTGGCCCGGAGAACTTCGACCTCGGCCCCAACGACCAGCAGCGCCTGGTCTCGCGCATCACCGAGGCGTTCACGCTCGGCGGCCTGCCCGCGCCCCGTCGTCCCTGGCTCGACTCGCTCGCCGACGTCTACGACCTCACGCGCCTGCACCAGCGGACCGACACCGAGATCGTCGTCGGCGTGGCCGACATCCCCGAGGCCCAGGCGCAGCGGCCGGTCTACTTCGTGCCCGACGTCGACGGCCACCTCGGCGTGTACGGCACGGGCGGCGCGGGCAAGAGCACCGCGCTGCGGACGCTCGCGGCGGCCGCCGGCATCACGCCGCGCGGCGGCCCGGTCCACGTCTACGGGCTGGACTTCGCGGCCGGGGCGCTGCGCATGCTCGAGTCGCTACCGCACGTCGGGACGGTCGCGCGCGGCGACGACATCGAACGCGTCGTGGGCATCATGCGCCTGCTGCGTGACGAGCTCGGGCGCCGCGGCGAGGCGTTCGCCGCCGTCTCGGCGTCGAGCGTCACCGAGTACCGCCGCCTGACGGGCCGTCTGGACGTGCCGCGCATCCTGCTGCTCGTCGACGGGTTCCCGGCGTTCCGCGACGACTTCGAGGTCGGTGCGGGCCGCGCGGAGTGGTTCGACACCTTCCGCGACATCCTGAACGACGGTCGTGCGCTCGGCATGCACGTCGTGTTCACCGCCGACCGCTCGGGCGCGGTTCCCACCTACGTGCGCTCGATGGTGCAGCGCAACCTGTTGCTGCGCCTCGCCGACGACGGCTACCTCGCGTTCAACGCACCGCGCGACGTGATCACGGCCGAGTCGCCCAACGGGCGGGCGCTCCTCGACCGCCAGGAGGTCCAGGTGGCGGTCATCGGCGGGACGCCGTCGGTGTCGGCGCAGGCTGCCGCCACCGAGAAGCTCGGCAAGTCGATGCGCGACGCCGGCGTGCGCCCGGCGCCCTCGGTCCGCGTGCTGCCCACCGAGTACCCGGCGAGCGACCTCCCCGTACAGCTGCAGGGGAACCCGGTGCTGGGCCTCGACGGCATCACGATGGGTCCGGTGGGCTTCGAGACCACCGGGACCATGGTCGTGGCGGGTCCGCCGGCGTCCGGGCGGAGCAACGCCCTGGTCGCCATCGCACGCGCCGTGCAGCGGGCCAGGCCCGATGCTCGCCTGTACCTCTTCGCGCAGAGCCGCTCGACGATCGCGGGCCAGGTGCCGTGGAGCGAGGTCGCGACCGGGGTCGAGAAGGTCAAGGCGCTCGCGACCGACCTGTTGGCGGCCGTGCAGGACCCGGACGTCGAACCCGGCATGGTGGTCGTGATCGAAGGGATCAACGAGTACCTCCAGTCGCCGGCCGACAAGCCGATCCAGGACCTCACCAAGGCCATCCGGGGAAGCGACCACCTGCTCGTGGCGGAAGCCGAGACGGGCGCCTGGGGGTCGACGTGGCCGTTGCTCGGCGAGGTCAAGAACGGCCGTCGCGGCCTCATCCTGCAGCCCGAGAACCTGGACGGCGAGACGGTCCTCAAGACGTCGCTGCCCCGGGCGGGCAAGGGCGAGTTCCCGGTCGGCCGCGGCGTGTACATCGCGCGCGGCAAGCACGTGCGCGTGCAGCTCCCGCTGGTGCTGGAGGGCTGAACGCGCGACGGGTCGATGGGGAGGAGTCCCCATCGACGTGGCAGGTGAGTGTCAGTAGGTTCAAGGCAGCTGGATGCCGACGAGATGAGGAGTTGTCATGGCGAACGTGAATGTGTCGTACGACGAGCTGCGGGGTCAGGCGGGTCAGCTGCGCAGTGGTCAGCAGCAGATGACGGAGATTCTGCAGAACCTGCAGACGCAGGTGAACAACCTGGTGGCGAGCGGGTTCGTCACGGACC